>Ga0255757_10002435_pt1 | contig 17517 bp, 31 predicted proteins | sample 071ome_27_FD_179957 | JGI IMG/M metagenome (GOLD analysis project Ga0255757, IMG submission 179957) | Coastal salt marsh microbial communities from the Groves Creek Marsh, Skidaway Island, Georgia - 071409AT metaG (version 2) | ecosystem: Environmental > Aquatic > Marine > Intertidal zone >...
AGCAAAAATGTAAATAATATGTTAAAACACCAACATTTTTTTTATTTAAACCTTACTTCTAGCGTTTTCTAATTCAAGCAGAGTCTAGAATTTTAGAAAATCAAAAAATGGCTATTGAAATTGTAAAGTTACATTTCTAATAGTTTTGCTAGCCATATTTTTAACTCACAAACATTAGTCAGCTAAAAATGAGACTACTTAATTTTTTACCGTCTTCATAGTTGGATTCCAAAATAATTACTCCACAATCCTCGGTTGCTCGTTGATTATTCCATAAGGTATAACCTTGCTTAGGAAGTGTTTTCTGTATTTTCAGAATTTTTACAACGACCGTTTGAATAGTAAATAAAAATAAATACATTTGCAGCCCCTTAAAATGGGGAGTAAAAAATTTGCATGCCAACTATATCACAATTAGTAAGAAAAGGTAGACACTCAATAGCCAAGAAGAGTAAATCGGCGGCTTTGGAGTCGTGTCCTCAGCGTAGAGGCGTATGTACTCGTGTATATACGACTACCCCTAAGAAACCGAACTCAGCGATGAGAAAGGTAGCTAGGGTAAGGTTGACCAACGGTAAAGAGGTCAACGCCTACATTCCAGGAGAAGGACACAATCTTCAAGAGCACTCGATAGTATTGGTACGTGGTGGACGTGTTAAGGACTTGCCTGGAGTTCGTTATCACATTATTAGAGGAGCCCTTGATACCGCAGGTGTTGCTGGGAGAACACAAAGACGTTCTAAGTACGGTGCGAAACGCCCTAAGAAGTAACCCGCTTAATTACGCAGTATCATGAGAAAAAGACAAGCAAAAAAACGCCCGTTACTTCCAGATCCAAAGTTTGGAGACCAACTAGTGACGCGCTTTGTTAATATGATGATGTGGGACGGAAAGAAATCAGTTTCGTTTCGCATTTTTTACGATGCCTTAGATATCGTAAATGAGAAGAAAACAGACGACGAAAAGTCGGCTTTAGAAACATGGAAGGATGCCCTTTCGAATGTAATGCCGCACGTTGAAGTGCGCAGTCGCCGTGTAGGAGGTGCTACTTTTCAGATTCCAATGCCTATTCGACCAGATCGCAAGATCTCTACGGCTATGAAATGGCTTATTAGTTTTGCTCGTAAGCGTAACGAGAAGTCTATGGCTCAGAAGCTAGCCGCCGAAATTTTAGCTGCTGCTAAAGAAGAAGGTGCCGCTGTGAAGAAGCGTATGGACACACACAAAATGGCCGAAGCAAACAAAGCATTCTCACACTTTAGATTCTAATTGTAATCATGTCAAGAGATTTATCACTTACTCGTAACATTGGAATTGCAGCGCATATTGACGCTGGAAAGACAACGACTACAGAGCGTATTCTTTTTTACACTGGTGTGAGCCACAAGATTGGTGAAGTACACGATGGTGCCGCCACTATGGACTGGATGGAGCAAGAGCAAGAGCGTGGAATTACCATTACTTCTGCTGCCACCACTTGTACGTGGAACTTCCCTACTGAAAATGGTCAGCCTACAGCTGATGCTAAGCCTTACCACTTTAACATTATCGATACCCCCGGTCACGTGGATTTTACCGTAGAGGTAAATAGATCATTACGTGTACTTGACGGATTGGTATTCTTATTTAGCGCGGTAGATGGGGTAGAGCCTCAGTCTGAAACAAACTGGAGACTAGCGGATAATTACAAAGTGCCACGTATGGGCTTTGTGAATAAGATGGACCGTCAAGGCGCCAACTTCCTTAACGTTTGTACTCAGGTGCGAGAGATGTTAAAATCTAATGCGGTGCCTATTGTACTTCCTATTGGAGATGAAGCAGACTTTAGAGGAATTGTAGATCTAGTTAAGAATCGTGCGATTGTATGGCATGATGATAATTACGGATCGACTTTCGATGTCATTGACATTCCTGCCGATATACAAGACGAGGTTAGAGAGTATAGAGCTGCGCTTATTGAGGCTGTAGCGGAATACGACGAAAACCTCATGGAAAAATTCTTCGAAGATGAGGATTCAATTACCGAGGACGAGGTTCACGCAGCGCTTCGTGCAGCTGTGATGGATATGAGTATCATTCCTATGGTATGCGGGTCTTCATTTAAGAATAAAGGAGTTCAATTCTTGTTAGATGCGGTTTGTCGCTACCTGCCTTCTCCTCTTGATAAAGAGGCGATTATTGGAACAAATCCGGATAACGATCAAGAAGTTGCTCGTAAGCCTGATCCAAAGGAACCCTTTGCGGCTCTTGCCTTTAAGATTGCAACCGATCCTTTCGTTGGTCGTTTGGCATTCTTTAGAGCCTATTCAGGTACATTGAATGCTGGATCTTACGTGTTGAATAATCGCTCAGGAAATAAAGAGCGTATTTCACGTATCTATCAGATGCACTCGAACAAGCAGAATGCAATTGAGTCTATCTCTGCTGGTGATATTGGTGCTGCTGTTGGATTCAAGGATATTAAAACAGGAGATACACTGTCGGATGAAAAGCATCCAATCGTACTTGAAAGTATGGTTTTCCCTGATCCTGTTATCGGTATCGCTGTTGAGCCTAAAACAAAGGCTGACGTTGATAAATTGGGTATGGCTCTAGCGAAGTTAGCTGAAGAGGATCCAACCTTCCAGGTTAAAACTGACGAAGCTTCAGGTCAGACCATCATTTCTGGTATGGGTGAGCTTCACTTAGACATTATTGTGGATCGTCTTAGACGTGAGTTTAAGGTTGAGGTAAATCAAGGACAACCTCAGGTGGAGTATAAGGAGGCTATTACGGCCTCTGCTAACCACCGCGAGGTGTACAAGAAACAAACAGGTGGTCGTGGTAAATTCGCAGATATCGTATTTACTATGGAGCCTGCTGAAGAAGGAAAAACTGGTCTTGAATTCGTTAATGAAATCAAGGGTGGTAACATTCCTAAGGAATTTGTTCCGTCGGTAGAAAAAGGATTTAAAGAGGCAATGAAAAATGGTCCTTTAGCCGGATTCGAGATGGATAGTATGAAGATTATTTTGAAGGACGGTTCTTTCCACCCTGTGGATTCGGATCAACTTTCTTTCGAATTAGCAGCCAAATTGGGATATAAAGAGGCAGCAAGAGCGGCTAGAGCGGTAATTCTTGAGCCGATCATGAAACTAGAAGTATTGACTCCAGAAGAAAATATGGGTGATATCGTTGGGGATCTTAACCGTAGACGCGGTCAAGTGAACAACATGGACGATAGAGCTGGATCTAAAGTGGTTAAAGCCCAAGTTCCTCTTTCAGAGATGTTTGGATATGTAACTTCTCTGAGAACGCTTTCTTCAGGACGTGCTACTTCTACTATGGAATTTTCACATTATGCCGAAACTCCTCCGAATATTTCTGAAGAGGTCATTAAGGCTTCAAAGGGAGTTTAACGAAACTATTTAGCGGCCATGAGTCAAAAAATTAGAATTAAACTAAAATCATACGATCACAACCTAGTAGATAAATCTGCTGAGAAGATTGTAAAGACAGTAAAGACAACTGGTGCTGTTGTAACGGGTCCAATCCCATTGCCAACAAACAAGAAAATCTTTACAGTGCTTAGATCTCCTCACGTGAACAAGAAGTCTAGAGAACAGTTTCAATTGAGCTCTTACAAGAGACTTCTTGATATCTACAGCTCTTCATCAAAGACAATTGATGCGCTTATGAAGCTTGAGCTTCCAAGCGGAGTTGAGGTAGAGATCAAAGTATAAGTATACGGGCATATGCCCGTAATTAACATGTCTTAAACGAGGGTTTAAGAAAAACGGTGAAAGAAAAAATCTGGGTCAGAGCTTTTCTTGACCCAATTTTTTTGAGAATAAGTATTAATTAAAATTAGAAACAGAATGTCTGGGTTAATTGGAAAAAAAATCGGCATGACCAGCATCTTTGATGAGAACGGAAAGAACATTCCGTGTACTGTCATTCAAGCTGGACCATGTGTGGTTACCCAAGTCAGAACCGAAGAGGTTGATGGGTACAATGCGCTTCAACTGGGTTTCGATGACAAGGCAGAAAAACGTGCGAACAAGGCCGAAATCGGTCACGCCAAAAAAGCCGGAACTTCTCCTAAAAAGAAGCTCGTCGAATTCCTGAATTTTAGCGGTGATCACCAGTTAGGGGATACACTAGATGTATCGCTTTTTAACGAGGGTGAGTTTATTGATGTTATTGGTACATCAAAAGGAAAAGGGTTCCAGGGTGTTGTGAAGCGCCACGGATTCGCCGGTGTTGGTCAGTCTACGCACGGTCAGCACAACAGACTTAGAGCTCCTGGTTCTATTGGTGCGGCTTCTTATCCTGCACGTGTGTTTAAAGGTCTTCGAATGGCTGGACGCATGGGAGGTGAGACTGTAACCGTTGAGAACTTACAGGTGGTTAAGGTTGATGCTGAGAAAAATATTATTGTAGTAAAAGGCTGTGTTCCTGGTCACAAGAACGCATACGTAACAGTTCAGAAATAATGGAACTAGAAGTTTTAGATCTTAAAGGAAAGTCAACAGGTAGAAAGGTTACCCTTTCTGACGCTGTTTTTGGAATTGAGCCTAATGAGCACGCTATTTACTTAGATGTTAAGCAGTATCTAGCACACCAACGTCAAGGTACTCATAAAGCGAAGGAGCGTGCCGAAATTGCGGGTAGTACGCGAAAGCTTAAAAAGCAAAAAGGAACAGGTACTGCGCGTGCCGGTTCTATTAAGTCTCCTGTATTTAGAGGAGGTGGTCGTATTTTCGGCCCACGTCCTAGAGCTTATGAGCAAAAGCTGAACAAAAATGTGAAGCGTCTAGCTCGCAAATCTGCGCTTAGCATGAAATCAAAAGGGCAAGCGTTACATATTATTGAAGACTTTCAATTCGATACTCCAAAGACCAAAAGTTTCCAAGGAGTACTTGAGTCATTGGGTATCAACGACAAAAAGTCGCTCTTTGTATTGGCTGACGCTAACAAAAATGTATATTTGTCGTCTCGAAATTTAGAGCACTCTAAAGTTGTAACTACCTCAGATTTAAATACTTACAATATTATGAATGCTTCAAATGTTGTGGTTTCTGAGGCCGCTGTTGCGCTAATCGAGGAGAGTTTAACCAAATAAGGGGATCATGAGTGTATTGATAAAACCAATTATTACAGAAAAAATGACGGCAGACAGTGAGCTGTTTAACCGTTATGGCTTCATTGTTGATCCCAAGGCGAACAAGCTCCAGATTAAGGAAGCCGTTGAGCAAGCTTATGGTGTTCGTGTTGAAAAGGTGCGAACCATGAATTATGGTCCTGAGCGCAAGACACGTTACACCAAAACAGGTATTCAGCACGGCAAGTCAAACGCTATCAAGAAGGCGATTGTTGACGTAGCCGAAGGGGATGCTATTGATTTTTACAGTAATCTATAATACGAACAGATGTCGGTTAGAAAATTAAAACCAATAACTCCAGGACAGCGCTTTAAGGTGGTGAATGGCTTTGATGCGATCACAACCTCGACTCCTGAGAAGTCATTGATTGCTCCGCTTAAAAAGACTGGTGGCCGTAACTCTTCTGGTAAGATGACTGCATCTCACCGTGGTGGTGGTCACAAGAGACGTTACCGTCTTATTGACTTTAAGCGTAACAAGTCAGGTGTTGCTGAGGTATTGAGTATAGAATATGATCCGAATAGAACAGCGTTTATTGCACTTACGCAATACGCAGATGGAGAGAAGCGATATATCGTCGCTCCAAATGGCTTGGCTGTTGGATCTAAAATCTCTTCAGATGCGGGATCTTCTCCTGATATAGGGAATGCACTTAAATTATCGGAGATTCCTCTGGGAACGATTATTTCTTGTATTGAATTACGTCCTGGTCAAGGAGCTGTTCTTGCAAGAAGTGCAGGAACATTTGCTCAGTTAATGGCAAAGGACGGTAAGTTTGTTACCATTAAGCTTCCTTCAGGTGAAACACGTTTGATTCTAGCTGAGTGTTTAGCTATGATTGGTGCTGTTTCCAATTCTGATCATCAGCTTATCGTTTCAGGTAAGGCTGGTAGAAGCCGTTGGTTAGGAAGAAGACCACGTACGCGTCCTGTTGTGATGAATCCAGTAGACCACCCCATGGGAGGTGGTGAAGGTAGAGCTTCAGGAGGTCATCCACGTTCTAAGAACGGTATTCCTGCTAAAGGGTTCCGTACACGTTCTAAGACTAAGGACAGCAACAGATATATTGTAGAACGAAGAAAGAAATAATCAATGTCACGTTCATTAAAAAAAGGTCCGTTTGTGCATCATAGTCTTGAAAAAAAGGTTCAAGCTAATGTTGCTTCAGGTAAGAATTCAGTGATTAAGACCTGGTCAAGAGCATCAATGATAACACCAGATATGGTGGGTCAAACGATAGCGGTTCACAACGGTAAGCAATTTGTTCCTGTGTATGTCACAGAAAATATGGTAGGTCACAAACTTGGAGAGTTTTCACCTACGCGTTCCTTCAGAGGACACGCCGGAGCAAAAAACAAGGGTAAAAAGTAATCTTGAGCTATGGGAGTTCGTAAAAAATTAATGGCAGACAGAATGAAAGAAGAGCGCAAGAGTATTGCTTTTGCACGTCTTAATGACTGTCCGACACCACCGAGAAAGATGCGATTAGTAGCTGACCTTATTAGAGGAAAGCAAATTGAAATGGCACTTGCAATTTTGAGATTTAATTCAAAAGAGGCTTCAAAACGCCTTGAAAAATTAGTGCTATCGGCTGTGGCTAATTGGCAAGCTAAGAATGAAGATGCTGATGTTGAATCGGCTAATCTTTACATTAAAGAAATAACGGTTGATCCTGGAACAATGCTCAAGCGCTTGCAAACTGCCCCTCAAGGTAGAGCGCACCGTATTCGCAAAAGATCAAACCACGTGACTGTGACTTTGGGTTCAACTATTAACGCTGAAGCAACAAAATAATATGGGACAAAAGACTAACCCAATCGGAAATCGTTTAGGAATCATCAGAGGATGGGAATCGAACTGGTACGGAGGAAACGATTATGGTGATAAAATTGCCGAGGATGATAAGATCAGAAAGTACGTTAAAGCGCGTCTTTCTAAAGCAAGCGTTTCAAGAGTTATTATTGAGCGTACCCTAAAGTTGATAACGATAACAATTACAACTGCACGTCCTGGTATCATTATTGGAAAGGCCGGACAAGAGGTTGATAAATTAAAAGAAGAGCTCAAGAAAATTACCTCTAAGGATGTTCAGATTAACATTCATGAGATTAAGCGTCCTGAGCTTGATGCTAACCTAGTGGCTGCTTCTATTGCACGTCAAATTGAGAATCGTATTTCTTACAGACGTGCTATTAAAATGGCTATCGCTGCTGCAATTCGTATGAATGCAGAAGGAATTAAGGTTATGATTTCTGGTCGTTTGAACGGTGCTGAGATGGCGCGTTCAGAATCTTATAAAGAGGGTCGTATTCCGCTTTCAACATTTAGAGCAGATATCGATTACGCTCTTGAAGAAGCACATACTACCTATGGTAGACTCGGAATCAAGGTTTGGATCATGAAAGGTGAGGTTTATGGTAAGAGAGAATTATCTCCCTTAGTAGGTCTATCTACCAATCAATCTAAATCGAAACAAGAAGGGCCGAAACGCCGTCGTAGAAAGTAATTAACACAACGTAAAGTAAGATGTTACAACCGAAAAGAACCAAATTCCGTAAGGCCCAGAAAGGCCGAATGAAAGGAATCTCGCAAAGAGGACATCAGTTGTCTAACGGAATGTTCGGAATAAAATCAATGGACTCTATGTTCATTACCTCAAGACAGATCGAAGCTGCTCGTATTGCTGCTACAAGGTATATGAAACGTCAAGGTCAGCTTTGGATTAAAATTTTCCCGGATAAGCCTATAACGAAGAAGCCTCTCGAGGTACGTATGGGTAAGGGTAAAGGTGCACCTGAGTATTGGGTAGCTGTAGTTAAACCTGGACGTATTTTATTCGAGGTTGCTGGAGTTCCTAAGGATGTAGCTCAAGAAGCATTGCGTTTAGCTGCACAGAAATTACCTGTGCGAACGAAGTTTATTGTAGCTAGAGATTACACGGCTGCCGAATAATTTTAGTAAGGATGAAACAGTCAGAAATTCAACAACTATCAAACGAAGAGTTACTAGCGAAGCTAGCCTCTTTGAAAAAAGAATATGCAGACATGAAAGTGTCTCACGGAGTTTCTCAGTTAGAGAACCCAATGGTGATTAGAGCTGCACGTAAGACCGTAGCTCGTCTAGCAACAGAATTGTCAAAAAGGGAATTACAATAACACCCTGGCCCTATGGAAAATAGAAACCTAAGAAAAGAAAGAATTGGTATAGTTACCAGCAACAAAATGGAGAAATCTATTGTTGTATCTGAGGTTAAGCGCGTAAAGCATCCGATGTACGGAAAATTCGTTTTGAAGACCAAGAAATATGTGGCTCATGACGAGAAAAACGATTGCAACGAGGGAGATACCGTAAAGATTATGGAAACCCGTCCGATGAGTAAGCGCAAGTGCTGGAGATTAGTAGAAATTTTAGAACGAGCTAAGTAATACGATATGGTACAGCAAGAGTCTAGACTTAGAGTAGCCGATAATACAGGAGCAAAAGAGGTGCTTACCATCCGTGTTCTTGGAGGTACAAAAAGACGTTATGCGTCTTTAGGCGACAAGATTGTAGTTACTGTAAAAGAAGCTACCCCAAACGGAACAGTGAAGAAGGGATCTGTTTCAACTGCTGTTGTGGTTAGAACCAAGAAAGAGGTGCGTCGACCAGACGGATCTTACATTCGTTTTGACGACAATGCCTGTGTATTGTTGAATGCTGCAGGAGAAATGAGAGGTACTCGTGTTTTTGGGCCGGTGGCCAGAGAACTTAGAGACCGTCAGTTCATGAAAATAGTTTCATTAGCTCCTGAGGTGCTATAATATCACTACCATGATTAAACTAAAAGTAAAAACAGGAGATCAAGTAAGGGTTATTGCCGGTGAGCACAAAGGCTCAGAAGGCGCAATTCTTAAAATTGATCGCGAAAAGAATAGAGTTCTCCTTGAGGGAGTTAATCTTGTTTCTAAACACGAGAAGCCAAGTTCTAAAAACCCACAAGGAGGTATCGTTAAAAAAGAAGCTCCTATTCACCTTTCAAACGTTGCTTTGATTGATGCAAAGTCAGGTAAGACTACACGCGTTAAATACGAAGTGAGAGACGGAAAGAAAGTTCGAGTTTCAGTAAAGTCTAACGAAGTTATTTAGTGTGATGGAATACACGCCAAGATTAAAGAAAGAATACAGAGAGCGCATTATTGCCGCTTTGACTGAAGAATTCGGGTACAAGAATACCATGATGGTACCTAAACTCGAAAAAATCGTAATCAGCCGAGGTGTTGGCGCTGCAGTAGCAGACAAGAAACTTGTAGATCAAGCCGTTGATGAATTAACGCTTATCACGGGTCAAAAGGCAATCGCCACGATCTCTAAGAAGGATGTCGCTTCATTCAAATTGCGTAAAGGAATGCCAATCGGCGCGAAGGTGACATTGAGAGGAGAACGCATGTATGAGTTTTTAGATCGTTTGATCACTGTTGCACTTCCTCGCGTAAGAGATTTCCAAGGAATTAAAGCTTCTGGCTTTGATGGTAGAGGAAACTACAACTTAGGGGTTACAGAACAAATCATCTTCCCAGAGATTAATATTGATAGAATCAATAGAATTAGTGGGATGGATATCACATTCGTAACTACTGCTCCTACAGATAAAGAAGCAAAATCATTATTATCAGAACTAGGTCTACCTTTCAAAAAGAACTAAGATGGCTAAAGAATCAATGAAAGCCCGTGAGCGTAAAAGGGCAAAACTTATTGCGAAGTATGCAGCGAAGCGTCAGGCTTTGAAAGAGGCTGGTGATTACGAGGCATTGCAAAAGCTTCCTAAAAACGCTTCACCTGTTCGCGCTAGAAACCGTTGTAAGTTAACAGGTCGTCCAAGAGGATACATGAGAACTTTCGGTATTTCACGTGTAACCTTCAGAGAAATGGCAAACAAAGGGCTAATCCCTGGAGTAACCAAAGCTAGCTGGTAGATAAAAATAAAGAACGTTAAAGATGGTAACAGATCCAATCGCAGATTATTTGACCCGCATTCGTAATGCAAACAGTGCAGGGCACCGTGTGGTCGAAATTCCGGCTTCAAATTTGAAAAAAGAGATCACAAAGATTCTCTTTGATCAAGGGTATATTTTGAGCTACAAGTTTGAAGAAAACGACGCTCAAGGGAGCATTAAAATTGCGTTAAAGTACGATAAGGCGACAAAAGAGCCTGTGATCAGAAAGATCCAGCGTGTAAGTAAGCCTGGTTTAAGAAAATACACAGGTTCAGATGATCTTCCTCGTGTTTTAAATGGATTGGGAATTGCTGTGGTTTCAACTTCTAATGGAGTGATGACCTCTAAACAAGCCCGTGAACAAAAAGTAGGTGGCGAAGTACTTTGCTACGTTTACTAAGAACCGAATAGTTATGTCTAGAATAGGAAACAATCCCGTTAGAATACCTGAAGGTGTTACTGTTGACATTCAAGGTCAAGAAATCACTGTAAAGGGAAAACTTGGAGAACTCAAACAATCATTCGACGCGGTAGAAATTAAGATTGAAGATTCGAATGTATACGTTACGCGTCCTTCTGATTCAAAAGAGCACAAAGCGAAGCACGGTCTATACCGCTCGCTAGTTAACAATATGGTTAAGGGTGTCTCTGAGGGATGGACAAAAGAACTCGAATTGGTTGGGGTAGGATACAGAGCCAGTAATCAAGGTCAAACCCTTGATTTAGCTGTTGGATTCTCACACAACATCATTTTTGAGATTGCACCAGAGGTTAAAGTAGAGACCGTTTCAGAAAAAGGAAAAAACCCTATCGTGAAATTGACCTCTCACGACCGTCAATTGGTTGGGCAGGTAGCGGCCAAAATCCGTGCCTTTAGAAAGCCTGAACCTTACAAAGGAAAAGGAATCAAGTTTGTTGGAGAACAAATTAGAAGAAAAGCTGGTAAGTCAGCATAATATTATTGCGCTATGGCATTAAGTAAACTAGAAAGAAGACTTCGAATCAAGAAGAGAATCCGTAAGGTCTCTTTCGGTACTGCTGAAAGACCACGTTTAGCGGTTTTTAGAAGTAACAAAGAAATCTATGCCCAGATTATCAACGACACAGATGGAGTAACATTGGTTGCGGCCTCGTCAAGAGATAAAGGGGTTTCTATTGACGGAAACAAAATCGATCAAGCTGCTGCAGTTGGTAAAGCACTTGCTGAAAAGGCTGTCGCTAAAGGTATTTCTGAAGTCGCCTTCGATCGTGGAGGAAACTTGTACCACGGAAGAGTAAAATCACTAGCTGAAGGTGCTAGAGAAGGTGGATTAAAATTCTAATAAGAGCTATGTATCAAAACTATAAAAACGTCGAGACTGTAAAGCCAGGTGGTTTAGAATTGAAAGATCGTCTCGTTGGCGTTCAGCGTGTTACCAAAGTAACCAAAGGAGGTAGAGCATTTGGATTTTCTGCAATTGTTGTTGTAGGTGACGAAAATGGTGTTGTAGGCCATGGTTTAGGTAAGTCTAAAGAAGTTGCTACTGCGATCTCTAAGGCCGTAGAAGATGCAAAGAAAAATTTAGTACGTATTCCTCTAGACAAAGGAACGCTTCCTCATGAGCAGAAAGGGAAGTTCGGTGGAGCGCGTGTTTTCATTAAACCTGCCTCTCAAGGTACAGGGGTAATCGCCGGTGGAGCTGTTCGTGCAGTACTCGAAGCGGTTGGTGTACATGACGTTTTGTCTAAGTCTCAGGGATCTTCAAACCCACACAACGTGGTGAAGGCAACCTTTGACGCTTTATTGCAATTGCGCAGTGCTAAGGCTATTGCTAGACAAAGAGGAGTTAGTCTTGATAAGGTATTTAAAGGATAAAGTTGTCCGTTATGGGAAAAATAAAAGTTACTCAAGTAAAAAGCAGTATTAAGCGCCCTCAAAACCAGAAGCGTACGCTTGAAGCTTTGGGTCTTAAGAAGATTGGTCATTCTGTTGAGCATGACACTACTGCTTCAGTACTTGGAATGGTAAAAGTTGTTGATCACTTAGTCTCTGTTGAAGAGCTTAAATAAGAGCATATGAATTTACATAGTCTAAAACCTGCAGAGGGTTCAGTTCATAGAGAAGGAAAGCGATTAGGTCGCGGTGAAGGTTCTGGTAAAGGAGGAACTGCTGCTCGTGGACACAAAGGAGCTAAGTCTCGTTCTGGTTATTCTAAAAAGATCGGTTTTGAAGGAGGGCAGATGCCACTTCAACGTCGTGTTCCAAAATTTGGATTCAAGAATATCAATCGCGTAGCTTACCAAGGAGTTGGTTTATCTAAGCTTCAGGAGTTAGCGGATGCAGGTATCAACGAGATCTCATTCGAGACCTTGGTAGAAAACCGTATTGTAAGTAAAAACGATAAAGTGAAGATCCTTGCAAATGGATCTCTTAAGTCAAAAGTGTCTGTAACGGTTCACAAATTTACTGGCGCTGCCCAGGCGGCTATTGAGGCTGCAGGTGGTTCTGCTACAACACTTTAAATCGCTTAGTTGCATGAAGAAATTTATAGAAACACTAACGAATATCTGGAAGATTCAAGAGCTACGTGAACGCGTATTACTGACTCTGGGGCTTTTGTTGGTGTATCGCTTCGGAGCTCAAGTAGTATTACCTGGTATTGATACTGAACAACTTGTCCAGTTGAACCAGAATACAGAACAAGGAATCTTGGGTATTCTAAACGCCTTTACCGGTGGTGCATTTGCGAACGCTTCGATTTTTGCATTAGGGATCATGCCTTACATCTCCGCTTCGATTGTTGTGCAGCTTATGGGCATCGCTATTCCTTATTTGCAAAAGCTAGATAAAGAGGGAGAAAGTGGACGTAAAACGAAAACTCAAATTACGCGTTGGTTAACGATTGTGATCTGTATCGTTCAAGCTCCCGCTTATTTATTTGGCTTAAGTGCGCTAGGAGTTCCAGATTCAGCCTTTGTTTTAGGAAAGGGACTTGACTTTATGATTCCTGCCGTTGTTATCCTATTAACAGGTACCATCTTTGCGATGTGGTTAGGAGAGCGTATTACGGATAAAGGTATTGGTAATGGTATTTCTTTATTGATCATGATTGGTATCATCGCCACATTGCCTCAATCTTTTGTACAAGAATTTATCTCAAGAACCTCTACCAACAACGGTGGCTTAATGATCGTTCTATTAGAAGTAATTCTTTGGTTCTTGGTGATTCTTGCCTCTGTACTTATTGTAATGGCGGTTCGACAAGTTCCGGTACAATACGCAAGACGTAGTGCTTCAGGAGCTGTAGACAGCTCTACTATGGGAGCCCGTCAGTATATTCCATTGAAAGTCAACGCCTCTGGTGTTATGCCTATCATTTTTGCTCAAGCCATTATGTTTGCGCCAGCTTTAATTGGTAGATCATTTAACAGCACTGCTGCGGGTCAGTGGTTAGAGGTAAACTTCCAAGATATTTTCGGATTGGCCTACAACATATTGTTCGCCGTTTTAATCGTATTGTTTACATTCTTGTATACTGCGATTACGATTCCGACATCGAAAATGGCAGATGATTTAAAGCGAAGTGGCGGTTTTGTTCCTGGAGTACGTCCTGGAGCAGAAACAGGCGATTTCTTAGATCGTATTATGTCATTGATCACCTTCCCAGGAGCATTGTTCTTGGCTCTTCTTGCGGTTTTACCTGCGGTTGTGGTTAAAGTTCTTGATGTTCAATCGGGTTGGGCCTTGTTCTACGGTGGTACTTCTCTTCTCATTATGGTAGGGGTCGCTATTGATACTGTACAACAAGTAAATGCATACCTATTGAATCGTCATTACGACGGTCTTATGAAGACAGGGAAAAATAGAAAAGTGGCTTAATTATGGCAAAGCAGGCTGCAATAGAACAAGATGGAGCTATTATAGAAGCGCTCTCTAACGCTATGTTTAGAGTTGAGCTTGATAACGGCCATGTGGTTACTGCCCATATTTCAGGTAAGATGAGGATGCACTACATCAAACTTCTTCCAGGAGATAAGGTCAAGCTTGAGATGAGCCCTTATGATTTAACGAAAGCAAGAATTACATACAGATACTAATATGAAAGTTAGGGCATCCATTAAGAAAAGAAGCGCAGATTGTAAGATTGTGCGTCGTAAAGGTCGCTTATATGTGATCAACAAGAAGAATCCAAAATTTAAACAAAGACAAGGATAGTTATGGCAAGAATCGCTGGGGTAGATATACCAAAACAAAAGCGCGGTGTAATTGCACTTACCTACATTTTCGGAATCGGAAAGAGTAGAGCTAAAGAAATTCTCGATCAAGCTGGTGTCTCTGAAGACAAAAAAGTATCTGATTGGGATGACGATGATATCAGTAAAATTCGTGAGGCCGTTTCTCAGTTCACCATTGAAGGTGAGTTGAGATCTGAGGTTCAATTGAACATCAAGCGTCTTATGGATATCGGATGTCAGCGAGGAATTCGTCACAGACTAGGTCTGCCATTACGTGGTCAGCGCACTAAAAACAATTCGCGTACACGTAAGGGTAAACGTAAAACAGTTGCTAATAAGAAAAAGGCAACTAAATAATCTTTGAGTTAATAGCTAGTACGTATGGCAAAAGGAACAAATACTAAAACAGCAAAAAAGAGAAAGGTTATCGTTGAATCGAACGGTGAAGCGCATATCGTTTCTTCTTTTAACAACATTATTATCTCATTAACCAACAAGAATGGAGATGTTATCTCATGGTCTTCTGCTGGTAAAATGGGTTTTAGAGGCTCAAAGAAAAACACCCCTTACGCTGCTCAAGTAGCGGCTGAAGAGTGTGCTAAGGTTGCACATGAATCAGGTCTAAGAAAGGTGAAAGTCTTTGTTAAAGGACCAGGTAACGGAAGAGAATCAGCCATCCGCTCATTGCACAATTCAGGTATTGAGGTTACGGAAATTATTGATGTTACTCCATTACCACACAATGGTTGTAGACCTCCAAAAAGAAGAAGAGTTTAATTTTTAATCAACCAACTTGGGCCATGGTTATCGAAGGATAAGCCTTAATTCATAACCGTCCAGTTAATTTTTAGTTATGGCAAGATACACAGGACCTTCTACTAAAATCGCACGAAAGTTTGGCGAGGCCATCTTCGGAGACGATAAATCATTCGAAAAAAAGAATTACCCTCCAGGGCAACACGGTCAAAACCGTCGTCGTGGTAAGAAATCAGAATACGCTATTCAGCTCATGGAGAAGCAGAAAGCGAAATACACCTACGGTATCCTAGAGCGTCAGTTTAGAAACTTGTTTTCTAAAGCGAACCGCAGCAAAGGAGTTACCGGTGAAGTGCTTCTTCAATTATGTGAATCACGTCTCGATAATGTGGTTTACCGTTTTGGAATTACTTCTTCAAGAAGAGCTGCAAGACAGTTAGTGTCTCACAGACACATCACTGTTGACGGTGAAATCGTGAATATTCCTTCTTTTCAGGTTAAACCTGGCCAAGTAGTTGGGGTACGCGAAAAGTCAAAATCTGTACAATCAATTGCGGATTCCCTAGCATCTCGCTCGGCTTCGTACGATTGGTTAAACTGGAATGACGCTAAGATGGAAGGAACATTTGTTTCTGTGCCTACTCGCGACCAAATTCCTGAGGCGATTAAAGAGCAGCTTATCGTCGAATTGTATTCTAAATAATTACACCCTTCAATAATTATTTCTATGGCGTTACTTAATTTTCAAAAACCTGATAAAGTTATAATGGTTGAATCTACCGATTTTGACGGTAAATTCGAATTTCGTCCGTTAGAACCGGGTTATGGCCTTACGGTGGGTAATGCGCTTCGACGCGTGCTACTTTCATCTCTTGAGGGCTTTGCAATTACTTCAATTCGCATTGAGGGTGTAGATCACGAGTTTTCTGTAATACCTGGTGTTGTAGAAGACGTCACGGAGATCATCTTAAATCTCAAGCAAGTTCGTTTCAAGCGTCAAATCGAAGACGTAGAAAACGAAACTGTTGCGATTTCCTTAAATAATGCAGATCAAATCACCGCTGGTGATTTTCAAAAGTTCATCTCAGGATTTCAAGTGTTGAATCCTGATCTAGTGATCTGTAATCTTGACAAGAAAGTATCTCTCAACTTCCAATTGTTTATTGAGAAGGGTAGAGGGTATGTCGCAGCTGATGAAAACAAGAAAGCGAATGCTCCAATGGGTACTATCGCTATCGATTCTGTTTTCACTCCGATCAAAAACGTTAAGTACAGCATTGAAAACTTTAGAGTTGAGCAAAAGACCGACTTTGAGAAGTTAGTTTTTGAAATCAATACCGACGGCTCAATCGCTCCTAAAGATGCCTTAACTGAAGCAGCGAAGATCTTGATTCACCACTTCATGTTGTTCTCTGACGAGCGTATTACGCTTGAAGCAGAAGAACTTGAGCGTACTGAAACTTATGACGAAGAGTCTCTTCACATGCGTCAATTGTTGAAGACTAAACTCGTAGATATGGACCTTTCTGTTCGTGCATTGAATTGTCTCAAGGCAGCAGAGGTTGATACACTTGGAGATTTAGTTTCATTCAACAAGAATGACCTTATGAAGTTTAGAAACTTTGGTAAGAAGTCGCTAACTGAATTAGAAGAGCTAGTACAAACTAAGGGACTTGAGTTCGGTATGGACTTAGCCAAGTATAAATTAGACAGAGACTAAGAGATTATGAGACACGGAAAGAAAATAAATCACTTGAGCCGCACGGCTTCTCATAGAAGCGCGATGCTTGCCAATATGGCGTGTTCTTTGATTGAGCATAAACGCATTCAAACCACCACTGCAAAAGCAAAAGCGTTAAAGCGTTTTGTTGAGCCCATCATCACGAAGGCAAAAGCAGAGAATAACGATAATGTTGAGCGCAATACGCATAACAGACGTATTGTTTTCAGTTACCTACGAAACAAGGAAGCAGTTTCACAACTTTTTGCTGAGGTTGCTGAAAAGGTTGCTGATCGCCCAGGTGGATACACGCGTATCATTAAGCTGGGTAATCGTTTAGGAGATAACGCTGACATGGCACTTATCGAGCTTGTAGATTTTAATGAAACCTATGATACAGGAGCCAAAAAGAAATCTACACGTAGAAGAAAGAAAGCTGCTGATGCTCCAGCTCAACCTGCAGCCACTAAAGAAGAAGCTCCAGTAGAAGAAGTAGCTGCTATTGAAGAGGTTGCCGCTCCTGAGGCCGATGCAGCCCCAGAAGAAGAAGTAGCCGCTGAAGAGTCTGTGGCTGAAGAGTCAACTGAAGAGCCTTCTTCAGAAGCAGATGATGATACGAAGAAAGACGCAGCAGAGTAAATGACGATGTTGATTACTTTCGAATAGAACCTTAAAGGATACTCCAAAAGAGTATCCTTTTTTTATGTTT
>Ga0255757_10002436_pt1 | contig 17516 bp, 18 predicted proteins | sample 071ome_27_FD_179957 | JGI IMG/M metagenome (GOLD analysis project Ga0255757, IMG submission 179957) | Coastal salt marsh microbial communities from the Groves Creek Marsh, Skidaway Island, Georgia - 071409AT metaG (version 2) | ecosystem: Environmental > Aquatic > Marine > Intertidal zone >...
CACGTGAATGAATCCTTCAAACCAGCAATTGCCTATCGTATATCTTGAAAACGTCTCAAAGGTGTACGGTCGAATCCATGCTTTGTCAAATGTCACTCTCGGTCTATCAGGTGGTGTTACAGGCATACTGGGACTAAATGGTGCAGGCAAATCAACACTGTTCAAACTCTTGATGGGTAAACTCAAACCCAACAGTGGAACAATTCGGCTCTTTGGTGAAGACCCGTGGAAGAATCCATCTCCATATGCACGAATTGGTTTTGTTCCTGAACATGAAAAAATGTATGATTGGATGACGGCACTTGAATTCGTCTCAACATTTGCACGATTATTTGGCATGACCAAAGCTGAAGCAGAGCAAGAAGCCTTGCGAGTACTTGATTTCGTTGGCTTACTTGATGTGGCGAACAAGCAAATCGGACGATTTTCAAAAGGGATGAGGCAACGAACAAAGATTGCTCACGCCCTTGTCAATAAGCCTGAATTGATTATCCTCGATGAACCGTTACAAGGATGCGACCCCCTTGCGAGAACAACAATCAATAATGTGATACGAGAACTTGGAAAGTCGGGTTGTACGGTTCTCGTCAGCAGTCATATTCTGACTGAGATTGAACGTGTTACTGAACAAATCGTTATTCTCCATCACGGCAAACTCCTTGCCTTAGGAAATTTGCATGCAATCCGTGAACGATTGGACCAAATTCCACACACTATTCACATCAAAGGAAGTGATTCTAGGGCGATAGGGAAATCATTGATGAATCATCCTGCTGTCTTCGGCGTTAATTTCCCGTCTGATAATGAATTAAATGTGCAGACCTTTCATTTTGGACAATTGCACCAAGACCTTCCAAGGATCATTGTTGAGAATGGCCATGATGTTCAGGTCATTGACAACCCAGACGACGACTTAGAATCGATTCTCGACTATCTTACAGGAGGACAAGCACATGGAAAGTGATGCACCAACGCCTTCGTTTCGACGGTTTGATAGGAAAGCCGCAGCGGTTGCGGAGTTTACAATGAAACAATACTCGAAGAGAATCTCAACTTGGGTCATCCTTTCTGTAGGAGTACTTGCGATGAGCATCATCATGTTGTTTTATTTCGACACTATGCTGCGTGATATTGAATCAGTTGACAACGACTATGACTCATTTGACCCGGATGGTGATGGTTATCCTACAGGTCAGGAGTTACTTTACGGAACCGATCCCTACTTTGACCTATCACATCCCGGCCTCATTGATGCAGGAATTGTACCCGATGACCCATCGGTTTGGGTTGATGAAGACGATATAGACTGGGATTCTCTAAAAGAGGGCTCTGTTGGCTATGATGATGATGGTGATTGTCGAAATGCACCGGTTGCTCCTTCCGCTCAGGATACAAACAGGGATGGTATCCCATGCAACATTCTGATCTCTGCAAAACAGTTTGGTGATGGGTACGATATTCGTGGTGATAATTATGTCGACGAAGATCCTGATGACGAAGCATACGCTAAGGAAGCTATACATCGAGCTACAATCCTCGCTTTAGGCAAATTCGGTTTCGTCTTCCTCATTGGTATCTTCCTTCCTCTGTTTATGGCGACTGGACTCATTCGTGAGGAAATGGAGTCAGGAACCATGCACTTCCTTATTGCAAAACCGATTCGAAGAGCAGAGATTTTCTTGTACAGAATGTTTGGATTTATCGGCATCACATATCCATATGTTTTGGGCTTGTGTTTGGTATGTGCCTTGCTCTTTGGATTTTCAGGACCATCGGAATCTATTTTCCGTTTGAGTGACATTGGTATTTGGATGGTGATAGCCTTTGCAACATTACTTGCTGTACTCGCATATGGTATGATGTTCAGTATGTTTGGTGTTCTTTGGAAGCATGGAATCATTTTGGCTATTCCAGTCGCAGCATGGGAACTGGCGATGATGTTCGTATCGTTGTGGGAGCCTGAAGCCAGTGTTCTTCGTTTCTCGGTACTCGGGTGGGCCACGATGATCATCGATGCAGGGGCACTCATGTTGTGGCCCGACCTTGAATACATGATCGAAGTTGGAATGTGGGGTGGGGGCATGGCGCCACTTCAAGGGGCAGAACAACTGATGGTGTTTTCCTCGAATCCTGGGCTCGGCCTTTCCAATTTTGCTAGTTTCATTGTTGGTTCTGCAGTGCTTCTCTTCCAAGGCATTGCGTTTTGGCTGATTGGAAGTGCACTCTTCTCATCAAAGGAAATTTCGTAGGTGTTTTGATGTCAGAAATTTTCAGCGGCGATTTTTCAACAATGTGGTCACTTGGTCTTCGTCAACCTATCCAGCATCTCACATGGGATTGGTGGTGGTGGCTCTTAATGCTCGATGATGAAGATGGAAATCCAAGTGGAAAGCAACTCATGGTTCTTTGGTCAACGAAGACCAATGATTTGGTTCATGTGAACAAAACACCATGGAAACCACAAGGGAGGCCGAGTGAGATTGTCGATGGGGCGTACAATATCGATGGCATGGTTTGTGCATGGTGGTATGATGGAACACGGATGTACGAACCAATCCTCAAAGATGTATGCAAAATGACAATTGTCGATGATTCATCTTCACATTGGCCTTCAAAACAACACAAAAGCACTGGAGGGGGTGCAATCATTCCACAACTCGATATCGATTGCTCGATGGGTCTGCGTTCTGATTTGTCTTCATTCTGGTTACATCTGCAAACAACGCTTCCCGAAGGACATCAAATTGACTTTAATCTTGATATTACTCCTTGGAACCAAACATTGTCCCATGCCCGACATTTGCAATCCGATTATCTTGGTGGAATGGGGTACGATATTCTTCGAATTCATGGAGCCAAAGTTCACGGTTCGATTGATGGAAAAGAACAGCAAGGAACTGCATATTTCCAAAAAGTCTGTGTTCAAGCACCTTCGCCTCCATGGTATTGGGGTGTCCTCCATTTCGATGATGGTTCCTATCTTGACTGGTTTCTACCACACTTTGCATTAACGGTGACTTCTCAAACACCTCGACCGTGGAAACAAAGAGATATCAACCATATTTCTCTTTCACAAGGCGGTTTGTTTCACGATGCTGTTCACAATCGAACAGAACGATTCGGCAAAGTTCGAGTGAATAAGAGGGCGTCATCATTGAGTGAAGCGAGCCATGGTGCCAATCCAGGTGCACCATTACCCGAATTTTTTGTTGAACTCCAAAACGGTAGAACCTTGATTTCGATTCATGTTCAAGCAATTGAACGAGCACACTGGCATTTCGATCAACCTACACGCGGTGGACTATGGTCGCATTTAACATACAATGAATATCCTCTATCCGTCGTCAACATTGAAATTACGGACGAATATGGAACGAGGACACGAGATGATTACACATGGATTCGAGGCAACGCTGAGCATTCATGGGGTATTTTACATTAAAATCGTTAGAAATCAAGGGGAAGTTATTTCACATAACGGTTACCATATTGCATTAGGAGGCATGACCATGACTGATGATGAGACCCCCGATACTGAGGAATCGACTTCTTCAGCAAAACAAGATGATACAGGAAATAAAGAGGCACTAGCAAAGAAATTTCGACTGGTACCGGGCGAAGAACTTCTTCTTTCGAAACAACCCAGCACCTTGGCATTCCTAAACATGTATATTTTAGGCGGACTCGTTTTAGGTCTCCACTTTTTGTTTTCCATCGCAGAGGATTACAACGCAAGTGATGATGCAAATGTAGGTTTGAAATTCGCAATTTTCTTCAATGACATCATAAGCACGGATACACTTCCACTTGGATTTGTTTTCTGTATGCTCGTTGTCACTTGGTTAAACCGATTGATCAACATTCAAACATCAGGACGATGGGTCACAATGTGGCTTCTTCTCGTCACCTTTGCACCACTTCTGCTTCAAGTTGACAAACTCTATGCGACAATCATGGATTTGCTTGGAAATGATGTGGAGCCATTCATAGGATTTGATTACAACCTCGTCCTATTCGGTCTTGTTTTTACCGCTCTTTTTTGGGCGATGACCTTTGTTTTCCATCGTAGCTTCAGTTATGCGATTACGTCAGAATCAGTTATATTCCAACACAGTTTTTTGTTATCAAAGTCCCATCGACGAATTCTCTTTGACAGAATTTCTGAGGTGATGGTCGAGCGAACACCAGTAGGTACGATGCTCGGTTATGCAACATTGACGGTTCTTACCGACTCAGGTGTTGGACTCGTCGATGAAACTGTTGGAGCTGGTGCAGCAGGAAATATCCCTGGAACCGACGAAAAAGATTCAGATTCAGCCTCCACAAAGGTTGGAAAAAATTTCTTGAGGAAAATCTTCGCACTCATGTTTTACCAACGTACAATTCGCCGAGTTTCACCAGATCCAAAGCACTGTTTCTACAACATCAGGAATTGGGAAAAAGCGAAAATGCTTCTCAATGAAATGCATTTGAAGAACTCACAATCCAACATGCTCTCTGAATTGAAAGATGTCATTCTTAACCAAAAGGACAACTGAGTCGTTTTTCCTAAGCATAGCCTTGAAGAACTTCTTGCCACCCGCAACGATTAGGTGATGTTATGTCAGACGAATTGAATGCGAAGGCAATTGAACTTTTCAGCAACGGAGATTTAGATGGTGCCATTGAGGAACTTGAAAATCAAATCAAAGCAAACAGCAAAGTAGCATCATTACACCATATGTATGCTGAATTTGCAAACATGAAAAATATGGAAGAACAAGACGATGTCATTCCCGGAGGAAAAATCATGATGTCGTACAAGAAAGCGATGGAACTTGATGAGGAGAACATGGAATACATCGCTGATTTTGCATCGTTCGCTTTGGAATGTCGCCGTGTTCCAGTCGCTGTTAAAGAATTTCAGCGATATGCACGCCGACTAGAAATTGAAGACATCCCATATGATGACGTACTCTACAATGCAAGTCGTAATCTTGTTGATGCAATTGAAGTGATGGACCCAACCCGAAAGGAATCAATGGTCCAACCATGGTTGCAACAAGCTCTTCTTTGGTCCGTTGCAGCACTCGGCTTTTCCAAAGAAGAGGCTCTTGAAATCTTGCAAAATGAATGATGAGGGATCGATTTGGGCGGTTTTGTACGCCTATTTTTCCGCGTTGGCTATCTTGGTGATGCATTTCATGGAAGCCAAATTCAGCCCGATGTAAAAACAGTACAAGGTGAATTACAACGCGTGTTTCGAAAATTGAATTGGTGGGATGATTCGGAAGAACACTCCTACCTCGTATTGTCGAGTCGAACTGATGCGGGCGTCCATGTGCGAATAAATGGGGGTATTGTCACCGTCAAGAAATCATTGTGGCATTCGATTACACCACGTAAATTTGTTCGTGCTGTCGATGATTTACTTGATGATTCGCTGGTCTTCCTCGATGTCCATGAAGTTGAACAAGATTGGAACCCAAGGCGAGCGAACTTTAGGACGTACAGATACATGCTCGAGGGGATGGATTTTTGGAAAGAACCACCTCATTCAGATTTCAAACATTGGATTGAGGTATTCAAGGGTACACATGATTTCTCTAATTTTGCGAAACTTGAGCCTGACAAAACACCTATGCGTACTGTCCTTGATGTACAACCTTGGTTTGCTGATCAGCGTCTTATTGGATTTGAAATTACAGGAGAATCATTTCTATGGAATCAAGTTCGGCGAATTGCAAATGCATTGTTTCATCTCAGTATTGGTGAACTGGTATTCGATCAAGTTCAATCAGCACTCAAATTTCCTAGTAAGCAAGTCGACTTTGGCGTGGCTCCTCCTGAGTGGCTCATTCTATGGGGTGTGTCATGGGATGATTTCGAAATTCCACCGTCGATTGTATCCCCGGCCATTGAGGCACCACCTGTCGGACGTGATGTGGAGCGTACTCGGAAGAAAAGATGGCAACATGCACGGCAATTTGAACTGAAGATGATGCTTTTTGATGAATGGTCGACGCTCGGTAAGTTTGAGTACAAACCTCACGAACGAGAATGAATCTCGATTCGAACCTCATCACCATCTTCGATGTGCAATGTCTCTCTCAAGAACAGCGGGGAAATAATTTCGATGACGTCAACATGTCGTGTTAAATCAGGAATTAAGATGGCACAGTCGAGTGAGGTTTCATCCGTCGATATAGTTCCGAGGAATGCTGTAGCACCACCAAAAGAAACGCCGTCACGTAAAAAACCACGAATCCGAATGGCCTCTATTGATGATGTATCAACGGTTGTTGAGCGTTCCCTCAATGTTTCATCAGCATCCAATGTGTCGATGCCAGAAAGTTTCCGCAGTGCAATGTAGCGAATTAACACATCATTTTCGACCTGAATGTTGAGCGTGCCGGGCCATGCAGTCTGTTCAAACAATTCCTTGAATTGATTTTGATAATGCGGTTGTGCCATGAACACGCTCGCTCGCCCGAGGCCAGAAGTAACAAGTCCTCGTAGTTGCATTGTACAAGCCTATATTTTCCCCTTTTTCATAGTGTGTAAGATGTCGTATTGGATTCTTCATATAGTCTTGAACATGAGTAAATCCATGGAGTCCAAAGATGAAGACAATGAGAATCAAAGTGAATCTGTTGAAAGCAATGGAGGTTTAAGGGATGAGTATCGGGAGCATTACCTCGATGACCTTCAACGATTTAGAGAAAAGTTTGAGGAAATGGGTCTAGAAGTCGATTCAGAGGTGGGTGAAAAAAATCTTTTTCGATGGTTCACATATTGGAGAAAAGAGGTTCGAAGATTTGCATCTCGTCTGAATGATGATTCGACACGACATGTCGTTCGATTTCCAAATCCAGAAGAATTTTTCAAATTCATTCATCGAATGCATGAGCAGGAATCCGATGAATCGCTATCGATAGATTCCAAAGGATTTGAACCAAACGACCGACATATGGATGAAGCTTCAAGGAAACGAAGAGATAGTTTCAGAAAAGAGTGGCGTTAATATCGTATGCCAGTCCCATACACACAGAATTCAACAAATGCACTGGGTCGGTCACTCTTTTTGTCTAAACACAATGTTTCAATTCGAACGTTGATGACTTGAGTCCAACCTTGGCGTATTGCCTCTTCACGAAGCCGTTGGATCGTCTCCTCACGTCCGAGTTGAAGCATGTCTTGGGCAGTTGTAAGACTTCCACCGAAAATCGATTTAACGAACACCTTCAATTTTGCCCAAGTCGACAAAGAATACACTGTACTCAAAACGACAAGTCCCGATGCCTGAATTTCCGAAGCAACAACTGGTGAAAATGTTGCCTCGGAATTAAGATCTATGTTGGCTTTCGGAATTTTCTTTGTTGTTCGCATGTTGCAGAGCATATTTGGATGCGTTGATTGCGAACTTGATTGACGGATTCGAAGTTGAGAAACGCCTTTTGAATATACTCTGGAACCGAAAATGATTGAAATAGTGTAGATTGTTAAAGGAATCAAAAATGGAAAAAGAATGTAGAGATACAGAAAAAAGAGTTCCGAGTCCAAAGGTACCACCCTATTGAACACTTACTGCAGTTCCATATGCCAACAATTCGGCAGCACCCGATGCGACAGTCGATGTTGAGAATCGAATATTTACCACTGCATTTGCACCACGTTGTGCTGCATCCATGATCATTCGTTGCAACGCCTCATTCCGAGATTCATTGAGCAATTCGGTATACCCTTTGATTTCACCGCCAACAATCGATTTAAGGCCCGCAAAAATGTCCTTTCCCACATTTTTTGCTCGAACAGTTGAACCACTCACGAGCCCAAATGTTTGAACGATTGTTTTCCCAGGGATTTCTTCTGTGTTGGAGAGGTAAAGCATTGGCATTCCATTCGGTTCCATGGATTCCGCTCAATCCGTTAAGGTTTAACACTTATCACAATATTTGTTGATTTTGTAGCCATTCGACATCGGAGATATACAACTGGCGAATATCGTCGAGATTCAATACGAGCATTGCAAGGCGTTCTAGGCCCATCCCCCATGCACTCACGGGCCATGTGATTCCAAGTGGTTCAGTAACCTCAGGCCGAAAGATACCGGCACCTCCGAGTTCGAGCCATTTTCCTTTCCATTTGACTTCAACCTCTAAACTTGGTTCAGTGTATGGAAAATACGCTGGGCGTACTCGTACCTCTGGAAGACCCATTTTTGTATAAAATGTCTTTAACGTCGTCACCAACATTTGTAAATTTGCATCTGGTTCAAGGATAATGCCTTCGATTTGATGAAACTCTGGAAGATGTGTTCGATCGATTGACTCATTTCGAAAAACTCGGTCAACGGAGAACACTCGGCATGCCTTGTTTGGATGGCGGGCGAGATATTGAACTGTGTTGACGGTGGTATGTGTTCTTAGCAAAGGTCGTTTTGAAATTTCCTCAGAAAATTGCCCTCCCCATCCTCTAGAACCTGTATCTCCACCTGTTTGATGTATTGATTTCCAAGTGCTTAGGGCTGATTCTTCGATATCAATAGCATCTGGATTGGACAAATAAAATGTATCTTGCATCTCTCTTGCTGGGTGGTCTTGTGGAATGAACAATGCATCCATATTCCATCCTGCTGATTGAACATAGTCATCGACAAGTTCAGAGAAACCCATTTCCAAAAATATGGATCGAATTCGTTCAATCAAAGCTTGCATGGGGTGTGCTCTTCCGGTACGCGGTGTTGATGCTTCCAAAGACACATCGAATGGCCGGAATTGTACATCTCCCCACTGGTCTGATTGAAGCAATTCTGGGGTGATTTCGTTGACAAAATCAACTTCAGCAAGTTCATTCATATCAACTTGGGAACCTTCTGTGGAAATATTCCATGTTCGATGGATTGACTCAACGATTTCGACAAATTGTTTTCGTTGTTTGAAGTGTTCAAGTAATTCATCATCGCATTCATCAATTGGCAAAGGGAGTCGTGATAGGAACAATTTTCTCTTTGCAATCATATCGACAACTGATTGCTCATTTTCGAAAGATAATTCACCGTCATTGGTTGACATGCCTAATTTTTTCATCAATCCGATGCCTGGTCCGGCTTCACTTCGATCAAAATGTGATTGAAACTCTGCCATTGTCGGTTGTTCACTCGTTTGAATCCATGCTAAAATTCGTTCTTCAAGTAACCCCTTTTCAATTGCGATTTGTGCATTTTGGAGGGCTCGAATCATCCTCGAATGTTCTTCTTTTTGATTTGCTAAACCCTTCTCACACAGACCCTGAGCAGCACCCACTGCAATGGCTTGGTCAGTCCATTCACATGCTTTCAATATCTCTTCAACAGAGCAATTTTCCAATGAACCTTCTTTCATCTTTCGAAGCAACCTTCGTTCGATATTCGAAAGTTGGCCTCCAACCATGTGGCCTCCACAAAGCGTTGAGGTTTGAAACCTCCGTCAATTTTTATGTGAATTATTCTTCTTCCCAAAGTTCTAGATTGCATTGAGGGCATGTGTATCCATTGGGTTTTTTTCCATCGACAACAGTGATGCTTGAACATTGACCACAAAGAATTGATGTTCGAATTGGCTCATCGAGCGTTGTGTCGATACGGTACATCACTCGACCCGCCTCAGGTAGTTGCTCCGCAGGAGGTAACCATGACGCGATTTCATCATTGGATAGTTCAATACCCCGATTCATTGTCATGCCTATAACAAATAAAACAACACCAGAGAATCCAATCGTACCTGCGACTGCATAAACGCCGGCGACAGTAAAAAACGCTCCAAATACGATGCATAATAGTCCGGATAATAGAAAATTCTCACGACTCAGTCTCGACATAACAATCACGATGATTGCTCAAGAGCGACAGATAGTGCATGTGCAACTCGTTCAATTTTTCCAGTTGGAATTGCACATAATCCAATTCTTACCCCTCCTTGAAGTGGTACTAAATACACATGTAATGATGCACAAATCTCGACAATTTCGTTTGCTTTTTCAGTTTCTAGCCAAGCAAAAAACCCATCGTGTGTTGGGTTAATTGGAATATTCAATTTTGTACAGGCATCGACAAAGGCATTCCTTCTTTCAGTTAAGATTCCGTGGAAATCATCGAGCATTACACTCCATTTCTCACTCTTTTGTTTATCAGCATGAATCGTGCATAATGCGTGTTGTGAAACTCGAGGAGAAGCAGACCATGTTTGACGACCAGTGACGCCTAAGACTTCTGTGAGACGAGAAACAGCATCCTTGACAGGATGAATGCAGATGAGTGCCCCATTTCTCATGCCGTAGATAGTGTGTGATTTTGAAATTGAAAGGGCGAAACAAATGAGCAAATTTTCAGGCCATGGATTGCCAGCACGTATCGTTTCAACAATTGTCTCACCCCAGCCATGCGTCTCGTCGGCATAGAAATGGTATGCACTATCGAGCACAAGCGTAAACCCGACATTTGGATGATTCACAGCCTGTTGCATAAAGATGTCAAGGGCTTCCATTCGACTTTCAAATGGGAGGCTAAGGCCTGTTGGGTTGTGCGCAGGATCGTTGAGCCAAGTCATCACATGGGATTGTTTGCTTGCGAGATCTTGAACCGATTGCTCAAAAGCGTCTCTGTCAAAAAAAGGATGCTCATTGTTTTGTTCAAGTGGGAGCAATGGGTACGTCTCTATGCCAAGGCCACAACCATCTAAAAAGCCTGCATATGGACCCCAATATCGGTCGCGGAGTAAGACCTTCTCCCCCGGATTAGCGAAACATTTTGCGGCTATATACAGGCTCCCTGAGCCTCCTGGTGTCGCAACGCTCGTCATATGAATGCCACAGTCTTCCAATTCTTGTCTCGAATCACCCAATGCAAGACTTATGGTCAGGTCGAGGAAATCAGGAAGACCTTTGAGTGGGGCGTATGATGCGAATTCAATATCCTCCGCCTGCTTCATTTCCTCAATGACAAGTGTGTTGATGGCTAGTGTTCCATTGTTGGTGAGCAGGGCTCCAACGGTTCCATTGACTGCGTCAGCACCTGCTTCAGCGGCTTGTAGGTAACGAGCAAAGCAACCGAATATGGTGTCGTTCCCTTGTTTTGTGTGTGCGTGCTCAGAGAGAAAATGCATTTCATTCTCTGAAGGCATGGACCTTGCAGAAGAATCAACTACATGGCTTTCACCCATGACTTGAAAGGGCGACTTCCGTATATTTCTTGAAGGGGAGAGCGCACGGTAGGTCAACGCCAACGTAGCACAGCTGGTAGTGCGTCTGATTTGTAATCAGACGGTCGGGGGTTCGAGTCCCTCCGTTGGCTCCAAGAATCTGCATGATGTCTTTGAACAAAAATCAAGAAAGGACAACTCTTCGTACTCATCATGTGTGCTAAAAAACTCGATGGGAAAGCATGTGCGGCTGAAGTTGAAACAAACTTGCTTTCCCGAATACAATCCCTTCAAGAAAAAGGAATTGAACCGCATCTTGCCGTTATCATCGTTGGTAATGACCCTGCTTCGCATGTCTATGTGAATTCAAAGATTGCCACATGCAAACGACTCGGCATACGTAGCACGCATATCGAACTTGCTTCGGATTCTTCTGAGGATGAATTAAAATCTAAGGTGAAACAACTTAACGATGATGATTCAGTTCATGGTATACTGATTCAATCACCTTTGCCTTCACACATGGATGAAGAAGGTATAACAGATCTTATTTCTGCAGCAAAGGATGTTGATGGTTTTCATCCAACCAATCTCGGTCGGCTTGTTCAAGGTCGACTCGATGGTATGATTCCATGTACACCTCATGGTGTTCTTCGAATGTTGGAATGGGCCGGAATCGAATTGAAAGGCAAGAAGGCAGTTGTTATCGGGCGTTCAAGGATTGTAGGCATGCCATTGTCCCTTCTTTTTGCTGCACGTGGCGTTGATGCAACGGTCACCATCGCTCATTCACGAACAAATGACCTTCCACAAGTTTGCAGAGAAGCTGATGTCCTTGTTGCAGCAGTTGGGATTCCTGAAATGGTTGAACCTCTATGGGTAAAACCTGGTGCAGTTGTCGTGGATGTTGGCATCAACAGAGTCGAAGATGAATCTAGGGAACGAGGTTGGAGATTAGCTGGTGATGTCTCAAAAGAAGTTCAAACCGTTGCGTCTTGGTTATCACCCGTTCCTGGTGGCGTCGGCCCGATGACAATTGCTATGTTGATGGAGAACACGGTTCGGTCAGCAGAAATCATCGCCATGAACACATAGAATCATAATTCATCGAATGCATGGTTCACTCAATGGCAATCGACCCCAAGGCACCTCAACTCGCAGCAGTAGCGAGGATTTTACTTGGCTTTACCATTGGATTTCTCATTATTAACACACAATTTGACCTCCTTAATGTCGATTTATTTGTACCCGTATCCTACATCTTTGTTGTGTTTATTTTGCTCTTGCTTTACATTAATTACTGGGCTTCAAAGGAAAATCCAGTTCCAGAACTCATTCAACAACATGCAAGTAATGAACTCGATGGAGCATACAGAGATGGCAGAACATTGTTTGATTCCACTTCAACAACTCATGATCAATATGGATTTGAAGTGTCCACACAAAATTTACAACAAACGAGTCAGACCGTTGTTCAATCGATATTAAGTCAGACGATTGAACCAGACCAAGAAGCAGTAAGTTCAGCATTAGATGCTCTTTCAATTCAATCAGTTGAAGTCACCGAACGGAGAAATCCCGAACCCATGAATGAAACTCAACAATCAATGGCATACAGCAGACGGGATGCAACTCCTACGGATAGCAAAACTGGAAAAGTTGTTGAACGAATGATTCAACCTCAAGTTGCCTTACCGGGTAAAGAAGAGAATGATGTTGCGAGCATCGAGAATATCCCTGGATTATCAACAACGCGTGAATTCGTAACTACTGGTATCTCATCGATACCTCTGCCAGATTTCGATGATGAAGAAGAGACTTCCACACCCGAATTTATCAGTGAATTACCTGAACATGATACAGAGGTATTCGAACCAATGCTGGTTGACATGACATTACCAGACCTCGACAGCCTCCCTTCAATTGATGATATCATGCTCGATGATACTCAGTTGAAATATGACCTTGAGTTAGAGGAAATTTTCGTTGATGACTTGAGTTCAAAAAAGGGCAAAGATTCTCCAGTTGTTCTGGAACTCCCATCCCTTGATGATTTAGAATTTTAACAACATTCTTAGACATAGCACTTTAGGCATAAACATGGATTGGTCTTCTGTCTTTGACCTCCATTCTCATACCAATCACAGTGATGGTGAACATTCTCCAATGGACGTAGCGATGTTCATGCATAATGCAGGTGTGAAATATTGGTCACTGACAGACCATGATACGATTGATGGTTGGCAACATGCTCGGGATGCAGCACAACAATTTGGATTAACATTCATCCCAGGAATTGAAATTACATGCGATGTGGGTTTACCTGCAGATGAAGAAGAGATGGAGAGACATGGCAAAGATCGTGCGTCGACTTCGTGGCATCTTCTCTCCTACTTTCCGCCTTCAATCCTTCAAGACCAAAAGCGATTAACAGAACTTCATGATTGGCTTCTTCCACTTCAAACAGGGCGTCTTCCGAGAATGGTTTCCATGATAAAGAAGCTTGAGGAATTACAGATTCATATTAAATTCGAAGATGTGACTCGCAGAGCTAAGGGATCGTTGGGCAGACCTCATCTTGCTCAAGCAATGGTTGATGCTGGTTATGTTGAATCCTCTAGAGAAGCCTTTGACAAGTACATTGGTGATGGCGGCATTGCATTTGTCCAACGTGAAGAGCCACCTTTAAGCAAGGCCATCGAATTTGTCCATGATTGCGGGGGTATCGTTTCCCTCGCACATCCGCTTTATTACGGGGTTTCAGTACCAAAACTAATGGAATATCTCCATGGTTTAGGCTGTGATGCTGTAGAGGTGTTCCATCGAAGCCATGATGACGCTTATCGATTCGAACTCTTCACAGAAGCAAAGAAATGGGGATTGAGCGTAACAGTGGGTTCAGATTTTCATGGACTTAGTTTTGGACAACAACCAGGAAAGATGGTAGTGACAAAAGATTTCATGCCTCAACTTTTTTTGGACCTTTGAATAACGTTTCAAGGTTGATTGTGATTTCAAAAAAGATGATGATCGGCATTGCAACGAGAAACAGTGACAATGGGTCCGGTGGGGAAAGAAAGGCACCGATAACAAATGCACCAAACCATATATGTCTCCTCAGTTGTTTTAATGTTGATAAATCGACGAATTGGTATCGTAACATTGCACGAGTAAACAAAGGAGTCTGAAATCCAATCATGGATGCTATAACTAAATTGACCAAAAACCCAACGTAAGATTGTAATTTCCATTCTGTCGATAAACCAATGCCTTGAGCATCTTGAGTTAAGTAATCAAGTAACATGGGTACAAGGATAGTCCAAGAATAAAGAAACCCAAGGGTAGCAAGAAAAACACTCAAGAGAATTGGCCATAGAAACCCGCTGAGATTTGATGGTATCTTTATGTGAATATTTTCTATTTTTTCCAGTACATACTCATGATTTCGTCCATGCCGAATAAGTTCAATCAATGCAAAGGTGGCAATAAAAAATATTCCGACGTTTGCACTAATTCTCACCTGTAGAACAATTAACTCAATTGGAGTTGTGACAAGAATGTTTACGCCTTCTGGTAATCTTTTCTCATCGATGAGCCATGCGATGATTTCTTTTGTCAATGGAAAGGCCACTGTGAAGCCAAAGAGAAAGAAAAACAAATACCATTTCCATCTTCTCAGCATATATTCGCGAAGTGGTTGAATCATCTCTGTTACAGGGGATGTTTCAAGTTGTTCTGCAAACGACAATGTTGACATTTAATCATGCCTCCTCGTCAATCAGTATGTTCTTCCAAGCATGCGATGGTGTTGGGTCAACCCATGGCCGACCTTCTTGTTTCAATCGATATATTCTGAACACTACGAATGCAGTCATCCACACAGAAAGCAGTGACAGAAGGACAGCTTGGTTCATGACATCAACATGATAATCATTGGAAATGTGTATGTCAATAACTTTCGTGGAATTTGATTGCATTGCTGCATGGAACATAACGAAATAATACGCATCGGGGGTGGTTGTATCAACTTGATACGATTCACCGGGTTCGATTACAATCACCTCTGAAGTATCTTTGATGACATCCCAATCTATTTTACCTTCGGCCATGGCGTTTTCTGCTGATTCGACTTCCATGATTGAAATTTGAATGGCTCGTTGACCATCAAAATTTGTTATACTTGTGGTAATCATTTCATCAGATGAAATGGGTTGAAGAATTTCAAATTTTGTATCACCTTCCGCAATCCTGTGCGTTGGTAACTCTTCAAATCGTTCATCTTGATACTGAACTGAACCAAAAATAATGCTGAGCAAGATAAGGGCAATAATGCCTTCGACCAGAATGTGTTTTCGAATTTTTTCAGTTGTAAGTCCTTTGAAGGCGGAACCGTAATCATTACGAATTCTTGGCTGTAGGTGATGGATGAATAAAGCACCAATCATGCCGATAAGAACACCTAATGGAATATCGATAAACCAATGAATGCCAAGATAAAGAATTGAAAAGCCGAACAATATTGTGTTGAAGAGGACAAAAAGATGATATTTGTAATGTCGCCATTCTTTTAGGGTTATTCCAGTATGTTTCACATGCAGATAGTTGAGCATCAACATGCCCGTTGGAATAGCAATGTGCAAACTTGGGACTGCGTTGTCGAGAGGGTCATGAAGTGCATAAAACGTTGAATATGTGCCATCTTGGTAAAGCAATGCATCCATGCCACCGATCCAAGATGATGTCACTTCAACGTTAAAAAATAGATAATAAGGAACAGCTAATGCATAGATGAAAAGATAATTCATTGTTACCTTATCAGTCATATCTCGGTCACCTGCATATGCAAAATACACGGTCGTCACATAAATTAAAAACAAATAAATGAAGAGATAGTGGAAATTTAGAATTTCAGTTAACATGTCATTTGAAAACAGGTTTTGGATGTGGAGTGTAAGTTCCCCTTCAATTGAAAAGACCCAATCTGTCCAATGACCTGTTCGATGTTTGATTGGTTCATTTAATCGGTCTGTGATGGCTTTCCATTGAATGATGACTACATATCCTAGGGTGTGCAGATAATACCTCTTTTCCATGAATTCCTTTCCAAAATGACGTAATGGAACAACGAAAGATTTCTGTTGGCGCGTGAATGCCCAACAAATCACAGGTGTGAAGATGACGATGAGCCCCATCATCACTTCGTAAGGGTCCATGATTTGCCTACACTATTCTCAATTTAGTGATTACCTATCATTCATCTATTTGAACGGAGGTTCTATGCAAATACTCAATTGTGTACAATCCATCGGTATGTCACAGGAGGCCTAGAAATTGCATGTTCAGCATCCTGAAAACACCATTGGAGCTCTTCGGCATGGTATTGAGTTGTTTGACGGTATTGAACTTGATGTCCGATTAACCGTCGACGATGGCCTCATTCTTCATCACGACAGAGAACTTATGGCCTCGAAAAAGTATCATGACCCAAACAAAAAATATGTTGAGGAGTACAGTCTCGATGAATTGACTGGCATCGGTTTTACCTCCTTTGAACAACTATTGAACGATCCTGTTATTCATAACCAATGGAAGAATCATAACAAAATGGTCTGTATCGAAATTAAGCGTCCCCACCCTCGAGCACCGAATGGTGGTGGATTCAATGGGAAAAAACACCACATTGAACATGTCTCTGATTGCATTAAAAAAATTGATGAAATGCTCGATGAATTTCAAATTCCGAGTTCGTCGACCATGTATTATTCATTTCACAAACATATGAAACAATCGATTCAACGTTCATCGACATCGAGACGTTGGGCTTCTTTGATCCCTTACATAGTGCCTTATGGTTCAAGGAGATTTCAGCGACTGAAGGCGTTTCCAACATACCTCACAACATCGTTCTCTCGACTCTTACGACAACATCAAGCACAGGGAGCATCTATTCTTCCTTGTGCAATCGAGTATCTCAAGCCTTCAACAAATTGGATACCTCTGGGTCGAAAAGTTGGGCTAAAAGGAAAATCGATGCAGCGGTTGAACCACATCCGTCAAGGTATGCCAATGTACGTTTGGCCCGTCAAACCAATCCATGAAGCATCGGTGATTTCTGCAGGTTTGAGTGCACTGACAGATGTGTCCGACCCAACGAAGTCTTGGTTGCCGAGTAATAATCCACGTTGGTTGAACCCAGCAACTCAACCTTTGCTTAAAGAGGAGCAGCGACTTCTACAAAATTCAACATTTGAAAACCATGAAATTGTGCTCAGTGATTTGAAAGAAAATATTCCGATATGGTCACAATCAGAAGAATCTCGAAAAGTAAATCTCATTAATGAATGGTGCTCAAAATGGAGC
>Ga0255757_10002440_pt1 | contig 17495 bp, 20 predicted proteins | sample 071ome_27_FD_179957 | JGI IMG/M metagenome (GOLD analysis project Ga0255757, IMG submission 179957) | Coastal salt marsh microbial communities from the Groves Creek Marsh, Skidaway Island, Georgia - 071409AT metaG (version 2) | ecosystem: Environmental > Aquatic > Marine > Intertidal zone >...
ATTGGGGCACGAATACTGGAAGTCCAAAGTTCGTGGCGGGAAGCTCCCGGCGCGGCGCGATATCGACCCGCTCGATGTCCCCCTCCTGCTGCCGCAAATCATCCTGCTGGACGTTGCCCGCGATCCGTGGGATTTCCGGTTCCGTCTGATCGGCACCAACGTCGTCTATCACCTGTCCCGGGACTGGACCGGACACTGGTTCAGCCAGATCAACCACATGGCCGCACCGAGCCGGATCTTCAACAACTGCGTCGAAGTGGCGGCCAGCGGCGACGCCTTCCGCAGCCAGACTCCCTATGTCGGACCTCACGCCGACTACGTCAGCGCGGAAGACATCATCCTGCCGCTGGCGGATGACGGCGTGAACGTGGACAAACTGCTCGTCTTCGTCGAGCATTTCCCCCGATCTCAGCACCGGGGCTAGTCTGCAGATTCCGGTTTCCGTCCCTGCCGCACGCGTTCGCGGTGCAGGATATAGATCCCGCTCCCCGCGATGATAGCGGCACCGACAAATGTCCAGCTGTCCGGAAAATCGTGGAACACGACCAGGCCCAGGATCGTGGCCCAGATCAGCTCGGTATAGGCGAACGGCGCGACGAGCGGCGCTTCCGCGCGCTGATAGGCGATGATGATCGCCCAGTGTCCCAGTCCGCCGAGCAGACCTGCGGCGAACAGCATCCCCCATTGCTCCAGTGTCGGCGTCTGCCAGAAGAACGGCACCACGAAGGACAACCCGATCCCGCCGACGATTGCGGTGTAGAACACGGTGTTGATCGGGTCGGTCCGGTGGCTGATGAGCCGGGTGATGATCTGGTAGAAGGCGTAGAACACCGTTACGCCGATGGGCAGCAGCGCGGCCGTCTGGAACAGTCCTCCGCCCGGCCGGACAATCACCAGCATACCTGCGAAGCCTACGAACACGGCGATCCAGCGCCGGATGCCCACACGCTCACCCAGGAACGGGACAGACAGCGCGGTAATCAGAAGCGGCGCGATGAAGGTGATCGCGACAGTGTCCGCCAGCGGCATCAGGCCGACGGCTGTGAACATGCACCCTGTCGCCAGCAGCACGAGGATCGAGCGCGCCATCTGCAAGGCCTTGTCGGAGCCCGCCAGCAGGGTCGGGATGCGTCGGGGAAACAGCGCCAGCACCAGCAGAGTGTGGAAGAAATACCGTCCCCAGATGATCTCGACGACCGGCAGCTCCTGAATCCGCAATTCCTTGGCGAACCCGTTCATCGTCGCAAAGCAGGCAACGGCGAAGCACATCATCAGAATGCCGCGATACGGCGCGTCGGCGGGACGTTCGCTATGCGCGGTCATCGGATGCCCTCAATCAACCTCATGTCGAAACCCTGACGTTCCTTGCCGAATTCGGGCAAGCCCTCAAAATGGATATGCGCACCAACGAAAGGACGCCCATGGCTAAAAACTACCGGGACATCTCCGACGCCCAGGACAAACGCGCCGCCGAACTCTTCCGTGCCGCGCCGGATATCATGCGCGGACACAGGTCCGTCATGCAGGCTGCGCAAACCCCGAAAGCGCTGGATGCAAAGACGACTGAACTCATGGCACTTGCCATTGCCATCGTCCAGCGGTGTGAGGGCTGCGTGGTCTATCACACGAAACAGTCGCGCGAGCATGGCGCCACGCGCGAGGAACTGTGTGACGCCATCGCGGTCGCGATCGAGATGGGCGGTGGACCCGCTACCGTTTACGGAGCCGACTCGCTGGCGGCGTTCGATGAATTCGGCGCGTAGCCGGGAACGTCAGGCCGTGACCCGCGTATCCTGACGGAGGTGAAGGCGAACACGCGCCGCGATTTCACGCGGCGACGGGCGCAGATCACCGTCATAGCCGCGCGCGGAGAACAGCTCCTGCGCCGTCTCGAGCGGGAGCGCGAAGAACGCCGCAACGGCAGGCCAGTCTGTCTGGCCTTCATAGACGGGATAGCTCATCCGCGACTGCGCGCCCTGCTCCAGTCCGAGGCCCTGCGCCTGCATCCAGAGGTCATCGTGTGCGGCCAGGCCGACAGCACAGCCGCGCCCATGACCGTACCAGCGTGTGAAGGTGAGCTGCCCCTCGGGCAGGGTGTCGAGAAAAACCGCAAGGCGTGAGAGACGTTCGGCGCCGGGCGCGCGATAGCGTACGATTTCGTCTGGTCGGCGATGCTTCATGTTTCACCCGCATTCCGGTTTCGACGGCAGTAAGTGTATGCCGGCCTCGCCGAAAGAGTCATGTCCGGCGGATATTGCCCCATACGCCGATGATTGCCGCGACTCCTTGGCCATTGATACGCATTCGGGATGAAGTTCGCGCTCACACATCGGCTTTTGCACAGCGTGTTCGCCGGAGGATTGCTGGCTCTGGCCGCCTGTTCGCAGGGGGCCCCGCTCCAGCCGACGACACCGGCGGACCAGACCGGCGTGGAGAAAAGCTTCTCCCTTCTGACCGACATTCCGATACCGCCGAACGCCTCACTCGACGTCGAGCGGTCACTGATCCTCGGCGACCTCGACCGCTGGACCGGACGGATCATTCTGAACGTGGGCCAGCCCGCGACCCGGACCTTCGCGCTTTACCAGACCCAGATGCCGAATTTCGGCTGGGAGCCGGTGATGAGCGTTCAGGCCGAGGTCAGCGTCTTGTCCTTCACACGCGGCGAACGCGCGGCAACCGTTCAGATCGAGGACCGGACGCTGGGCGGTAGCACAGTGGCGGTCACCGTTGCCCCGCGCCAGTCGGGCACCGTCCCGGGCACATCCGGCGCCCCCGGCACCGCGCCGGCGCGCTAGTTCCCCGCCAGCAGGCTCAATCGCCGCGTCGCCCAGGTCGAGACCAGCACGGCGGCGGAAAACACGACCGCGCCGATCTGGATATCCGCGCTAGACAGCAACCGTCCGTCCGCGACCAGCACGATCAGCGCGATAATGAAGACATCCAGCATCGACCACTTGGAAAGCGCCGAGAGCCATCCCAGGACCGGCCGCGCGAAACTGCCGGTCGCATCGACGAAAAACCACAGCGCGAGCCCGGTCACGGTCTTGCAAAGCGGGAAGACGATGGTGAAGACGAAGGTCACGATAAACAGGAACCAGTCGCCCTGTTCACCGAAGGCCACCACGCTGTCGAGGAGCGAGAAATCACGCCCGATGAACATCGAGCGGATGGTGATCGCCGGAAGCAGCAGGCCCGCGACAAGCGCCGCGAAGGACGCCAGCAGGATCACGCCGAGCCAGCGGTCGAAACCGCTCGCGCGCCGCGACAGGGGGCCGGGCATTGCCGCCTTCATGCTCGCACTCCGGATCGTATCGGATCGGGCCGGTTTGCCCGTCCTGAATTGCGCGGCAATATAGACGAGCGGGCCAACGCCGTGGAACCGGTTGGCCAAAATGGGGAAACGGAGCACATCGACATGACGCAGCACAGGAACCGGCGGGTCATCCTCGCCGAACGCACGACGGGCCTGCCCACACCGGACCTGTTCGAGCTTGTCGAGGACGACGCGCCCTCTCCCGGCCCGCGCGAAGTACTCATCAACAATGTCTATGTGTCCGCCGACCCCGGCATGAAGGGCTGGATCAGCACGGCGCGCAACTATGCGAGCGTGGAAACCGGTGCGACGATGAACGCGTTCAGCGTCGGCGTCGTGGTCGAATCCAACCATCCCGACGTCGCGGAGGGTGACGTGGTCGCCGCCAACACCGGCTGGGCCGAATACGCCGTCGCGGACCCGGATCGCCCGACATTCCGGAAGGTCGATCCCGCCCTCGCCCCGATCTCGACCGCCCTCGGTATTCTGGGCATCAACGGCTTTACCGCCTACTTCGGACTGCTGGATGTCGGTCAACCGCGCGAGGGAGAGACCGTGCTTGTCTCCACGGCCGCCGGCGCGGTCGGCAGCGCGGTCGGCCAGATCGCCAACATCAAGGGCTGCCGTACCGTCGGGATCGCGGGCGGCACCGAGAAGACCGCCATCTGCACCGACGAATTCGGCTACAGCAGGGCCATCGACTACAAGTCCACGGACGACCTTGACGCCGCGCTCAGGGAGGCCTGCCCGGACGGGATCGACGTCTATTTCGACAATGTGGGCGGGGACATTCTCGATACCGTCCTCGGCCAGATGAACCTGCACGGGCGTATCGCCATCTGCGGGACCGCCGGGACGGACTCCTGGGTGCCGCAGCCGAGCGGCCTGCGCCCCGAGCGCAACATGCTGGTCAGCCGGCTGCGGATGCAGGGCTTTCTGTGCTTCGACTACGCAGACCGGTATGGCGATGCCCATGCGGACCTCGCGAAATGGGTCGGCGAAGGGAAAATCCGCTACCGCGAGGATGTTGCCGAGGGGCTGGAGAACGCGCCTGCCGCCCTTGCTGGCCTCTATCAGGGCCGCAACATGGGCCGTCAGCTGATCCGGGTGCGTCCTGACCCGTTTGCCTGATTGCGGCGCGGCGCAAGCGCCTGCTCCTCGAGCCGGATGCGCCAGGCCAGCACCAGCGCATTGAGCGCACCGAACACCACAGCCAGTTCCCAAGCTCCGGCGATCAGCGGCACCACGATGATTTCCGCTTCCACGACCATGTAGTTGGGGTGACTGACCCAGCGGAACGGACCTCGCCGGACCAGTGGTTCGTCCGGAACCGTGATGATGCGCGTCGTCCAGTACCGCCCGAGCGACATCAGCACCCACACGCGTGCCAGTTGCAGCACCACAAAAACGGCAAGCAACAGCCAGTTGAGCGGCGCGTTGTAGGGCACGAAGATCACGAGGCTCGCGATCCACGCCATGTGCAGCACCACGATGACCGGATAATGCCGCGCGCCGTGCTCTTTCGCACCTTCTTCGAGCAATCGCCGGGTGTTGTACCGCGCAATGAGCAGCTCGATCAGCCGCTGCAGAACGATGAACCCGACCAGCAGGTACCAGTTGCTCATGACGCCTCCAGCAGCGCGAAGCTGGCCGTGAACCCGGGCCCGAGCGCCGACATGAGCCAGTTGCCCGGCGCGCCTTCTTTCAGAGTTTCGGCCAGTACAAACATCGCTGTGGCGGCGGACATGTTCCCATGCTGACGCAGCACCTCACGCGCCGCCTTCAGGCCGCCCGGCGGCAGCCCGTAAATCTCTTCCAGCGCGTCCAGCACCTTCGCACCTCCCGGGTGGCAGGCATGGCGCACGACATCGGCGGGCGTCAGCCCCTGGGATTCGAGGAACCGCGTGGCCGGTTCACCCAGCCGGGTGCGTACCAGATGCGGGATATCGCGGGAAAACAGCACGCCGAGGCCGTCGTCGGTCACCTCCCAGCCCATGACGTCGAGGGACTCCGCCCAGGTGTGTTCCCCCCACGCCTTCACGGCCGGACCGTCCAGCCTGCAGCCGAGCAGCGCCCCGGCCGCCCCGTCGCCGAACAGCGCCGTCGCGATGATGTTGCTCTTCGACGTGTCGTTGACCCGGAACGTCAGGCCGCACAGTTCGACCACGAGGAACAGGACCCGCGCATCGGGCCGGCTCATGGCAATCTGCGCCGCACGCGCCAGCCCCGTAACACCGCCGCCGCAGCCCAGGCCGAAGATCGGCAGGCGCTGGGTGTCGCGGCGGAACGGCAGACGCTCCATCAGCAGGGCATCGAGGCTGGGGGTCGCGACACCGGTCGTGGACGCCACGACAAGCGCGTCGATGTCCTCGGCCCCGATCCCCGCCTCGGCGAAGATCTTTTCCGCCACCTCCGTCAGCAGCGCGACCGCGTTCTCTATGAACAGCGCGTTGCGTTCGGAAAACGGGTGTTCTTGTGCGTACCAGTCGATCGGCATGCAGGAATGGCGCGTGTCGATGGCCGCGTTCCGGTAGGCATCCGTGAACCGTTCGAAGGCCGGCACATCGGGCGCGAATATTTCACGCGAGCGGGCGATGACTTCCGCCTGGTCCAGCACATGTTTTGGAACGGCCGTCGCGACGGCCGCGATCTTTGCGATCTGCGTCATGCCTTCGCATTCTCCTGCTTTATGCGCGCCCGGTTCACGGCGCGCTCGCGCAAGGCGATATAGGTCGCACTGGCGAAGATCATGACGCCGCCGACCCAGGTGTAAACATCCGGCAGCTCGCCGAAGATGATGAAGCCCAGGGCCGCCGCCCAGACCAGTTTGAAGAAATCCATCGGCATCACCACCACCGCCTCACCGACGCGCAGTGCCTGGGTCAGCGTGAGATGCGCCACGGTGCCCATCGTGCCCATCAAAAGGAAGATCAGGTACTGCTCCGTCGTCGGCCATTGCCAGACGAACAGCGCCGGAATCAGCGCAAGAGGCGACATGAACAGGACCATATAGGTGACAATGGTCGGCGTGGCATCTCGTCGGCCGAGCGACTTGATCACAATCAGGATCAGCCCCCAGATGAACGAGGAACCGACAATCAGGATCGGGCCCAGTCCCACATCTGTGACGCCGGGCCGAATGATCACGAGCGTGCCCGCACAGCCGAACAGCAGGGCGAGCGAGCGACGCCAGCGGAAGGTCTCGCCCAGCACCAGCACGGCCAGCACTGCTGCAAAAAGAGGCGCCGTGAACGCCAGCGCGTTTGCTGTGGCCAACGGTGTCATGGACAGGCCGAGGAAGAACATCATCATCGCAATCACGTGACCGAAGGAACGGATTCCGTGCACCCGGACCTGCTCGGTCCGGAAGATGCTCCAGCCGTAGCGCGCGATCAGCACCATGACCACCGGCGCGCCAAAAAATGTGCGGAAAAAACCGATTTCGAAGGGATGCATGCCCTGCTGCGCCACATGGCGGATCAGCGTGTGCATGGTGACGATCAACACGGCTGTCGTCAGCATCCAGAGCATGCCCTGTATGTTGCCGGTCAGCCAGGCCGGACGCGACGTTGTGAAACCCTGCAAGGGGCCCTGCTCCCAGTTTGGGCCGGTAGATGCGCGGACCTGCTATGCGCGGTCCTTGTTGTGCGTTTTCGGCGATTGCCGCAAGATGCCCGCATCTTATGGAAATGTCCGGGAGACAACACCGATGATTACGGCCCTTGTCCAGTTCAAAGTGAAAGACGGCACCACCCGTGACGAGGTGTTCAACAACATGAAGAACGTCGCGCCGAAGTTCGAAGGCATGCCGGGTCTGCTGCGCAAGAACTTCGTGTTCGACGGCGAGCGCGGTGTCGGCGGCGGTGTGTACACCTGGGAAAACCGTGAAGCGGCCGAGAAGGTCTATGCCGAGGGCGGTCCGTGGCGCGAAGCCATCCGAAACCTCTACGGCGTCGATCCGGACATCACGTTCTTCGAGACTCCCGTGGTCGTCGATAACGAACAGGGCGCCATCAAGTCCGCAGCCTGACGGAGAACGCCATGACGATGGTTACAGCGATCGTTCGCTTCAACGTGAACGAGGGGGCCTCTCGTCAGGAGGTCTTCGAGAGCATCGCGGGTTCGGCGGGACGATTCGAAGGCATGCCCGGGCTGATCCGCAAGAATTTCCTCTACGACGGGGAGCGCGGCGTCCGGGGCGGTGTGTACACCTGGGAAACGCGGGAAGCGGCGGAAAAGGTGTATGCGGAAGGCGGTCCCTGGCGTGAAAACATCCGCAATCTCTGCGGTGCCGATCCCGACATCGAGATCTTCGAGACGCCCGTCATCGTTGACAATGAGCAAGGCAGCATCAAGTCGGCCGCCTAGCCCGCAACCGGGACCATTGCCGTGTCTGAAATGAAAAAGGCGGTCCAGTTCGCGCGAACGGGGCACCCGCCCGATGTCGTCGAACTGGTCGATATGGAAACCGCAGCGGTCGGTGACGGCGAGGTGTTGCTTGACGTCGAGGCTGCCGCGATCAACCCGTCCCATCTCCTGACCCTGGCGGGCGGTTACGGCGTTCAGCCCGAACTTCCCGCAGTACCGGGCGCCGAAGGCATCGGCATCGTGCGTGAAGTCGGCGCGGGGGTGACCAACGTTGTGCCCGGCCAGCGCATTATGATCCCGCCCTATTCCGGCACCTGGCGGCAGCAAGTTGTGGTCAAGGCGGACGACATCCTCGTCGTGTTTCCCGATGGCGGAGATCCGTTGCAGTTCGCCATGATTATGGCGAACCCGCCCACGGCGTGGCTGCTCCTGAAGTCTGTTGTGGACCTAGAACCCGGTGACTGGGTGATCCAGAACGCGGCCAATTCGGCCGTGGGCCAGTACACCATGCAACTGGCGAAGATCTACGGCCTGCACACGGTCAATGTCGTGCGCCGCGAGGGGCTCGAGAGCTTCGTGGCCGATGCGGGCGGCGATGTCTGCGCCTTGGATGGTCCAGACCTTGGCGATCGTGTGAAGGCAGCCACCGGAGGCGCACCGATCAAGCTCGCCATCGACGCGGTGGCCGGAGACTCCACCCAGCATCTCGCCGACTGCCTCACCGATGGCGGCACCATCGCCAATTACGGGCTTCTGTCCAAGAAGCCCTGCCTGCTCTGGCCCGACGACATCATTTTCCGGGAAATCAGCCTTGTCGGCGTCTGGCTGACGCTGTGGCTACGGAAATACTCGACCCGCGAGGAACGAAAAGCCGTCTATGACGAGCTGGCCGGGTACATCTCCGAAGGCCGCATGCACGCGAAGATTGAGGCCACCTACCCGATCGCCCGGATCAAGGACGCTGTGGCCCACGCCATGCAGGGCGGGCGCGACGGCAAGGTGATGATCCTTCCGAACGCATCCGAATGATGAACCGGCGCGGTTTTCTGGTTACGGGCGCAGCACTCGCTACTCTGGTGCCTCAATTCGCCATTGCAGGCAATACATCGGAAATCGCGACAGGCACGTTCCGGGACGGCGATGCCCGACACCGTGCATCCGGTGTACTTTCAGTACTGCGTGCCGCCAACGGGGAAATGACCGTCCGGATGATCGACATGCAGGTTGCGGACGGCCCGGACCTTTTCGTGTACCTGGTGAAAGAGCCCGACCCGCTGTTCCCCGAGGATGTCTCGGCGGAATTCACGTCCCTGGGCAAGCTGCAGAGCCTGACCGGAACCCAGGACTACGGGATTCCCGCCGGGGTAGATATCGATGATTGGGGGAGCGTCGTGGTCTGGTGCGCCTCTTTCACCACGACATTCGCCGTCGCCACGATCAAACCTACGAACTAGTCCTCAGACCGCCCGATCGCCCGGTCGATCGGCTCCACCAGCCGGTTGAACCGTGCCGCCAGCCAGTCCATGGGACGCGACCAGTTCAGCTTCGTGAACAGCAGCAGGAACGGCAGCAGCGTGACCACGGCCAGCAGCATCCGCGTGTTGCCCGTCCAGCCGAACACGACCGGCCACCACAGCCCGAATTTCAGGACGGCATAGACCGCCAGCCCGACGAACGCCGCAGCGGTGAGCGAAAACAGCGCCATCACCAGCGTTCTGGCAGCTTTCAGGAGCCCCAGGCGCACGGATCAGCGTCCTAGAACTTCTCCACCCAGGGCCGAAGCTCGATCTCCCACGACCAGGAACTGCGGTGCTGGCGGTGGAAATGCAGATAGGTCTCGGCAATCGCGTCGGGATCGAGCATGCCATCCTCGCCCCGGTCCGCCGCACGCGGATCGCCCGCGGCTTTCCGGATGCCGCCGTCGATCACAAAGTGGCCGATATGGATGTTCTGCGGATGCAGTTCGCGCGCCAGCGCCTGAGCCAGCCCGCGCAGGCCGAACTTGCCCATCGCGAACACCGAGGAGTTCGGATAGCCCTTCACGCCCGCCGAAGCACCGGTGAACAGGATCGAGCCGCTGCCGCGCTCCAGCATCAGTGCCGCGGCCTTTTGTGCGACCACGAACGCACCCCAGGACGTGATCAGCATCGCGTCCTTGGCGGCATCGCGATCGACTTCCGTGATCGGTCCGCGCACCCGCGCGCTGGGGTTGAACACCACGAGGTTCGGCACGCCCAAATCCGCGACAACCGCATCGAACAGGGCATCGACGGAAGCCCCGTCCACCACGTCGCAGGCATAGGCCTTCGCGCCCGTCTCGGCGCACAAATTTTCCAGTTTGGCCGGATTGCGGGCCGCCACCGCCACATCCATATCCTGCGTGGCACACAATCGTGCCAGCGACGCGCTGAGGCCTTCGCCTGCGCCTATAATCAGGGCTACTTCCTTGTCCGCCATCGTTCCGCGCTCCCTCTCCCGTCCGGTTCCGGCACCCCGGGCAAATATGTTTCCTTTGGATCGTCGGCAATATGCGGGGTTTGCCGCCGCATCACAAAATTTTCGCAAAGCTGTGCTTGCTTCGGAACGACCCGTTCTTCACATTCCTGAAGTCATGAGCGATACCACAGTTTCCAGCAGTTTTCTCGGACGCACGCGCGAGTTGCTCAGGCGGGCCCTGCGCGATGTGGTCGATGGAGCAACCAGCCTCACGGCACGCAATGGCCTGACCGTACGCCCGGACCTCCCGGATGACGATCTCGTTCGCCTGCAGCAGCAGATTGACGCCAGCCTTTCCGGGCGGGGCGGCGAAGCCTCGGCACGTTCCAACGCCACCGAACTGGCCCGCTGTTACCTGGACCTGAACGAGGAAGGCCGGCTGCGTTTTTATCGCCTGCTGACCGATGAATACGGCGTGGAACCGGCCCATCTTGACGCGGCCATGCAGAAGGTCCGCGACGCGGCCGACGACCCAACTGCGTATGCCCGCGCGATCGCAAACCTTCGCACCCGACTCCAGTCACCGCGCATGAAATTGTTCCGCCAGTTCAACAGCCTGGAACACGGTATTAAGTTTCTGGTCGATCTTCGTGCGGACCTTCGCGAGAAACTGCGCGACCATCCTGAACTGCGCCCGCTGGAAGACGATCTGAAGTATGTGCTCTCGGCCTGGTTCGATGCGGGTTTCCTCGTTCTCCACCGCATCACCTGGGCCGCGCCGGCCGACCTCCTGGAAAAGCTGATCGCCTACGAGGCCGTGCACGAAATCCGGTCGTGGAACGACATGAAGAACCGGCTTGAATCCGACCGCCGTTTTTTTGCGTTCTTCCACCCGTCCATGCCCGAGGAACCCCTGATTTTCGTTGAAGTCGCACTGGTGAACGGCATTGCCGACAATGTGCAGGACCTTCTCGACGAATCCGCGCCCACCCAGGACCCGGAAACGGCCGACACTGCGATTTTCTACTCGATCTCGAACGCCCAGCCGGGTCTGTCCGGTGTCAGCTTCGGGGACTTCCTCATCAAACAGGTTGTCGAACGCCTGTCCGCGCGCCTGCCCAATGTGAAGACCTTCTCCACCCTCTCGCCGATCCCCGGTTTCCGGCGCTGGCTGGAACGCCGTATCGCCGAAGGTGCAGACCTCCTGAGCCACGAACAGGAAGACGCGCTCCGCGCGGTTGCGGGAGATGTCGAAGCGGACGATTCCGTCCTGCTGGCGTTGCTGAACCGCCCGGACTGGCACCGAGACGAAGCCGTGTCTGAAGCGCTCAAACCTGTGCTGACGCACCTCGTGGCCGGTTACCTGCTCTATCAGCGGCGCGAGGGTTCCGGCACCGCGCTCGACCCGGTCGCCCATTTCCATCTCAGCAACGGTGCGCGCGTCGAACGCATCAACTGGCTGGGCGACACATCCGAGAAAGGTTTCCAGCAATCCGCGGGCATGATGGTTAACTACCTCTATGACCGCGCAAGGATCGAGCAGAACCACGAGGCTTATGTAAGCGGCAGCGAAATCCCGGCCTCCAGCACCGTCCGAAACCTGCTCTAGGCGCAACATGCTCGAACAGGTGCACGATATTCCCACCGGTGACGGCGCGATGGAGACCTTTATCTGCCGCCCGGAGCGGGGCGATCCTTGCCCGCCCGTGCTGTTCCTCATGGATGCACCGGGAATACGCGAGGAGCTGTATGACATGGCCCGCCGGTTGGCGACGGTCGGCTACTGCGTCTTGCTGCCAAACCTGTATTACCGCGCCGGACGCGACACCAAGTACGGCCCCGACGTTCTGGAAAAAGACAGCGCCGAATACACACGCATGCGTGCCGTACGCACCAGGATGACCATCCCGCCGGTCATGGACGACGTGGCGGCGATGTTTGCCTGGCTGGACGCCAATCCGGACGCCGCCCGGCCGGGCAAGGTCGGCGTGCACGGCTACTGCATGAGCGGGCCCTACGCGCTGGCCGCAGCGGCGCGCTATCCCGAACGGATCGGCGCGGCCGCCTCCTTCTACGGCACCTGGATCGTTTCCGATGCCGAGGAAAGCCCGCATCTCAATCTCGGCAAGATCAAGTGCGAGACCTACATCTCCTGCGCCGAGCACGATGACCTGGCGCCGCTGCCAATGGTGACGGAACTGCAAGACCTGTTCGAGAAGGCCGGCACCCCGGGCGAACTCGAGATTCATCCCGGCGTGCATCACGGTTTCGGCTTCCCGAGCCGCTGGTGCTACGACAAGCCCGCCGCCGAGCGGCACTGGGAGCGGCTGTTCGCGCTCTATGCGCGCAACCTTTAGCCCGTTTCACTCTCCACCCCGGTCTAGAACGGACGGTCGCCCTTGATGGTGACCCGGTGCCCCTTGCGTTCGGCGGGCCAGTAATCCCACAGCGCACGGTGCATGGTGCACCGGTTGTCCCAGAACGCCATGTCGTTCCTTTCCCAGCGAAAGCGGATCTGGAAATCCACTTTCTCGCTGTGCGTCAGCAGGAAATCCAGAAGGGCGTCGCTCTCGTCGAGCTCCAGCCCATCGATGCCGGTGGTGAACCCGCGATTGATGTAGAGCGCCTTGCGGCCCGTTTCCGGATGGGTCCGGGCGACCGGGTGCAGCGCGCGCGGATAGACCTTGCCCGCGTCGTCCATCCCCCGGTCGGAATAGCGCCCGCGATAGATGTGCTCGCTCTCGTGGATGCCGTTCATGCCGTCGAGCATGGTGCGCAACGGTTCCGACAGCGCGTCCCAGGCGGCGTAGCTATCCGCGAACATGGTGTCGCCGCCGCATTCCGGCAGGATCTGTATCTGCAGCATCGTGCCCAGCGGCGGTTCTTCGTCGCAGGACACGTCCGAGTGCCAGAACTCGCCATTCGCGATCTTCGATTTCGCGTGGGCGTGTATTTCGAAAATCTCCGGAAACCCGTCCTTGCCCGGCGCGGCGGGGTGGAAGTGCAGCTCGCCGAACATACGGCCGATGGCGACGTGCTTCTCCGGCGGGATCGGCGACTGCTCCTTGAAGAACAGCACCTGATTGTCGAGGAAGGCGTGGTGCACCTCCTCGAACTGCTCCTCGGACAATCCCTCCGCGAGATCAATCCCGCGCACTTCCGCGCCAAGGTTAGGGGCGTAGGGCCGTACGTCGATATGCCGGTAGTTGCGCCGGTCGCGCTCGCGCACCCGCTTGGTTCCGACATTGCCTTCGGGCCGCGTGCCCGGGCTGTTGCTGTGGATTCTCGACATGACCGCCCTCCTCCCGGCGATTTGCGTCAAACCTATGCCCCGATGCGGTGTGCCTCAAGCATTCAACGCGCGCCAGACCTTCTCCGACGTGGCAGGCATATCGAAATCGATGGCCTTGCCCCTGGTCGCCAGTGCGTCCGCAATAGCATTCATCACGGCGGGCAGCGCCCCGACGATCCCGGCCTCCCCCACGCCCTTCACGCCCAGCGGGTTGGCGGGGGACGGCACCTCGTGGACATCGACGATGAGTTCCGGCTGATCCTTGGCCCGGGGCATGGTGTAGTCCATGAAGGATGCGGTCAGGAGCTGGCCGGTCTCGCGGTCATAGACGATCTGCTCCATGAGCGCCTGTCCCAGCCCCTGCGCGACACCTCCGTGCACCTGCCCGTGCACGATGGGCGGGTTGATGACGATGCCGCAGTCATCGACCGCGATATAGCGCTCGACCACCACAACGCCCGTATCCGGATCGATCTCGATCTCACAGATGTGGCAGCCGTTGGGGAAATACTGCTCGGGGGCGTCGAATTCCTCCTCGCTGTCCAGGCTGTCGGGCACGCCCTCCGCGGTCACCGTCCGCACGCGCCGGGCCAGTTCAAGCAGCCCGATTTCCCGGTCGGTACCCGCCACCCGGAATACACCCGCTGTAAACTCGATGTCCTCGACCGAGGCCTCCATCAGATGCGCGGCGGCGGTCTTGCCCTTCTCAATCACCGCATCGCTGGTGAGCGCGATGGCGGACCCGGCCATGGTCATGGACCGTGAGGCAATTGTTGCGATCCCGAGCGGGGCAATATCGCTGTCGCCCTGGCGGTAGTTCACGTCATCCGGGGAAATGCCCAGGCGCTCGGCGATGACCTGCACAAAGCTGGTTTCGTGGCCCTGCCCCTGGCTCTGGCTGGCCACGATCAGATCAATGCGACCGTCCTCGGTGAACTCGATCTTTGCGCCCTCATGGGGAAAGCCGCCGATGCATTCTAGATAGGACGCGACGCCTCGTCCCCGTAGCTTGCCCGACGCTTCGCTGGCCGCGCGGCGCGCGTCGTAGCCGTCCCAGTCGGCCAGAGAGATGGTCTTGTCGAGAACCGCCTCGAACTCTCCGGAATCGTAGGTCCGCCCGACCGGTGTTTCGTAAGGCATCCAGTCCGGCGGGATCATGTTGCGCCGGCGGAGGCCAATCGGGTCATGCCCGGTCTCGCGCGCAGCCTGGTCGATCAACCGCTCGACGATATAGGACGCCTGCTCACGCCCCGCGCCTCTGTAGGGGCCGACCGAGTTGGTGTGGGTCAGAACGAGGCGTACATCGATATCGACCTCGGGCGTGCGATACACGAGCGGCAGGCCGTTGGGCATGTTGCGCAGCGGCATGCCGGTGCCATTGCAAGCGTAGTACGCGCCCATGGCGTCATCGACCGCCACACGGAGCGCCAGGAAGTTCCCGTCGGCGTCCAGCGCCAGGGAGGCGTCGATCAGGGCGTCCCGGGCATGGGCATCGCCCAGGAAGTGCTCCGAACGGGTGCCGGTCCATTTCACGGGCCGGTCGAGCGCGCGCGCGGCGAACAGGATGGAGATATCTTCCGGGAAGGGCTGTTCCTTCACCCCGAAGCCGCCACCCACATCTCCGGTCAGCACGCGCATCTGCGAACGCGGAATGTCGAAGACCTGTTCGCACAGGATTTCCATGAAGTACTGCACGCCCTGGCTGGACGCGACGAAGGTGAAGCGCTCTTCCGCCGCATCCCATACGGCCAGGCTCGCACGCGGCTCCATAGGGGTCGCGACCAGCCGGTTGTTGACCAGTGAGAGGCGCGTCACATGCGCCGCCGTCGCAAAAGCTTCGTCCGTCGCCTCGCGGTCGCCGCGATGCCACTCCTGCCCGACATTCCCGGGCGCAGCCTCCCACACCAGCGGCGCGCCGGGTGCCGTGGCATCCGCGATGGTGACGGCGGCAGGCAGCTCCTCGATGTCGAGCTTCACAAGGTCCGCCGCGTCGCGCGCCTGGGCCTCGGTTTCGGCAACGACCATCACCACCGCCTCACCCACATGACGTACCTTGCCTTGCGCCAGTCCCGGACGCGGTGTGTGCAGCGGGCGGGCGGACTGGATCTGGGCGGACTGGTAACGGGGCCAGCGGGCGACGATGTGCCCCACACCGGCCTCGGTCAGGTCCTCGCCGGTATAGACGGCGACCACGCCGGGCGCGCACCGCACCGCCTCGATATCGATGGAACGGATAATTCCGTGTGCGACCGGCGAGCGCACGAAGGCCGCATGGGCCTGCCCGTCCCGGTTCACGTCATCGGCGAACCGGCCTTTCCCGGTCAGGAGCCGGACGTCCTCGCGCCGGCGTACCGGCTGCGCAATCCCGTGATTGGCGTTCATGTCTCTCCCCTGCCCGCGCGTCTTCCGGGCTGAGCCCGCGCGCGCTTTGAACTGACTCGGCCTTGAAGCTACACGGAGTGCAAGGATCGTCAAAACCCGCCATCGGAACCCCGTCATGCCCGAGCGACATATCGACCGCCTGATCGAGATCATGGCCCGTTTGCGTCACCCGACCGAGGGATGCCCGTGGGATGTGGAGCAGGATTTCGCCTCGATCGCGCCCTACACGATCGAGGAGGCCTATGAAGTCGCCGACGCCATTGATCGCGGCGACCGGGATGCGCTGCGCGAGGAACTAGGCGATCTGCTGTTGCAGGTCGTCTTTCACGCGCGCATGTCTGAGGAGGAAGGCGGGTTCGATTTCGAAGATGTGGCCGCTGCCATCTCGGACAAGCTGGTCCGGCGGCACCCGCATGTCTTCGACCGGGAAAACCATGATCCAGAGACCGGTCTGCGCGACGCCTGGGAAAGCCAGAAGGCGGACGAGCGTGCGCAAAAGGCCGAGAAGTCCGGCGGCGGAGACGTCAGCGCGCTGGACGACGTACCCGTCGCCCTGCCTGCACTGACGCGCGCCGAGAAGCTCCAGAAGCGCGCCGCACGCGTCGGTTTCGACTGGGCCAGCATCGGACCGGTTCTGGAAAAGATCGAGGAAGAGATCGGCGAGCTGAAGGCCGAGATGGCCGGAAACGGAAACCCCGACCTGCTCGCGGACGAGATGGGCGATGTCCTTTTTTCCTGCGTGAACCTCGCGCGCCACCTGAAAGTCGATCCCGAATTCGCGCTGCGCGGCACCAACGCGAAGTTCGAAACGCGTTTCCGCTGGGTGGAGGATTCCCTGCGGAAAGACGGCCTGGACGGGCGCGATGTCGGGATCGAGGATTACGAACGCCGCTGGCAAGCCGCCAAAACTGATCAAAATTAGACAGGTTTTCACGCGACAAGTGCTTAAAATCACGCGCGAAATCCGTCCACACATCTCCAGGTTCCACTAACGTCGTCGCCGATGCGGGCGAACAGCGAGGTCGCCGTGCCCTAACAGCCGGGGAGACGGTTGATGGATACGATGGTGATTTATCCCGCTGCGAATGACGGGACAACCCTCAGCGATCTGCTTCAGGGCGCGCGCGACGCGATGCGCCGGGGCCGCTTCCACGAGGCCGAAGCGGCCTGCGGAACAATTGTCGAGACACATCCGGACCAGCCCGATGCCTCGTTCCTGCTGGGTCTGGCCGCCCTGCGCAACGGAAATCACGAGACGGCGGTTCTGCACCTTGAACGTGCCGCCGACATGCGGCGCGGCTGTGCGCCCTACCGCATTGCTCTCGGACAGGCCCTGATCCGGCAGGGGGATGCCGCACATGCACTGCGTCACTTCGAGGATGCGCGCCTACTGGATCCGCGCGCGCAGGACGCGGTCTTCGGGCAGGCAAGCGCCCTCAACATGCTGGGGCGGAAGGCGGAATCCGCGGTCGCCCAGAAGGAAGCTTTCGCACTGCTGCGCCGAAATCTCGGACGCCGGCTGGCCCGTAACTTCGAAGCCCGGCGGGTGCGCAGCAGCGTTGCCCTGTGCAGCCTGCCCGGCCAGACCAAGCGGCGGAACTACCTTGTCGAGATGAAGCTGGGACGACGGCATGAGGCCCGCAACGATTACCGCGCCGCCATCGAATGTTTTGAGCGCGCGCATGCCGTGCGCCCCACGGA
>Ga0255757_10002462_pt1 | contig 17434 bp, 10 predicted proteins | sample 071ome_27_FD_179957 | JGI IMG/M metagenome (GOLD analysis project Ga0255757, IMG submission 179957) | Coastal salt marsh microbial communities from the Groves Creek Marsh, Skidaway Island, Georgia - 071409AT metaG (version 2) | ecosystem: Environmental > Aquatic > Marine > Intertidal zone >...
GCCAAATGCCAACGGGTACCGAGACGGGACGTCAAAGATGGACGAAAGGCGAGCGACGAGTAAACAAACCGTTCCTAACGCCGCGGCGGCAACTTCGGAGTCATCTCTTGCCAAAGACGAGTGAAACTGAGCGTATTCAGTCTCATTTGTATTCCTGTTCTCTCCTCGCGCGCGACCATCTCTCGTTGCGGCTTCAGAAGCGTTCAGAAACTCCTCGTCTTCATCGTCCTCGTAGCCGAACAACGTAGCTAAAGTTTGGAAGAGAGGATTGCTGGCAGGTTTATCGGCGTCAATGGCGCTATTTCTATTGCTCGTGTTATCGATACTATCGCCTGCATTGTTCGAAACGAGCGGATTCCCAGCCTCTGTCGCACCTTTCTCGCTTTGCAAAAGCATTTGCTGCTGTTGGTCTTGATGGTGGCGATGTTTCCTACTCGAATCACTCGTCGGACCGAGCAACCGCTCCGTTAAATCCAACTTTAATCCGCATACAGCCCACGGTCTCGCGGAAGTTACCGATTGCTGTCCGACTTTTTTCGTCGGAAACGCCTCGGCTAAATCTCTAACCAACTGCCATCTTCTATTTTGCAGTGCCGAAATCGTGCGCCGTAAGGTTCCGTTGATATCCGGACCCTGCACGTGCATCCTCAATTCATCCAATCCGCGACGTTTTTTCATCAGCGACTCTCGTCTTATTCGTATCGATTCTGTTTTAACGCTGACTAACTTTTCTAACCGTGCGCTTTGCTTTTGTCCGCTTTCTAAAGCACGCTTCAGCTCGTACACTCTCTTCTCCGACGTCGCTCGTCTTTGTTCAATCTCGAACAGAAACTTTGTCTTTTGAGAAACGTGACGAGCGTTGCGTAGTTCTTCTTCCAGTTTAAGTCGTAGTGTGCGCTTCTTTTCTTCAAGTTCTTCTCGACGAGCACTCGCGAGCATGGCCTTCGAGATACTTTGAAGAGCATTTTCTGAGTTTAGCTTTTGCGCGGCTTGCTCGAGGATATCTCTCTTAGTAGCCGCGTTCCTTGCTTTAGATGGCGGAGAGGAAGCATTTACGATGCCACCGTCATTTTCACCACCACCACCACCTGCTCCAAAAGCACCACCGCGAAACGGCGACGAAAAAGGCGACGTTGCAGACGCTTTTGTCGTCTTTGGCGTCTTAACCGTTGACATTAATCCAGCCAATTCGCGCTCATCTAAACTGCTCGTTTTACCTTTCTTCTTACTCGCGGCGAGAATATCATCCGTGATAACAACGCCTCCGTCGGGTTCATAAACAATGTCGTCGATGTCTACTTTGCTCTGCTCGTCTTTCATGTCATTGTAATTGTTCTTATTCCAGTGATTACTATTTACATACATCTCGTGCAAATTCTCCTCCTTCATCAACAACTTCTCTCGAACGTCCAAATCTTCAAACTCTTTCACGTCTCGAATATCCCTCGCGTAATACGTGGTCGCCCCGTTCCTCCTCCTTGATTTTACTTTCAACACGATCACTGGCACTCGAGAACTTTGCGATAGCTGTTTCAATCGTGTGGTTGCTCGTTTCACATGGCGAAAAGAGATGAGCGCTTTGTGCAAGAGCTTTTCCTTCGCATCTTCATTTGATGCTCTGCCTAGTCTTCGTCTTCTAATCTTGTTCATTTTATCTTCTTCTGTCTCGTCGTCGCTATCATCTTCTGAAGAGCAGCTCTCGTTCGAACAACTGCTCGCATCTTCCTTAATTCTTCTCCCGTACACAGCAAACTCGAACAGTCCCGGTTCGAGCTCTTCTTCTTCTTCTTCTTCAAAATTGCTGTCTCTCTCGAGCATCTCTCGAAAGCGTCTCTGCTCTTTCTCAAATATGTCCCAATCTGGATCGCAGACAGACTTGTTGTCTTTTCTAAACGATATCGCTTTCGATGTGAACACTTTCAACGGATCGTCGCTTACGCGAATCGCGTGTTGCGAAGGAGAAGACTTGCCACCAATTTCACCCCCGAGAAAGACGGACGAATCTTTCACGATTCGTTTCAACGTGAAGTATACTTCGATAGAGTTCAGTTGCGAGGCAATTCTTTTACTGTTACTACTATCATCGTCGTAAAACGCATCTAAAACGTTCAATCTCCGAACGGAGATAGATTCCACGTTGCGCAAACCGAACGGTGGTTCGTATTCATCCAAAGTCGTTTGTTGTCGTTGCAAAAACGAATTCTTTTCGTCAGCGAAAGCAGTCGATATCGACGCATCCGCTCCACCGCTACCAAGTGCAGCAGCCGCTGCCGCTGCGATAGAGCTACCACTCGTCGCCATCCTCGTTCTTTTGGAAAGTTCTTTTTGGTTACTCGCGCATGTTTACTCTCCTCTTCTGAGTTTATATATTTATAATTGAGAGCGCTTTTGCGATTGGAAAAAAAAAGTGTGGTGTATCTTTACAAAAAACGCGGACTCGCGTATGCGTGCTTTTTGCATTTCACATCATTCGATCACACCGTCCACGCATCTCGATAGGCGCACATTGAAAAGCAATTCAACGACAACAGACGATAGTCAGCAGAGTTTCATAAGGAAGAGGAGGAGGAGTAAGAAAAGTGCTCGCGGTTATACACGCATTAGGGGATTGGGTTTCGGAAACAACAACGACATGGGAGGAAAAGAAGAAGAAGAAGAAGAAGAAGAAGAACGACAGACGAAAAACACCATCGATTTTCTCTCCATCGTCGGGAAACTGAAGCGAACGCCGAGGACGGGATGGACGAAATATCCAGAAATTACCTCTCAGGTGGAATCAGTGGCGGATCACTCGTTTCGGATCGCGCTGATGGCTTTTGTTTTTGGTTTACAACAACAACAAGGAGAAGGTTCGTTAGATGTGCAGAAATTAGTCACCATAGCGCTCGTCCACGACATATCGGAGAGCATCGTAGGGGACATCACGCCTCACTGCGGCATTTCCAAGGAAGAAAAGAATAGGTTAGAGGTGGAAGCGATGCAAAAATTGAAACACGCGTTAGGAGATGTAGCCGGTGAAACGATCGAGGCGTTGTGGTTGGAGTATGAAAACGGGAGCTCGAGAGAAGCGAGGGTGGTGAAAGAGTTAGACAAGTTGGAGATGTTGCTACAAGCGAGCGAATACGAAAATGAGTATAAAGATGTAGATTTGACGGAGTTTTATTCGAGCTGCGATGGAAGTTTCAAAAGCGAAAGTGGGAAGAGGTGGGTGCAGGAGATCATGAGAAGAAGGCCAGCTAGGTAATTCTACTTGTACACGAAAGAATAATGAATTTTTAAACAACACAACAAATACTTATATGCGATAAATAGTACAACACACGCGAAATAGAGCAACACTAAACATTCAAAGCGTCCAGCCATTTCCCTCGTTTCCACAACCACGCGTACACCATCCCGACGCCAACTCTATACAAGACATAAATCGCCCAAACGCATAACAAGCCTTGGTTGAGCTTGTGCACGCTGAACCAGGCGATGGGTAAAAACACAGCCCATTGCGCGAGGATAGAGACTAGAGCGACGGTTTTCACGTCACCGACACCTAACAACGCGTTTTGCATGGTCAATGATACCGCATCGCCACACGCGGTCAAACCGGTCAATCTCAGTGGCATCGTCGCAACTCGGATAGCTTCCGGGTCGGTTAAGAAGACGGACAAAATAGGTTGCGGGAATAAAGCGATGAGTAAACCAAATATAGACATGCCCGCCGCGGTGATTTTAGACACATCCCAAGGCCATTGCTTAGCATCTTCCACATCACCTGCACCTAAAGCTCGACCAGACAACGCTCCGGCGGCTAAGCCCATACCCATACACGGCAAAACTAATACCAACATGAGGTTAATCAACACATTCACCGCTGCAACGGACGTGGTGTTAATGGCGCCCACGATCGCGTACATAAACACCATCGCCGAGGCGTACAACACATTCGTGATTCCAGTTGGCAGTGCTTGTTTGATCAACAAAGTAATTTCCTCTTTCGTCGGGAACGAACTGAACTCCTCGTCCAATTCTGCACCTCCTTTCCTCCTTCGCAAGGAAAAACCGAACCCATACTTTCTCGCTCTTTTGAAGCCTTGATAAATGTACATCGCCGTTCCAACCCAGACACTAAACGCGGTCCCTAAACCAGCACCAGCGACGCCTAGTTTTGGTATTCCAAGCGCAGGCACCCCCCAAATGAGCATAAAGGATACCGCGATGTTCGTTATGTGCATCGCGACCAGCGTGTTCATGTATACCTGTGGTTGTTGAATGGCGTTCCAAAATCCTCTAAACGCAAAGTTGATACCAACCGCAGGTACAGCTAATAATCGCGCTCGCAAGTACGGCACCGTTGCCGACGCTACCGCTGCATCTCTGCTGGCGTAATACGTCGGCACGAACCACGCGCAGTTGTGATAACACCACCACGCCAGAGGAAACCCAAAGAACAAAACGATAACGATAGCTGCGTTCAACGGTCTTGCAATTTCCTTCTTCTCTGCAAACGCCACATCAGTTGTTGACTTTCCGTAACTCCTCGCCGAAATTGCTTGTACTGCGCTTGAAACACCTTGCAGCAACGCTTGACACTGAAAATTTGCGGTCGATCCCAATCCAACCGCGGCGACTGCGACCGTGCCCAGTCGAGCAATCATAGCCGCGTCCACCAAGTTCAAAACGTTTTGAGAAACCATTCCACCCATGACTGGTAAAGCGTTCGATAACACCATAGTCACGCGAGTCATCGGTACTCCCACGAACGTTTTTTCCGTCTTACCTGAACCCGTCGATGACGCGCCGTCCCGGTCGCCTTCACCATTGACAGCCACGTAGTCTGAATTTTCCGAAGGAAACGCAGTTGGTCGATCAAAGTACGGCTGTTCATCTTCGTCGTCTTTCGAAAATGCCGCGCGCGGCGCGGTTAAAACCAACGACGATCGTTTTCTCTCTCGGCTTCTTATTTTCGCCGTCGCTCTGCTTGCGTTGATATTCCGATTAACGTGCTGACTAAAACTATTATTCGCATTCCTCTGACGACGACGTTGAGAGTTCGTTAACGTCATCGCGTCAAAGTTTGACAACGACGATGCCACGACCATCGTCACCGTCGCGCGAGAATGGACGCGAGGATGATGGGAACGAAAGCATGGGGAATTGATTTTCGTGATCTCAGTCGTCGTCGCGAGAGTGTTTGTGTTGGGGGTATTGATCATCTTCAACGCGGTTGAAATCGAAAACAAACCCGTACTATGACGATATCGAAAATATACGAGTAGGGCAAAACGAGGAGAAGAAGATTACAAGATTTTGTCGCGCGCGGTGCCTTCCCGCGCGCGCGTTTGCGAGAAACACGAGAACCAAAATATATACAAGCATAAATATTACAATCGCAACAAAACGAGCGCTTTTAAGATTTCCGAAACACGTCTAAAGACAACCTTTTCGGCGTACCCGATGGAGACACGTACGGCGACAAACTCGGATCTAACATCTTCTTCAGTTTCAAGACGGATAAAAATCCGCCTTTGGTGTACGCCTGAATAGCTTTGGCGTCCAACTTCATCTCTTTGCAGTAGTGTTTGCACGTGATTGAGTCTAACGATATGCCTTGGTTTTCGAAGCAATCGGTGAACTTGGGCGCGGCGAGAGTACTGACGACGCCTCGGTAGCCGACGTCGAAGTAACAGACTTTGGAGTCGAGTACGACGAGTTCGCCGGAGTCACGGCGACCGCCCAACGTCGAAGAGTCCTTCGTGGTTGTTGTTGATATTGTTGTCGTTGTTGTTGCTGCTGCTGCTGCCACTATACTGCTAGATGTTTCGTTATCTTCCTCAGACTTTTTTTGTGCATTTTCATGGTCGTTTCTAGGCGGTAAAAGCGTGGAGAGCGTAAACAAAACGCATCCAAGCGATCCGTCGCTTTTTTTGTTCTCGTTGAAAATTTCGTCCAATCGCGGGTCGACTAGTAAAGATTCCATCGGTTCCTCGGTGTCGTCCGTATCACCGCTTTCATCCATGCTTTTTTTGATGAGATCTGGCGACGCACGACCGTTTTCTTCCAAAAATGTTTTCCTTGCATCCTCCACGAGCGCGTTGACTGTTTTACTATTCGATGCTTGTTTGCTTTCGTCCCTCTTCACGCCTTCTTTCGCTGCTACGTCTATGTCTACCACGGGGTCTCCCTCGGAAACTCTATCTTTCGGGAATACTTTCACTCTAAACGCAGTAGACAGTTCAACTGCACCTGGTACTGGCCATACTGGCGCGCAATTCATCGGTTTCATCAGTGAACTCATCAATTTATCCGTACTCTTGTTTGAATTTGCTCGCGGTAAATACGGCACCAAAGAACCGCTCACGCCGCAGCAAAACTCCTTCGTTCCCAATGAGATCCACTCGTCTCGGTAGTCGTTCGTCTCCGAAACCACTACCATCGATTCTGAATGGCTACTGCTATTATCTTTACTTCCTCTTCCACCCGCTTTCTTTCGCATCATCAGCTCGCACACGTATTCGCTCAACGGCGGCGGTCCTTTGTCTTCTTCACCTTTCCTAGTGTTGTTGTTATTCGCATCTCGAGTCGCATTCTGTTGGTGTCGCAAGCGAAACGATTGCAGATACACGTACACGACGTCTTTCGCTCGACTGTCGTCCAATATGGCTAACGTTGGATGGTTTTCAGACGCGTCGAACAATTTGATCGTTTCCTCTTCCGTTTCTTTTGTTTCTGTCGTGTTCTTCTTCTTCTTCTCCTTCTTCTTCGCGTCGTTCGCTGGTGATGACGAGGCATTCAATTTTGAAACCGCCGGCGACGACGACGACGAAGGAGAGGTGCCCTCAACCTTCGAGGACGCGCACCCCATCGCAAGCGTCGCGTGAAATAATCAACCCCTCGCTCTCCGTGCGCGCGCGCGGATCTCAAACCGTTGTTGTTCTTCTCGCGTCGTCTTCTGACCCCGGACGAGAGAAATAAATCAATGGTGACTGTATCTTGTCATTTGTTTTCCCCAACAACAAAACAAAAAGCGAAAGAGGGATTTTTTTCCATAAAAATTGAAAAATTGTCGTTTTTCGAGACGGTTTGTGTTTTATCGCAAAAATTATCGAAAATTTTGGTCGCTTCACTCTCAGTCAGGATGAGCTCTTAATTTTTTTTTAAGTTTTACGACGAGGCGCGGGGGTCTCCCCCGAGAGTCTTTAAAAAAAGGGTGTTGAACACCCACCCCCGTCAAACGACAAAAATGTCATCGTCATCGAATAACAACAATTACGGTCGAGGCGCGACGTACGCGTTCATCACGGCCGTATTATACGCCGCGGAAGCGATTTTGTCCAAAGTTCTGAACGAAAGAAACAAATCGATATACGTTGCTTTGCTGATCGACTACGTGATTTTGTACGTGATTTTTGGCATTAATTTGGCGTGGTGTTGTTGTTGTTGCGCGGTTGTCGAGGACGATCCGATGATTTTGACGGCCGGGGAGGAGAGCGGTTTCAATGACGACGTGGAGAAACATCAGAGGATAGATATGGTCGTGAAGGACTCCGGGGTTGGGAAAAAGTTGACGCTGCACAAGAAGTACGACTCGTATTCGTTTTTGCCCTCTTTCTTAGCGGGTAAGAAGAACAAAAAGGACGAAGAAGAGGATGAAAAGAAGAAAAAGAAGAAGAGTTTTACGGAGTACAGGTACAAGGACGACTTTTGCTTTGGTGTGACGCTGAAAGCGCTGAGTCTGATTGCGATGTCGGTGTTTGATTTCGGTGGGAATTATACCGCGATCTTGGCGTATAAGTACACGTCGGTGACGAGCGCGACGATTTTTCTCAGCGCGACGGTTCCAATATCGTGCTGTATGGGGTATTTCTTCATAAATAGACGGTACACGAGAAGGCACGTTGTTGGTGCGAGCATTGCGTGCGCAGCTCTCGTTTTATTGGTCGTATCAGACGAAGTAGAGGAAGAGAAAGAGTTACACGACGACATCCCCGGGGAAGAGCAGAAAAATCCGGCGTTGGGGGATAGTTTGGCGTTTGCGGCGGCGGTTTGCAATTCACTCACGAACGTTTTGCAAGAACATGCGATTGAAAATGGAGTGTATATGAACGAGATTTTGACCGCGTTTGGTTTTTATGGCGCTTTGTTGGCGTTTGTTGCGTTGTTATGGGAACACGATTGGGACTTGGAGAAGTTGGGCAATTTCTTGAAGTCGGTGGGTAAATCCGACGTGATGATTTATATAGTTTTCGCGGTTGTCATACTTTGTTCGTTCACTTCGGCGTACAGATCTTTGAAATACATCGACGCTGGATCGTTCAACGTCATTTTGTTGCAACAAGCGTTGTTATGCGGCCTGGTGCGTTTATTTGGTTTTGACGGTGGGTTTTCTACCACCGAGCAAGCGTTTATTTTCATGGGGACCTTTGCAGTTCAAGCCGTAGGGATTGCCATATTCTCCACCGCGGAGGATCCTAAGAGTAATATCGGGAGTGAAAATGGTGGTAATAGTAGTAGTAGTAGTAGTAGTAGTAGTAGTGGTAGTACAGAGAATAATAGTAATAATAGCAACAGTAGCAGCGCGAGTGAAAGGAGAGATAATGAGGTGGATGAAAAGACGCCGCTGGTAAGAGCATCCTCGTCGTCCTCTCCGTAAGAAGAAGTGTGTGGGAAAGAGGCATGTACGCGTGCTAATGATGTAAGTTTGAGAGATGATTTGCTTTGTATTGATCGCGTTGCTTGAAACGCTGAATATTGATATACGTTACCTTGTAGTTTTGATTAAAAAATACCTGTTAACTCAACCAACGCTAAGATAAACAGAAAGCATCGATCGAATATTAAACGCTCACGCAGGTAATTGCGGAGGTGGTGGTGATTATGATGATATTACTGATGTCGAAGATGATAATAATAATAATAATGATAATAGTATTTTATATGATTATATATGTTGAGGTATTGTCCCTTCGCTGCACACTTCCTCCTCGTTCCCTCTCTCTCTCTCTACGCACTCTTTTATTCGCTTTCTCTCGTTTCTGTTTACGCCTCGATGCCCATTTTACTCAACAACGATCGACTCTCCGCGGCGAAATCGATCGGGTTCATGCTCATCGTCAAAATTTTTCGGCGGTTCTCGTTATTGTACTCTTCGACTTTGCTCTTCAACTTGAACGTAAAGGACTTGAAACGCGCCTCAGCGAGAATCGCATCAAACTTGGCGCTATCGTTCTCTTGAAACTCGTGCATTTCGTCCGCGGTGTAACCGAACAACTTCTCACCGTCGTCGTTGAACAATGTCAACCAGCAATGTCCGCTCTCGTCCGCAATCTTCGCGCCCATGATGTATCTGCGCTTGCAGGTCGCGTACGTCTTTTGGTTCTTGGCGCAATACCACTGTCCGTTCTCTTCTTCAACCTTCGCGTTGTTACCTTCTTCCGGCGTAGCACAGTACCACATGGTGCCTTCGCGAATGGACAAGACGCTTGCTCTCGGGACGATGCACATCTTCGGCTTATCCGAAGCAGACGGGATCTCTTCCGGTTGGAAATCAACCAAAGTTTGTCTCTCCAACGGCGCGAGCTTACCGCCTCTTTGTTGCACGGACAAACCGGCGCCTTCCGCGGCGGTTTTAAATGTCGCGTTCTCGCCATTTTCTTTGAACCATTTCGCGGTTTCGATGGCTTTCTCTGGAACTTCTCCTTCTTCTACCGACGCTTTCGCGGCTTCATCCAATTCGAAGATTTGCATCTCGGATTTTCCGAGCGTACCTAAAGACACTCCTTCGTATTCAGTTACGCGAACCGAGCGAACGATGATCACTGGGTTCGTCATCTCTTTCAATTTTTCGCCTTGTTCCGTAGCCAAAGCGTTCCACAACGTCAATTGGACCGTGTTTGAACTCTCGTCGCACAAAGTCAATTCTCTTTTTTGAATCTCCGAGTTGTCGGACTTTCGCTTCACCGCGCTCAAATCAGCGACGGACTTGACAACAGCGCACACGTCGCACGTCGCTCTCTTTGAGTTGACTCTTTTCGCCAAGTTGCCGATAGACACAAACTCAAACGCTTTCTCGAAAATCTTCTTCGCAGAACTTTCCAATTGCTCCTCTTCGCTCGCCTCTACGATTTCAGACTTGCCGTCTAAGGACATTTCGTAGTCGTTGTTCACCGTGGAATACTGTCTATTCGCCGGTCTTAAAGACCCTTTGGAGACGTAGTACAACTTACCAACTTCCAAAACGTTCTCGTATCTCTCCACGGCTTCTCTCCACAACGTGGCTTGAATTGCCGTCCCTTCGCTATCGACCAACTCCACGGTCAAAACCTTACCTTCGCCTTTGGCGTTGCGGTACGTCCTCGTGTTTCCCTTCACCGCCAACTTGGCTTTAATCGTCCATTGCGGCTGATACGGGTTCAAACTCGCAATCGGCTGAGATCGTCTCGAGTTCACCACGCCAGGAACCGTCTTCCCAGTCGTCGCGCCCGGCGTCTTAAACTCCGGGCTCGCGTTTTCATCCACGAACGAAAACTTCCTCACCACCGCTTCGCTGTTTTCAAAAACCACGTCGGTGAGTTTCACAACCGCGCCGGATTTCACCATCTTGTCCGCCTTCGCGAACGCGTCTTTCGCGAACGTGCACTTCATCTTGTTCGTGCCGTCGTTGAGTACGCCGCTGTGATTTTGCGTGATAGTGATAATATCGGGAGAAAATGTCGTCAGTAAAAATCCAAAGGCTCTAGAGAGAGAGAGAGAGTTTTTAAAAGTATATATTTTTAAAAGTGGAGGAAGGAAGAAGATTTTTGAAATCAAAACAACGACCTCCTCCCTCTTTTTGTTTTTGAAAAATGAAAAGAGAAGAGGAGATGTTTGTTGTAAAAGAGAGATAAAAATCCAAATGAAAACGCACCGAAACGCATCGTTAGAGCCATCAAACTCGAGAACCTGTGGTGGTCGAGCGTAAAGAAGTATCGGAGAAGAAGAAGAAGAAGAAGCCGCGAAGGTTTCGGTTAGTTGGAATCTTTTTTCTTTTTGAAAACGCGAGAGAAAATTTTTAAACCGACACGAACTTTGAGAGAAATCCCAGAGAGAGAGAAAGTTTGAAAGCTTCCCTGTCGATACGAATCCCAACACACACACACACACACACACACACAGAGAGAGAGAGAAGGAAAGAAAGAAAGAGAACACGAGCGAGAGCGCACCTGAACGTTCAACTCGTCCGTGACGATTTTGGACTCGCGAATTTTCGCCACCGCGCCCGGGGTTACCGCTACCGCTGACATTCTTTCGCTCGATGGATGCAAAAAGTGTCGAGCGTTTTGTTGCGCTTCTCTCTTCTCTTCTCTTTTTTGAATTTTTTTGAGCCTAAAACCCTAAACTCATACGAGCAAAAGAGTGTGAAACAAAAAAAAGCGGCAGAAGAAGAAGATGTCCGACGACGACGACGACGCCACCACCGACGCTGCTCTTCTTCTGGCGAAGAAAGTCGGCTTGCGAGACCAGTCCTCGGTACGTTTACGGGTGCAGAACGACGATACCGACGACGACGATGAAAAAGAAGAAGCATCTTTCCAACGAGACGTGAAACTGTTCGAGTGCGTGGAACTCGCTTCTTCGTCGTCAAATTCAGTTACGACGACGACCGAAAAGAAGAAGAAGAAAGTCCGAAAACTCAACGAGAAAAGCGCGCAAGATGAAGAGCGACGGAAAATGATGACGCGCGGCGATGCATGTGCGTACAGCGGTGGCGCGGTGGAAAGTTTAGATTGGTTGGACGATGATTACGGCATCAACGAGGACGACGAAAAGTCACGCTCTGAATTTTCGAGCGGTGCGTTTTTGGCGGTGGAAGCGAGAGAAGAGTCGAGAAACGCGCGGGTGAAAGTAAAAGACGCATTCACGAGGAAAGGCGAGACGGGTGTGGTGCAAGTGTATCGGTGTTGTTTAACGCCGACGAAGACGAAAGGGAAGACGGCGTCTTCGAGTTCTTCACTAAAAATGCATTTAAAATACTTGATCGAACACGACGGCGGGTTCGCTCACTGCGTGAGATGGTTGCCAAACTTGCCGATGAAGAAGAGTGTCAAGGAGATGAAGAAGGAAGAGGAAAAGAGCAAGCAAACGACGGCAAAGAAAAAAAACAAAGACGTGGAGATGGAGGAGGTGGAAGTGAAAAAAGAATACGAAATCGAAGCATCGCGTTTGGTGGTTGACGCGAAAGTAAACGAGCTGAAGATGAAAGACATCGAAGACGCGAGGAAAGATATTTTAGGATACTTAGCTGCGTGTCTAGCCGATGGTTCGGTGCAAGTGTGGGCGGTACCGAAAAAGAAGGCAAACGAAGAGAACGACGTGGTGGTGTTGAAAGCGGAGAGCGCGTGCATTTTCAGAGGGAAGTTGGTGACGAAGAACCCGGTGCGCGGAGGATTGAGTTTGTCGTGGAGTCAAGGCGCGCCGGGCCGATTAGCAGTCGGCACGGTGGACGGAAGCGTGTGCGTCTTTGATATTCATCGATGCATACAATATGACATTGAAAATAACGTGAACTATAGCAATAGCAATAATAGCAACACGAAGCAGTTCGCTCACGTGCCAACAATCACGGTCACTATGGAAGAAACGGGACCGATACGCGACTTAGAATTCGCGCCGTTAGAAGACCACGACGAACACCGAAAGGACAAAAAGAGCATCGAAGACGATATCATGCGTAAAAGGCTTGCCTCCGCAAATTTCATCGCCATAGCTGCTAATAAAGTTGCTAAAGCGAATGTTATTGATCTACGATCTCGTTCGGTACTTCCAGAATCGTTTCAAATTGAGAAATGGATGGACGATATACGCGCTGTCGCGTGGCTTCCGAAAGGCGCGTTCATGTACGGTTGCGACGGAACCGTCGGTTTTAACGGGAAGTTTTTACTGCGACAATACGATGGTCCCATTTGCTGGGAAGATGACGAACAAGAAGTTAGATACGGAGGAACAGTTGGGATAAAGTTACCAGCCGCGGATGGCATCCTAAACGATATTAAAAACGCCGGGAATAAAGCCATCGATTACACGAAAAAATCTGGTGGTACGCCTTGGTCCATCGATTCGCGCATGTTCGGAACGCGAGGTTCACGCAACAAATGCTCATTTGTTGTCGTTGGATCCAACTCGGGTGTTGTTTCCGCTTCCGTACAGCGATATCGGATGAAAGAGTCCAAGAACAAAGACGCTTTGTGGAAGTCACAAGGTGGTTGGCCGGCGTTTGAGCAAATTGGAGGGATGCGAGAGTCACGCGTCGATCAGGAAAGATTCGTAGAATTTCTCATGCCCGGAGACGATAACATTGGTTTGAATAGAGAAGGGCATGAAGCGCGAGAAGACGAGGACGAGGAAGGATTTCGTATCAAAAAAGGTTTGGAATGTCACGAAGTTCGGGTGAACAAAACTGGTAACACGGTATGGATTGCCTCTGGATTCGTGAATGGGTTCGTTCGAGTCCAATCGCTCGAGAGAGCGTACTTGGACAAGATTTGCGACACACAGAGCGATGAAATGGACAAATGGCTTCACAAGGAGACCTTTGGGTAATGATGTAAAATAGTAAATTGGTAACGCTGATGCTTTTGTACACGAACAATTAAGAAAACGTCGCTCTACTTGCTCCTATTATTTACGACTACGATATGCATGAACCCATCCGGTGCGGATAACGCATTCCACAACGCGCCAACTGGTTTCGATTCATCAATTTCGATTCCCTCTATTTTAATGGTTCTATTTTTGTCTCCCCGCGTGCTAGTATTGTTATCTGGAAACATGACGTCGTCTAAACACTCCGCAATCGATAGATTCCGAGCAACCGGCGCGGAAGAAAATCGCACACACCGTTCCCAAAACGCCTGACCGTCATCGATATCCTCATCTTCTCCGTCGTCCCGACGCATCGTGTCTACTTCATACGCCCGTATTGGTACCACTCTCTTACTTCCTTCGTTCATTTTCTTCTCCTTCTTTGCTGCCTCTTTTTGAATCTTTGTCAACGCTTCCTTTGCTTTCTCGTATCCAGTTCTCTTATTATCGATATTTTCGTCGCCAACATTCGCTGCACTCGTTGTCATCGTGCTTTCCCACAAATCATCTCTTACTTGCACGCCCATCGACATCACCACTTGACTTGATCCTGTCTGTATGAAACTCGCCTCTTTCAAAGCGTTGAAAAAATGACTCTTGCACGCTTTTTGCGCGTCTTCACCAACCGCGTGTCTAAACGATAAACTCAACTCGTCTCTCTGCGAATATCGAGCGACGAGTTCTATCGGAAAAACGGGACCATCTTTTCCCGCACCATCACGAGTCGTCAAAGCTCTGAGAATATCCGCGACAACTCCAAACGGAACGTTCCATTGTATCGGTATCGATAATTTCTTCGTTTGCATTTCTCCTCTCCTCGAATCGAAAAGCTCCACGTCTATCGGTTTCGTCTCGAACCAAACTCCACTGGTGGTTGATGTCTTGTTTTTACTTTCGGTACTTTTAATACCACCGCGTCGTCTCTCGCGATTATCTCCATCGCGGTCCTCGTCATCAATATTCTTCTCCTTTCCACCGTTATTATTATCATCCCTTCCGCCGCTCCTTTTCCCAAAGGAACCGTGCGAAGCCTCTTTGTCGTCGACGTTCTCTTCCTCTTCCTCTTCTTCTTCTTCCTCCTCCTCCTCCTCCTCTTCGAGTAACCGAAACTGTTGAAAATACTTTCGGATTTCCCCGCGCTCGAACCAGTCGTGAAACGCCGTCACGCGCGCAAATCTAGGGATGTGCACAAAGTGTGGCTCCGGTGATGCGATCGAACACACCTCCTCTCGTCTCATGCTAATGGACGCGGGCACCGCGCCGGACCATTTTTGTTCGTTTATCGAAATCATCGTCGCGCGATGCGAGCGTCGCGTGGCGACGTACGAGTAAAGGCAAAATTTTTGAGAGCTCTTCTTTTCTTTTCACACTCACTCCGGTCGTCCGTATGGAAGTTGGGGAGGAGTCCTCTTGTGTGCACGCATTTTATTGCAACAAACTGAACGCGTGCTGATACTATATATATATAATTATTGAAAGATGAGTTGTTTTTCGTATTGATTGTGTTGATTTTATTGCTTGAAATATTGAAGATTAGATGCGCTATGATGTTAAAAACTTAACTCAACCATCGCCGAAACGTTCGCGCGAAATAGTCTCCCCGAACACCTATGCTCACTCCGTAGTGCGATTGGATCAAATTAAATTCCTCGCGTTCATCGAGCATTTCCAAACGTTCCGCGCGATATATTTCTTCTCTGCTCAACAGCACATCCTGGCAGTCACTCATCTTCCTGCACTTGACCGCATCAAATCCACATTTCACTAACATTGCTTCCACCGAGGCGCAATCGACGTGACTGCCATTTTCTTCCTCCAAGGCTAAAAACGGCGTCCCGCGTTGCTCTCTCACGTTCTTACACATTCGACGACCAAACTCGTCGTTTAACCGCATCGCCTCGTATGATACGATCGCTCTGTTTGCTGCTAGTCTATTACTGTCGTTACCTTCTTTAATACTAACTCTATCGCTACTTTTATCTCCATCGAACGTCGCGCACATTCTCAGCACCTTTTCGCATTTTTCTCCGTTCAAATACGACAACGCCACCTCAGTCACAAACAACGTCGGTAATTGCCAATCTACTCGAGCTTCCATTAACATCTCTTTCAGTTCTTCCGCGTCTCTTAAATCCGCACTGACTAAATTATACCCACTTGTAGACCGTAACTCCGAACCGTCTCGTTCAAAGTGATACACCCCCAACGGTTCCCGAAGCGCCTCGTGTTTCTCAATCGTTTTGATCTTCCGTCGAATCACTTCCGCGAAATCCACATCGTACCATTTCACTCTGTTTGTAAACGATTTTTTGCTGCCAACTAAACACCACCAGCTCGTGTCGTACCCTGATCCTAAGTTGATCACTTGTTTCGCGTACTTTACTTTTTTCTCCTTCTCCTCATCCGCGCGTTCGTCGTCTTCGTCTTCACCAGTCTCCTCGTGGCCCGTCATCAAAAACATCTCGATCGCTTTCCGCACGTGCGCGACTCGGTAAAATGTGCCCAAGTTGTGCAACGGTTCGTTTCTGCGAGCGTGTTTCTTGTTGACGAATAATGCAGACCAAATGTCGTTCGGTAAGTGACCCGCGGTCGCGCACGAACTGTTGTTCGTCGTCGTCGTCGTCGTCGTTTACGAGTGCGAGAAGAGAGAGAGAAACAGTTAGAGAGAAGATTTACTTTAACGCGCGCGGCGGAGAGTTTCCAAAAGTTTCGAGAAGAAAGAGAAAAGAGAGGAAAAAGAAAGAAGGGTGTTCGATGATGATGATGTGGGAGTGAAACGCACGCTCTCGCAATGGTCGCCTCGTCGTTGGTGGATTGCACTCGGACGTCCTCGTCGTCTTTGGCCAGGCCTGCTGCTGGTTTTTTACTCGCAGTGTGCATTTTTTTGTGCTGCGGAACTCGTACAGGAGTACATCAGAAAAGGCGAATCGCGAGCAGAGTATTCATTCTATATTATTAAAATTCGAACTTGACGCTCGAGGACGCCGCGGCGTGTGACTTCTACGATGATTTGTGACCAATAACTTTACTTATTCCGTGAAGACGACGTCTTCTTCCTCCTGCATTGATGGTACTCTCAGTCCGTTCCTCTCCGCGAGCAGATTCAAATAGAGTTCTAACCTCTGCTCGGATTTGGAGAGAGGTATCCTCTCGGCGTCTTGTCTTTTCTGAGAGGCGTTGGTGGTTTCGCCGGGGACGCGGAGAATGTGAATTGGAATGTTGAACGCGCTCGCTTCGTCGGCAATTTCTTCTTCTTCTTCTTCTCCACTAATCGTTGGCCAATCCGACTGCTTCAGATGCTGCATGTTCACGTGGTTTCGTAACCCGATCGAGCGGGTAAACTTTCTCAAACACACTCGACAGGAGTACGGTTTTTCTCCCGTGTGCTGTCTTCTATGCTTGTTCAAATTGCTCGAGGAAATAAAACTGCTGTCACAATACTCGCACTTGTGCGGTTTTTCGCCCGTGTGCACTAATCTGTGCTTTCTTAAATCCGATGGACGACTAAAGCCTTTCTCGCAGTTTGGGAACGAGCATAAATACGGTTGCTTCCCTTCGTGGTCCACGCGCACGTGTGCAAGTAAAAGGTGTTCTTTCTTGAACGTCAACCCGCACTTATCGCACGCGAACGGTAATGGCCGTTCCGCCGTGTTGCGATAGATACGATTCCAACACGATCGACAGCATTTCTTTCCAACGTGTGGTCCGATGTATTTAAACGGAACGTTTACCAAATCGGTCGAGGGTATTCTCTTTGTTCCATCTGCTCTCCTCTTTTGTTCCCTTCTGCACTCGTCGTCTTGAATGAACACGCACTGCATAC
>Ga0255757_10002481_pt1 | contig 17371 bp, 16 predicted proteins | sample 071ome_27_FD_179957 | JGI IMG/M metagenome (GOLD analysis project Ga0255757, IMG submission 179957) | Coastal salt marsh microbial communities from the Groves Creek Marsh, Skidaway Island, Georgia - 071409AT metaG (version 2) | ecosystem: Environmental > Aquatic > Marine > Intertidal zone >...
GCGCCACGCTCAACCATGTGGATCGCTCCAAACTCAGGTTCAAAGAACTCGCCTACTACAGCCATGACCAGCTCAGGATCAAAGGACTTGCACGAGAACACATCCAGATACATCTCCCCTGTAGCGTCTACAAAGTGAGCGCAGATGTTAGAAGTCTCGATCAACTGAGTCAGCGTAAAGCCAGCTTTGCCAGCATCGTGTTCAGCAAAGTGAACAGCTTCTGGCTCTCCGTAGGCTTTCATGCCGATTGTGGGAACTAGCTTTTTACAGAAAGCGATAATGTTGTCCTTGGAGGTTATTTTTTCTTTGTTGCATCCCCCTAGATCGACTGAGAGATGCCATCCCCATGTGTATGTCATGTTAGATTAACCTTGCGCTTGTACCTCGATAGGCAGCGCCATAATTAGATTGAGATTTACGACCTGCTGCATGGTCCATGAACTTCTGGAGTTCACGATCCAGAGCTTCAGACTTCTCTGCTGCTATCCCTCTGTCAGCGTCCTGAGCCATTTGTTCGACCCAGTAGTTCACAGCGATGGCTAGAGCGTCCAATCGGTCGTCGTGTTTGAGAGCGCCCCTGTCATAGGTGACTCGTGTCATTTGGTAGACAAGGGTTTTGGTGAATTTAGCGTCAGCCTCGTAAGCCTGAGCTGTCTTATAGTCATCTTCGATCACCTTCTTGTCCACTATAAGCTTATGTCTGCTTATAACTGGCTCTAGGGTGTCTATGATGCGTCTTTCCTTCTGGGTGGAGTGCTTTACCTCCTCCACCATGCACGGGTGTACCTTCCTAACTACAGGCTCAAACAGTGCCTGATACATGCCATCACCAAAGTTAGCTTCTATGATGATGTGGTTCACCAGCTCATCTTTAGCTATCTTTGCTAACTTCTGTAGGGTAGGCATGTCATAACCGCCCGGTAGACCACCAGCTTGTGTGACAAACAAGTAACCATTGAGCATCTTGACCACTGCATAGCCTGTTTCGTCCTTACCTCGTCCACTAGGGTCAATAGACATGACTGTTCCTGTGTACTGAGCGAACGTATCGTCAGCAGATGCTGGCATGTAGAACCTATCGCCAGCCATAGCTAGGTTAGGCAGCTCCTTCAGCTCCCTCTTGTAATCAGGAAGCCAGTTGATCTTCATAGGAGCCTTCTCTTTGTCTACATCCATGACAACTAGGTCTTTGATTTTCAGCGGGAACCTGTCTTCATCAGAGAGCTGAGTGTTCAGCATGAACTGTAGGGAGAAACCTGCACGACCGTACTCAGCCTGTCTGCCTGCTAGATCGATGTCAGAGAAGCGTTCAGGGTCTGCTGTAGTCCCTTCAGGACGCTTAGCCATCATCTTACGGATGTAAGGGGCTAGATTGTCACTATACTTCTCTGACTCGTCCTTCGTTGGGACTAGCGCTGGCCAAATACGTGTCTCAAAGGTCTCAGGGAGCTTGGCGTAGATGGAATCTTCAGTCTGGGGAGTACCCAAATAGATGATCCTAGCGTGTTCCAGTGGCTTCAGGACAGCAGAGAACTCCTTGGTACGCTCCAAGAGCTTCTCCCGCATATCAGCAGTAGCTGCATTGTTCAGCACCTCCACGTCATCAGCGATGATCTCGTCAGCACGAGAGCCGGTTATCTGTCCAGTGATGCCAACAGACTTAACTGAAGGTGACTGGTCAGCCTTAGCTGGGCCTACGTCGAACTCTATTCGGCTATTCCGCTGCTCTTCCTTTGGTCTAAGGTGAGCTAGAATGTCCATCTCCTGTATCAGGCGCATAGTGAACGTAGAGAACGCATCAGCACGCGACTTGGACGCAGAGACAACAAGGAACTTGAGCTGTGGGTCACAGTAGAGCCTCCACAGGACGTAGGCAGCAGTAATGAATGACTTACCTACGCCTCGGAAAGCTTGAATGGCTATCTTTGTAGGACCGTTCTGAAGGTAGTTAGCTATGTCGTACTGGATTGGAGTCGGGTCTGGTAGAGAAATATGTTTCCAGACTAGGTAAAGGAATAAACGGAAATCTTTTTTGAGAGGGTCTTCATTCATATAGTGGTCCTGTTGCTGCTCCCCCTTCTGCGGAACGTTCTTTAGCTGCCTTTATAGCTAACTCCATGTTAGCGTATCTTGGCGCACGCTTGCCCGACATACCTTCGTAAGCAAGGTGAGCGTCATATGCACTAGCTTCGTCCAAAACATGCGGCTGTCCGTTATTATCCCACCAAATACTAGGATAATTGACAACTTCGCTACCGGAGGGGCTTGTGTAGTCGGACGTTAGATATTCTGTAGAGTTTCCTCCTAGACCCACATCTTGCGGAACGTGTAGATTTGTGTTGAAGGGAACTAGATTAGGCTGTTCGTTGTTGGCTGCAACACACATTAGCACTTACACCTTCTCATTAAAATGGGTAGAATGTGTCGCTGGCGAAGGTCATCTCTCCATTGGGACCAATCACGTATTTATTTCCGTACATGTCGTATTCAACGTTAGGGTCATCGTAGTTCACAGGAGGACGAGACTTCGGTTTACTTGTATTTTTCTTTGTTGGTTTTATCGCCATCGTCTTGGCTGGTTTAACGTCAGCCTTCTTTATGTTCATTTTGCTCATCATGGCTTTATCAGCCCTGAAGAAATCAGCGGCATTGTCTTGGTCACCCCAGTTTATATCAGAGCCGCTCACCACTGCATCATTTGTAGATTGTATGTCGGAAGGAGATACGTCTCCTGCCATTTTTGACATGTCTACACACATTAGCACTTCCACCTTCTCATTGATGCTCTGGCACGCTCAGCGTTCTTAGATTTCTTCACTATGCCAAGCATACGTTTACAGAAGGAGCGCTTGCGGCCTTTGTCAGCTTTTGTTTTCGGGTTTGGTGCAGGAGGCTTAAGGTTAGAGCCAGTCTCTCTGTTGTACTTGGCTCGGCCTTTAGCAGTCAGTCCTGCTCCTTGTTTGGTCGGGAGTTTTTCTCCACGTCTGATAGATAGGCTTGTCAGTTTGCATACTCCTCTTTGTCTGCATTAAAAAGCTCCTCCCGGTGGTAGCAGCGCGTCGTTTTCCTTCTTAGCTGCCTTCTGTATTTCAGTAAGAGCTTTACGCATGCGTTTGGAAGCATTAGCATTTAAAAATTTTGAGTATTCTTTTGCTTGTCTGATCTGCATGTTATTAATAGAACTCTTATCTTTTTTATTAAGATCACCTATTGCTTCTACGGGTCCATAGTATTTTAACATTAGCATACGAGCTGCCAACTCGTGGTTACTCATTTGCGTATTCTCTTTTCCTACTTTAGCAGCAGTTAAGTTTAAGAATTTAATTGTGTCATCTGACAGCAATCCGTTTTTAATTAGAGTGCTTATACCTCTGTGTGTGCTTTCGTGGACTGCCGTGTAGCGATCTGCGCCCGAATCCCATATATAATCTTTGCTAGGATTATATGTTCCTGCCGTGAGAATCTCATAACCTGCTAAAGTTTTTCTATCTGTGTCTAAAATTCTAGATGGATCAAACCCTAATTTAGCTATTGGATTGTTTTGAACAGCAAGGTATGTCTCCATTAACCTTTTACTTGTTTCTGGCTTTATTGGAGTTCCCTTTAACTTCTCAAAATCATAGTCTCCCCTTCTTATAGCTTGTGACACATTATGTGTTGCTGCTAGATGTCCTTCCAGATATTTAGTATTCTGCTCTTTGGCATAATCAGGGTTAACATACTTGTGTATGGGATCAAGATAGCTTTCATGATCTTTAATAGCCATATCTACGCTATTCTGATTAGGCCAATTTTTTGTAGGGTTGGGAGCGAAGGGGTTCTCTTGTGTTTGTCCTGTACACATTAGTTTGCATACTCCCCTTCGTCCTCAAACTTGGGCAGAGAGTCCATCAAAGCCTTAAGTGGCGACTCTTCAGTCAGGATAGCCTCAATGCCGTTGTTCTGGAGCAGCTTGATTGCAGCGTTCAGCTCAGCAGGGGAAGCATCCCCGGCCCTAACACGACGCAGGAGGTCTGTAGTCACAGCCTCGTGGAGCTGGCCTAGCAGCTCTTCGCTCGCTCTAGTCTTGTTCATCAGCGTGGTCCTATAGCTAACCAAGGGGCAGCTTTAGCTAACAAAGCGCCCACAACGGACGAGAAGCCAGCGACAAGCATTAACGTCTTCCAGCCACCCTTTGCTTGAGCAAGCGTGTCTCTAATAATTCTTAAATCGTCTTTTACTAAGTCTAAGTCTTTGCGTAAGTGATTAAGCTCTGCTTCTAAGACAGCTACTTCTACTGCTACTTCTTTTTCCAATTTGACATGCCCTTCTCGACGGTGCGAGCTAGCATGTAGCCGCCAATACCGACGCTAACCAAGTTCCACAAACTAGCTGGAACTCCACCAAGGGCAGTCAGCGTAGCAGTCTGCAAGTTAAAGATGGGAGATAGAACTACCCATGTGATCATTCCGAGTGACCACAAGACCACAATTGGCCTAGCTGACCGTGTAAGCCAGCTTTCAGAAGCAGCATCTGCTGCCATAGTGTCCTTCATGGCAGACATAATGGCTGTCTGATTCTCTAGGAGGGTCTTTGTCAGCTCCTCCTTCGCCTTTGCACGGGCGTTGACATCAGGTATCAGCCTGTCAACCACAGGAAGGACAAGCTTGATGATGTCTAAGATCATTTTTTGAATGCCCTAATGAATATGTTAACGAGTTTAAAAAGTATGGATATGAGTTTACCCGGCGGGGGTTCGACTACATCTGAATCGTTGGGGTTGTTAGTCCGTGTGATTGTGTCTTTGGCACTGTTTTCAGGCCGTTTAACCTTTGCGTAGCCAAAAGCATCCTCAAAATCGCCTTGGAATAGCGCCGCCTCACTCTGTCTACGCCGAGTTAGCCCCCGAAGAACTCTACCACCGCCTCGATTCCACCGAAGAAGCTGAGCTGGTACATCATCTTTGTTCCCAGCGTTCAGTCTTTTCCATAAAGTCGCAGACGCAGGTCCACCAGTGTTGAACGCCCAGCTAACCAGAGCGTCGAACTCGTGTTGAGCTAGTGGAACGTGTGCCATGCGTGATACGTGCTTCTCAAACGACTCCAAATCGAGCGCTAGCACCTCGTCACACTTAGCTCTGTCCCAGATGTCTCCTGCTTTAAAGCGAGGTTCGTGTTGATTGGTGTGTCCGTAGCCTATGGTCAGCACCCCGACTCCATCATCATATGTGGTGAAGTAGCCGGGGCGACCTTTAACAGCTTTGTGACAACCTTCGAATGCCTTTACTATTGCAAGGCCGTCAGAGCTGGTCTTCATTAGATGAATAAAGCTCCTATAACGGCTGCAACAGCAAGAGCCAATGCGAAGTCTGGGTGGTGTTCAATCTTTTCAATTACTCTGTCGTAAAAAGTCATTACAGTATCGTAAGCTTCTTTTAACTTCGTTAGCATTTGTTTCACTCTATTATTCACAAACTACGTCTTAGTTTGCAAAATTGATTGTTACATATTGTCTAGTACAAACTTCAGCTCATCAACGCCGGGAGCAGCGTCAATGTCAATTTGTATCTGTGCGTACTTGTCTCTGATAGCCTGACGAGATGCTTCAGCTTCAGTAGCATCATCGCCGGGTATCTGCTTCATTATGATATCGTCATACGGTTTAAATTCTTGAGACCGTTTCGCTCGCCTCTTATCGTGAGCAACGTTACGGGCCTTATCTATATTGATGGTGATCAAGGTGTATACTCCCAAGCAGCACGAAATGTCCTGTCGGAGGGTACGTCTGCTACATCAACAATTTGAAAGGGCTTACCATCTGGTACGTCCTTGGCTGCGATCTCATCAATCGTCAGGCCACAGTCAGGCGCTGGAACAATTACAGCAACGCCTCCGTCATCGGTTGGATATATGATACGTTGGTTCATTTAATTACTCCTATTCAAACGCGCTGGCATAGACGTATTCTGGGTCGGATGGGGCTATGCCCATCCAGCTATCAGCAATGGTTACGAAGCGGAAAGAAGATGTAGTAGGCGCTGATTTCTGTATTATACTGCTACCCCAAAAAGCGTTTGGTTGCACCGTGTAAGCGTAATACCATGAACCTGTACCAGCATTATAATAATACGGTGCAGCGGCCAAAGACTGCCCATAATCCGCACTCGACATTGCACTTGTAAGATTTACGGTATAATCACCAACACCATTATCCGTAATACTACTGACGTTACTGCTATCTCGAATAGAGACAGTACCTTGGCCGTTGAAGTTTACCCATGCCTCAATAGAAGCAGCGCCACCGGCTGCTGAAGTCTGCGTTGTACCATCAGGGAATGTGAGGCTACCTCCTGATGCGATGGATATGCCGGAACTGTCGATACGCGCACGTTCAGTGCTGCTTGTTTGGAAAACTATGTCAGCAGCTTCTTGGTTAATGATATAAAAGTCGCCCGTGCCACGGTGATTTAGTTGACTGCTTGCATTCGCCCCGGTATTGCTGCGAATAATTCTCAGTCCATAATCGCTGTATGTAGTGTCACCAACTAGGTCTATATAACTAAAACCGTCTCCAGTTCGGCCAGCACCTATTTCCAAGCGAGTTGAGTCTGTAGAACCATTGGCGGGTACAATGTCCACACCCGTACCCCTGATGAAACCGTTGACATGCAGTTTATCTGCGGGGGTCGTACCAATACCAACATTGCCGCTGCTGTCGATATGCATCTTTTCAGAGAAAGAAGTACCTGCCCCCTTGTCAGTCGTGGCTATACGCAAGTCGGACTGATAAATATCAAAATTCCAGTCAACAGTGCTATTTGTAGCGCCACGAAATTTTACTTCTGCGCCCTCATTCGCACTGTCTACCGGTCCAATATCCAGTTTTGTTACAGGATCTGTACCAATACCGACGTTGCCTGTCGAAGAACTTATTGAAAGTCTATCGGTAAGAGTTGGTTGTGTGCCTACACCAAATGACAAATAACCTGTGGTCCTGTTGTAGTGTATGCGGGCTGAACTTTCGCTTGTGTATCTAGAACCCAGCTCCATATACGAGTCAGCGCCTGTTCCCACATCAAAGCGAAAGCCATCTTGATCGTTGATCTGGAATTTTGTTGTAGGTGTCGTACCAATACCGACATTGCCCCCACTCACAAGCAACTGGTTCGTCCCAACCGTCAGCCCGCTTGACGGGAGGTTGAGCGTGCCGGTCATTGTGTCGCCAGCAAGGTTTACAGGAGTGTAAGCAAACGTAGTTCCTGCTTCTGCTAGAAGCTCCCAGTAGGTATTGGAGACAGTCGGTAACGTTGGTGGAGCATTACCTGTGCCGCCTAGAATAGCAATCCACGACGATCCGCTTTCTTCAACAACGTCATCTACTGCATACGTCGTTCCAGACGAGTAAGCGCCTCGCCATTGCAGACCTTTATCGCCTTGTGGTCCTTGCGGACCTTGTGCTCCGTCTGCACCGGTTGCACCAGTAGGCCCGGTTGGTCCCTGCGGACCAGTAGCTCCAGTCGCTCCTTGCGGGCCGGTAGCACCTTGTGGGCCTGTAGCTCCAGTCGCACCAGTTGCGCCTTGCGCTCCCTGCGCACCTGTTGGACCTTGTGGACCAACGCCAAACGATAGACCGCTTGACCAATCACCAGACGTAGCGCTTTCCTTGAAGTAAATGTAGCCAGTGTCAGACGCTAGATACGAGAAGTTTGCAGCTTCTGCATCGTAGGTGGACCTGTTAGAATAGTCTCCAACTGCATCGGGCGTAAAGTCAGCACCTGTAGCTCCTGTTGGCCCTTGTGGACCTGTAGGCCCAGTGGCTCCAGTTGCACCCGTCGGACCTGCTGGGCCAGTAGCGCCAGTTGCGCCCGCTGCGCCGGTAGCTCCAGTTGCACCAGTAGCACCCGTTGCGCCAGTCGGACCAGTCAGCCCTTGGTCACCTTTCGCTCCAGTTGGGCCTTCTGGACCTTGTGGGCCTGTAGCGCCCGTTGGACCGGCTGGACCTTGTGGACCTGTTAGACCTATTGGCCCTTGTGGTCCTGTATCACCCGTTGCCCCAGTTGGACCGGGTGTTGTTGCAACAGTGTCAACGTAGGCTTTATTAGCTGCATCAGTAGTCGCAGTAGGGGTGGCTACGTTTATTATCTTCTGGTTCTCTGCATCCCAATCGAGCGCAGCATCTCGTCCAATAGATTGACCAGAAGTGTCTACAGCTTCCTGCATTCCGTAAAGGAGCTGATCAACCGTAGTATTGAGCTGACCACCTGTTACAGGAGCGCCGTTAGAGTAAGTGACCTTAGCTGATGCTAGATCGGTCTCACGGCTGATCTCCACCGAGTCACCCGATGCAAGCACCGGGCTAACTCTGATTGTGGATGGGTTTACGAATGAATAGGTATAAGAACCACTACCAGCAAATGAGACAATGACTTCATCCTCGCTCTGATAACTGAACGGGACGCTAAAGTCGGTAGTGGCTCCATTACCTGAGTAGTTAACGTAAGTGTTATAAAAAGCCATTGTTTTCCTTATTGATTAATTACGTCCTGACTGCGATCCAAAAAGTAAAGAGTCAATCTGATTTTGGCGTGTTTGTTTTATTCCTTCAACGATGCGTGCGTCATTTTGCATTGCGTATTTAACAGCTTCGTTCCAGACACGGTTCATGTGTTCTCTATAAATCTGATCTTTGTATTTAACATTTTGACCAGATACCTTTCGAGGTTTAGGAGGAAGCTTTTCGTAGTTCTTCATTATACTGTAAGCTTGTTGTGGCCAGTATTTATTAAAGAACTCCATAGCTTTGTTATATACAGTGGTTGACTTATCCGCTGTAAGCATTTCACGCATATCCTTATCTTCCAGTCCCCACGATTTAGGAAATTTTGGAGACGGAACAAACACTTTTCCAGTATTAAAAGACATGGCGTCTACTTGCTTTAAGGTCCAAGCGTCTCGTTTGCTGTATCCTTTATAAGCTTCTGATCGTATATCTATCCCAAAGTAGCCAAGCGTGCCTTGAGTAATGTAGCTTCTACGATTACCAAGAGCATCGTATTGATGCGTAATCAAATCGCTGTTAGGGTCTAATATGTTAGAAAAAGCCTGAGCTAATGTGCGAGGCTCGTTAGCAACATCTTGTCCCTCGCCAAAGTATCTAATAGCACGTCTAGCAGTATTTGGAACATACATTTGTGCTTTTGATGCCAGCCATTTGTACACAGGGACCAGCTTACTTTTTTCCTCTGACATCAACCCTTCACTTAATTTAGCTAAGTCGCCAGCTCCTTGAACAAGATTTGCATCTCGGACTGCATTAAGTGTAGCAAACAGTCCGCTATACAGAGTCCTTGATACTGTTAAAGGATCGCCTTGAGGACGATCAGGAACATATCTTTGAGTAGCTACTATGAATTGATTTCGTTCAAAGAAGTTTGTAAGGATTTTTAAGGGAGTAGCAAACGGATCAAGATTACGATAGCTAATCCATTTATCCCACACGCGAATAGAATACGGACGCCAATCTGGTCGATCCTGTCCGGTTCGCTCAAGTTTGTAATCTCCTGTCCCTCCAGCTCCGGTAATCAGACCGTTAGCATAAGCTACAGAGATTCCCATACCAAAGCCATAAGATAGAAGCATTTCTCCACGTGCAATAGCTTCTCTAACTGGGCCGTTTTTACCCATCAAATCTTTGTGGAATTTGCCGCCAGTTACTATATTACTCAACACGTTTAGACCGGGCGTAGCGCGTATACCTGCTTCAAACACTCGAATAGGTGTTCTCCAGAATAGGTTGGTAACAAGTTTGAGAGCTGGTTGTTCTCTTAGGTTTCTTTCCCATCCTTTTGCCGCAGCAGAAAGAGGATTGTCACCAGAAAACTCAAGCCTAAAAACCATGTCGTTTGCAAAATGAATACCGTGTTCATCAACAGCTCTACGAAAACGATCTTTGTTCTTCATTACAAACTCACGCGCCCACTCTTTAGCTGCATCGCCTCGCAATCCCCGCCGTAGTGCAGCCATGCGAGCCTGTCCAACGACTGTTTGATCAATCGTTGTGTTCAGTGCTTTTTTATCAAAATCTAGAAGAGCAGCTTTTATCTCGGCCTTGACCGGTCTGCCTGCTTTCTGCGCTCTAACAACAGCTTCAGCGGCTAACTCTCCTTCTTTCCAGCCACGATAAACAGCCATTTGAATAGCTTCGTCGGAAGCAGCTAGAAATTTGTAAAAGAAGTTAATGAAATGATGCTCGAATCCTTGGTAAGAAACATTCCTCTTCATCAGGTCTGTTCCTCTAAGATTACGTTCTAGCCACTGAGATTCAGTTCCTGTGAAGAAAGACTGTCCCATTTCAAAGGAAAGTTTTCCAGCTTGCAAAGCGGCACGTATACCCCGAAGGTAACCCATATACGTCTGAGTCATCTGTTTGAATGCTGCGTAGCTTAGTGTGCCATTTCCTAAAAAACTTAGCGCAGGGCTGATAATCATTCTATAGGAGTTAGAGACTATGTTAATAATCGTTGAGGATGGGCCTAGAACAAGACCACCAGCAGCGTTAGCAGCGTTCTGCATAAAAACATAACTTATCCTGTCAGGTTTCTTAGACCCCTCTAGAATCGCCAATGCGTCTTTCTGCGCTCTAAGCTCCGCTATGCTCTCAAATATGTCGATTGCCCTATCCATGTTAGCTGGATCGTTCATATCTCCTAGCTCTGCTAACTCTAACTTTAACTTACTAATGTCAAAATCGTTAGTATACTGAGCAGTTTTTAGTTCTAACTGCTTGAAGAACTCGGTTTCGGCTTTGAGATAATCGTCAGCGACTGATGGATTTAATCCCATTTCTTTTGCTATTTCAGATACGTTCAGGTCTCTGTTAGCACCTTTCAACGTGCGAAGTCTATTCTGCACCACGTCTCTACCAGCAGAGCTAGAGAGCTGATTGGTAATGGGCTGAATACGAGACAGAACGTCATCCGCTAGCATACTTTTCTTGACTTCGGCTTCAATAATAGGAGCGCCAGCGTTGGTTTTCTGTAGCTCGTTTATCTTGTCAAGCTGTGCTTTCTTGTAGGCAACTAAAAGATTCTCCGCTTCAATAGCAGCAGATTGTATACCTTGAAACTCAGGATCAGTGTTACGGAGTTTCGCTATCTGCCTAGCTAGCTCATCTGCATCTTTTCCAGTCATGTTTGCAAAAGCGCGAGCTAGTGGAGAAGACAGGTCAGCGAGTTCTTTTAGTCTTATCGAAGCACGATCACCTATTTCGTCACCAAGATCACGTATTAGCTGCTTTACATCATCCAATGTAACCTTGCTACCGTCAATAGGGTTTTCAGCTCCTTTAGGACGTGGCGGGCGCTGCACAGGAGGTTGCCCAAGATCAGGTCGATTCGGAACAGCCTCTTCAAACACTTCATCGACAGCCGCCGCCCTTCTTGCTCTCAATTCAGCTTGATACTCAACTTGCTTCTTTGTGACCATAGGAAGATTGTCAAAAAGCTCTATCTGAGGAGAACCTTCAACAAACAGATCAGTTTGAGCGCGATCTCCTAAACGAGGAGCGCTAGGCTGCGTTAATGGTACGCCTGCTTCGTCTACAGTAGGAAGTCCTGTCTTAGAGTCCAATATAGGATCGCGAGGATTAGGAGGTACTACGTTGTTGCTAAACTTTTGCTGCCAATCCTGTACCGTGTTTATGGGACGGGTTTGTTCAACATCAGCAACGCCCGGAAGACGAGGCTGTGTAGTCAAAGGAGGTTGTTCTAAAGGTAATCCTAACTGAGTAGGCTCTTGAGCAACCGGAGCCACTGGCGTAGCGGGAGCGTCAGGGGAGGCAGCAGGAGCAGCGTCAGGGGCGACAGGAGGAGTAGCGTCTTGGGTAACAGCCCTCGCTGCCCTACGATTAGCCAGTCCCTGAGTGACTGCGCCTATACCGCCGCCGATTACACCACCAGCTCCAGCTCCTACTACAGTCCCAAATCCTACCTTGCTCCAGTCAACTCCTGTTTTTGTAGCATCAGCGTTAACTAGCGCAGTCTCTCGCGCTGTTTCTTGAGCAGCACCGTAAATACCGCCTTCAACCGCCCCGTACATACCTGCACGAATAGCAGCTTTTAACGCCGTCTTCCCTGCCATTTTGGAAGCCTGTGATGCAGCGGTTCCCCAACCAAGAGAGAGAAGACCGAAGTATGTAGAAGGATCGGTTAGAACTTCGCGTAGCCCTCGCCAAAATCCTTCTGCTGAGTAGTCAATTTTATCAAAAGAATCTACCATGAAGAGAAAGGCTTGCTTCTCTGTGTCTGACGCATTCTTTATAGACACAGCGTCAGGTACAGTACCAAGCATCAAATTGTAATTGAAGCGAGCCATCTTGTCCAAACCCCAGTTGGCCAACGCTTCATCTGAACCCTTCCAAGACCGGCCCATGCTAGATTCGTACATGATACGACTAGCACGGAGCCAGTTCTTGTTTTTCTTTATTTCGTCAATTTGAATTTTGTTTGGAATGCTGGCAGCATCAGTTTTGAAGACACTGCCGCCAGCAGTGTTTGGCTGGGAGGCAGAGGCTCTATTCTGACTGCCTGTCAGCGAGTTGAAAACGTCTTCAGCAGATACGCCTTCAATGTCATAACTGCCTTCAGGACTTAGAACAGTAACACTCAATTGAAATGCCTTTCCTTATTATTTAGGTTTATAGAGATTTTTCATATAATACTGACGAAGCGCCTCGAAATCTTTCAACCATGCTCCGTAATCAGTTTTTCTGAGCTTAGACATTTTCTTTCCTTCTTTAGACCGACGGAACGTCTTTTGATACCAACGGGAGAACTCTTGCTCAGCTTGTTGAGCAGTATTGACTTTTGTGTTATCCAGAAATTTAGAGATAGCTTGACCGCCTTGAGACAGCGCCTGCCCTGCCTGATTAAGAAGCGCAGGAACTCCTGCCTGATTAAGAAGAGCAGGAACATCTACCTTCGGTACTCGTTTCTGCGGTTCCGATATTTCAATACGTGGTTTTCCTTCGGGCTGAGCAGACGGAGCTGGCTGTTTTGCAGCCGCAGCCGCAGCCTGAGCCGGTTTCATGCGCTGAGGTACAGCAGCAGCAGTCTCCGGCGGTTGACGAACCAGTTCGTTTTCAAACTTATCCATTTCATAAGTTGTTGGACGCAATATTATTTGCTTGTATCTTCCTGTTGTAGGATCAGGGAAATTTACCAACATTGTTCCATCTTTTGCATCAGCTTTGGCTACGTAGCTATTCTTTGGAAACAAGCTTGACAACTGGTCGATGTTAAATGTTTCGATAGGAACGCCTAACTTGTTTTCAATCGTTACAAAATCTACTGCTCCTTGCTCGGTAAGCTTCCCAAAATGCTGTGCAACTTTTTGAATCCGCTCGCTTGCAGAAAGCTTAAGAGCGCTAAGAGTTGTTATTGGGTCTCCACCCTTCATATAGCTGTTAATAATTTCATCAGATATACTCTTAGCGTATTCATAAGCTTGCTTATTTGCCGTCTCAAAAAGATTAGACATCTCCTGTTGCTCTGGGTATTTACCAAACGCCGTTCTGTGTCGTTCAGCCAATGCATTTACCCTATCGAAATAAAAGTTCTTGACCAAACCAGCCCACGGTAGCTGGGATTGATTCGTTATACGATTTTGCAGCATGAGCTTCTGAGCTTGTAAGGTAGCAGGAAGGGAGTTCCCAGTCAAATTAAGAAACTTAGTAGTAATCGGCATGAGCATTTGAGACATGCCGTTTTTCCACGATGTTTCGAGGACAGGCTGAGTACCATTCTTATCAAAAGCAAACGGAGTCCTATCCATAGCAAAAGAATGCTTAATTATTTTTAGCGACCCCTTGAAACCGTATTTGCCTACAATGTTCGGATTTTTTAAAGCCATATCCATTGCCTCGTCAACGTTTTCTGGCTTCTTTTCAAATCCAATTATCTTCCATAAATCTTTCTTTGCACCATGCTGTGCTATGAACGTTTCTGTGAGCATTTCAGCACCCGCAGGAGGAGCAATGGCCAGATTCATAAAAGCTGCTTTCATGGAACTTCCGTCTTTAGTCTTAGAAAAACGCTCTGCTGCTTTCTGAGCCAAAGCAAGACGCTTGGTTGGGTCTGGTTCGTTAGCTAATTCTGTTGCTCCGGCTTCCCAAGCTTTTCTATTGCTAGCCTTGTCCGCTGCCTCCTGCAAACGTCTAGCTTGTAGTGCGATGTTTACTGCCGTAGACTGCGCCTGTATAAGCGTGGTATGATCTTCGGGTGTAAGGCCACCTGCATAAGACTGAATAAATCCAGATAAAAGATTTACGCTGTCTTGTGGATTACCAGTCCTAGCCGTAGTAAGCGCGTTATTAATGGTATTCTTAATAAGAATGCCACGAGCATCCTTAACAGATATACCATGCTTTCTAGCAAGGTTATAAGCTTCGGTATGCAGAGAACTTGGAGGATTACCGTTAAAACCGGAACGCCGGTAGTAATTACCAGCCGAGGCATATTTCGCACCCTCAGCTTTGAGTTTAATCAACTCTTCTTTTGTTATAGAAGGAGCTTTATCGCCTGTTCCTATCCAAGATCGATTCTTTGCTAGGTCAAAATGAATCCACCCTTTATAAACTCCAATACCTTTAATTCCAATAGACGAAAGAAATTTTATTGTCTCTCGCTGCTCTTTTGGATTAGTAATTGCAATGTCTAAAGCGTTTCCGTGAATATGTTGCGATCCACTAACGCCGCCAGCTTTCTTATTGTAATCTACGCCACGCTGTGCAGACGTAACACCAACCTTTCTATTTAGAAAAGTCGAAACTTGATCAAGAGCCTGTACAACACGACTATCAAGAAAACCTTTTCCACCGGCAACGCCGCTATTCTTAAAATCTTTCCATTGATAATTCCATCGCGTAGTTCCTTCTGGAATGCCAGATGTTTCCGTAAAAATCACACCTGATTTCATAGATGAGATGTGCTGAGCTTTTCGATAATACGGATTTTGAAGCTTCATCCGATTGTTTATTTCGGAAAGGACTTCATTAATTGACTTTCCCGCATAAAGGTTGTGATTATTTAGAATAGCATTACGAGTGTTTACATCATAATTCTTATAAAGATCGTAAACGTGTTGTCCGCCTTTGCCAGCAGCTATGTCTTTCAGTACGTTTGTTCCACCACCATCTCCAAGATTCCAAAGAAGATAAATTTCAGATGTTTTTGGAGTACGACCAAGTATAGACTTAGCTTTAGCTTCCATTCGTGGAAGTTCGTAAGCGAGAGCTAAGAAGGAGCTTTGTGAATCGCTGCGATCTTTCATCATAGCGTAAAGATCGGTACGACCGTCCTTTAACATTCTCTGCTTTATTTCGTCAAATCTAGCCTTTGTTGTCTGCGTAAACCCTCTAACTCCTGTAGGAGAAACTGCATCTGGATTCCATTTTGGATTTTCCATCTGTGTAAACTGAAACAATTTAGCAGCAGTGCCTGAAAAATCACCTCCCGCTCCTACAACAGCTCTAACAGCAGACTCAGCCATTATACGGTATTGACGGGGAACAGAGAGAGTGCTTGCGTCATAATTAGCATTTGCCCTACCAGCGTCTGAAAGAGTTTTCATATACTCTTTCAAGGCTCCTTCAGAAGCTTTGTCAGACGCTGACAGTATTGACGAACGAAATCCACGCAAGGAAGCTTCAGAGGCATTTGGATTTTTTGCTATATAAGCAGCTTCCAATTTTTTACCTAGCGCAAGGACAGCCTCTTTCCGCTTTGTAGCGGAGTCAGGATCATTTGCATAAGTACGCATAATGTTAGCATAGTCAGGACTCTGTAATAGAGCCTGTGTGCCTGCTCGAAGACCCATCGTATTCTCGCCCTGTAGACGGACTAATGGGGTAGGACCGTTAGTCCCCCCAAACATACGAGCCATTGCACCCCACACTCCTCCTGTAGGGTTCTCATCTCTGAATTTACGAACGTCATCTCCTGCTGCTACAGCTTGCCTGTAAGCAGCATTAGTTATATCTTGCTGTTTTCTCTCAGCTTGGCTAACAGTATTAGTAAACCCAGCCATAGCTCTAGTAAGAGCTGCTGCATTAGACATAGCGCTGTTATACTGAGCAACGACTCCGCTAGCACTCATAGGAGACGTGGCAGTAGCCGTTATACGTGAGTTACCTCGGTTCAACAAAGTCTCACCACCCCCGTAGGGATCATTATAGGGTAAAGCCATTATTCCTCCTATGCGACGCCTTTGACACCAGCTCCTGCTATACCAAGACCCATCTCAGCGAAGATTGTTCCTTCGTCCTTGAACGGAAGTTTCGATATGTTAGCCGCTGCTCTGTTTTGTGCATCAAGACTAGCGTACTGTGTGCTTGATATAAGATCATCGCGTTTGTCTCGTACAATTGCTTGGTTTTCAGCACTTACCTGATAAGACTGGGCTTCCAAATCTTGAAAACTTGTCGAAGCAAACTGAACGCCAGCAGCACCTGCTCCTGCCTGAAGTTTTCCTCGTGCTGCACGTCCTTTTAACGCAGTCTGCATACCCTGTTGATTAAGGGACTTCGTATCAAACTGAGCTTTTTCTGCGAGTCTCTTGTAATTCTGAGTAGCTGCTACTCGTTCACTCTGGTGATAAGCAGCAGCGTTTGCGTTGTAAGCATTGGTTGCAGACAGCTTGGCAACGCCGCTTACAACTGAACTAACAGCCATAAAAGCTGCTGACAATGTACACATTTAAGTTTTCCTTATAGAAACAAATTCTAAAAATGTTTCACCGTGTGGCGGTAAATGTATCGACCGTAGGAACTTAAATCCTAACCAGTGCAGCCAATCGTGGTGAAGTGTATTTTTTGAATACGTATAGTTGTAGAAGCCTTCTTTATTAGCTTCATCATACAAAATGTTTAAGAACGGCTTGCACCGTCTGAGAAAAGTAATCTTGTATTTAGCTATGTCTTCCGTGCCGAGCATCCAGAGGATTCCTAGACGCTTGCTGATAGGACTTTCGCTAACTCCAAGTATCGCTGCTGGAACGAAGTCAACTGGTCTAACAAGAGAGTAAGCTAGGTTACAATTTTGAAAACTCTTAGACAGAGCGTCGTGTGGCGTGAGTCCACCAGCTACGCATTCATCTCTGTCTTCTGTCCTCATGTTGTCAGACACAAAGTTAACATCGTCCCAAGTCGCAGCACGATAGAAATTGTATGTCATATACGCCTTACTGCTTTGGGTGACATTATCCCGCTCCATTCCGCAGAGCCAAAAGCTGACGGGAATGGGCTGTCGTTCTTGATCAAGATACGTGCTTTCAGGTTCTCAGCCATAACTGGAACTCTAAAGCGACCTGAAGAGAACTGGACGCTACCTAGAGTAGAG
>Ga0255757_10002482_pt1 | contig 17367 bp, 11 predicted proteins | sample 071ome_27_FD_179957 | JGI IMG/M metagenome (GOLD analysis project Ga0255757, IMG submission 179957) | Coastal salt marsh microbial communities from the Groves Creek Marsh, Skidaway Island, Georgia - 071409AT metaG (version 2) | ecosystem: Environmental > Aquatic > Marine > Intertidal zone >...
GGTCAACTTCTCACAGATGAGCAGTACTACGAAGCCATGGAAGAGTTCAGCGATGAATTCGAAGCCAAGATGGGCGCGGAAGCCGTTCAGGAACTTATGAACGACATGGATGTGGAGGCGGAAGCCACACGCCTGCGTGAAGAGATTCCCCAGACCAATTCCGAGACCAAGCTGAAGAAGCTTTCCAAGCGCCTGAAGCTGCTGGAGGCTTTCGTCGAATCCGGCAATAAGCCCGAGTGGATGGTGATGAATGTGTTGCCAGTCCTGCCACCGGATCTGCGTCCGCTGGTGCCTCTCGACGGCGGCCGTTTCGCGACTTCTGACCTGAACGATCTGTATCGCCGGGTTATCAACCGTAACAACCGTCTGAAGCGATTGCTGGACCTGAACGCACCCGACATCATCGTGCGCAACGAAAAGCGCATGCTGCAGGAAGCGGTCGATGCACTGCTGGACAACGGCCGTCGCGGCCGTGCCATCACTGGCTCCAACAAGCGTCCCCTGAAGTCCCTGGCTGACATGATCAAGGGTAAGCAGGGTCGTTTCCGTCAGAACCTGCTGGGTAAGCGTGTGGACTACTCCGGTCGTTCCGTGATCGTGGTAGGTCCTACCCTGAAACTGCACCAGTGTGGATTGCCCAAGAAGATGGCCCTGGAATTGTTCAAGCCATTCATCTTCGGCAAGCTTGAGCGTCGTGGCCTGGCTACTACCATCAAGGCTGCCAAGAAGATGGTGGAGCGGGAAACCGCCGAAGTCTGGGATATCCTGGCCGAGGTGATCCGTGAGCACCCGGTACTGCTGAACCGTGCACCAACGCTGCACCGTCTCGGCATCCAGGCATTCGAGCCAGTGCTGATTGAAGGTAAGGCGATCCAGCTGCATCCACTGGTGTGTGCGGCCTACAACGCTGACTTCGACGGTGACCAGATGGCGGTACACGTACCCCTGACCCTGGAAGCCCAGCTGGAAGCCCGTACCCTGATGATGTCCACCAACAACATCCTGGCACCGGCCAACGGTGAACCCATCATCGTACCTTCCCAGGACGTGGTACTGGGCCTGTACTACATGACTCGCGAGCGCGTTAACGCCAAGGGCGAGGGCATGATATTCGCCAATGCGAAGGAAGTGCTGCGCGCCTATGAGTCCGGCAATGCCCACCTGCAGGCACGCATCAAGGTTCGTATTACCGATTGCGCGCTCAACGAAGCGGGCGAGAAGGAATACAGCACGGGCATCGTGGATACCACGGTGGGTCGAGTACTGCTGTTCGATATCGTTCCGGAAGGTCTGCCATTCTCCATGGTCAACCAGAAGATGTCGAAGAAGCCAATCTCCGCCATTCTCAATGCCTGTTATCGCAACGTGGGCCTGAAAGAGACGGTAATCTTCGCCGACCAGCTGATGTACACCGGTTACAAGTATTCCACGCGTTCCGGTTCCTCCATCGGCGTAAACGACTTCGCAATTCCGGAAGAGAAGGCCAAGATCATCGATCAGGCTAATTCCGAAGTGGCAGAGATCGAATCCCAGTTTGCTTCCGGCCTGGTAACCCAGGGCGAGAAGTACAACAAGGTGATCGATATCTGGTCCCGTGCCAACGACATCGTGGCCAAGTCCATGATGGAAGGGCTCTCTACAGAACCTGTTATCAACAAGGACGGAGAGGAAGAGCTGCAGGAATCATTCAACTCGGTGTACGTGTACGCCGACTCCGGTGCCCGAGGCTCCCCCGCGCAGATTCGTCAGCTTGCCGGTATGCGTGGTCTGATGGCGCGTCCTGATGGCTCTATCATCGAGACGCCGATCACTGCGAACTTCCGTGAGGGTCTGAACGTATCCCAATACTTCACTTCCACGCACGGTGCGCGGAAGGGTCTTGCCGATACCGCCCTGAAGACCGCTAACTCCGGTTACCTGACCCGTCGACTGGTCGATATTTCCCAGGACCTGGTAATCACTGAAGACGACTGCGGCACGAAGGAAGGCCTGCACATGTCTCCGATCATCGAGGGTGGTGACATCATTGCACCACTGGGTGATCGCGTACTGGGTCGTGTACTGGCAGCGGATGTGCTGCACGATGAAACCGGCGAATTGATTGCCGAAGCCGGCACGCTGATTAACGAGCGTATGGTTGAGAAGCTGGAAACCCAGGGTGTCGACCAGGTTTATGTGCGCTCTCCAATCACCTGTGAAACCCGTTTCGGTATCTGCAGCCAGTGCTACGGCCGTGACCTCGCCCGGGGCCATCTGGCCAATGTCGGTGAGGCTGTGGGCGTTATCGCAGCGCAGTCAATCGGTGAGCCGGGTACACAGCTGACCATGCGTACCTTCCACATCGGTGGTGCGGCATCCCGAGCGACAGCCTCTGACAGTGTACAGGTCAAGAACACCGGTACCATTCACCTGAACAACATGAAGACTGTTGAGAACGTGAAGGGCGAGCTGGTTGTAGTGTCCCGTTCCGGCGAACTGATCGTGAACGACACCAATGGCCGTGAGAAGGAGCTGTACAAGCTGCCCTACGGTGCGACGATTGTTGTTGGATCCAAGAAGGAAGTTGAGGCCGGTCAGCTGGTTGCTACCTGGGATCCACACACTCACCCGATCGTATCTGAAGTGGCTGGTAAGGTTGCCTTCGAGGCGATGGAAGAGGGCATTACCGTACGTGAGCAGACTGACGAGATCACTGGTCTCACCACCTGGTCTGTTATCGATCCTGCTGAACGTTCCTCTGCAGCGAAAGAATTGCGTCCCGCTATCCGGGTACTGGATGGTAAGGGCAAGGATGTATGTCTGCCGGGTACTACCGTACCTGCTCACTACTTCCTGCCAGCGAACGCGATCATCAGCTTGAAGGACGGAGCCAATCTTAACATCGGTGACGTAATCGCGCGTATTCCGCAGGAAGGTTCGAAGACTCGTGACATCACCGGTGGTCTGCCGCGTGTTGCCGACCTGTTCGAAGCCCGTAAGCCGAAAGAGCCTGCGATTCTGGCTGAAATCTCCGGTACCGTCAGCTTCGGTAAGGAAACAAAAGGCAAGCGACGTCTGGTTATTACACCGAAAGATGGTGTGAACCCGATCGATGGCTCAGACCATTACGAAACCCTGATTCCGAAGTGGCGTACCATGACCGTATTCGAGGGTGAGCATATCGAAAAGGGAGAGGTGGTTTCTGAAGGACCGCCCGCACCTCACGATATCCTGCGCCTGAAGGGTGTGGAGGCGCTGGCCCAGTACATCGTGAACGAGGTTCAGGATGTATACCGATTACAGGGTGTGCGTATCAACGACAAGCACATCGAAGTGATCGTTCGCCAGATGCTGCGCAAGGTTGAGATCACCGATCCGGGTGATTCCAACCTGATCAAGGGCGAACAGCTGACTTATACCCAGATTCTGGAAATCAACGACGAGTTGGAGAAGGAAGACAAACAGCTCGCACGTTTCGACCGCATGCTGCTGGGTATCACCAAGGCTTCCCTGGCGACCGAGTCCTTCATTTCGGCGGCGTCGTTCCAGGAGACCACTCGTGTTCTCACGGAAGCGGCGGTTACCGGCAAGCGTGACTTCCTGCGCGGGCTGAAGGAAAACGTGGTTGTGGGACGCTTGATTCCGGCCGGAACAGGCCTGGCCTACCACGAAAATCGCAAGAAAATGGCTGCCGAGGAATCCGACGGTGAGGGAATCAGCGCCAGCGACGTGGAAGCGGCGCTGAGTGAAGCCCTGGCCGAGACGGTGGAAGCCAGCGAAAATTCGGCTGAACAGGCCGAAGAGTAAGGCTGAAAACGCCTGAAATGCCCGGATTTCGGGCATTTCAGGCCCAAAATTGAGATTTGAGAAGGTTGACTCCGGAGGTCGAGATCATTAAACTCTCGCCTCCTTGATCGACCTGCCCGATGTGGCATTCGATTAAAGACAAAAATAGAAGGGTACTTTTACCAAAATGGCAACAATCAACCAGCTAGTCCGCAAGCCCCGCAAGAGCAAGGTCGTCAAGAGCGACGTGCCTGCCCTGCAGCGCTCGCCCCAGAAGCGCGGCGTTTGTACTCGTGTGTATACCACCACACCAAAGAAGCCGAACTCTGCTCTGCGCAAGGTATGTCGTGTGCGCCTGGTTAATGGCTACGAAGTAACCTCCTACATTGGTGGTGAAGGCCACAACCTGCAGGAGCACTCCGTGGTCCTGATCCGCGGTGGTCGTGTGAAGGATTTGCCGGGTGTGCGCTATCACACCGTTCGAGGCAGCCTCGATACCTCAGGCGTTGCCGATCGTAAGCAGCGTCGTTCCAAATACGGCGCCAAGCGTCCTAAGTAAGAATTTAAAATGGGTGTGTGAAATAGGGACAGATTTATTTTCCCAAAAATAAATCTGTCCCTATTTCACACACCCATCTACAAGAGCCAACTACAAGCGTAAGGATTGCGCGACTCGACACGGCTCTTAAAACAATGTGTTGGGATTTGAGTAAGGCCGGGTACACAGTCTCAACGCAGACTCGCTGCGGATCCCGGAAAAACCTGAATAAACATAGAGGTCTCCTATGCCTAGAAGAAGAGTTGTGGCAAAGCGTGAAGTTTTGCCTGATCCAAAATTCGGATCAAAAATCCTCGCGAAGTTCATGAACCACGTCATGGTCGACGGCAAGAAGTCTGTTGCCGAAAAGATCGTGTACGGTGCCCTGGACATCGTAGCCGAGAAGAGTAGTTCCGATCCCCTCGAAACTTTTGAGAAAGCCCTGGATGCCATCGCGCCCATGGTCGAGGTTAAATCTCGCCGTGTAGGTGGTGCTACTTACCAGGTTCCCGTGGAAGTGCGCGCCGAGCGTCGCAATGCCCTGGCTATGCGCTGGCTGGTAGAGCATTCCCGCGCCCGTGGTGAGAAATCCATGGTTCTGCGTCTCGCAGGCGAAATCGTAGATGCTGCAGAAGGTCGTGGTAGCGCCGTAAGAAAACGTGAAGATGTGCACCGTATGGCTGAAGCCAACCGCGCCTTCTCACACTATCGTTTCTAAATCGAATCTAACTGAATTTAATTATTGAGGGTAAAGCTGTGGCTAGAAAACACCCCCTGAGCCGTTATCGCAATATCGGTATTGCCGCGCACGTGGATGCGGGCAAGACCACCACTACAGAGCGTGTACTGTTCTATACCGGTATTTCTCACAAGATCGGTGAGGTACATGACGGTGCGGCTGTTATGGACTGGATGGAGCAGGAGCAGGAGCGCGGAATCACCATTACTTCTGCGGCGACTACCTGTTTCTGGAATGGAATGGATAACCAGTACGATGAGCACCGCATCAACATCATCGATACTCCGGGACACGTTGACTTCACTATTGAGGTGGAGCGTTCGCTGCGTGTACTCGATGGTGCCGTGGTAGTTCTTTGTGCTTCGTCCGGTGTGCAGCCACAGACTGAAACTGTATGGCGTCAGGCCAATCGTTACGAAGTGCCTCGCATGGTATTTGTGAACAAGATGGACCGGGCCGGAGCAGACTTCCTGAAAGTTGTGCAACAGATGAAAGATCGTCTGGGTGCAAAGGCTGTTCCCCTGCAGCTGGCTATCGGTGCAGAGGATGAATTCAAAGGCGTAATCGACCTGGTGAAGATGAAGTCAATCATCTGGAACGAAGAAGACCAGGGTACGACTTTTGAGTATCAGGACATTCCTGCTGACCTGCAGGCAGAGTGTGAAAAGTGGCACGAAGAGATGGTGGAAAGTGCTGCCGAGGCCAACGAAGAGTTGATGGAAAAATACCTCGAAGAGGGCGAGCTCTCGGAAAAGGACATCATGAAAGGCATTCGAATCCGTACTCTGGCCAATGAGATTGTTCCGGTCCTGTGTGGCTCTGCATTCAAGAACAAAGGTGTGCAAGCTGTGCTGGATGCGGTAGTTGACTACATGCCATCTCCAACTGAGGTGAAGGCGATCGAAGGTGTTAACGAAGCAGGCGAGCCGATTACCTGCGAAGTGAAAGACGATGCGCCCTTTGCATCCCTGGCTTTCAAGATCGCTACCGATCCCTATGTGGGAACGCTGACTTTCTTCCGCGTCTATTCCGGTACCTTGAATTCGGGCGATTCGGTCTACAACCCGTTGAAGCATAAGAAAGAACGTGTAGGTCGTATGGTGCAGATGCACGCCAACTCCCGCGAAGAGATCAAGGAAGTGTTGGCTGGCGATATCGCTGCTGCGATCGGTCTGAAGGACGTAACCACAGGAGAGACCCTGTGTAGTCCCGACCATATTGTTACTCTGGAGAAGATGGACTTCCCGGATCCGGTAATCTCGGTTGCTGTTGAGCCTAAATCCAAAGCTGATCAGGAAAAAATGGGTATTGCATTGGGCAAACTGGCCCAGGAAGACCCTTCTTTCCGTGTTGCTACCGACGAAGAGTCAGGCCAGACCATTATCTCTGGTATGGGTGAGCTTCACCTGGATGTACTAGTCGATCGTATGCGCCGTGAGTTCTCGGTCGAGGCAAACATCGGTAAGCCACAGGTAGCCTACCGCGAAACTATTCGCAAGGCCGTTGAGGTCGAAGGCAAGCATGTTAAACAGTCCGGTGGTCGTGGTCAGTATGGTCACGTGTGGCTGCGTCTGGAACCGGTTGATCCAGATGAAGAGTACCAGTTCGAAAATGCAATCGTAGGTGGTGTGGTTCCCAAGGAATACATCCCTGCGGTAGACAAGGGCGTGCAAGAGCAGATGCAGAATGGCTGTTTGGCGGGCTACCCGCTTTTGGCCATGAAGGTCACTCTGTACGATGGATCTTTCCACGATGTGGACTCCAGTGAAATGGCGTTCAAGATCGCTGGATCTCTGGCGCTCAAGAAGGGCGCACTGTTGGCGGATCCTGCTCTGCTTGAGCCTGTGATGGCCGTTGAGGTCGTTACTCCGGAAGACTACATGGGTGACGTGATGGGAGATCTTAACCGTCGTCGCGGTATGGTTGGCGGTATGGAAGACACTTCCAGTGGCAAGGTTATTACCGCTGAAGTGCCTCTGTCCGAAATGTTTGGTTACGCCACTGATTTGCGTTCAGCAACCCAGGGCCGTGCAACTTATACAATGGAATTCAAGAAGTATGCTGAAGTGCCTGCGAATATCGCCGAGGGCATCATCAACAGCAATGCTTGATAATTCTGGAATTTTTTAAGATTAAGGTAAGAGGAGAAATATTGTGGCGAAGGAAAAATTCGAAAGAAATAAGGTACACGTCAACGTAGGCACGATTGGTCACGTAGACCATGGCAAGACGACGTTGACAGCAGCGCTGACCAAGGTTTGCGCGGAAGCCTATGGTGGTGAGGCGCGTAACTTTGATCAAATTGACAATGCGCCAGAAGAAAGAGAGCGTGGTATTACCATTGCGACTTCTCACGTTGAGTACGATTCGCCAAACCGTCACTACGCCCACGTAGACTGCCCGGGCCACGCCGACTATGTGAAGAACATGATTACCGGTGCGGCGCAGATGGACGGCGCGATTCTGGTCTGTTCAGCGGCTGATGGTCCCATGCCCCAGACCCGCGAGCACATCCTGCTGTCGCGTCAGGTAGGCGTACCCTACATCGTAGTGTTCATGAACAAAGCGGACATGGTTGATGATCCTGAACTGCTGGAACTGGTAGAGATGGAGATCCGTGAGCTGCTGGACCAGTACGAATTCCCGGGTGACGACACTCCGATCATCGTGGGTTCTGCCCTGAAGGCGCTGGAAGGCGATACGTCTGACATCGGTGCGCCAGCGGTACAGAAGCTGGTTGAGACCCTGGACTCCTACATTCCTGAGCCAGAGCGTGACGTTGAGAAGCCATTCCTGATGCCAATCGAGGACGTATTCTCTATCTCCGGTCGTGGTACGGTGGTAACCGGTCGTGTTGAGCGCGGCATCATCAAGGTGGGTGAAGAGATCGAGATCGTTGGTATCAAGGACACCACCACTACTACCTGTACGGGTGTAGAGATGTTCCGCAAGCTGCTGGACGAAGGCCGTGCTGGTGAGAACGTAGGTGTTCTGCTGCGTGGTACGAAGCGTGAAGAAGTTGAGCGTGGCCAGGTACTGGCGAAGCCAGGATCCATCACGCCGCACACGAAGTTCGAGGCTGAGGTGTACATCCTGAGCAAGGACGAAGGCGGCCGCCACACTCCATTCTTCAAGGGTTATCGTCCCCAGTTCTACTTCCGTACAACGGACGTGACAGGCAACGTTGAGTTGCCGGAAGGCACTGAGATGGTCATGCCTGGTGACAACATCAAGATGACTGTTGAGTTGATCGCCCCGATTGCGATGGACGAAGGTCTGCGCTTCGCGATTCGTGAAGGTGGCCGTACAGTTGGAGCTGGCGTAGTAGCCAAGATCATCGAATAAGCCAAGACTTGATCGATTAAAGAGCCGAAACCCCCTGGTTTGGGAGTTTCGGCTCAGTCGTCTCTACAGAAAGTGGGTAATTGACGGCGGTTTGTAGGATAAGTTTTAGGGATCAGTGCAGATTTTTTCTGGCTTCGGTCAGGGCCGATCCCTCGAAAGAATACTAAGTTGTTGAGCGAGGCTCGGGCTTCGGTTGGCAGAAATATCAGACTTGTTCTGGTCCTCTGCCGAACCAGTGAAGGGCGCCGGAGACTTGCACTGCATCGTAGGCCAGTAGCTCAATTGGCAGAGCAGCGGTCTCCAAAACCGCAGGTTGGGGGTTCGATTCCCTCCTGGCCTGCCATTTATGAGCAGGCGTTTTTGAGTAAACGTAGTATTAGAGCAGTACGATAGAAATGGCAGAGAAGATAGAAAGCGAAGCTGGCAAGCAGGACTGGATCAAGTGGCTGATAGTGGTCGTGATTGTGGGTGCTGCTGTGTATGCCAATTCCTATTTTGCGGCAGAGTCGGTGTTGTTGAGAGTGATTGGCCTGTTGGCTGCCGCTGGTGTCGCTGGCTGGATTGCTGCTCAGACAGTTAAGGGCAGGGCGTTTGTAAACCTGTGCCTGGATGCCCGGGTTGAAATTCGAAAAGTCGTTTGGCCCAGCAGGCAGGAAACGACACAGACAACGATTGTTGTCTTGATAGTGATCTTTATCGTTGCGTTGATTCTGTGGCTGCTGGATTCGGCCCTGAACGGCGTAATTTCGTCTTTGATCACATAAAGGACTGAGATGGCTAAACGCTGGTATGTAGTTCACGCTTATTCGGGCTACGAGAAAAAAGTTATGCATGCACTGAAGGAGCGTATCGCTCTTTCTGGCATGGAAGATTATTTCGACGAAGTTCTGGTGCCCACCGAAGAAGTGCTGGAAATGCGCGCGGGTCAGAAGCGGAAGAGTGAGAGGAAATTCTTCCCTGGCTATGTCCTCGTGCACATGGATCTGAACGACGATACCTGGCACCTGGTGAAAGAGACTCCCAGGGTCATGGGATTCATTGGTGGTACAGCCGAGAAGCCAGCGCCGATTACCGACAAGGAGGCGAACAAGATCCTCCAGCGCATGGAGGCCAGTGAAGACACGCCTACGCACAAGATCGTTTACGAGCCCGGTGAGATGGTTCGAGTTATCGACGGGCCATTCAACGATTTCACTGGCACTGTAGAAGAAGTGAATTACGAGAAGAGCAGGCTGCGTGTTGCCGTCTTGATCTTCGGTAGATCTACACCGGTCGAGCTTGAATTCGGCCAGGTGGAGAAGAGCTAGGGAGCCTTCGGGCTTCACAAAATTGGGGTCAGAGTAAAATTTTCTTTCGCAGTCCGGGCAGACTGGCAGACCTTTGAGAAAATTTTACTCTGACCCCTGAATTCGATCCTCAGGCATCTAGCCGTGTTTGAGGTGGTTAGGGGAGCTGACCTTGTCAGCGCCATCACCCAAGGAGAAATGCAATGGCTAAGAAGGTATTAGCTTATATCAAGCTACAGGTTGGTGCAGGTTCTGCCAATCCAAGTCCACCAGTTGGTCCGGCTCTGGGTCAGCATGGTGTCAACATCATGGAATTCTGTAAGGCGTTCAATGCTCAAACCCAGGGCGTTGAGCCAGGCCTGCCTATTCCGGTTGTAATCACAGTCTACGCCGATCGTAGCTTCACGTTTATCACCAAGACACCCCCTGCCGCTGTGCTGCTGCGTAAAGCAGCCGGTATCAAGAAGGGAAGTGGTCGTCCCAATACTGAAAAAGTGGGCAAGGTAAACCGTGCACAACTGGAAGAAATCGCCACCCAGAAAATGCCAGACCTGACTGCGGCCGACATGGACGCGGCAGTTCGCACATTGGCAGGTAGCGCACGCAGCGCTGGTCTGGAAGTCGAGGGGGTAGAATAAGATGGCCAAACTATCCAAAAAGAAGAAATTACTGAACGAGAAGCTGGAAGCAGGTAAAGCCTATTCAATCGATGAGGCGGTATCCCTGCTGAGCGAATTCGCTTCAGCCAAGTTCAAAGAGTCGATTGATGTGTCGGTCAACCTGGGTGTTGATCCTCGTAAATCTGACCAGGTTGTTCGTGGCAGCACTACTCTGCCAGCCGGTACCGGTAAAGATGTTCGTGTTGCAGTATTTGCCCAGGGCGAAAACGCCGAGAAGGCAAAGGCTGCTGGCGCCGAGCTGGTCGGTATGGACGATCTCGCCGAATCCATCCAGGGCGGCAACATGGACTTTGATGTGGTCATCGCTTCACCTGACGCCATGCGTGTTGTCGGCAAGCTGGGCACGGTTCTGGGTCCGCGTGGTCTCATGCCAAATCCCAAGGTTGGTACCGTGACACCAGACGTCGAGACTGCAGTGAAGAATGCCAAGGCAGGTCAGGTTCGTTATCGAACTGACAAGAACGGCATCATTCACGGCGGTATTGGCAAGATTGGCTTCGAGGGTTCCGCCATCAAGTCCAATCTGGAAGCCCTGTTGGCTGACCTCAAGAAGGCCAAGCCAGCGTCGTCCAAGGGAGTGTATATCAAGAAGATTGTGCTCTCCTCGACCATGGGCCCCGGCGTTCTGATCGACCAGTCTTCACTGACTTTGTAATCAAGAATTATTGCAGGCTCCCCTTTACTGGGGAGGCTGTGTCGCCTTTGTGGCCGCGATGCTCATACGGATTGAAGTGCCGGGAAATACTGGTACTGAACCCGAGGAATCAGGGTGTCGGGGCTCAAAACGCCTTTGTGGCTCCGCAGATACGTATTGCGGAACCATCAAAGACCGTAGGTGAGCAGGCCTGGCTATTGTCAGGCTCTCTTAATGTCCTACGCAGATGGTGAAAAGCCAATCCGAATCACTAGAGCCGGATTCTTATCACCGAATAAACAGGCAGTAGCAATATTGCCTCAACCGTTGGGCAGGACTCGCTGGTACTCAGCTTGTACTGATTGTATTGGCAGATTCTGTCCAAACTGAAGGAGTTAAAAAGTGGCTATTCGACTTGAAGACAAGCAACAAATAGTCTCGGAAGTCAATCAGGCTGCTAGTAGTGCTTTGTCTGCGGTGCTCGCCGATTATCGTGGCGTTACCGTAGAGGAGATGACCGCGCTTCGCAAGAATGCTCGTGACAACAAGGTTTATCTGCGCGTAGTACGTAACACGCTTCTTAAGCGTGCCGTGGTAGATACCGAGTTTGAATGCATTCAGGAAGTGTTGGTTGGGCCAACCATTCTCGCACTCTCCCAGGAAGATCCCGGTGCCGCCGCGCGCGTGCTGAAGGATTTCGCCAAAGAGAATGACGATTTTGAAATCAAAGCGCTTTCCATTGGTGGCAAGCTAATGGATGCGAGCCAAATCGACGTGCTGGCGAAACTGCCAACACTGGATCAGGCTCGTTCCATACTGATGAGTGTCATGTTGGCACCAGTCACCAAACTTGCTCGTACGATGAACGAAGTGCCCTCGAAAGTTACTCGAGCGGTTGCGGCGGTTCGCGACCAGAAGCAGGAAGCAGCCTAATTCCTTTGATTTTTCGATTAAATATTTACTTTACCAAGTAGGAGATAAGACTCATGTCTCTATCAACAGAAGAAGTTTTGAATGCAATTGCTGAAATGTCAGTAATGGACGTAGTCCAGCTGGTTGAAGCAATGGAAGAAAAGTTTGGCGTTTCTGCCGCTGCTGCCGTTGCCGCTGCTCCTGTAGCCGCTGCCGGTGGTGATGCTGCCGCCGCCGAAGAGAAGGACGAGTTCGACATCGTTCTGGCCTCTGCTGGCGATAAGAAAGTAAACGTCATTAAAGCGGTTCGCTCTATCACAGGCCTGGGCCTGAAAGAAGCCAAGGAGCTGGTTGACGGCGCACCTTCCACTGTTAAGGAAGCTGCTCCCAAAGCTGAAGCCGAAGAAGCCAAGAAGGCTCTGGAAGAAGCTGGCGCGACTGTTGAGCTTAAGTAATAAGCGAACGCAGGAACTCACAGACGCATCGAATCCGGTGATCCCGGGTTCGATGTGTTGCTGTGTTTAAGATTTATTGCTTTGGCGCCAGAGCACGCAGGCGCTGATTAGCAGCAAGAAGCAGGCAAGACGTCGTCACCGTCCTGAAAACAGGGCAAAGACGTCGCAAGAAACCAGAAGACAGTATTTATTGCTAGGAACAAACTCATGGCCTATTCCTATACAGAGAAAAAGCGCATTCGCAAGAATTTTGGCAAACTGCCAAGCGCTATGGACATCCCTTACCTGTTGTCCATTCAGATCGATTCCTATCGACAATTCACTCAGCAGGGCACTCCTGCCGAGGAGCTTGTGGATCAGGGCCTGCACGCCGCATTCAAATCTGTATTTCCCATCGTCAGCTATTCGGGTAAAGCGGTACTCGAGTATGTAAGCTACGAGTTGGGCAAGCCTGCATTCGATGTTAAGGAATGTCAGTTACGAGGTTCAACCTATTCTGTTTCACTGCGGGTGAAGGTTCGCCTGATTCTTTATGATAAGGAATCCACCACGCAGACTATCAAGGACATCAAGGAGCAGGAAGTCTACATGGGTGAAATCCCATTGATGACCGATTCCGGCACCTTCGTGATCAACGGCACAGAGCGCGTCGTTGTTTCCCAGCTTCACCGTTCGCCTGGTGTGTTCTTCGATCACGATCGTGGCAAGACTCACAGCTCCGGTAAGTTGTTGTATTCAGCCCGGGTGATTCCTTACCGTGGTTCCTGGCTGGATTTCGAATTTGATCCCAAGGATCTGGTGTACGTGCGTATCGACCGTCGCAGGAAGCTGCCTGCCACAGTACTGCTGCGCGCCCTGGGCTTTAATTCCCAGGAAATTCTCGAGATGTTCTACGAGAACAATACCTTCAATATCAAGCATGGCAAAGAGCCAGTTGTGGAACTGGAACTGGTTCCTGCGCGTCTGCGCGGTGATGTACTCACATTCCCCGTCAATGACAAGAAGGGCAAGGTAATCGTCGAAGAAGGTCGTCGTATTACTTCTCGCCATATCCGTCAGATGGAGCAAGCCAAGCTGAGCACCCTGGAAGTAAGCCATGACTTCCTGGTCGGTAACTCGCTGGCTGCCGATGTGATCGATAAAGAAACCGGTGAAGTGCTCTACCCCTGTAACGCAGAAATCACCGAGGATATGCTGGGCGGTTTCTACGAGAAGGGAATCGAGAGCTTCCAGACTATTTACACGAACGATCTGGATTGTGGTCCTTTCGTTTCCGACACTCTGCGCATCGACAACACCACTTCCCAACTGGAAGCCATGGTTGAGATCTATCGCATGATGCGTCCGGGCGAGCCGCCAACGAAGGAGTCTGCAGAGAATCTGTTCTCCAACCTGTTCTTCTCCCCAGAGCGTTATGACCTGTCTGCGGTTGGTCGCATGAAGTTCAACCGTCGCCTGGGTCGTCCCGAGTCCGAGGGTAATCCTGTACTGGATACTTCCGACATCGTCGATGTGCTCAAGACTCTGGTCGGTATTCGTAACGGTTTCGGTTCCGTGGATGACATCGATCACCTGGGTAACCGTCGCATCCGTTCCGTGGGTGAAATGGCGGAGAACCAGTTCCGTGTCGGCCTGGTGCGTGTAGAGCGCGCGGTCAAGGAACGCCTGAGCATGGCCGATTCCGAAGGCCTGATGCCTCAGGACATGATCAATGCCAAGCCGGTCGCCGCTGCCATCAAGGAATTCTTTGGTTCCAGCCAGCTGTCCCAGTTCATGGACCAGAATAACCCGCTGTCCGAGGTGACTCACAAGCGTCGTGTTTCTGCTCTTGGACCAGGTGGTCTGACCCGCGAGCGCGCGGGCTTCGAGGTACGTGACGTACACCCGACTCACTACGGCCGGGTATGTCCGATTGAAACGCCGGAAGGGCCAAACATTGGTTTGATCAACTCCCTGGCAACCTATGCACGCACTAACGATTACGGCTTCCTGGAAAGTCCCTATCGCAAGGTCGTGAACAACAAGGTAACTGACGAGATCGATTTCCTGTCGGCGATCGACGAGAGCGATTTCGTGATCGCCCAGGCTTCTGCGCCGCTCGACAAGAAGGGCGCTTTCGTGGATGACCTGGTCACGGTTCGCTACAAGGGTGAGACAACTCTCAAGCCCAAAGATGAGATCGACTACATGGACGTGGCTCCTCAACAGATGGTGTCTGTTGCAGCGGCCCTGATTCCATTCCTGGAGCACGACGATGCTAACCGCGCATTGATGGGTTCCAACATGCAACGCCAGGCTGTGCCTACCCTCAAGACTGAGAAGCCCCTGGTCGGTACCGGTATGGAGCGTAACGTGGCGCGCGATTCTGGCGTGTGTGTTGTCGCGTTCCGGGGTGGTGTGATCGAGAGCGTGGATGCGGGTCGAATCATCGTCAAGGTTAACGATGAAGAGACAGATGCCGGTGAAGCAGGTGTGGATATCTACAACCTCACCAAGTACACCCGTTCCAACCAGAACACCTGTATCAGCCAGAAGCCTCTGGTCAAGGACGGTGACGTGGTTCAGCGTGGTGACATCCTGGCCGACGGTCCGTCCATCGATATGGGCGAGTTGGCACTGGGCCAGAATATGCGCATCGCGTTCATGCCCTGGAATGGTTACAACTTCGAGGACTCCATCCTCATCTCCGAGCGTGTGGTGAAGGAAGACCGATTCACCAGTATCCACATCCAGGAGCTGACCTGTGTCGCTCGTGACACCAAGCTGGGTTCTGAAGAGATCACCGCCGACATCCCCAATGTGGGTGAAGGCGCGCTGAGCAAGCTGGACGAGTCCGGCATCGTGTATATCGGTGCTGAGGTCGGTGCCGGCGATATCCTGGTTGGCAAGGTGACACCGAAGGGTGAGACCCAGCTGACTCCGGAAGAGAAACTGCTGCGAGCGATCTTTGGCGAGAAGGCGTCCGACGTGAAGGATACTTCCTTGCGCGTACCGACCAGTGTGAAAGGCACCGTCATCGACGTGCAGGTCTTCACCCGCGATGGTCTGGAGAAAGACCAGCGCGCCATTGAAATCGAAGAGATGCAACTGGCGCAGGTTCGCAAGGACATCAACGATGAATACCGAATCGTTGAGGATGCCACCTACGAGCGTCTGGAAAAGGCACTGGTGGGCAAGGTTGTAGCCGGTGGGCCGAAGCTGAAGAAAGGCCAGAAGGTAACCAAGGACTACCTGAGTGCACTGCCACGCGAAGACTGGTTCAAGCTGCGTATGTCTAACGAAGCCATGAACAACCAGCTCGAGCGTGCCGAGGAACAACTCAAGGAACGCCGTGTTGAGCTGGATGAGCGCTTCGAAGACAAGAAGAAGAAGCTTACCCAGGGCGATGACCTGGCTCCTGGGGTGCTGAAAATCGTCAAGGTTTACCTGGCGATCAAGCGCACCATCCAGCCTGGCGACAAGATGGCGGGACGCCATGGAAACAAGGGTGTTATCTCTGTAGTAATGCCAGAAGAAGATATGCCTTACGACGAGCAGGGTGTACCGGTTGATATCGTATTGAATCCGCTGGGTGTGCCTTCGCGAATGAACGTGGGTCAGATTCTGGAAACACACCTGGGTGCGGCAGCGAAGGGGCTCGGTGAAAAGATCGGCAGGGCGATTGATGCCCAGGTCAAAGTCACCGAGATGCGTAAGCTGATCACCGATGTCTACAACTCAATCGGTGAGCGCACGGAAGACATCAAGTCCTTCTCGGAAGAAGAGTTGTACGAGCTGGCAGGCAACCTGCGCGGCGGCGTGCCGATGGCAACGCCGGTGTTCGACGGTGCCGCAGAAACTGAAATCAAGCAGATGCTGGAACTGGCTGACATGGACGAAAGCGGCCAGGTCACCCTGTTTGATGGACGTACCGGTGACGCGTTCGACCAGAAGGTCACAGTGGGCATCATGTATATGCTCAAGCTGAACCACCTGGTTGATGACAAGATGCACGCTCGTTCAACAGGTTCTTACAGCCTTGTTACCCAGCAGCCGCTCGGTGGTAAGGCGCAATTTGGTGGTCAACGATTCGGTGAGATGGAAGTGTGGGCGCTGGAAGCTTATGGCGCGGCTTACACTCTGCAGGAAATGCTCACTGTGAAGTCCGATGACGTGGCTGGACGCACCAAGATGTACAAGAACATCGTTGATGGTGATCACCGAATGGAGCCGGCCATGCCGGAATCATTCAATGTACTGGTTAAGGAAATCCGATCTCTCGGGATTGATATGGAACTGGATGTCAGCGAATAAGCTGGCAATCCAGTCATCAGTACAAGAACACCAGTTTAAAACGAAATTTGATTATCGAAGCCTGATTGCCCTGGGGCGATCAGCGGAGGAAATAGAATGAAAGACCTACTAGGTTTATTGAAATCTCAGTCACAGTCAGACGAGTTCGATTCTATTCGTATCGGTCTGGCATCGCCCGAGATGATCAGGGCGTGGTCTTTTGGTGAGGTGAAGAAGCCTGAAACCATTAACTACAGAACGTTCAAGCCCGAGAGAGACGGGTTGTTCTGTGCCAAGATCTTTGGTCCGGTAAAAGACTACGAGTGTCTGTGTGGCAAGTACAAGCGCCTCAAGCATCGCGGTGTGATCTGCGAGAAGTGTGGCGTGGAAGTGGCTCTGTCCAAGGTTCGACGTGAGCGCATGGGCCATATCGAACTGGCCAGCCCGGTTGCCCACATCTGGTTCCTGAAGTCACTGCCTTCCCGAATCGGCCTGCTGCTGGATATGACCCTGCGTGATATCGAGCGCATCCTGTATTTCGAGTCTTTCGTGGTAACCGATCCGGGTATGACTACCCTGGAGCGCGGTCAACTTCTCACAGATGAGCAGTACTACGAAGCCATGGAAGAGTTCAGCGATGAATTCGAAGCCAAGATGGGCGCGGAAGCCGTTCAGGAACTTATGAACGACATGGATGTGGAGGCGGAAGCCTCACGCCTGCGTGAAGAGATTCCCCAGACC
>Ga0255757_10002486_pt1 | contig 17359 bp, 19 predicted proteins | sample 071ome_27_FD_179957 | JGI IMG/M metagenome (GOLD analysis project Ga0255757, IMG submission 179957) | Coastal salt marsh microbial communities from the Groves Creek Marsh, Skidaway Island, Georgia - 071409AT metaG (version 2) | ecosystem: Environmental > Aquatic > Marine > Intertidal zone >...
TTATGAAAACAACGCATCCCGGGGCTGCTGCGGAAGCGTTTATTAAAAATATTACGGCATGAAATGGAAAGTTTGTGGAATGAAAAATCCCGACAACATACGTGCTTTAGCACCGCTTGAACCCAATTATATGGGGTTCATCTTTTGGGAGCATTCTGCAAGACACCTCCAGCAGCCGATCCCAAAACTGGTTGAGGGCATCCAAAAAGTTGGGGTCTTTGTCAACGCTTCTCTACAGACCGTAGAATCAACCGTAGCATCCTACCACTTGCAGTTGGTACAATTGCACGGAAACGAAACACCCGAATTTTGTCATCAATTGCAAAAACAAGGCATCAAAGTCATCAAAGCATTTGCTGTAGGGACTACTTTTGATTTCGCAATACTACTCCCTTACGAATCGGCTTGTGACTTTTATCTATTTGACACAAAAGGAAAAAAACCTGGCGGAAATGGCACCCAGTTTGACTGGGAAGTTCTAAAAAAATACCCGTCTAAAAAACCATTTTTTCTAAGCGGCGGAATCGGCCTTGAAGATCTTTCAAAAATCAAAGCAATTGAAGGCCTACCAATACATGCTATTGATGTAAATAGTAAATTTGAACTCGAGCCCGGCCTTAAAAATATTGAAAAGTTAAACGAATTAAAGTTGCAACTATGAGTTATAATGTAAATGAAAAAGGGTATTATGGTGATTTTGGAGGGGCGTACATCCCCGAAATGCTCTACCCCAATGTAGAAGAACTCCAAAAAAATTATAAATCCATCACCGCATCACCGGATTTTAAAATCGAATTTGATCAACTTCTCAAAGAATATGTAGGGCGCCCTACCCCTTTGTATTTGGCCAAACGACTCTCCGAAAAATACAACACCAAAATTTATCTAAAACGAGAAGACCTTTGCCACACCGGCGCACATAAAGTCAACAATACCATCGGACAAATTTTATTGGCCAAACGCCTCGGCAAAAACCGAATCATCGCAGAAACAGGTGCCGGCCAACACGGTGTAGCCACCGCCACTGTCTGTGCGTTGATGGGCATCCAATGTATTGTCTATATGGGTGCCGTAGACATCAAACGCCAAGCCCCCAACGTTGCACGAATGAAGATGTTAGGTGCAGAAGTACGCCCGGCACAATCGGGAAGCAAAACCCTCAAAGACGCCACCAATGAGGCCATCAGAGATTGGATCAACAACCCTGTAGATACACATTACATTATTGGATCGGTTGTTGGGCCACATCCCTATCCCGATATGGTTGCCCGGTTTCAATCGGTGATTAGTGAAGAAATCCAGACGCAACTCTTAGAAAAAGAAGGTCGCAAACATCCCGATCATATTGTCGCCTGTGTTGGAGGTGGTAGCAATGCTGCCGGGGCTTATTATCACTTTTTGGATCAACCAAATGTCAATATCATCGCCGTAGAAGCGGCTGGCAAAGGAATCGACACCGGAGCCAGTGCTGCCACATCGGTTCTGGGTAGAGAAGGAATCATACATGGTAGTAAAACCTTATTAATGCAAACCCCTGACGGACAAATCACCGAACCCTATTCGATCTCCGCTGGTTTGGATTACCCAGGTGTCGGGCCAATGCATGCGCACTTGTTCCGTTCGGGACGGGCCGAATTTATCGCCGTAACCGATGACGAAGCTATGACCGCCGGACTAGAGGTATCACAATTAGAAGGAATTATACCTGCCATCGAAACGGCCCATGCGTTTGCCATTTTAGAACAACGAAAATTTAAACCTGAAGAGGTGGTTGTCATCAACCTCTCGGGTCGTGGCGATAAAGATCTCAATACATACATCGACTATTTCAAATTATAATGCATCGAATTGACCAAGCCTTTTCAAAAAAAGGCAAACTACTTTCTATCTATTTTTCCGCAGGGCATCCACAACTCGAGGACACGCTCCCCATATTGACCGCCCTCCAAAAGGCAGGTGTGGATATGGTCGAAATTGGTCTGCCTTTTAGTGACCCCCTTGCCGATGGGCCTACCATTCAAGAAAGTGCTACAACTGCCTTGAAAAATGGTATGACCACCCAAAAACTTTTTGAGCAACTCCAAGACGTACGCAAAACGATTGATGTTCCGCTAATAATCATGGGGTACTTCAATCCCATCCTGCAATATGGAGTTGAAGCCTTTTGTAAAAAATGTGCCGAAGTTGGTATCGATGGTTTGATTATTCCGGACTTGCCAGTTGCTGTGTATCATGAGGCCTACAAAGACCTTTTTGAACAGTATGGTTTGTATAATATGTTTTTGATTAGCCCACAAACATCGGAAGAACGTATTCGTTTCATCGATTCTGTATCTAAAGGTTTTATTTATATGGTAAGTAGTGCCAGTGTAACTGGAGCTCAAAACAGTTTTGGGGCGCTTCAGCAAGCCTATTTTGAACGCATCGCTGCCTTGGCGCTCAAAACGCCTCAAATTGTAGGTTTTGGAATCAGCAATGCTGCGACCTATTCGGCTGCGACCACGCATGCTCGAGGGGCCATAATTGGGTCTGCTTTTATCAAATTTTTAGAGGAAAAAGGAATCGAAGAGATTCCTGCTTTTATTGATCAAATCCGCGGAGACAAAACCTAATCTAGACCACGCTTCCCTGACAACTACTGCCCGCACCTGCGGTACACCCGTAGCAATGTTGTGATGTGGCGATTTGTCGTTCTTGCAATTGTTGTGCATCAAAATCTTTGATATGACCTATGGGGCTTTGCAATTTGAGGTCTAACATTTGATTAAAATCACAATCATATAGCTGACCGTCCCAGCGCACCGATAAGGTATTGGTACACATCACTGCACGTGCGGCAGCAGGATTAAAAGCTTCTACAAGAGCGGTCATATAGTCTTCATAATTTTCCGAGGCAATGAGGTATTCTAAAAAACGACTGATTGGCAGGTTGGTAATTGTAAATAATTGATTGAAAGAAATTCCATAATCTTCGTACAGCGCCTTTTTAAAATCATGCTCTAAAGCAGCCTGATCTCCAGGCAAAAAAGCGCCCGAGGGGTTGTAAACCAAGTCAAGCTTTAAGGGGCTTCCTTCACTACCATAGCCCAGGGTGTTTAGCGTTTGCAAAGCAGCAATGGAACGTTGAAAGACACCCAATCCGCGTTGCCTGTCAGTTTTTTCTTTTTTATAAAAAGGCAAGGAAGAAATCACGTGGACATGATGATCGGCAAAAAATTGGGGATAGGTGCTAAAGGTTTTATTGGCATTGAGAATCGTTAAGTTAGAGCGCACTATCAAATCTTGAACACCACGCTTATGCGCTTGGGTGACAAACCATTTGAAGTGCGGATGCATCTCTGGCGCACCCCCCGTCAGATCAAGGGTTTCTATGGGAAGACGTTCTAAAAGGGCCAAACAATGCTCTAGGGTCGCTTTGGACATCTGCTCTTTACGGTCCGGACCGGCGTCAACATGACAATGTGCACACACTTGGTTGCACATGTACCCCAAATTGAGTTGAAGTATTTTTAAGGCATTTGGTCGTAGGGCCTCAATCTTGTGTTGGGCAAGTTTATCCTTAAATTTTGGCAAAGAGCCGGATTGAAATATTCCATTTTCTAAATACTGCAATTGTTCTTGAGTATCAGATAATGGGTTATGCCGAGCTTTTAATGATTTGATCACCATTTACATACTCAATTTATCATGTAAATTCATCATTTGAACACCATGAACTAAAGCAGCACCACTCTTAATAGCAGCACCTACATGTACGGCCTCCATCATTTCTTCTTTTTCAATTCCGCGCTGCAAGCCATCTTTGGTGTATGCGTCGATGCAATAGGGGCACTGTACAACATGCGCCACGGCAAGTGCGATCAATGATTTTTCACGAGCAGATAACGCCCCTTCTTTGAAAACGGCGTTATAATATTCAAAAAATTTGTCACCCAATTCGGGGCTCCAGTTCGTGATGTCTTTAAATTTTTTTAAGTCTTCGGGTTGATAATAGCCTTTTTTCATAGTGTGAAACATAACGTTTAAAGATACACAAATCAAAACATCGCCCTGTAATTTTTATACAAATGAATTTTTATATTTAGTAGTGAATTATTTCATTTTTCTATTACTATTTATGCTTGTACCGCCATTAATATATATATCAGCTACAATAGCGTCAATATTTAATTTCATTTCAAATCATATGGAATGGTTTTTTTTGACTTTAATGGTAATGCTTCTTGTTGTGGCAATAAAATATTGTAAAAACCAAAAAACCCATAATCGCTTTAAAAACCGCATTGCCCTGCTTGAAGATCGTTCAAAACGAGCACAGATGAACCCGCATTTTATTCTTAATGCGCTCAATGGCGTGCAGGGGACTATATTTTCTATAACGGCACCCAGGTAGGAACCCTTTCCTATGCGGGACTAGCATCTGTTTCCTTTCCCAACAATGATGTAGCCAATAAAATATTGTATGCAGGGGGTAATGGATCTCTTGAAGCAACCTTTAGCTATCAAGGCAATGCTACATCAGGAAATATCTATCTCAGAAATTCTAACAGAACAACTGGAGCAGAGTATTTTTACAGATTTAATATCGGCGCTTCAGTTGCCATAACCGCAAAAAATGGTTTTGGAGCTACACAAGGATTGGGTAATTTTCCTGTTCCTACAGATCCAGAAACTATTACGATTAGAATGGGAGTAGTTGGAAATGATATAACCCTTACTGTTGGCGAAAACGTAATTGTAAAAGACTTAGGCAATTCTTCCCCTCGTGATCTTACCTTCCAAATATCAGGAGGCATCGCAAATTTTGTAAGACTTTCTGGAGTCAATGCCCCTATGTCGATCTCCTTTAATGGTAACGCAACTCCGGATATCATGAATACCGTAGCCAGACAGGTACAGTATAATGGTGTTAATCAAGGTATTAGAGTCCAGTTAGAAGATACTGAAGGGGCAACTTCGAGCTCATTTGATGTAACTGCTGGAAGCAATTAACCCACCCTCTACCTCCTATCCCCATTGTATTTCATGGGGATAGTCAGGGTGGGTTTTTATGAATTGGATTATTTTCAATACCACTTAGAGTATTCTAAATATCCTGAGACTTCGTAGTAACAACCAATCACCTTAGTAAATCAAAGAAACATTGAACCTCAGGTAACGGAAACTGTTAAAAGGACCCACTAAAAAACCCTCTCGACTATCTTTCACCCAAATCAAGAGGGAAACCAATATGGTTTTTTAAACTCTCCTTATCTCTTATGTTTGATCTTTTTAAAAGAGAGAAACCCGAAGGTTTTTTTAAAAACTCCATAAGTCGTTCTTAAAAAAGAACGATGCTGTATAAAAAATGGTAATAGTATTGTGAAAGAAATATCTAAAGTCTAGATCTATTAAAGATAGAAAAAAAACCTCAAAATCAATAAGAAAACACCCATATAAATAGGGTATTCTGATAAAAGTTTAATGCCTTGTAAAAACAAAAAAGGTAGTAACTTCATAGCATGCAAAGCTTGCTACTCATATTTACGAAAAACCCAACCTTAGGTAAAGTAAAAACCCGACTTGCCAAAGACATTGGATCATCACGTGCTTTAAAAATACACCAGGCACTGGTTCAAAAAACGCAACAAGCCATCGCGCCGCTTCCCTTTAAAAAAGCATTATTTTACAGCGATTTTATACCAAAGGACGACACGTGGTCGCCCCATGTCGATTATCGTAAAGTTCAGGAGGGTAAGGACTTAGGTCAACGCATGGAAGCTGCCTTTGACTGGGGCTTTTCACATGGATATCGCAACATAATCATCATCGGCACTGATCTTTGGGAAATCAACACCGAAATTATTCATCACGCTTTTGCTTTATTAGAAAAAAACCATACTGTTATCGGACCTGCCAAAGACGGAGGATATTATCTTCTAGGGCTCAATAAAAAACACCCCGAAATTTTTAGAAATAAAAACTGGGGCTGGGAAACCGTTTTAGAAGACACCCTCCAAGACCTCAAACCCCAAAAACCAATACTGCTGGCAGAAAAAAATGACATCGATTACCTCGACGATGTCCGAGAATTTCCAGAACTTGAAAGCCTTTTGAAACCCTAGTTTATTGAAATCTGCAACACATGATTAGCAAAATAGAAGTCCTTCAAAACTATATTAACTCCAAAAAACTTCCACAAGCCCCCCTAGGAATAATACTTGGGACAGGACTCGAATCATTAGTAGAACAAATGGATATAGAACATGAAATTCCTTATGAATCACTTCCACACTTTCCTGTCCCTACTGTGGCTTTTCATACTGGAAAATTACTTTTCGGCTACTGGCAAGGACACCCCCTCTGGGTATGTCAAGGAAGATTTCACCTATACGAAGGCCATACGCTATTTGACATTACTTTGCCCGTCCGGACATTGGCGCTTTTAGGCGTCAAAACACTTTGGATTAGCAATGCTGCAGGTGCAATCAATCCCAATTTTAAAAAAGGAGAGCTCATGTTGATCAAAGATCACATCAATTTGCAAGGGGGGTCACCACTTGCTTATCAAGGTATCGACAAACTGGGCCCCCACTTTGTTGATATGAGCACACCCTATGATCGTACACTTCAAAGTCGGTTTATTTCACAAGCAAAAAACAACAAGATCACCTTGCACCAAGGAGTCTATGCCGCAGTAGTTGGCCCTCAATTAGAGACTGCAGCAGAATACCGCTATCTAAAAATTATCGGTACCGATGCTGTTGGCATGTCAACGGTCCCAGAAGTTATTGTTGCACGACAATTGGACCTGAATGTGGCCGCATTTTCTGTACTTACGGACGAATGTAACCCTGAAGATTTGCACCCCATAGATATTCCGGATATCATGGCGCAAGCCAAAAAAGGTGAAACGCAACTATTATCCCTTTTAGCGAGTTATTTAGACCAATATAACCAATGATTTTTGTACTTTTAAAAGAAAGACATGGGTTATTTAGATACCACTCACAACCTCTACAAACAAGCAGCGCTAACACCAGATGTTGGCTTGTGCTGTACCACCACCCCTGTTTGGCAATTTCCAGGACTTCACATACCAACACGAATGCTGGAAATGAACTACGGTTGTGGCAGTACGGTTCATCCTAGAGACCTTATCAATAATCCCAAAATTTTATACGTTGGCGTAGGTGGTGGAATGGAACTGCTCCAATTTTCGTATTTCTCCAGACAAAAAGACGGTGTTATTGGTGTTGATGTCGTAGATGAAATGCTGGAAGCTGCACAACAAAATTTTAAAGAAGCTGAAAAAAAGAACTCTTGGTTTTCTACTGATTATGTCCGCTTAGAAAAAGGAGATGCGCTAGCACTTCCGGTTGCTGACAACAGCATAGATGTTGCTGCCCAAAATTGCTTGTTCAATATTTTTAAAACCGATGAGCTCAAAAAGGCCTTAAAAGAAATGTATCGTGTGCTAAAGCCCCATGGTCGCCTGGTTATGAGCGATCCCGTTTGCGAACAACCTATGGGCCAAAATCTTCGTAACGACGAGCGCCTCAGAGCGTTGTGTCTCTCAGGAGCATTGCCGCTTAATGACTACCTAGAACTCCTCACCGAAGTTGGTTTTGGCACCCTCGAAGTGCGTGCCAAACGACCCTATCGAATCCTTGACCCCAAACACTACCCGACCGATCAAACGATTTATGTAGAAAGTGTCGAGGTCTGTGCTATCAAAGACCCCATGCCCCAAGATGGTCCTTGTATTTTTACTGGTAAAGCAGCTATTTTTTTTGGCGAAGCTCCCTATTTTGATGATCAAAAAGGGCATGTTCTGATGCAAAATCAACCTTTGGCAGTTTGTGACAAAACAGCTGCTGCATTGCAAGCGCTTAACCGTGAAGACCTATTTATATCTCCCGCTACCTACCATTACGATGGTGGCGGTTGTTGCTAAGTTCTCAACATGAAAAACCCACTCAAGATTATTTTATGTTTTTTTTTGACCAGCACAATTGCCTATGCCCAAAAAAGCAGACATGAAGTTTGGGCGCAACAACTGCAACGGTATGTTAGTCCGTCAGGACAAGTAAATTATTTTGAGTGGAAAAAAGAACAGCCGCTGCTAGATAATTATATTAAAAGCCTTGAAGCAGCTACCCCCAAACCGCATTGGCAAAAAAATGAAAAACTTGCCTTTTGGATTAATGCCTACAATGCATTGACCGTGCAATTGATTCTAAATAACCCCACCGTGAGCAGTATCAAAGAAATCAAAAATCCTTGGGACACTCCTCTGTTTTGGTCCAATGGAGAACACCTTAGCCTTGGCGATATCGAACATCAAATACTAAGAAAACTCAACGAGCCACGAATTCATTTTGCCATCAATTGCGCTTCGGCATCCTGCCCAAAATTGTCCCAAGAACCCTATACCCCCAGAGGTTTAGAACAACAACTCCAAAAAGCAACCACCGATTTTTTGTGCGATACAACCCGGAACCAACTGGCCAAAGAGCAACTCAAACTATCTAAAATATTTCTTTGGTTTTCAGAAGATTTTGGAAGCAAAAGCGATTTAATTCGATTTATAAAGCAATACACCCACCAAGAAATTAATCCGGATGTACGCATCAGATATCTAAAATATAACTGGGCGCTCAATGACTAAAAAAGGGGTTTCTATCATCCTACCCGTATGGAACGAAGTTGATGCCATACCCGCTTTATTAGACCAATTGGCCCAAATCCACGCCTTTGATTATGAAGTATTATTTGTAGATGGCGGCAGTACCGATGGCAGTAAAACCCTACTAAAAAGGCATTCAGAAGTACTATTTATCGAATCTCAAAAAGGGCGTGCTCATCAACTCAATGCAGGAGCACGAAGGGCAAAATTTGAATGGCTCTACTTTTTGCACGTAGACAGCACGCTGCCCACAGATTTTGATCTTCAATTGAGCACGGCCATGAATGATCCGCAACAAGCTGCCTGCTTTAGAATGCAATTTGATAATAAGCATCCTCTTTTACGGTTATCGGCCTATTTTACAAAATTCAATTTTTTGAGTTGTCGTGGTGGCGATCAATCCTTGTTAATCCATCGGCACTTTTTTGAAAATCTCGGAGGATTTGATCCCAAATTTAGCGTTTGCGAAGACCTTGACCTGATCAAAAAAATCTATAGGCACGGCCGGTTAAAAGTGCTATCGGGGCCCTTGATTACAGCAACACGTCGTTTTGAGAAAAATGGTGTACTCTATTTACTTTTTCATTTTGGAATAATACACATTTTACATGCTATGGGCACACACCCAAACCGACTTAAGCGGTATTATGATTACTTTGTAGTTTAGAAATTTACATCATGCCAATGGCTAGATAGTATAATCCAAAAATGAGTACGTATAAAATTCCACAGGAAATCAAGAAAATCAAAACGTATAAGGCAAATGAAAACCAATCAAAGCCGCTATCAAATTCTCTTTTGATACGCAAAAAAATTAGAATACTTAAGAATACATAAATTACGGATAGGAATATTAACATCATTGAGGCTTTAGGTGACTATTTTACTGGAGCAGTATGTAGGACACGTTGTGGAAAGGGAATTTCAATTTTGGCAAGATCAAGTGCTTTTTTACATTCTTCAAGTAATCCAAAATAGGCCTCCCAATACATTGTTGGCGGGACATAGCAACGAACTGCCATCATCACTGATGAGTCCGCGAGGGTCAAAACCCCTACAAAAGGAGCTGGGTCTTCCAATACACGCTTGTCATCTTGGAGTACTTGCAACAGCACTTTTTTGGCTTGAGTTACAGACGCATTGTAAGCAATGCCGATCTCAAGATCGACACGTATTTTCATGGCTGTTGTATAGTTGGTCAACGCTTCGTTACTCAAATTACTATTGGGTAGCAAAACCGTTTTATTGTCTGGTGTAAGCATACGAGTCATAAAAATTTGAATTTCTTGAACCGTACCAATATATCCCTGAGCTTCGATCACATCACCTACCTTGAAGGGTTTGAATAATAAAATCATAACCCCTCCAGCAAAATTTTGAACTGTCCCGCTCAAAGCCATACCAATGGCCAATCCCAAAGCTCCTAAAACTGCGATAAAGGAAGTCATTGTGATGCCCAACATAGAAAGTATGGTGATGAACAACATGATTTTGAGCAACACGCCAACCAAGCTGGTCAAAAAAAGTTTCAAAGACACTTCCATTCGACTTCGCTCAAAAAGCATGCGCAACATACGCACCATCATTTTGATCAACCACCAACCCACAATCAATGTGGCTAAGGCAGTCAAAATTCTGGGACCATATTGAATAAATAACTTTTTTAAAAGCTCAAAAACCCAATCGGCGTTGAGTGAAGATAGTTCCCATTCGGAAGAAACTAAAGCAATAAAATGAGTTTGGAAAACAAGAAAAAGAGAATCCATATTGTAAGATTTGGTCCTATAAAGGTACAAATGTTGCAGGAGTTCTGCAATTATTTTTTACCTTGAACTACCATGAAAAAGACACCCCAGCCTATACTAATTATTGGAAATGGAATTGCAGGAATCACTCTGGCAATTCAGCTTCGAAAAAGAAGCAATCTACCGATCATAGTAGTTTCTGACGAGCATCCTTACTTTTTTTCAAGGACGGCATTGATGTATGTATATATGGGCCATATGAAATGGGAACACCTACAACCCTATGAGGCCTCTTTTTGGGACGATAATAAAATCACTTTGATACACGAACGTATAACAGGTCTAAATTCGTCAAAAAAAGAAGTCATTTTAGCAACAGATCTGCGTCTGAGTTATAGAAGTCTAGTCCTTGCAACAGGATCTAAACCCAATAGATTGGATCTACCAGGCATCAACGCACTCGGTGTGCAAGGCTTGTATCACAAAAAGGATTTGGAGCAACTCGAAAGATTGACCCCTTCCATACAATCGGCAGTGGTTGTAGGCGGTGGACTTATTGGAGTTGAACTTGCAGAAATGCTTCACAGCCGGGGTATTGAAGTACATTTTTTGATTCGAGAAAATGCATTTTGGAACACCATCCTTCCCAAGGAAGAGGCCCAAATGATTGGCGCTCATATCGAAGCACATGGCGTCAAATTATATTGCAACACCGAGCTAAAAGCTATCGAAACAGATGCGGAGAATCGTGTTAGAGGCGTCATCACCCACAAAGAAGAACAACTCCCCTGTCAATTTGTGGGGCTCACAATTGGTGTACACCCCAATATAGACTGTTTTAGAAACAGTGGTCTCGAAACGGATCGCGGAATTCTAGTCGATGAACAATTGACAACCAACCTACCCGATGTCTATGCTATTGGAGATTGCGCCCAACTGCGCAATCCGCCGAAAGGTCGCAAAGCCACAGAGGCTGTATGGTATAGCGGTAGAATGATGGGTGAAACCCTGGCAGAAACCCTTAGTGGAAACCCCCAGACCTACACTCCGGGACCTTGGTTTAATTCAGCAAAATTTTTTGATATCGAATACCAAACCTACGGTTTGGTTGGTCCTCAAGAAACGGCTATCGAAGCACACTGGTATTGGCAGCATCCCAAACAAAATTGTTCCTTTCGAGTGGCTTACAACAAAGCAAACCGTCAGTTTTTGGGTGTCCACAGCCTAGGCATTCGACTACGACACAAAATTTTTCATCAATGGTTGCTCAACGAGAAGTCTATAGATCAAGTTATGGAAGCGTTGACCCAAGCACATTTTGATGCCGAATTTTCTACCATCCATCTAAAAACAATCCAAGCAGCTTATTTTAAAAACAGATTGCAAACTACCCAGAAATGAATAAGACCCAATCCTTGACCGTACTAAAAAATACAGGACTTATAGCTGGCCTTATTGGATTGGCCTTGTTGGCATATGGAAGTTATTCTGATACGGACAATGGTTTTCTTCTTTGGAGTTGCCTTTCCCTTATTTTGTTGGGTACTAGCCTATATAGTGCAGCACTTTATCAAGGGCAAATACCTGGCATTCAAAACAATGGCGTATGGTTCAATGCGTTAACCAATAAGGGGTATTGGGGTTGGTTGTTGGGTATGGCACTTACAGCATTTTACATCGCAATTTATTTTTACCCAGAACTTTTGGGATATCGAACACAGGAAAAAAGTACCGGTTTGGTTGCCTTCTTTGATCCGCTAAGTTTAGCCCTTAATGGCAAACCAGCAACCCAATGGTTTATGTATGGAAGCCTCTATACCTTAGCCATTTTGATTTTTGGTGTCAAGTTTATTTTTAAATACCGCACCAATCGGTATCAAATTATCCGTACGCTATCTGTAATATTTTTTCAATTGGGATTTGCTTTCTTGATTCCAGAATTATTGGCAAAGCTCAATGGAGACAGCCCTTATTTTGCCAAAGACCTCAAAAATATGTGGCCTTTGAACTACTATTTTTTTGAAGACTGGCATCTAGATGGCATGTTACAAGGTGGATCCCTAGGGCTATTTATGCTCCTTTTTGGGCTTGCTATGATTGTTGTTGTTTCTCCACTGCTCACCTATTTTTATGGCAAGCGCTGGTATTGCTCATGGGTTTGTGGTTGTGGGGGACTGGCCGAAACCGCAGGGGATCCTTTTCGGCAACTTTCTAGCAAAAAAATAAGTGTTTGGAAACTCGAGCGCTGGATGATCCATTGCGTATTGCTATTTATCTCCATAACCACAATTGCTGTATTATGGACCTATACAGCCAATCCCAACAATGGATTAGGAATCGCACAATCTGCAATATGGTACGGCCTCCTTTTTTTGTTTAGCCTTATTTTGGTTGTTCTTGGGGGATTCTATCGAAAACAACTCCCTACTGACGCCCGATACACGTTCTATACAATTGGCACATTATTGATTTTGACCCTAGCCTTACGGGGCTGGAACGGAAGTGAGCCGTTGTTTGGCATTTCAAGTTATCAACTTAGAGCTTGGTATGGCTTTGCAATTGGAGCCGTTTTTTCTGGTGTATTGGGTGTGGGGTTCTACCCTTTGTTAGGAAGTCGGGTCTGGTGTCGCTTTGGCTGTCCAATGGCGGCAATTTTGGGATTGCAACAACGGCTGTTTTCACGATTTAGAATTACAACCAATGGCGGTCAATGCATTTCTTGTGGCAATTGTTCTACCTATTGCGAAATGGGAATCGATGTGCGTAGCTATGCACAACAAGGCAAAAATATCATTCGATCATCCTGTGTAGGATGCGGCATTTGTGCCTCCGTCTGCCCAAGAGGTGTTTTGCGTTTAGAAAATGACACCCCAAACAATCGTATTCAGGATAGCGCATATCCCTTAGGCAACCTTTTAAAAACAATGCCAAAAAAGTGAGTCTTGCTATTGATGTAATCATACCCGCTTATAATGAGGCGGAGGCTATTGGTAAGGTTTTGGCCGAAATTCCTAAAACGGTCCGAGAAATCATTGTGGTCAATAATGGTTCTGAAGATGAAACTGCCCGAGAAGCACAAAAGGGTGGAGCGACTGTTTTGCAAGAATACAAAAAGGGCTATGGTTATGCCTGTCTAAAAGGCATCAACTATCTAAAGCAAAAAACAAAACCACCTGATATTGTGGTTTTTTTAGACGGTGACTATTCGGACTATCCGCAAGAGCTCGGTCTACTCACCCAACCAATAATTGCCGGCACATGTGATTTTGTGGTGGGTGCCCGAGTAAAAGCATATCGAGAAAAAGGAGCGCTAACACCTCAACAAATTTTTGGAAATGGCCTTGCGGCCTTTTTGATGAAAAAACTCTATGGTAGTCACTTTACCGATCTTGGTCCGTTTAGAGCGATACGATGGTCAACGCTTTTGGCACTCAATATGGAAGACAAAACCTATGGGTGGACCGTAGAGATGCAGCTCAAAATTTTACGAAAAAAAATCCCCTACCAAGAAGTGGCAGTACATTATAAAAATCGAATTGGGCAATCTAAAGTCTCCGGAACGGTTAAAGGCACTATTTTAGCCGGCATAAAAATCATTGGTTGGATTGTCAAATATTATGGTGCAGATGAGTGATCTAAATAGCAATTTCATGTTCATGATCCAAATTTTGGTGGTGGTCATCTATACCCTATCATTACTTTGGATGCTGCTATTTTGTATTGCTCAAGCACAACTTGCATGGCATTATGCAAGGGACAAAAAACATTCGAAACCCATTTTTCGACAACCGCTCAAGAGCGAAAATCTCCCACGGGTGACCATTCAATTACCAATCTACAATGAGCTATATGTTGTCAATCGTTTGTTGGATGCGGTTTGTCAAATGGATTATCCCAAAGAGCGGCTAGAAATTCAAGTTTTGGACGATTCTACGGACGAAACCGCAGAAGTACTCCAAAAAAAAATCGAAATGCTGCGACCAAAAGGCATAGACATTGTGTATTTGCATCGAAAAAATCGAATTGACTTCAAGGCTGGAGCGCTTCGTGAGGGACTTCAAAAAGCAAAAGGTAGTCTTATAGCCATTTTTGATGCGGATTTTCTTCCACAAAAAGACTGGTTATTAAAAACGGTCCACTATTTTGAAGATTCTACTATTGGTCTGGTTCAAACCCGATGGGGACACCTCAACTCTGATCATTCGTTGCTTACCAAAGTACAGGCCTTTGCCCTTGATATCCATTTTACAATCGAACAAAAGGCACGGAACATCAGCAACTATTTTATCAACTTCAATGGTACGGCTGGTATTTGGCGTAAAACCTGCATCGAAGATGCTGGCAATTGGCAAGGGGACACCCTCACCGAGGATCTGGATCTGAGTTATCGGGCGCAACTCAAAGGTTGGAAATTCAAATATTTAGAAGATGTTGTAACTCCTGCAGAATTACCAATTACGGTAAGTGCGATTCGATCGCAACAATTTAGATGGAACAAAGGGGGTGCAGAAAATTTTCAAAAATTAATTGCTGCCTTTTGGCAACAACCCAAAAAAAGTTTTTTAGCAAAAATTCATGGAACCCTACACCTTCTTAGCAGCAGCATGTTTGTTCCTGTTTTTATTATCACCATACTTAGCCTTCCGATGCTGTATTTTAAAAATAATTGGCCGGTTTGGATGCCCTTTTTCAATTTTACCGCCTTGTTTTTTATCGGATCCCTGTTGCTCTATTTTAGTTATTGGCAATTTTATAAAAGGTTGAATGGATCAAAAAAACCGTCTTGGATTGAATATAGCAAAACCTTTATCTTATTTTATAGTGTGGTCATGGGCTTTGCCGCACACAATACCCGAGCAGTAATTCTGGGGCATCGCAGAAAAAAATCACCGTTTATACGGACGGTCAAATTTAATGTTGATGCAAAAAAAGCACCTACAAAAAATAAATATTCACAACACTTGAGGCTGTCTAGTCTGTGGATTGAAGTACTGATTTGTTTGTATCTATTGGTCGGGATTTACAGTTGTTTTACGGTAGGTGTTGGGGGCGATTTTGGGCTACTGCCTTTCTATATTTTAGTTTTAGGCGGCTATGCTACGGTACTCTATCATGCGTTCATCCCCGCTAATACTTCGTCACGATGAATCGCCTTGTAGTTTTTTGGCCGTATCTGTTAGTCCTATTTTGTATGTGGGGGTATGGCTTTTTGGCCCAAGAAGTGCACCGTTTTGAATCTGGTTGGCTTATCGGTCTATTTTCACTACTGTTTGTAGGATACTATTTGCTGGTTAAGCAGCTACACGATTGGAAAGTTTTGATTGCCATAGGGGCTGTTTTTCGGTTGCTTTTTTTATCCCATGTCCCAGAACTCTCCCCGGATTTCTACCGGTTTCTTTGGGATGGACATTTTCAACTCATTGGGGGTAATCCTTTTACGACTGTTCCAAACACCGTATATCATCCGGATCTTTTTCCCTTAGCCAAACAACTTTTTGACGGTATGGGCCACTTGCACCAAAGTTATCCGTCTAACTACCCACCACTGAGTCAATTGATGTATCGATTTACGGCCTATTGGGGTGGTGATCTACTAGCTCAAAATATTGGTGTTCTTCGTTTGCTTCAATGGACGGCAGAAATTGGCACTTTGGTAGCGGGGCTTCAGTTGCTCAAGCATTGGCGGCTACCACTCAAAAATATTGGATGGTATCTTTTAAATCCCTTGGTAATCCTCGAAATCACTGGAAATCTCCATGCCGAAGTGTGGCTCTGCTGTTTTATAGGCTGGGGGCTTGTGGCTTTGGTAAAGAAGAAAATCCTTCTTGCAGGCCTGTTTTTTGGGACTGCAGTGGCGGCCAAGTTGATTCCATTGTTACTTTTACCCTTGATTGTTCGCTATTTAAAAACCCAAAAAACACTTCTCTTTGCCATTGGATTTGCCGCAATTATAGGGTTATGGATTCTCCCGTTTTGGTGTCCAGAGATGGTAGAAAATTATTGGAACACCTTGGGGCTTTGGTTTTACAAATTTGAGTTTAATGCGAGCTTTTATTACCTATACCGTTGGATGGGTTATCAATTGCTGGGGTATAATGCCATCGCTTATTGGGGAAAAGTTGTTCCGATTGTCATTTTCATAAGCATTTTAAGCTACAGTTTTTTTAAACCAATTACGAACCAGCAGCGACTGATTACCAAAATGCTTTGGGTACTCGCTTTTTATTGGTTCGTTGCAACAACTGTCCATCCCTGGTATCTGGTACCCCTAATTTTTGTAGGCATTTTTACTCCTTATCGCTTTTGGGTACTTTGGAGTTGTACGGCTTTTTGGAGTTATGCAGCTTATGCTAAAACGGATGTGCAAGAAAACACAACCCTCTTAATAATCGGCTATCTAAGTGTTTTGGGCTATCTACTCTATGAAAAAAAGGCTAAAGCATTCGTAAAAAATTGACCTCTTTGTCGTTGAGCATGCGCCAGCGTCCACGAGGTAAATCTTTTTTGGTCAAGCCTCCCAACATGACCCGATCGAGCATTTGAATTTTAAAACCGTTGTTTTCAAAAAGTTTGATCAACATACTCGGTGGGATGTTATGGACTTCAACACCGATTTCATTTTTTTTACCTCCTTGTATCGGACTCACCTGATCGAGTTTAACAATCCGATCAAAGATTTCTTGCTCGCGGAGAATTTTCCCCGCATCGGCAGTAGTAAAACTTTTATCCAACACCGCATGATAGAGCATCCGTAGTCCCTTTTGAGATTGACTGATTTTCTTTCGCAACTCGTGATCGTTTGTAAAAAAGAGCAAACCCGTAACAGGACGACCCATATCACCCAATGGAGGAATTGCGTATGGTGCAGCAGTCTGAATCAGCTCCTGAACCGAGCGTTTGATACGCCCACCTTGAGAAGTGGCAACAAATCCTTTGGGCTTATTTA
>Ga0255757_10002493_pt1 | contig 17317 bp, 15 predicted proteins | sample 071ome_27_FD_179957 | JGI IMG/M metagenome (GOLD analysis project Ga0255757, IMG submission 179957) | Coastal salt marsh microbial communities from the Groves Creek Marsh, Skidaway Island, Georgia - 071409AT metaG (version 2) | ecosystem: Environmental > Aquatic > Marine > Intertidal zone >...
GCTTCAACGCTTGCTTCGGCAATCACCACCGCGCCATGTTGGTCTGCGTGAATGAGATCGTCATGCTTGGCTTCCATACCATGTAGCGTGACTGGCCCTCCAAAATCCACCACATGCACAAAGGCGTGCGAGGGGTTCACCATGCCGGCGAGCATTTGAAATTGCGCTTGCGCGTCGGGTAAATCGCGCACGCTGCCATTGGTCACGACCCCGAGGCAGCCGAGCCCGTAATGGACGTTTGTGTTGACCTCTCCCCAAAAAGCGCCATAACCCGGGGTGTCGTCTAAGTCTTCGATTAAAACGATGGACGGCTGCGGGCCACCTTCCTGAATGTAGCGGTAGTACTCGATCATGTTGGCCGAGTGGCTCGGGGCATGTTGCGCTCGAATGCGCGCAGTTCTCGCGTAACCCACGATGGGTTTGAGCTGAGGGTGTGCACAAACAAACGGTCGAATGTTATAGCCATGACCTCGCCGCTTGGGTTCAACCACCTCGAGCGCGTTGCAGATCGTCGGCGTATCAAGGGCGGTGAGCGCCTCTAATAAGAGTGAATCCAACATTTGGCCTCCTAATTCATTTCCATACCGCCAGCGACAGTGAGCGCAATGCCGGTGACGTTTTTAGCGCGCGCGAGGTAGACGACGGCATCGGCCATATCCTCAGCAGTTTGTGGTTCGCCCATAGGAATCAACTGGCTTACATAGCTTGAGAACTCTGGAACTTCATTTGATGCAGATTGCGCTTTCGGCATCAGATGCTCTAACCACATGGCCGTGCCCACGATGCCCGGGCAAATCGCGTTGACCCGAATGCCCCTTGGCGCGAGTTCCTGCGCAAGCGATTGCGTGACACCAATTGCAGCGAATTTAGAGCCGCAGTAAGCCGCCATATGTCGCACACCTTTCTTACCCGCGATGGATGCTGTATTCACAACGGATGCGTTATCGGCTTGCGCAAGGGCCTCTACCGCTGCTTGGGTCATTAAGAAAATGCCTTTGGTGTTCACCGCAAAGATGCGATCCCAGGCGGCTTCAGAGAAGGTTTCGATTGGCCCAGAATCCACGACCCCGGCGTTGTTGACCAACAAATCAAGTTGACCAAAGTGATTGATCGTTGCGGCAACGGCCGCTTGGCAAGAGGCGGCGTTCGTGACATCTAGTGCGCAGGTTCTGAGTTGATCCTCATCGTCGTCAGCATGTCGCGCAGCAAGAGCACCAATATCACCCAGCTCATAGTTCCAATGCTCGCCACTGGCTGCAAGATCTGCGGCCATGACGCGATAGCCCTCATCGAGCAGCCGCTCGACCATCGCAAGGCCGAGGCCGCGCGCAGCGCCAGTGACCAGCGCAACCGGCGTCCCTCTCACGATGCTGATCCAAAGGCTTCCGTGAGCTTAGCGGCCACATGGTTCATCAGCTTCATGCCATCGTCAGTGATCGTCGACATTTGGAATAATACATGGGGTTGGCCCGCCCATTGGGTGAGCTCGGTTTTAACACCAGCCGTCATCAATCGTTCAGCATAGCGGTTGCCCTCGTCTCTCAGTGGGTCTAACTCGCATGTGGCAACAACGGCGGGCGCAACGCCTTCGAGGCTTTCCGCCAGAATGGGAGAAATTCGCCAGTCTTCAGCCTCTTTCGCAGGGTCGGCACTGAGTAGCGTGTTCTCAGCGAAAAACCGCATGCCTTCGAGCGTGAGCAATGGCCCGTCTGCATTCTCGTGGATGGATGGATAGTCAAAATGTTCGACGCTGCGAAGGTAGGATCTTGCGTCCGTCACGGGGTAGAGCAGGACTTGGAGCGCAAGTGCAATGCCTTCATCGCGCGCGGCAATAGCGAGATAGGCCGCTAGGTTCCCGCCTGCGGAGTCGCCCGCCACGGCAACCTTGCGGGCATCGATCCCATAATCTTCAGGGTGTCCGGTCACGGCCCGCAGCACTTCAAGGCAGTCTGCGTGGCCCGCTGGGAAAGGCGCTTCTGGGCCGAGGCGATAATGCACGGCAATCACCGTGCACTTGGCTTTTTGGGCAAGGTAGCGACATTCTTTATCGTGGGTATCTAAATCTCCGATAACCCAACCCCCGCCGTGCAGATAGATCACGCAGGGTGCGCTGACTGAGTCATGATCTTTATAGATTCGGATGGGAATATCTGCCGCGGCCGACCGCACAAGCTGATCGCTCACTGAGGCAAGTTCGGGGCCTGGGCCGAAAACTTCGGCCATCCCTAGGTACCCTTGCCTTGAGACTTCTGGCGTCTGTGGGGGTGGGTCGGCAGGCGCGTTGGCGGCGAGCATCGCGAGGAATTCAGCTGTCTGTGGGTTAACCGGCACCTTAACGTCCTTCTATGGTGAGAGCGCTCAAGAATCACCCAAGCGCCTCGGCAGGTCAATCCGCGGACGATCGCGTAAAAATGCTATTGCCCTAAATGAGAAACCCCGCGGTGCGGGGTTTCTTTGAATGGACGTCTCTGATCCTTAGGCGGCTTTCGCAGTCTCTGGATTTGAGAAAATCAGCGCATCGTCCTCAATGGGTGCTTTGCGAATCATGCGCTTGTCCAGACGATAATTCTGCGTGTTACACCAGGGCCCGTACCCTTGCTTGGGGAAGAGATGCATCATCCGCTGCATGTAACCCGGCGTGAAGTCCTCAATCCAGTCTCTTGCTGGCATGTTGTGGTCTTCTGGACGGAGCGTCGGTGTGACGACCTTGGCACCGATCTTGTCCATGTGGTTGAGCAACCGGCAAACGTATTCCGCTGTGAGGTCCGCTCGCAGGGTCCAAGAGGCGTTAATGTAGCCAAACGTTTGCGCCATATTGGGGATGGTGGAGTACATCATGCCTTTGTAAGTGAAGGTTTCGGGGAAGCGCACCGCTTTGCTGTCCACTTCAAATTCGACGCCGGACATTACGATTAATTTCAAGCCTGTCGCGGTGACAATGATGTCTGCCTCGATTTCAGTGCCGTCGGTCATTGTTAGGCCGCGCTCGTTCCAGCTGGCGATGTCGCCGGTTACAACGGATGCGGAGCCATTATTCAGCGCTTGATACAAGTCGCCATTCGGGATTAGACACATCCGTTGATCCCAGGGGTTGTAGCTGGGTGTGAAGTGCTTGGCCACCATGTCTTCGCCGATGGCGTTCTTGGCCATACCGAGAAGCTCGTTTTTAACCTTCTCGGGTGCCGTTCGCGTTCGATTGTAGAAATAGCCGCTGAGCGTGGTGTTTTTCAAGCGGGTAATTGCGTACGCCCAACTGTCTGGCAGTACCTTCCTCAGCGAGTTGGCAATGCGGTCTTCGGCCGGGCGTGAAACCACATAAGTGGGTGAGCGCTGCACCATGGTGACTTGCGCGCCTTTCTCGGCCATGGCAGGCACCAAGGTCATGGCGGTGGCACCACTGCCAATCACCACGACACGCTTGCCAGCGTAGTCGAGATCTTCTGGCCAGAATTGGGGATGAATCACTTGGCCCTTGAAGGCCTCTTGGCCTTCAAACTCGGGGCGATATGCTTCGTCGTAGTTGTAGTAGCCGCCGCACATAAACAGGAAATCGCCAGTGACGGTTGCCTCGCTGCCGTCGCTTAGCGTGCTGGTGACGGCCCAGTGCCCGGCGTCGCTACTCCAGGCCGCTCGGGTCACCTTGTGCCCAAAGCGGATGTGTTCGCGCACAGCGAATTCATCGGCCGTTTGATTGACGTACTTGCGAATGGACGGGCCATCCGCAATCGCCTTGGCTTCCGTCCAAGGTTTGAAGTTGTAGCCAAGGGTGTGCATGTCAGAGTCTGAGCGAATGCCCGGGTAACGAAAAAGGTCCCAAGTGCCGCCAACGCTGTCTCGACCTTCGAGCAATGTGAACGTTTTGCTTGGGCATTTTTGCCTGAGATGAACGGCGGCCCCAACTCCGGATAGGCCGGCCCCGACGATGATGACATTGACGTGGTCCATGCAGAATGACTCCCAAAAAATAGATGGATTCATCGAGTGATCGACGAGTTTACGGCATTTTAAGCGGAGTGGTTAATCCTGATAGTCACGGTCAATGGGCGCAGATTGATTTCTTTGATGACGAATTTTGTAGTGGTTGCGCAAGGGCTGAGGGCAATTCGACCTGTCTGCAGGCAATAAGCAATATGCGGAGCCATTAGCCATTAGCCCTCAGCCGATAGTTGAAAGCCCTTAGGTGAGCGCGCTAATGGCGCGTGGCGTAAACGGCGCAAAGTATTGGTCGAAGAATTGATCCGCGTTGACGCTCGCGGCAACTTCGACCAGCGGGCGGTCGCTCGCTGTCTTCGCCTGCGGAATCACGGGCACGAATTCGGTAAACCCTTCGCGGCCTGAAGATAAGTCGACGGCAACCTGCCCGTATTTGTAGGTGCAGACTGAGGGATCAACCAGTGACACAGCCGCGAGCGGATCATGAAAATGCAGGGCATCGCGCTCTGCAAACCAAACGTCGCTCCATCTTCGCACCTCACGTAGTAGCGGGTGGGTCGCAAATGCACGACTAACCTGCTCTGCATTCATGCTCACCTGCCAAGTGATGTCTAACCCAAACGCGCGAACGGGGCATTCGACTTTTTGGAACAAGATCGACGTGGCGTGCGGGTCGACAATGCCATTCCACTCGCTCGGCCCCCACGGCGTGGGGTAGTCGGAGTACTTTCCGCCCATGATCACAAGTTGCTTTAGGAGTTTTGAGATCCCGGTTTCCCGCTCCAAAAGGCGCGCCACATTGGTAAAGGGACCCACGGCGAGTAGGGTCACTTCCCCGGGGTGCGATCGAATCGCGGCGGCCATGAGGTCAATAGCGGCTTCGGGATCGTGCGGCGCACCGCTGCCAATCAGCTGGCTCGGCGTGAGTTTGGCTGCCTGGGGCGCGCTGGGTTGGCGGCTCTCGACGAGGCGCGGTTCATCGTAACCAGGTGTCACGGGGATTGATCCTCCAGCGATGTCGATCAACCTTTCAGCCAAGGCAGCGCGTTTTCTAGCTTCCCCCGTGACGGTGGTGATTCCAAGCAACTCAATGCTGGGTTGACTAAGCAGGTAGGCGAGTGCCACCGCATCGTCGATGTCACTGCCGATATCCGTATCAAACAGCAGTTTGATGGGTGGCTCACCAGGAACTTGCCACCTGCTGCCAAGCGAAAGGGGCACAAAGAAGGGTAGCGCAATCGTGGCCCCAAGCCCGGCGAGAACTGTCCTTCGATCCACGCTTACGTTTCTCAATTTCGCTGATTCAATTGATCAAAGCTAAACGAAGAGTTTGGATGCGGGGTTTGAACCCTTGGAGCGGAATTGCTACTCATTCATCGCCCCTACCTGACCCATCATCTGTTCGCGATAGCGGCGTGGACTCATGCCAAACCATCGGCGAAACGCATGTTGAAACGCACTGGGCTCTGAGTAGGCGAGCTCAACAGCGATTCTTTTGATTGACTCACCTTGCTTCAGTAGCCGCAAGGCAGATTCCCGCCTGACTTCCTCAAGAAGCTTCGAGAAGCTCGTGCCTCGGGTCGAGAGCTGTCTTGCCAGCGTGCTTCGGTCCATACCAAGCTGTTGAGCGACTTGCTGGGCGGAGGCCTCACCGGTTTGCAGCCCAAAAAAGATGAGCTGCTTAACCTCAACAATCGAAGTGGGGCCATCAACCAGGTCGAGCATCACTTTATCTGCTTCTTTGCAGAACACTTGATGCATGTATCGGCTTGCGTTGGGGGGCTTTTCCTCGAGCGCAGGGCTTTTGAACACAACCGTCGTGTGCTCGCGGCCAAAGTAGAGCCTGCTGCAGAACTGTTTTCTGTATGCCTCGACGTAATGCGGGGGCGCATGCTCAAAACTCGCTTCAACCATCTGAAATTTGCCTTGAGTGAACCATTCCATGAGCGAGGCTGCAGTGCCGATATAAATCTCAGACAGCCATACATCAGGCACGGCGCTGCTCTGTTTGGCATGTAATGTGAGCAGGCTGTTCTCTGGCTCGTAATTGATCTGGATTATATGATCGCTGAGGTCCATGGGCGAGTATCGTGCCCATGTCATCATAGCTTCTGCATTGGTGGCAGCAGTTGAAGCGGCGGCGGTGCGTAGGTTATGCGCTTCATTGAGCCTAAGCTTGGCTAGGTTGATGGCGATCGCCGGATCATCCAACTGTGCAGCGGCAAAGGCGAACAAGCGTCCGAGGTTGGACATTGGGAACCGGTAATAGGGATAGGCATTCTTAAGGCGCTCAAAGTCGATGTCACACGCAGCTGTGATGTCTGCCTCTGTCAGTCCCTGACTCAGAAGCGCGCGCTGCAGCCAAAGGGCACCGACGCCTGAGGCTCGAGGCTCTTTATTCACTTTAAGAAGCGGTGGTCCGTTTGCATTCTGGCATATAAGCTCGCTGACTCCGCCGCGGTCAAGCCCATCAGCCCCTGTTCGATAATGCGGTAGATAGTGGTATTCCAGGCATCTTCCGTCACGATATCGGCGCTAATCTGGCCAAGTCTGCGCCCCAGCGTGCGTCGACTTGGGAGGCCTTAGGCTCGCTCATTTGGTTTTGTTTTCGTCACAGGAGGGCGTCTCAGCCAACGCGCTTGATGATTCATCGGCTGAAGGTGGGTGGAAAATACGCATGGAAAAACAGCGCCATTCGAATGGATCGAGGCGAGGGGCCCTTCATTGAGGCCACCACCACATTGACCATCCTGAGGGCGAGATACCACTTAGTGGGTGCCTTGGATTTCCTTGCCGAGTATCGTTGGCTAGAAGTGGATGAGATTGGCGATGAGAAGCAAGGTGCGCTGTTGGGCGTGGATCTTCAACTCGGTAATCACATAGGTGTGGGCGTTGGTTACAACTTCACCGATTTCAATGACCGCCTGACGAACCTCGATTACGAGTCGAACGGTTGGTTCCTGAATGTGACGGGTCGACTGTAAGCGTCTGCACTCGGATAAAAAGGGCCTGCGGGCCCTTTTTATGTTCTGGCATGAAGCGCCCCCTTTACTGGTCGATGTCATTTAAATGAGCTAGATCTTGATGGGCGATGGGCTTTTCGAGACTCAAGGCTTGGATTTGCTTGCAGCAAAAAGATCAGGCAGTGCGTTGGCAGTGTAACGTCCGGTTGCGTAACTCGGGTGAGTTGATTCTAAATCTAGAGTAAAGGGGTTCGGTTGGCCTGTTGTGATGCTTTTGTTGACGTGCCGGGATGGGTTCCCCAACCAACTCAGGATGTCTGCCGACTATGCGCCTTGATCTGAAGGTGACAACGTACTCATCGAGGTATGGTAAGGGGGAGGCGCCTGCGCTGAAAGCTCACACGCGTCGCGCCAAACTGGCCGCTGAGGGGCGAGAGGCCCACGCCTCGAAAGAATGTTGAGATTCAGAGGGCAAACCGTGGATCCTGCGTCATTCAGGGTTTAGCGGGTGATGCCATCGCGGCGATCTGGGTGCCAAGCGCCTGCTTGCTATGTGTCTTCGTTATACTGCAATGACCACGAGGAGCGGGCAAGTGAGCGAAGGCGACCGGGTGAACAGAAAAACTTGGACCATAGCTCGGTATGGGTTGCCTCTTCTCCTCCTAAGTCTCCTCATTACGAATACCTTGCACGCTGTAGAGCCAGCCACGGCCTTTGATCACACCCACGGCGGGTGGACTCAATTCCTAAGGGAGGTTCTACCTGAATCCAGCGCTTCAAGCGTACAAGAAGTCGATTACGCGCGTGCCCAAGCGCTCGAGCCGGCGTTAAACGACTATTTGCACACACTGGCCTCTATCTCAGAGACCACGTTCATGGCCTTTGATGTCGTCGACCAGCGAGCGTTTCTCATCAATCTTTACAACGCGGCGATGATCAAAAAAGTGCTAACGCGTTACCCGGAGATTCGCTCCGTGTGGGATTTTGGAAGGATCTTTAATCACCCGTTCAAACACCGCTTCATTTCGCTGTTTGGCAAGAAAGTGAGTCTGGATGACGTTGAGCACGGTTGGTTGCGAGGCCGCTCAGCGTTCTTTGATCCACGCGTTCATTTTGCAGTCAACTGCGCCTCAGTCGGTTGCCCGCCGCTTCGAAGGTCGGCGTATGTGGGCGCAACACTGGAGGCTGCGTTGGATGAACAAGCCGCACGGTTTTTGAGCGATCGAACCAAGAACGGTTTTGTTAGACAAACGATGCAACTCAGGCTCTCGCCGCTCTTTGAGTGGTACGAGGAAGATTTTTCCTTAGAAGGCCAAGCAGGGCCCCATGCCTACCTCGCACGATTTGCCAAGCCATTGGGTCTGTCTGCTGTCGAGGCCGAAGCGCTCGGCAAGGGCGAGCTGGAAATTACGTGGTCAACCTATGACTGGTCGCTCAATGCAGCGTCTATTGAGACAAAACCAAAATGAGACCGCTGCTCTCAATCATTATTCCCGTTTTGAACGAAGCCATGATCTTGGAGGCACGTCTCCGAGCGCTCCAGTTTGTACGGGACGACGGCGCCGAGCTGATTGTGATTGATGGAGGCAGCACTGATGACTCCGTTCGAATCGCCGAGCCCCTCTGTACTCAGTTAAGTCAATCAAAACCGGGCAGAGCGACGCAAATGAATCAAGGCGCCGCGATAGCACGAGGTGAGTATTTACTCTTCCTTCATGCGGATACGGTGCTGTCGAAAGATTGTGTAGATGCGCTTTTGGCAGCACTCGCATCTTCGCCCGTATGGGGTCGATTTGATGTGTGGATTGAAGGCGCTCATCCCCTGTTGCCATTGACTGCAGCGATGATGAATTGGCGTGCTAGATGGACGAGCGTCGCGACAGGAGATCAGGGGATTTTTGTTCGTGCCGACCTGTTTAGCCAGCTGGGCGGTTTCCCAGATATCCCACTAATGGAAGATGTGGCCTTGTCTAAGATACTAAGGCGAGTGGCGCGTCCTGCTCGCGTGCGGGCGCGCCTTCTGACCAATGGGCGCCGCTGGGACCAGGGCGGTTGGCTACGAACGGTTCTGCGCATGTGGGGTTTGCGACTCGCGTATTGGTCTGGGATCAATACCCAGACCTTGGCTCGGTATTACTTAAATGTCAGATAAGCATGGCTTGATTCAAATTTTTGCCCGGGCCCCTGTTTTAGGGCGAGTCAAAAGGCGGCTCGCCGAAGATGTTGGGGATAACGCGGCGCTCCATTGGTATCGCATTTTGCTCACCAGAACTTTGATGGCTGCACGGTCGCTCGAGCAGTCACGAGGGAGTATAGCTATCGAGGTCTGGCATCCGCCGCTTGATAATGACTACGCGCTTACAGAGCTCCTGGGCGACGCGACTTTGCGCCTGTTCCCTCAAACTGAAGGGAATCTGGGTACGAAAATGCAGAGTGCGTTGACCGATGGCCTCAACCGTGCGAACCGAGTCCTCTTGATAGGGGCAGACTGCCCGGTCTGGAGCAGCGAAACGCTCTTGGGTGTTTTTGACTCGCTCCAAGCGCCTGGCGATTGCACCCTTGTGCCTGCTGAGGACGGTGGCTATGTCGGGATCGGCATTATGGGCGGTGTGCCCGAAATTTTCTCTGGGATCGACTGGGGCACGCCGGTGGTGATGAGCCAAACTCGGCACCAAGCAAAGCTGCAAGGGGTCTCACTGTCAGAGCTGAGTCCGCTTTGGGATATCGATGTCGTGGCAGACCTTGAACGCTGGCTCGCGCTCGAGCCGCATCTGCCTCGACCCATTGGTTGAGAACCTACCCCGTAGTCTTAATAACTAAGATGGAGAACTTTAGGGACGTCAGCAGGGTTGGGTTGCTTCGAGCCCTCGTTCGGAGGGTCAACAAAAAAACGACCTTCGCTCTACTTGCGTTGCGTCGGCAAGGTAAGCGTGGTCTAGGCCACCGACTGAAGCTCAAGGAATGAGCCTGACCAATCTGCGATCAGTGACGGCTTTGACACCACGCTCCAACCCTTCTATCGCCATCTGCCGAGCGCGGTCACTCGAGGGTACGAAGGCTCCGGCGATGATCATGTGGAAATTCAAAACGAAAAGTAACGCGACATTGTAATGCTCTGTAATCGAATCTAAGGAAAGATCGATCCCTAAACCTGCCATGGATTTTTGGTAATAGTTGAGCAAAGCCGCTTCGTCTTGTCTTCGCGTTTCGAGCGTGAAACTCGATGTGGTCATCCACGCCAGATCCTGCAAAGGGTTCGAGACCATGATGTTTTGCCAGTCGATCATGATGACGGGCTCTTGATGAGCGAGCCCTCGACCGAACATGGCATTGTCCATTCGCACGTCGCCATGGACGAGCGTCTTTGCGCCTTTGCCCATGGCCTTCATGATCGCCCGCAGGCCCGCAACATAGCGAGGCATGGCCTCGCCCAATTCGTTGTCGAAACATTCCGGGAAATTATTTACAGCAGCTTCCCAACTACCCATAAACCCGGGTAGGAAAGATTCAATGTAGTCGTCCCCATCGATCGTATAAAGATCGCCAAAGTCATCTTCCCAGGCATCAAAATAGCGCGCATGGAGCGGCGCGATGTTGTCGACGACCAGCTTGGCCTGCTCGAGCGTAATGCCTGTCACTTGATCGCCCACGTCATAGTCATGGAGGTCTTCGATGATCACCATATTGCCGCCCGTTTCTCGGTTGTAGCCAGCGAAATAACAGGCCGTCTTGGGTGTATCGAGATGCTCAGCGATATGATTGAAAAACAGAACCTCGCGTTCATACATTCGAGTGTTGTTGCCGATGGCACGATTTTCAGGCGACCGATGGGCGAATTTAATGACGACCGAGTCTGGTGCGCTACAGGCATTTGCATAGGTTAGGTGGCAACGAACCACTTCACCCACCACGCCGACAACGTCCCCAACGGGTTCGACGCAAATACTCTCGACCATGTTGTGCTGATCGATGAGTTCAATCAATTGAAATCGCTCGTTGAACCACTCTGCTTTGAGCGTCTCGGGCGCTTCTGGAAAAGTTGCTTGGGTCATTGGGGCAATTCCTGGTGGCTTTCGCTGAGTGGGTTAATACTTCCTGTTCGGATGTGCCTCGCTTGCTGCAATGAGGATATTAATTAATGTGGGAAGCCGTCGCTTATTGACGCAAGCGCCTCGGCTGGGCGTGTAATGACAGATGCGACATGCCAATTCATTGATCTAGCATCGCGGGGCAAGCGCGCTGTCACTGGGCTCAGGCAGCCTTGAGAGACGGATGATCATGGAGTGATGCATCTAATCCCCGTCCCATCAAGTCAATAAAATTATCCCGATAAAAGCGCTGCAATGCAGCATCATCGGTGCCCTCAAGGTTATCTTCGAATCGTTTAACCGGATTTCGGCCACCCTCCACATGCGGGAAGTCAGATGAAAAGAGCAGCATGTCAGGGCTCGATTCACGGAGGATCCACCCGGTCGGCTCGTGACAATAAGGGGTGACCCGCAGTTGCCTTTTGGCTAGGTCGCTCGGCCGCATGGACAACGCTTGCAATCGCGCTTCACCCTTTCGAAAGGCCTCAAACCCTGCGTCCATATAGCGTAGCCAACTGGGTAGCCATGACGCACCCAACTCAATGACGCCAAACTTCAGGTTTGGGAATCGGTCAAACACACCGTCGAAAATGAGCGCCGTCATGGTTTGCCAGATTGACAGCGGAATGGCCATGTAGCTAAGGCCGGTGAAATTTTCATCGCCGCCATGGAAGTCTCTAACCTTTTCGCCCCCCGTTTCGGTGTAGGCCATGCTCATTTTCTCTTCGCCGCCCACATGAAAGAGGATCGGGATGCCAGCTTCCTCTGCCGTGGCCCAGAGCCGGTCAAAGCCGAGATGACTTGGGCTGTGGTGTTTTGGGCAAGCGGAAGGGATGACCAGGCCTTTGCAGCCGAGTTCGAGCGCCTCTGTGGCTATGGGGGCGGCCGCATCCACATCTGAGAGCGGCACATAACCGGTTGCTAGGAGCCTTCGGTCTACCGAGCAGAAATCTGCATTCATGCGGTTATGAGCCCGAGCGGCCTCTTGGGCGAGTTTCAGATTTTTCTCATCCAAGCCGAAGTTGCCGAGGGCAGCGGTAGTAAACACGAGCTGGCTCGTGAAGCCAAGATAATCAAGCGTTTTTGGCCGGTCCTCCGATCGAAAGGCCCCGAGTGCCAGGTGATTTTTCCGCAGCATGATTTCTGATTCGTCACCTGCCCGAAAGTCAGGGTCGTCTTGCTTTGCTTCCGCTTTAGCGAGGTCTGTGGTGACCGTCACGGCTTTGTTGGCGGTCTCGATGAAGTCATCAACGTAGCTGGATGCCAGGTACTCGAGAATTTTGTTCGGCATTTCCATCACGTGTGAATCAGCGTCGTGGACGGTGCGGCCTTCAACGTAAGCCATGGCAGTTCCCCTAGTCGTGAACCACTGAAATTAGTGAATTTTGCGAGCGGGAGCAACTGTAAGGCATCGATTGAACCCCGGTTGTTTTGTGTGGGCTTACGAATGCGCCTGTGAGAGGATCTATTTTTTCTCATTGGGGGTGTAAGTGGACCAACGAACGAAGAACTTGCTCGAACGACCCCTTTTGCCGCTGATTTTGGGCCTCACTGCGCCCAATACCAGCGCCTTTGTTGTGCAGTCACTGGTCATTCTTACGGAGGTTTGGATGATTGGCCAACTGGGTACGCAGGCGCTGGCCGCGATGGCCTTGGTGTTCCCCTTCCTAATCTTGATTCAAACGATGTCTGGGGGTGCCCTTGGTGGAGCAATTTCCTCGGCTGTTGCTCGCACCCTGGGTTCTGGCGAGCCCGAACACGCTTCTCGGCTGATCTGGCATGCGCTTTACTGCTGCTGGGCGGGCGCTTTGGTATTTCTAGGCGTCTATTGGCTGTTCGGCGAAACGTTTCTTCAGTTCCTGGGCGGTGGTGGCGAAGTGCTGCGACTCGCGCTGACGTATTCGGACCTTTTGTTCCTTGGAGGCGTGGTCATTTGGATGTCTTCAGGGCTGAGTGCGGTGTTCAGAGGCATGGGTATGATGGGATTCTCGGCGTCGACCATGCTGATCGGGTCTTGCCTGCAAGTACCGCTCTCCGCTGGCCTGATATTGGGTTGGTTTGGGTTGCCGCAGCTGGGGCTTAAGGGCGCTATCTTTTCAACACTGATCGTGTCATCCCTCATGACGCTGGTATTTCTTGTGAAGCTCGCAGGCCGAGCAGCGATGGTGCGGCTTAGTCTAAAGCTCAAGCAGTTTGATGCCTCGCTGATGGAGCGCATCCTGATGGTGGCGAGGCCCGCCTCGCTATCACCGCTGATGACCGTTGCCACGATCTTAGGGTTGACCGCTTTGGTTGGGCGCTCAGGCGAGGTCGCACTTGCGGGTTACGGCATTGGTACCCGCGTTGAATTTTTAATGACCCCGATTGTTTTTAGCATCGGCACCGCACTCACGACGGTGGTGGGTACGAGCATGGGCGCGGGAAAAGTTGATCGTGCGGAAAGAGCAGGCTGGGTCGGAGCAGGGCTTGCGGCTGCCATCGGCGGTCTGATTGGCGTAACCCTCGCGTTGATTCCAGGGGTCTGGATTCCGCTCTTCACCGATGATTCGGCAACGCAGGCCATGACACAGATCTATATTCAGTGGGTGGGGCCTTGCTACATGTTTCTTGCCGTAGGGTTAGTGCTTTATTTTGCCTCTCAAGGGGCAGGGCGTATGCGCTGGCCAATTACCGCTACTTTTACACGATTCGCGGTAGCGGTGGGGCTCGCCCTCTTCCTGCTCAATCAGGGTGGAGGTTACCGAGAGGTTGTGATCGCCGCGGCTTCGGGCATGACGCTGTACGGTTTGATGATCGTCATCGCGCTCTGGCGCGGTGCTTGGCGCTAACTGAGCTCTGTGTCTCGAACCCAAAGAGCGTGAGATCCAGTCCAGCAGAAAGCGGACATTTCTTTAGATCCCAGATCAGGGGCTGAGTCCTGCCTGAGTTGTTTACACTAGCGATCTGCATCGAGAGGTGATCGGTTAACGCTCGCGTTTGAGGCTCATGAGTGGTGCGGTGTCAGCACACTGACCATCATCTTCTCTATGAGCTGCTGCGGGCGGTCCCCCAAGGCTTGGCGCTCTGGGGATGCGAAGTAGGCAGCCTCCAAACGCTCGATGTCTTCCAGGGTGTCAAAGCTTCGAAGCCATACGAACGCGTGCTGAGCTTCATCTATCCAGGTGCTCAGAATAGGGATGCCGAGCCTCGCGTGCACCGGGCGAATGTGTTCATCAAACAATGAGAGCCAAGCGTTCATTTCTCCTGATTTGATTGTGTAAGTGCGAAGCTGTGCAATCATGTTGTGGCCTCTGGTTACGTCAGTGGTTCCGCATGGAACGGGTGATCACGAGCGGTGCTCCTAGTCATGATTGCACGCCTAACGCCTAACGCCTAACGCCTAACGCCTAACGCCTAACGCCTAACGCCTAACGCCTAACGCCTAACGCCTAACGCCTAACGCCTAACGCCTAACGCCTAACGCCTAACGCCGCCTCTCTCACGCTTTGGCGAATAGAAGCTTTAATGGGGTTGGAATGGGGAAGGCTGATTTTTTTGTAAAGCCCACGTCGCGAAAAGTCGTTCGAGCTCACTGCTTCGTGCGCTCGCTTTTGGGGTCGTAAAAGGGGGCTAGTTGTAGCGTCACGGGGAAGTGCTCGCCAGCGACCTCTATCGTGAACCCGGGTTGAGCAAGCCAGCGTTTGGTTACGCCTTTGTTGTGGGTAAGGCTCGCAATCGCGAGGTTGGCGTTGATACGATGCCCCCAAGCCGCGCTCGTCGTAAGTCCTACTAGCCGACCATCAAAAAAAATCGGCTCGTCATGGATGAGCCTCGGCGCTTGTGGGTCATCCACGCGCACGTTCACCAAGCGCTCGAGCTGCGTGCCTCGGGTTGCCTGAAGCGCTGATTTGCCTAGAAAGTCGGTTTTTTCCAAATCAACACAAAAACCGAGACCTGCGGACCAGGGCGTAATGTGGTCATGCAAGTCATCACCCCAGTGCCGGTAACCCTTCTCCATTCGGCAGGAGTCCATGGCGAAGAATCCGGCCGGTCGAAGTCCGTGTTCCTTTCCACACGTCATGAGTGACTCATAAAGTGCCTTGAGCGCACGGCTTTGGATGACGAGTTCGAAACCATGCTCACCAATGTAGCTGAGCCGGTTGATTCGGAGCGTATCGTCACCCAAGCGGTGAGTTGAAGAGGTGTAGTACGCTTGATCTGGCGTGGTCCCCAGCATGCCATGCAGAATCGCGTCCGACTTGGGCCCCATGAGGCCTAGGGTCGCGAGGTCTGTGCGATGGGTCACGGTGACGTCAAACAGTTTGGCCTGGCGCTGAAGCCAGACGAGATCCCTCCGCCAAGTGCCACAACCGCCGGTGACTCTAAAGTGTTGCTCATTGAGCCGAAGCACCGTGACGTCTGCCTCGATGCCGCCTTGGTCGTTGAGCCACTGGGTGTAAACCAATTGATCGATGGCCACATCCATTTGGTTCGCGCAGAGCCATTGCATGAACGCGAGCGCTTGAGTCCCGGTGATGTCAAAAATCGGATAACTCGACTGATCAAAGAGAACCGCCTGTTCCATCGCGGCTCGGCACTCTGCGGCGACCGATTCAAACCATTCGGGCGATCCGTAGCTATAGTCCCGTGTGCTTGCTGCGGTCTGATCAAACCAGAGTGGCCGCTCGATGCCGGCGAGCTCGCCCCAAACAGCGCCCTCGGCAGCTAATCGATCGTGTAAGGGGCCCAGAAAGATGTTTCGCCCGGTTTCGAATTGACGGTCTGGCCAGTGCAAGTCATACAGAAGCCCTAAAGCCTCAGTCGTACGCTCGGCGAGAAACGATTTGTCATTCTGAAAAGGGTAAGCGCGTTTAATGTCCACATCCCATAGATCCATGGGTGGTCGACCCGTAGTGATCCACTCCGCGAGCACTTTGCCGACGCCACCTGCACTCTGAATGCCGATGGAGTTGAATCCCGCAGCAACAAAGAGCTGACTGATTTCGGGGGTTTCCCCTAAGAGATAACGATTATCGGGCGTAAAACTTTCGGGTCCGTTAAAGAAAAGTTGAATGCCGGCAGCTTCGAGTTCTGGGAAGCGCTGAATGGCCCGGTTGAATATGGGTTCAAAGTGCTCGAAATCCGCAGGGATACCATCAAAGGCGAAGGACTCTGGAATACCATCTAGCGCCCAGGGTTTGGCTTCACGCTCGAAGGCGCCCAGGAGCAACTTACCGGCATCAAATTTGTAATACGCCTCCTCATCTGGAATCCGGAGCGTCGGGCGCATGGCGTTAAAACTTGGTAATGGCTCAGTCACCAGATAAAAGTGTTCAGCCGCTTGGAGTGGTGCGAGCACACCGTTGGGGGCAAGGAAATCTCTCGTCCACATGCCCGTGGCCACGACCACAGTCCTAGCTTGAATGGTACGCCCATCGCTCAGTGAAACGCCGGTCGCTTGACCCTCGGTCGTGTGGATGGCTTGAACCTCAGTGTCCTCGAGAATCAATGCCCCTGCTTGCCTTGCCCCTTTTGCGAGCGCCAGGGTGGTATCGACGGGGTTAGTCTGGCCATCACCGGCAAGATAGACACCGCCCAGGACATCGTGTAACGCAAGGCCTGGCCAGTGATGCTCGATGTCGCCCGGCCCAATCCAGTTGCAGTCGACTTGGAACGCGTTAGCCATGGTGGCTTGGCGTTTGAGTTCGGCTTCCCGCTCGCGATTGAGCGCGAGCGTGATAGAGCCCGTTTGCTGATAACCGGTGGCCTGCCCGGTGATAGATTCGAGTTCTTGGAAAAGTTCGGTTGAATATTTGGCGAGCCGAGTCATGTTCTGCGAAGCGCGCAGTTGTGCCACGAGGCCTGCGGCGTGCCAGGTGGTGCCGCTGGTGAGCTTTTTGCGTTCAAGCAACACCACATCCTGAACGCCCAATCGCGCTAAATGAAAAGCAACTGAGCAACCAATAATGCCGCCACCAATGATGACGACTTGGGCCTCTTTCGGGAGATTGTTATCCGTCACTCGGCGTCTGCTAAGGGGTGCCAGTAGGTCAGGTATTCGGCGTAAACGACAGGATCCTCCACGCCCTCAACCTCCACATGGTGGCTGACTTTGAGTAAGTACTCACCTCGTCCTTTAGGTGTGACCGCCAACAGATGGATGCGTGACCTAAGCCTTAGGCCATCGCCGATGATGATGGGCTGCAGTACGCGGACTTTATCGAGGCCGTAGTTCAGTGGATTGCACGCATCCACTGGCCAAAGGCCAGCAGATTTAAAAAAGTGCGATAAGAGGCCAACCACATGAAACCCGTGCATCAACGTGCCGCCATAGGGCGTCGTCTTGGCGTACTC
>Ga0255757_10002500_pt1 | contig 17296 bp, 13 predicted proteins | sample 071ome_27_FD_179957 | JGI IMG/M metagenome (GOLD analysis project Ga0255757, IMG submission 179957) | Coastal salt marsh microbial communities from the Groves Creek Marsh, Skidaway Island, Georgia - 071409AT metaG (version 2) | ecosystem: Environmental > Aquatic > Marine > Intertidal zone >...
GTTCTACTTGGGCATGGTAGGGATCACCCGACCAGGTCAGGTTGGCTCCGGGTTCTACCGAGAAAGGCTTGTTGATTAAGTTCTCCAGCGTAAAGAGGTAGGTGCCTTTGTTGAGGGTCAACATCCCGTTCATTTGCAGGTCGCCGCTGTTGGGATAGTCAATGCTCAGCTCGCCCTGGCCTTGACCTTCGAGGATGTCGCCGACCGTTTCGTCGAGGATGATTCGGGCCGTAATAGCGGGCGTGACATGAACCTTGAGCCCCATATCAAAGCGGAAATCCGACTTTACCTCGGTAGTGGCAAGGCCAAGCGCAGTGGCTTCTCGTTTTTTAAACGACATGAATCCTACATCGTCGAGGGTAACGGGCGCGTCTAAAGGCAGCACAAACAGGGAGGAATCCAATGGAGTAGCCTCGAGGTCTAAGCGCAGCCCCGAAAATCCTCCTGAGAGCCGTCCCTCTCCTTTTGCTCGAACATGTCCGTAGAAATTCTCTCCTTGTTGCAGATCCACCGCCAAAAAACGCGCGCTGCTGAAGAGGAAATCGACGGTTTTACCCGGGGGTGCTTTGAAGTCCACCTTGCCATTTACGGCCAAAGTCCCTATGCCTTTTTGGTCTTTTAGAGGGCCTTGCAAGGTCAAGGTCTTACCCCGGAGGCTCAAGCGAGGACTTCCTTCGTAGCGAACACCCGTAATGGGCACTGTAAACGCCGCATTCTCAAGTCGCCCGCCCCCAGAGCCTACAAAATCTCCATTGATTTCGCGTAGACCCAGTTCCGCCGTAAGTTGCCCTGTCCAGTCTTCTAAACTGCCTTCCGTAAAGCCGTTTAACAGATTCAAGGGAAGTCGGTCGATGGTAAATTCCATGTCCCACGTAGGGTTGCGCTCGCCTGTGGCCGTAAACCACAGAGAATCTTGACCCGGCCAACCCGCCAAGGCTTTCATAGCGACTTTCCCTGTTTCCATGTCCACATCCCATTGGGATTCCATGGTTCCAAGTGAGCGCTTATCTACCAAGAGTTCAGGTATCCAGGCATCGGCACTTGTCTGCCACTGCCCTATGGCTCCTGCAAAGATGAACTGACCCCAGAGCTCTCCTTCGATGGGGAGTTCGGGCAAGCCAAAGGCCTGTGTCCAAACCGCCAAAGGCAAGGCCTCCCATTGCACGCGGAGCACCTCATTGGCGTCAGGGCTCAAGGCCCCCACCACGCCGATAGCGCCTGCTTCTCCGGACCACACCAAGGCGTCATTGAATGCAAAGCGCTGCCGGTTCCAGTCATACGCTAAACGCTTGCCCCCAGAAAATTCGCCCTTGCGCCCTTGAATTTTGAGCGTACTCGGCAACAACTCCCCTTTCCAATGACCTCCATCGCGTTCTAGTGCGAGATTCATGTCTGAAACGATTCCAACATCGCGCGCTTTGAAGGCAATTTGAAGGCGGTCTTTTTGGTCTCTGCGACTAAACCAATGCAGCCCTGCATCGAGAGCGTCCGTTTTTAGGCTGAGATGCGTTTCCGTCGGTCGAAAGCCCTGAAGGGGGGACGAACTCTCAAAGGTCCACGGACCACCGGCTAGGTTTCCTGTAGCTGTGAGTTGTTGGTAGCCTTTTTTGCGCGCATAGTTCGCCTCAAATCCAGGTCCTGCTAGGGATATTTCCTGTATACCTTGCTGTGCCACCCACTGAAAACGGCCTTCCAGCCACGCGTTCAAGGCGCCCGGTGCGTCCGAGGGCAGTTCCTCTAGGTTCCACGTCAACGGGCCTGTGCTGCTGCTCAAACTCGCCCTGAAATCGCCCACGCGCGCTTCCAGGCTGTGGATACCTGCTTGTGACGCCTGCCAGTCTAGGAAGAGAGGCGAATACCCTGCATCCAGGGCATTTTCCAGGTGAGCACTACCGCCATGGGCCCATGAAAAATAGCCGGACACCTGACCTTGAACGGGCAAGCCTAGACCTTCCAGCCAGGTCGTATGTTCATTCCAGTTCCAGGAGAGAAGGATCTTCTCTTGATCCAGAAGGAGATCGCCCTCCAGCCGCTGAATATGAGGTGTTTGCAGGGATAAAGCCAGGTGGAGTTTGTCCAAGTCCCCAGCACCCTCCAAGGACCAACCCTCCAAAGATTGATCTCCCCAGCGCACAAGTCCCCCCTCCCCGTGCCATTCGGCATACAGCGCTGGCGCAAAGGTTATGTCAGCGCGAAGACGTCCGTCTAGAATCACATCCGCCAATTGCGCATCTAGAACAGCGCCTTGCCAATTATTCCAGAGGAAGTCTGCCGTGGCATTTTCAAAGGTTCCCGTCACGTCGATGCGAGCCAAGCGCTGATCCTCCTGGTATTCCTGGACCTCCAGCGACCAAGCTTCTCCTTGAAGCGCCCCTTCTGCGGTCCAGATTCTATCGCGCCAGTAGGCTTGTGTGGCCAAAAGTTGCCAAACCGTGTAGCTGGTGTCGCCTTGGATGGCCCCAGAAGCACTGCCCTCCCACGTTTTCCCCGATACATCCCATTGAAGGATCGGTCCCGTTTCCAAGAGCATGAGCTGACTCTCCGCCAGCCAAGCCGCTGTTTCCGCAGATAGGGTCCAAGTTTCCGTCGCAGGCGCGTAGGCGCCATGCAAGGCCATAGCCTCCAAGCCGTCCACTGGCAGGGAAAGCACCGCATCCAGCCCATGCGCCCCCTGATTAGAAACGTGTGAAAGTGCCAGGTTAAGCGCATAGGACGGCTCACCGGCGCTCGCTTGGTAGCGAATGTGGCCTTGTACGCTGTCTATGTGCCACAAAAAGGAATCCCCCGTCGTGTCCGTTGGCAGCCAAGGATCTACCCAATGGGCCCAGTCCCCGGAAGGTTGGCCCATGATTACCAAAGAGTCCCAGGTGCACGAAGCCACGTGGAGCACGCCACCCGAATAGCCCAGTCCCTTCGTTTTTAGCCCATATAGCACTACGGAATCGCTATCCTTTCCGAGGGCCACACGCTCGAGCGCTATCCCGGTCCAGGGCTCCCACGCAAGGCCTTCCCAATGCAGCGCAACGGATGTATCCAAGGGGTGGTCCGCTACCCAACTGCGAAGCCAATGGTCCACGTAGGAACTGACTCGGTCTGGATGCGCCCCCAGCCATGCCACGAAGCTCGCTCCGCCGATCAGCAGCGTGATGAGCAAAGCAAGGAGGATGACGAGGATTCGGCGCATGAACACGAAGGTAGAGGTACCTTTGCAGCATGACAATGACCTTGCCAAGAATTCTGGCCATTGAAACAAGCTGCGACGACACGTCCGTAGCCACACTGGAAGGCTTCCAGGTGCGTTCCAATGTGGTCTACACGCAAGTACTCCACGAACAGTATGGCGGAGTCGTCCCTGAGCTCGCCTCGCGAGCGCACATGGAGGCTCTGGTTCCAACCGTAGACAGCGCTCTGAAAAAGGCAGGTTGGGCGCTCAAAGTCGTGGATGCCGTGGCGGTAACACAGGGCCCCGGACTACTAGGCTCCCTTTTAGTTGGCCACAGCTATGCCAAATCGCTCGCCCTTTCGCTGGGGGCCCCCTTGCTCAACGTTCACCACATGGAAGCGCATATGCTCGCCCATTTTTTGGTGGAGCCGGGCATTCAGGAAACGGCCATACCCGGATTTCCTTACCTCTGCTTAACAGTGTCTGGCGGGCATACCCAGCTGGTAGTGGTTCATGATTGGAACCGATTTGAAGTCCTTGGAGAGACGCAAGACGATGCGGTGGGGGAAGCCTTTGACAAAGCGGCCAAGTTGCTGTCCCTTTCCTATCCTGGCGGACCCGTGATTGACCGATTGGCGCAATCGGGCAAACCCCTATTCACCTTTGCACAGCCGCAGATGCCGGCCCTTACCTTCAGTTACAGCGGCTTGAAGACATCCGTGATGCGCAGCATGCAAGCCCGTGTGAAGGAGGTTCCCGCCAGCTTAACGGACGAACTTTCCGATTGGTGCGCCAGCATTCAGGTAGCCTTGGTGCAGCCCCTGCTTGAAGGGCTCCAAGCTGCCAGCCTTCAAACCGGCATTACACGCATTGCATTGGCGGGAGGCGTGAGCGCTAACTCGCACCTGCGCCAATCGTGCCAAACACTGGCCTCAGAACTCGGCTGGGACCTCTACCTCCCTCCTTTTAGCTACACGACGGACAATGCCGCAATGGTAGGTGCCGCGGGCTACTTTGCCTTTCAACACCAGCGCTACGGTTCTATGAGCAGCGCCGCAAAAGCGAAAATGCATGACTAAGCAAGTCATCGGCCGATTGGAACACGTAGACTTTCCGACCTTGGCGTGGCTAGACGTGGCGTGCCGCGTGGATTCGGGGGCCTACCGCTCCAGTTTGCACTGTGAGGCCCTTCACGTCACAGACGGAGTCCTCCACGTGCAATTTCTGCCCGATGGCCCTTGGACAACGTTTGAAACGTTTGGCCAAGCGACCGTTAAATCCAGCAATGGCAGTGCAGAAGAGCGCTTTTTGGTGGACTTGCCCATGCGAATCTTTGGCACCATTTTTACAGCCTCCTTTACCCTTACCGACCGCACCGTCATGAAGTACCCCGCTTTGCTGGGCCGAACCTTCCTCCGCGAGGGTTTCTTGGTGGACGTTCGGCGCAAAGACGTATCCAAAAAACAAAGCCTCAAGCGCCCATGAACCTGTTGATTCTCTCTGCCAACCGCAACTTGTATTCGACGCGTCGCCTCGTGACCGCCGCAGAAGAGCGTGGCCACACCGTCAAGGTGATGAATGTGCGCAAGAGCTACGCCGTCCTCGCGAAGGGCGAATTGGACATCTACTACGGCGATCACAAGATTGAAAACGTAGATGCGGTCATTCCTCGCATCGGTGCATCGCTCACGGTGTATGGATCGTCGATGCTGCGCCAATTTGAAATGAAGCACATCTTCACACCGGTGAGTTCTTTGGCGCTTGTGCGTTCACGTGACAAGCTGCGTGCGCTTCAAATTTTGGCCAAAGAAGGCGTGGCCATCCCCAAAACAGCAGTAGCCAAGCAGCCTACGGATATTGAGTCTTTGATTAAGATTGTAGGAGGTGCTCCCTTGGTCGTGAAATTATTGGAGGGCACCCAGGGCAAAGGGGTCGTGCTGGCCGAATCTAAGACGGCCGCGAAAAGCGTCATTGAAGCCTTCTATGGCCTGAATGCCAACATCTTGGTCCAAGAGTTCATCAAGGAGGCCAAAGGCGCCGACGTACGCGCCATTGTCGTGGGCAACAAAGTGGTAGCAGCCTACAAGCGCCAAGGCAAAGAGGGCGAGTTCCGTTCCAATTTACATAGCGGAGGACACGGATTGCCCATTAAACTCAAAGCCTCTGAAAAGAAGGCAGCGATTCAGGCGGCCCAAGCCCTCGGACTCAAAGTAGCCGGCGTGGATCTGCTCCAGAGCGATCGGGGTCCTTTGATTCTGGAGGTGAATTCATCCCCGGGATTAGAGGGCGTGGAGCGCACCACTGGCATCGATGTGGCGGGTGCCATCATCGAATTTATCGAAGAAAACTACCAAGCGTCTAAGCTTAAGAACCGCGATAAAATCGGGGCCTAATGCATAGCTTCTGGGGATACAGAGAGGGAACGCAGGTTCATTTGGACCCCGAAGAGGTGGTGCACGCCACCAAAGTTCTTCGCTTGGAATCCGGCGCAGAAGTGCTCGTTTTTGATGGAAGTGGGTCTGTTTACATGTCTCGTATAGAGAGTGTTAGCAAAAGACATGTCTCCGCTTCTATTCTGGAGGAGCTTCCCGAGTATGGCGCGGTGACCGGGCACCTTCACATCGCCATAGCTCCAACGAAGAATGTGGACCGCATGCACTTCTTCCTGGAAAAGGCGGTGGAGATAGGCGTTCACGCCGTGACGCCTATTTGGACCTTTCATTCGGAACGGAAGCACTGGAACGCGGAAAAAGCCTTGAAAATCATGAAGGGCGCCTGCACGCAGAGCCACAAAGGCCGACTGCCACTCCTCCACTCGGCACAACCGCTGGAGGCGCTTTTAAAGGGCGCCCAAGAAGAAAAACGCTACATCGCCACGTGCTTGGACCGCCCCAAAAACAGCCTCGTGGAGGCTTTTGCAGCTGCGCCTATGGCCACTTCGCTCGTCCTGATTGGACCGGAAGGCGATTTTTCAGAGGCGGAATACAGACAGTCGGAGGCGTTTGGCTTCCAGCACGTTCATTTGGGCCCGCACCGTTTGCGAACAGAAACCGCCGGCCTGTATGCCGTCGCTGCCTTTGCACAGCGTACGCTCTAAGCCCTTTTACGAAAAGCGAAGAAAGTCCGGATCCTCAATGGGGGTGTTCCGAAGGAATTCGGTGGCCGCCTCAATTTCGGTGGCCATCACGCGGTCTCCCGGAACCGCAGGGACTTTACCGCGATACGCCGCCACGAGAGAGGCTATGAAACTTCCTGAATCGCGTCCGGATTGCTCCAGCGCGGAGACAGCAGCGATCCATTCCATGCCGAGGAGGCTCCAAATTCGGCCCAGCACCTCATGCACATGCACCCCTGCGATGCTGCCCATGCTGACATGGTCTTCTTGGCCCGCTGAACTGTCAATGCTGTCCGTGCTGCTCGGGTGAGACAGGACTTTATTGCGGCTCACGAGCGATGCGGCGGAATACTGCACGATCATCAAGCCACTTTCGGTGCCTGGATTCAAGGCCAGGAAGGGCTTGAGGCCGCGCTTGCCTAGACAGAGCTGGTTGAGACGGCGCTCGGAAATGCTGCCCCATTCGCACAGGGCCATTTTTCCATAGTCGAGAGCCAAGGCCAGGGGCTGTCCGTGAAAGTTACCGGCCGAAATCACATCCCCGTCCTCCGTAAACACATTGGGATTGTCCGTGACGGCCTCGGCCTCCCGGAGCATCACCTCCGTGACATGCTGCCACACATCGTTGGAAGCGCCGTGCACTTGGGGGACGCAGCGGAATGAGTAGGGATCTTGCACGTGCTCTTTGATGGGCTGGAAATCCGCACTGTCTTGCAAAAAGTCGCGTACACGTGCGGCGACCAGCGCTTGTCCCGCGTGGGGACGTACGCGGTGAATGCGTGGATCAAAAGGAGCCGAACTGCCATCAAAGCCCATGAGCGACGCGGCCGCCACTAGGTCCGCCCAGTAGGCAATGCGCTGCGTTTGGATCGCCGCCCACAAGCCGTGGGCCAGCATAAATTGGGTGCCATTGATGAGGGCCAATCCTTCTTTGGCCCCCAAGGTGATGGGCTTGAGGTTCTTACTCTCCAAAGCCTCCGCACCCGACAGGCGGTAGGTCCCCACCAAGGCTTCCCCCTCGCCCATGGCTACCAGGGTCATATGGCTCAGTGGCGCCAAATCTCCGGACGCTCCCAAGCTTCCCATGGAAGGTATGCTCGGCAAAATATCGTGGTCCAGCAGCGCATTGATCGCAACCACCGTACTCCATTCCACTGCGGAATAGCCCTGGCAAAGGGCCTTGACCTTGCAGGCCAGCATCAAACGCACGATTTCAGGTTCCACCAAAGGACCCGTCCCCGCTGCATGACTCCGAATCAAATTGGCCTGCAGGGCCGCCAGTTCATCGTCCGCGATGCGCGTGGTACACAAACTCCCAAAGCCGGTGTTGATGCCGTACATCGTATCTCCCTTCGCCATGCGGTTGAGCAAGGCTTGGCGGTTGGCCGTCACTCGCGCTTGACTGTCGGAATCCAAGACGATATGTGCTTTACCGAGCGCTAGGGATTCCCAATCGGCTAAGCTCCACGTTTGATGCAGGGAAAGGGTGCTACGTTTCATTCGACTTTGGTCTAAGGGTTTCAACAAAAGTACGCTGTGCGTGTTAGGTGAAGCATGCAGCATCCCATATTGATTATTGGGCACCGCCAAGGTATTGGCAAGGCCCTGACGGAACATTTACTTTCCCAAGGTCACAGCGTCATCGGCGTCAGCCGTGGCACCTCTGAGCTGGACCATGTAGGACTTACGTCTCTAGAGAAAGACGTGCGCGACCTTACCGCCGACGATTTGCCTCAAGCGCTTTCGGGCCTCGTGTATGCCCCCGGGAGCATCAACCTCAAGCCCTTTAAGAGTCTCAAAGAGCAGGATTTCTTGGACGACTACTCCATCAATGCGTTGGGCGCTGTTCACGCCTGCCAGGTAGCCGAAAAAGCCCTGAGGGAAGGCAAGGGTTCCGTGCTCTTTTTTAGCACCGTAGCCGTAGGACAAGGCATGCCCTTTCATGCCTCTATTGCCATGGCCAAAGGGGCTATTGAGGGGTTGACGCGAAGTTTGGCGGCCGAATGGGCTCCCCATGTGCGCGTGAACGCCCTCGCTCCTTCCCTTACAGATACGCCGCTAGTAAGCAAACTCCTAGGGAATGAAGCACGTGCCCAGGCCGCCGCTGAACGCCACCCCTTGAAACAAGTAGGGCGTCCCGAAGACATTGCCGCATTGGCCGCCACCCTCCTGCAGTCCCCATGGATGAGCGGCGAGGTCGTGGGCATCAACGGAGGTATGGGCCGACTCCGGGTATGAGGACCGTTCATCGACCCGAACACTGGGCCGCCTGGGACGACCGCTACCGCGCCACCTATTTCAACTCCCTCTACGGCGGCCGCTTGGTGGCCATGCTCTGCACGGAAACTGAGCACGGCGTCAATGTATGCCCGGTGTCCCAGATCGTCCACGTCGGCGCCTCACCAGCCAGTGTGGGCATCTTGCTCCGGCCTGCGAGCGATCGACACCAAACCCGCGCCAACATAGAGGCGGGTGCACCGCTAAGCTTGCATTGGCTGCCGAGCAAGGAAGCCCAGAATGCCCACCAATGCAGCGCCGCTTATCCCCCAACAGCCTCCGAAGTGGACGCCGTCGGTTGGACCTTTCATCCCGCACCCAGCTCGCGGTTAGAGGAAGCGCTTATCTCCGCCCACCTCACCTGGAAAGAGACGCACCATCTCTTCAATGGCACGTCCCTCTACGTCTTTCACATCACGGAAATTCAGACCCAAGGCCAACCAGAGGTAGATGGCTTTTGGGACTTCCAAGGCCAACTCTTGCATAGCCAAGGCCTTGACCGCTACGGGGAATTTGAAGCCCGCACCCAACAGCCCTATGCCCGCCCCTAAACGCATTCAAAAGGCCCACCTGCCGACCAAAGACTGCATGATCTGCGGACGCCCTTTCACGTGGCGAAAAAAATGGGAACGCGATTGGGAGAACGTGAAATACTGTTCGGAGCGCTGTTCCCGTCAAAAATCTGCCACATGATCGGCCGTTTGATCTTAGGGGACCAGCTCAATCCACACCACAGCTGGTTCAGTCAAGTCGAGCCCGACAAGGTGTGCTACTATTTGGTCGAGGCCTTTGAGGAGCTCACCTACGCGCCCCACCACCGGCAGAAGATGCTGGGATTCTTGGGGGCGATGCGCGCGTTTGCGGACCACCTGCGTGCGCAGGGGCATTCGGTGCGTTATCGGAGTGTGAAGGACCGAATTCAAGACCTTCCCGCCTTCCTCCAATCCGAAAAAAACGCCGGCCATGTGACCGCATGGGAAGCCCAAGAACCAGACGAATACCGGCTGGATCAAGCCCTACGGTCCATCGTGGACCGAATGGTCTCTTCCGAGCATTTTCTTACAGAGCGCCCCGACGTAGCCACGCATTTTACCGGCAAGAAAACCTACCTGATGGAATCCTTCTACCGAATGATGCGCAAGAAAACCGGGATTTTGATGGAAGGAGATCAGCCCGTTGGGGGCCAATGGAACTACGATGCCGATAACCGCCAGGCATGGCCCAAAGGCCACCAAGCCCCTCCCATCCCCTTCTTTAGCCACGATCTACGCGACTTGGACCGGGAATTGGACGAAGTAGGCCTGCCGCGCTGGGGGGACTCCAGAGCCGCGGCCTTCCCTTGGCCCTTGAATCGAGAAGAAGCCCTTCAGGTGCTCGATGCTTTTGTGGCAGACCGACTCGTGCATTTTGGCGCGTACCAGGATGCCTTGGTGGATCATGCACCCTTCCTTTACCATTCGTTGCTCAGCTTTGCGCTGAATACTAAAATGCTGCAGCCCTTGGAGGTCATTCAGGCCGCGGAGGACGCCTACCGAAGGGGTCAGGCCCCTTTGAATTCGGTAGAAGGATTTATCCGCCAAATTTTAGGCTGGCGCGAGTTTGTGCGCGGCATTTACTGGGCCGAAATGCCCGAGTATGGCCACCTGAACTTCTTCCAGCACGAAAAGCCGCTTCCCTCTTGGTTTTACACGGGCCAAACCTCCATGCGTTGCGTGGCCCAAGCCATCCAGCAAAGTCTCTCGAACGCCTACGCCCACCACATTCAACGCTTGATGGTGACGGGCAATTTGGCTTTGCTTTTGGGTAGTCATCCAAACGAAATAGATCAATGGTATCTAGGCATTTACATAGATGCACTTGAATGGGTAGAACAACCCAACACGCGCGGAATGAGCCAATATGCGGATGGCGGCAAACTGGGAAGTAAACCCTATGTTTCGAGCGGAGCTTACCTCCACAAGATGTCCAACCACTGTGCATCCTGTCGCTACAAGGTCCGCGAAAAGACGGGGCCTGACGCCTGCCCCTTCAATGCCTTGTATTGGGACTTTCACGACCGCCACCGGGACAAGTTGGAGAAAAACCCACGCATTGGCATGGTATACCGCACCTGGGACCGCATGGGGACAGCTCAACAAACGGCACTACTCGAACGTGCACACTGGATACACGAAAACGTCGAAGACCTATGACCGCATATTGGTGGATTCGGGACGATCAGCGCCTGCACAACCATCCTACCCTGAAGGCCGCACTTGCTTGGCGGGAAGAAACCGGTGCAACCCTCCGGGCCGTCTATGTACAAGGCCCCACGGCCCCTGCACGGTTTAGCGAATATCCGGATCCGGTCCCGCGCAGTTCCCCAGTCAAGGAGGCCTACCAGCAAGCGAGCTTGGAGGCCCTCACGGCTGGTCTCAAACAGCTAGATGTGGAAGTTGAGATTACCGCACAATCCCTAGAAGCCTGGTTGACAGACCGCCAGCCCGATGCCGTTTTCTTCACCTTTGGCGCCGCCTGGGAGGAACGTGAAGCGGAACGTATACTTAGCTCTTCCAGGGTGCCCGCATGGGGATACCACAGCCGAACCCTACTCCGACCTCAAGAAGCGTTTCAGCCAGACCTGCCATCCACCTATACCCCATTCCGAAAGCGTGTCGAAAGCCTTCTCGGCCACGTCCCTTTCCCGGACATCCAACCCTTTGAAGGAAGCGCCAGCCTCATCCATCCCTTCAGCGCCAAGGAAGCCGAAGCACGTGCACACCTGTACGCCTATGTCGCTGCAGAGGGTCCCGGACGCCGCTACAAGACTACCCGAAACGGCATGCTAAACGCCCAGGACTCCACCAAGCTCTCCGCCTACCTCAGCCTAGGCCTGGTGCATCCACAGGAAGTTTGGAACCGCTGTTTAGAGGTGGAGAACGCTGTGGGGGGCTGCGAGGAAATCTACTGGATTCGCTTTGAATTGCTGTGGCGCGAGTATTTCCAGTGGGTAGCCTATGAAGCGGGTGCCAAACTCTTTCGAGCTAGGGGCCTGAAAAACGAGGCATCGCCCGAAACGCGCATGGGCAGTCGGAAAGCCTTTGAGCTCTGGACGGAAGGAAGAACGGGCGACGCCTTGGTGGACGCGGCTATGCGTGAATTGAAGGCCACAGGCTATCAAAGCAACCGGGCACGACAGAATGCCGCCTCTTACTGGATTCACGACTTAAAGCAGCCTTGGCGAGTGGGAGCCGCCTACTTTGAAGCTATGCTGGTGGACTACGATGCGGCCTCCAATTGGGGCAATTGGGCCTATATCGCGGGAGTTGGGAACGATCCTCGCCCCTTTCGAAAATTCAATACCCATAAGCAAGCGGAACAGTACGATCCAGACGGATCCTACAGGGCGGCTTGGTCGTCTCAGTAAGTAGCTAGACGAGCAGCCAAGTCACTGAATTCCAAAGCTTCTTGATCTCCAGTAGCCAAATTTTTCAGCTGCGCTTGCCCAGCGGCACGCTCGGCCTCTCCAATCAAGATTACAAAGGGAATTCCCCGTTTTTCGGCGTAGTCAAATTGCTTTTTAAGCTTGGCCGCTTCCGGATAGAATTCCACACGAAGACCGGACTTACGCAAGCGCAATGCCCAGTCGTAGGCATGGGGCGCATCGGATTCGGACAGGGTGAAGACCAATGCTATAGGCGCATTGCTCAAGCTCACGGGTAAGCGTCCTAGCTCCTCCAAACAGAGAATAATACGGTCCAAACCAAAGCTAATGCCGACCCCAGAAGTGTCTTTCAAGCCAAAGATGCCGGTCAAATCATCGTAGCGACCGCCTCCTCCTACGCTGCCCATTTGGACTTCGTTGGCGGTGACCTCCAAGATGCATCCTGTGTAGTAATTCAAGCCTCGAGCCAGCGTAATATCAATGGCAAGTGGGGCTTCCCCTGCATGGTCTAGGACAAACTGCAACTCGTTCACGCCTTGCATGCCTGTTGCGGAAGATGCCAACCACGTGCGCAGAAACGCAAGCGATTCCGCTGCATCCCCAAAGGGCTGCATGGCAGGTTCCAGCGCGGCCAATTCCGGAGCCGAAAAGCCTTTGCTCTCTAGTTCCGCGAGCACACCCGATTTGCCAATTTTATCCAGCTTGTCCAGCGCCACGGTGAAGTCAACCAAGCGATCGCCCACCCCACTAACCTCGGCAATGCCAGCCAAAACTTTGCGGTTGTTCAAGCGAATCGTCACAGGAAGCTTGAGCGCCTGAAAGGCCTGCTGGTACAGGTGAATCAACTCCACTTCTTGCCACAAACTCTTGCTGCCTACCACATCCGCATCGCATTGGTAAAATTCGCGGAAGCGGCCCTTCTGCGGGTTGTCCGCGCGCCATACGGGCTGCATTTGGTAGCGCTTAAACGGCAGGGCCAACTGACCCGCGTTCTGCACGACATAACGGGCAAAAGGAACGGTTAAGTCGTAGCGGAGCGCCTTGTCGGCCACTTCACTGCCTTTGGGCTGGCTAGGATCTGCGACGGCTTTCATAAAGTCTCCCGAACGCAAAATCTTGAAAATCAAGCGATCCCCTTCTTCCCCGTACTTTCCCATGAGGGTTTCTAGGTTCTCAAAGCTTGGGGTTTCCAGGGGACTGTAGCCAAAGACCTCAAAGGTGGTCCGCAGCACATGCATGACGTACTGACGTTTGGCTACCTCCTGGGCGGAAAAATCGCGGGTTCCTTTGGCTACGCGGGGCTTCATTACTTGACGAGTTTCTTGTATTTAAACTTCTTAGGCTCGGCCGAGGTTCCGCCCAAGCGCTTCTTCTTGTTTTCTTCGTAATCGGAGAATGATCCCTCAAAGTAGTACACTTGAGAGTCTCCCTCAAAGGCCAGAATGTGGGTACACACGCGGTCCAAGAACCACCGGTCGTGCGAAATGATGACCGCACAGCCCGCAAAATGCTCTAGACCCTCTTCCAACGCACGCAAGGTATTGATATCCAAATCGTTGGTAGGTTCGTCCAGCAGCAATACGTTACCGCCCTCTTTCAGGGCCATGGCCAGGTGCAAGCGGTTTCGTTCTCCCCCAGAAAGGATGCCAATCTTTTTGGATTGGTCGCCCCCGCTAAAGTTGAAGCGGGCCAAGTAGGCACGGCTGTTCACAATTTGGCCACCTAGCTCAAATTGCTCTTGGCCATCGCCAATGATCTCGTAGATGGATTTCTCTGGATCCAGCTTGGCGTGGCTCTGATCCACATAGGAGATCTTCGCCGTTTCACCCAAGGAGAATGACCCTCCATCGGGCTGGAGCTGGTCCATAATCATGCGGAAGATGGTCGTTTTACCGGCACCGTTCGGACCGATAATGCCGACAATACCTGCGGGAGGCAAATTGAAGTTCAAATCTTCATAGAGCAAGCGATCGCCGAAGCCTTTCTTGACATTCTTGGCTTCAATCACATTGCTGCCCAATCGTGGACCATTGGGAATGAAAATCTCCAGGCGCTGTTCCTTGTCCTTTTGCTCCTCGTTCATCAGCTTGTCGTAGCTGCTCAAACGTGCTTTGGACTTGGCTTGACGGCCTTTGGGGTTCATACGCACCCATTCCAGCTCGCGCTCCAACGTCTTCCTACGCTTGGTGGCCTGCTTTTCTTCCTGCTCCAAACGCTTGGTCTTCTGATCCAACCACGACGAGTAATTGCCCTTCCAAGGAATACCTTCACCGCGGTCCAATTCTAAAATCCAGCCCGCCACGTTGTCCAAGAAATAACGGTCGTGTGTTACGGCGATGACCGTGCCTTTGTACTGCTGCAGGTGGTGCTCCAACCACAGAATGGATTCTGCGTCCAAGTGGTTGGTCGGTTCGTCCAAGAGCAGAACATCCGGGTTCTTCAAGAGCAAGCGGCACAAGGCTACACGACGGCGCTCACCCCCTGACAGCACACTAATGGGCATATCGCCTTCGGGGCATTGCAGCGCGTCCATGGCGCGAGCCAAAACCGTTTCCAACTCCCAGGCGTTGCTTGCGTCAATGCGGTCTTGCAATTCCGCCTGGCGGTTCATCAATTTCTCCATCTTGTCGGGGTTTTCATACACCTCCGGCAAGCCGAATTGATCGTTGATTTGGTTGTATTCTTCCAGGATGGCCACCGTATCTGACATGCCCTCCTTCACAATATCCATGACGGTTTTGCTCTCATCGAGCTGGGGCTCCTGCTCCAGGTAGCCCACCGTGTATCCCTGCGAAAAGACTACATCGCCTTGGAAATTCTTTTCCACGCCGGCAATGATCTTCAGCAAGGTCGACTTACCCGAACCGTTGAGACCAATGATGCCAATTTTTGCGCCGTAGAAGAAGCTTAAATAAATGTCCTTCAGGATGGCTTTGTTGTTGTTCGGGAGGATCTTGGAGACTCCCGACATGCTAAAGATGATTTTCTTATCGTCTGACATGAATACTGGAATTGAACTGCAAATATCGGCATTCCTGCGAGGCATGGTTGTTGTAATTTCCCCAACTGCATGCGTAACAGGCTATTTCTTTTCTTTTTTCTGCTCGGGCTGACCGCCTTGGGGCAATCCTCGGTGCTCTTTTCGGGCCGAATCGTGGAAGACAAGACCCTCGAGCCGCTGCCCTGGGTCATTATCGTCAATGCCCGAACGGAAGAAGCCTTTGCCTCCGAAGACGACGGTTCCTTTCGTTTACAGGGCCAAGCGGGCGACACCTTGGTGTTTTCTAAACCTGGTTTTTCCTACCGCTATGCCGCCATTCGGGCCGAACAGAATGTGCAAATCACCCTCCTGCCCCAAAATTACCTGCTCAAAGAAGTTCCCGTAACCGCGTACAAACTGACGAGCAACTTGCCCAAGGAGATGCCGATGCAAAGCCCGGCTCGCCCCGAAGGATCGGGCATTCAGGTACCCACACGGGTCAAACCCACGATGGCAAACCCACTGGATCTGCTCTACGATCAATTTGGAAACCGGCCGCGTCAACTCCGTGAATTAGAAGCCATTTTAGAAAGTGAATCCTACCGCGAAAAATTGGCGGAAAGCCAAAACCGAAGCGCCCTATTCGAACTCACAGGTTTGACCGCCAGCCAAGTGGAAGAATTCCTGCTCTTCTGTCAGTGGAATGAAAGCCAAATTCGCTCCGCCACAGACTATGTCCTGCTGCAGAGCTTATTGGTCTGCTTTGAAGAATTTCAAGCTATTCAAGCAGCCGAGGCGGCCGCGTCGCCCAATTAACGGCTGTAGTTGGGGGCCTCGCGCGTGATGGTGACGTCGTGGGGATGGCTCTCCGCAATGCCTGAAGCGGTAATGCGCACAAACTGCGCCTTTTCCTTGAGCGTCTCCACGTCTTTAGCGCCACAGTAGCCCATTCCCGCGCGCAAACCTCCGATAAACTGGTACATCACGTCCTTGACCTCTCCTTTGTACGGAACGCGGCCAACAATGCCTTCTGGGACCAACTTTTTGATGTCGTCTTCTACGTCTTGGAAGTAGCGGTCCTTGGATCCAGCTTCCATAGCTTCAACCGAACCCATGCCTCGGTAGGATTTGAAGCGGCGGCCGTCCAAAATAATGGATTCGCCAGGAGCCTCATTGGTTCCTGCGAGCAAGGAGCCCAACATGACCGAATCGGCACCCGCCGCAATAGCCTTGACGATGTCTCCCGTGTAGCGAATGCCGCCATCTGCAATCACGGGAACGCCAGAGCCTTTGATGGCCTCGGATACCACCATAACAGCGGAAAGCTGTGGAACACCTACACCTGCCACTACACGCGTCGTGCAAATGGAGCCAGGTCCAATGCCCACCTTAACGGCGTCTGCACCTGCCGCTACCAAGAATTTAGCCGCTTCTGCCGTTGCAATGTTGCCGACCACTACGTCCAAATCAGGGAATTGGCCCTTTACTTTTTTGAGCGCATCTACCACGCCCTGGGTATGTCCATGCGCCGTATCAATGACAATGGCATCCACGTTGGCCGCAACCAACAGGGACACGCGGTCCAAAACGTCTGGTGTCACACCGACAGCCGCCGCTACACGCAACCGACCAAAGGCGTCCTTATTTGCATTGGGCTTGTTCCGCTTCTTGCTGATATCACGGTAGGTAATCAAGCCCATCAAGGTGCCGTCTTTGCGGACGACGGGAAGTTTTTCAATCTTGTTTGCCTGGAGGATGCCTTCCGCTTCATCCATAGTGGTACGCTCGTCTGCAGTCACCAAAGGTTGGGCCGTCATGACTTCACCTACAGGCTTGTGGTCTTCGGTTTCAAAGCGCAAATCGCGGTTGGTAATGATACCAATGAGCTTCTTTTCGCCGTCCACCACGGGGATGCCACCAATGCGGTATTCTGCCATCAATTTTTTGGCTTCGCCGATCAAGGCGTCAGCGGCCAATGTCACGGGATCCATGATCATTCCGCTTTCCGCACGCTTGACCTTGCGCACTTCCATGGCCTGCTTCTCAGCCGTCATGTTCTTGTGCAAGACACCAATGCCCCCATCTTGGGCCATCGCAATAGCCATGTTGGCTTCCGTCACGGTATCCATGGCCGAACTAATGATCGGCGTCTTCAGCGTTATGTGGCGCGTGAATTTGGATTCGATCCGCACATCGCGCGGAAGGACTTCAGAAAAAGCGGGGACGAGGAGGACGTCATCGTACGTGAGGTACTCTCCGATGACTTTGGGAAGGTTCGATTCCATGGCGCAATTTACGGTCTAAATTGCGTGCAAAGATAACGAAAAAGCCGCCCTT
>Ga0255757_10002503_pt1 | contig 17291 bp, 12 predicted proteins | sample 071ome_27_FD_179957 | JGI IMG/M metagenome (GOLD analysis project Ga0255757, IMG submission 179957) | Coastal salt marsh microbial communities from the Groves Creek Marsh, Skidaway Island, Georgia - 071409AT metaG (version 2) | ecosystem: Environmental > Aquatic > Marine > Intertidal zone >...
CTGCACTTCGTTCTTCAACTCGGGGCGGGTCGGATCTGCGCTGGTCAGAATGTAGCTCGGTTCCCTTTCGCGAATACGATCGGTTTCTACAGTGTGAAAGACCGGGATGCTTGGAGTGGGGCGACGATTTTTGTTCACTTCGTTGAGCCGTTTTTGCAATGCGCGAGATTGAACCCGTACCTCATCGGGAAGGATCTCGTTGATCTTGCCGCCGTCGATTCTTAGGATCGGGTAGTAGTCGTCGGCGATCTTCTGTTCTTCGACGGTACGCTGGTTTTCGGGCTTCAGAATCACGGCACGCACATCCGGCGGCAGCATCTCGACACGCTCGTTATAGAGGCGTTGTTTGAAGGGAGCGAGGAGTTCTTCCAATTCTTTTTCCAATGGAGCGCGCGCCTTTTGGTTCTCGGCCATGACCTTGCCGGCTTCCAGCAGCGTTTCCGCGCTTGCCAAAGTCACCTTTCGTAAAACAAGAGGATCAAACAACGCCTTCATGGAGTAGTAGTCTCTCATTGATATGGGATCAAACATGTGATCGTGGCATTTGGCGCAGGCAACAGTCACCCCCATGAATGCCGAGGAAACGGTGTCCACAGCGTTGATGGCCAGATTGCCGCCGCTGCCTCGCGCAAGAAATCCCAGCGCGAACATGTCGCCGGGACGTGGTTCCCGCTCGGATCGATAGCCGGTGGCGGACATACGTGTGCGCTCATAAGCGCGTCTTCCTGTCAGTTGTACCTGAACAAAATCGTCGTAAGGAACATCATCGTTGAGTGCGCCGATGACCCAATCTCTCCACAGATGAATTCCAGGAGCGGCCGTCATACCCGAATCAGTGTCCGCATATCGCAATACATCCAACCAATGTCGCGCATAACGCACGGCGTGTTGTTCGCTTTCGAGTAGTTTGTTGACGACTTTTGCGTACGCGTTTTTCGATTCGTCAGCGAGGAAAGCCTCCTGCTCAGCTGGAGATGGAGGTAGACCCACAAGATCCAGATAAACCCGGCGCAAAAGAATCAGTTTATCGGCCGGATCAACGGTTTTCAGTCCGAGAGCCCGACGGCTTTCCGCAAGGAACCGGTCGACCGGATGCTCTGAACAACCGTCGCTCTGAGGGATTTTCGGAGTGATAATGGGCCGTAACGACCACCAAAGTTCCGTTGGAATCTTCCTCTGACCTTCCTCCGCTTGGGCGACGTGCAAAAACCATGAGGTGAAAACGGCACAGGAGACAAACAGAAACAGGCTCGAAACCATGTTTCGTCTTCGTTGACTCCTTGGAACGTTCCTGGGATTCCTGTTGAATGGCTTCATCATTTCGAGTGGACAAATCCAGATCCTCATCGACCTCCGGTTGAATTACGAATGCTAATGAGCCCGTGTTGATTGTCGAGTAGATTTCCATATCACTCTTCATGGCCAATAAGAGTATGCGGGGCAGGGTGATGGTATCTGGGATTTGGAAATCGCTTCCAGTCAGGTGAAAGGCTTCCGTTCTGTGAAAAATTCAAGAACGCGAAAGATTGAGCGATGAGCCACGTTTATTGCAGCTCCATTTTGTTGAAGCAGGATAATGGAGCTTGCTTAATGATGCATAGGAAGACTACTGTGATGGATGTTGAATGCCCTGTTGGTTGTAATTCGCCCTGAGATTGGATGGACAAGAGTCGCTAGAAGAGAGGAGAACTTTTTAATGATCGCGTTGATCGAGTGGGGTTTGCTTGCTTTGGTGACGACGGGGATTGAAAGTTGGGGCATGATTGAACTGGGAGCGGGTAAAAATAGCATTGGAGGCGCTTACAGCTTGTCGTTAGGCAGGATTCTTAATTATCAAATTGTCTACCTGTTGCTATTCTCTTTGTTCGTTTGCGTTGCTTCTGTGATGATTTATTTTTCAGTAAAAAAAGAAATCATTCAATGTGGTTTTTATTATTTGTTTGGTGTGGTTCTCTATCTTTCATGCCCTATGTTGCTAATGAAAATGTTGGATGCTTTTCCCGGAGTCAATACTTGGGTGTGTTTTGTGGTGGCGATAGTTTTGATTGTGGTTTCCACGTATGCTGCGATACCAAATATACTGTTTCCGAATGTAACTGATGGGTTTTCAATATTTATTATAATTTCATTTATATTATGTGGGATGCTTTTTTGTTGTCACTTTATTAATGTTATTAAATTAAAAATTGGATGAAGTGCCAGTAAGCAATGGTTTTATTTAAGAGTGAACAACTTTTTGTTTCAATTTTTTTAACTTTTTTTCAGATAATCTTATATTTAAAATGCGCTTTACAAAGTTGGCGTCCCTGTGGTGCAGGTAGTTCAAACTGCATAATTCCGAATGGAATTCTCTGTCGCTATTTGTATTGGCAATAGAAAATAGTGCATTCTTCTCAGATCTGACAAAATTCGGATGTATCCACGCTATTATCCTGAAAAAGAGCGTCAAAGGAGAAAACCACCAATGGCAATTCCACAAGACTTGTTCATAAAATTGCGTTTCATTGCATTTGTAATATTTGCAATATGCATTTATAAAAGAATCGTTCCATGATGTAGTGAACATTTTAATTTTTTATCTTGGTTATGCTGCTGTCAGACTTGTGATGCTTGGTCGCGCAGGTAAGACGAAACTGAGTTCTTTTGAACATGCATTGGAGAAAATTACCGTTATGGGATATTCGCACGCGTGGCGAATAATGCAAGTTTTATTATCGTATGATTGTTCCGGGGGGGAGATGCTCCATCTTGAACATCTTCACAAGCTGCAGGTAAGGTAATGTCTGCAGGGGAGCATTCACGTTAATAAATGAGCGTTTCAAATGACAAGTCAACAGCATTCGTATAGCCGCGTTCAGTCTATCGACAATTCCATTCCCACGTGTTATAACGATAGCACATTAATCTCAAACCATCATTAAATCATGTTCAACCAATCAACATCTCGTCGAAGCTTTGTAACGAAAAGTGCCGCAGCCGGAGCAGGGCTCCTGATCATGCCTACTGGAACTCTTTTCGGGAAAAACCGTCCCGGGAATAAACTGAACATCGCCCTAATTGGTTGCTGGGGACGAGCGACCGCGCACTTTCGCATGTTGGAGAAGGAAAATGTGGTGGCACTTTGTGATGTGAATTCCAGAGCTCTGGGTGCCGCCGCCGAGAAGTTTCCGAAGGCAAAACAATACAAGGATTGGCGCAAATGTCTGGACCAGAAAAATCTGGACGCTGTGGTGTGCTGCACCCCGGACCATCATCACGCCTTCGTTTCTACCTGGGCGATGAACCGCGGCCTGCATGTCTATGGCGAAAAGCCCCTGGCCAATACCGTCGAAGAGGCTCGCACCGTGCGCGAAACGTATCTCAAGAATCGAGATAAGATTGCGACGCAATGCGGAACGCAAAGGCACTTTCACCCCAATTTTGATTACGTGAAAGCCCTCGTTCGAACAGGTGCCATCGGCGAATTGGAAGAGGTCCACGCCTGGGGAAACAGGACTCACGACAAAACGGACTATCCTGCGGGAACGGGATCGGCTCCCGATTACCTGGATTGGGATCTCTGGGTCGGCCCCTCTCAGATGAGGCCATTCAGTGAAGATTATTTTGCCGCCTACAACCACAGGACGAAAAAACGCGACCTTTCATACTTCGTTTCGGATGTATCGAAGTGGCCTCGGGGGTCGAATTGTCTGTCCTGGAATATGTATCGTGAATTTGGGAATTGGCAGATTGGCGATATGGGAAGCCATACCATGGACCTCGCCTTCAATCCGCTTGAAGCAGATTATCCCATCTCGGCTCAAGCTGAGGGCGAAGCTTACAATCCAAACGTATCCCCGTCCCGAATGAGTTCCCATTGCATGAACCCAGCCAATGAATGGCGGGGAGAGATAGCGGTCTCGTGGTATCAGGGAGGCAACATGCCGAAATCTCCTCTCAGCTACATTGACCTGAACAAAGTGGGCCATGGAGCCCTTTTCAAAGGGACCAAAGGCTTCATTGTTGCCGATTTTAAAACACGCACGGTCATTCCCTATGGTGAGGGTTCCGACATGTCTTACTTCAAGGCGCAGAACATTCACATACCGAAAAAAACAGTCTCCGACTTTGGTGAGGAATGGACCAACGCCTGCAAAACGGATCTCAAAACTTCCTGCAACTTTGATTACTCTGGAATCATGATCGAGCAGCTCCTTCTGGGTTCGGTTGCCTTTGACGTGGGCAAAAAGCTGGACTATGACGCCGCAAAAATGGAGGTCACCAATAGCCCCCGAGCGAATCAACTGCTAAGGAAGGAATACCGCAGTGGTTGGGTGCTCAATGGTTAGGCGGTGCTTCCGTCATCAACTCTCCTTGCTATGATGTGATCGAGTTACTACGCTGGATGTATCTCAATGAGGATACGCTATTAACATGGACCGGACAAACACGATGCTGCGATTTTCTGCGAATAAGAACTGTTTTTATGGGACCTTTATATGCGGCGTGTTCGGTTTTGTTTTCATCGCCCTTTCTTTTACTCCTGCCTGCTTTGGCGCATCGGAAAACGACACAATAGAATTAGCGGGATTGGATTGGTGGTCCCTGCAACCCGTGCGGCATGTCTCCCTACCTTCGGAATCCGATTGGGCACGGAACTCCATCGACAACTTCGTTCACCAAAAATTGATCGAAAACGGACTTCAGCCTTCGAGGGAAGCCGATCAGGAGATTCTGATCCGCAGATTGTATTTCGATTTGGTCGGGCTTCCACCGACACCCGATGAAGTGGATCTCTTTTTGTCGGACCCGTCGGATGCAGCTTATGACAAACTGGTCGATCGACTGCTTGCCTCTCCGCATTATGGCGAACGCTGGGGGAGGCACTGGCTGGATGCCGCGCATTTCGGCGAGAGCAATGGATTCGAATACAATCAACCTCGTGATCATGCGTGGCATTATCGTAACTGGGTCATCCATGCCTTGAATCAGGATATGCCATATGACGCATTTGTCCGCATGCAATTGGCTGGCGACGCCATCAAGCCCGGGGCCGAAGGTGTTATTGCCACCGGTTTTCTTGTCACGGGACCGCACAACACGACTAAGCCATCCAATGACACCATGCGCAAGACCATGCGCCAGGATGAAATGGAGGATATGATCGCGCTGGTGGGGCAAACTTTCCTTGGACTGACGGTTAATTGCGCCCGTTGTCACGACCATAAGTTCGATCCGATCACTATGTCCGATTATTACAGCCTGGCCTCCGCATTGGCTGGCGTGGAATTTGGCGACCGAACAATTCCACGACAGGATGGGAGCGTGGTCAGTAGCGGAGGTGAAGGAGACAAAGAACAAGAAAACACTGACAAAACCTGGGCGGTCACATCAATTGATCCCGGTGTCACCCATGTTTTACGACGTGGTGATGTGCGAAATATAGGGAATGCCGTTTCTCCCAGAGGGATCCTTGCCCTTCGGATGCTGAATCATGATTTTGGATTACAACCCGAAGCCGGTGATCTTGCTCGCAGATCGAAATTGGCGGAATGGATCACTGATCCTAAAAACCCACTATTCGCACGCGTCATCGTTAATCGCATCTGGAAACATCATTTCGGCCAGGGAATTGTGAGCACTCCCAATGATTTCGGATACGGTGGCGGTCGACCAAGTCATCCTGATTTGTTGGACTGGTTATCCGGCTATTTAAAACAACATGACTGGCGGCTTAAACATCTGCATCGCCTGATTGTGACTTCAGCCTCCTATCGCCAATCTTCCAGGTTTAATGCTGAGGCCGCTGCCGTGGATGCCGGGAATCGTTTCCTTTGGCGTAGGGAGCCATCCCGGTTGGAAGGAGAAATCTTGCGTGACACCTTGTTATCTGTGTCCGGTGTGCTGGATCCAAAATTAGGAGGTAAGGGGTATCGCGACATGCATGAATACAAATTCAAGGGCAGCCATTTTTACGACATCATTCCACAGGATCGACCAAAGCAGTTTCGCAGAACAATTTATCGTTTCAGTCCACGGGGCGCCAAGCGCACACTTTTGGATGCATTTGACTGTCCTGATCCATCGGCCATCACTCCTCAACGCGCCGTCACGAACACCCCCTTACAATCGCTTGGATTGATGAATAACGATTTTGTCATAAGCATGGCACAAGCATTCGCCGAACGGCTTAAATTACAAGCGGGATCCGATGGGGAACAGCAGATTAAGTTTGCATACCGGCTTGCGTATGGCCGAAAGGCGGAAGAGAAAGACTTGGAAACTTCTCTTCGGTTTATTCAAGAGCACGGGTTGGCTTCTTGGTGTCGGGTTGTTTTCAACAGCAATGAATTGCTATATGTTCGATAGAAATAAACTTTCGCGACGTGAATGGCTTCAATGGGCTTCACATGGTTTGGCGGGCGCCGCGTTGACCAATCTCTTTGCATCTGATCGTCCGGTGCCGGGGGGAGCGCAGCGGCTCGATCACCGTGCCAGCGCAAAGCGTGTGATTCACATCTGCTTGATGGGGGGGCTGAGTCACATCGATTCCTTCGATTTTAAACCCGGATTGGCCAAGTTTCACAATCAATCACTCCAATACACCGAACGACCTGCAACTTTCTTCAATCAAATCGGGCTCATTCGAAAGAATGACTGGGAATTTCGTCAGCATGGGAAGAGCGGATTGTGGATATCGGATTTGTTTCCGCACCTCGGCGGGGTGGCGGATGAACTGACCGTGATCCGATCCATGGTCGCTGATTCCGCCAATCATACGCCAGCCACCTTCCAACAAAATACAGGGTTTCAATTGAACGGATTTCCAGTCATGGGTTCATGGGTTTCTTACGGATTGGGTGTTGAAACCGAGAATCTTCCTGCCTATGTGGTGCTTCCTGACGCCCGAGGTTACCCTGCTGGAGGCACCATCAACTGGTCGAATGGATTTCTTCCGTCGCGACACCAAGGAGTAGCCTTTAACAGCAGTGGGGTGCCGATTCCCGATTTGTTCCCACCTGAAGGAATATCTAAAAAAACCGATGCGGCATCCAGGGAACTGCTGGCAGAGTTGAATGCGAATGATCTCGAACGGCATGGATTGGAAGATGCCATGTTGGCCCGCATTCGCAGCCACGAACTTGCCGCACGCATGCAGTTGGCCATTCCCGAAGTAACAGCCATCGATGGCGAATCCGAATCCACCCGCGACATGTATGGGCTTCATCGGGAAGAGACGCGGGATTTCGGACGCAATTGCTTGCTTTCACGACGACTCCTGGAGCGCGGTGTGCGCTTCGTTCAACTGATTTCCGGCGGATCATTCGGTTCTCCTCGTATCAACTGGGACGGTCACGAAGACATGCGGAAAAATCACTCTCGGGAAGCCGCCCGGATCGATCAACCCATCGCGGCCCTGTTACGTGACCTTCGCCAACGGGGCATGCTGGATGATACACTTGTCTTGTTCACCAGTGAGTTTGGCAGGACTCCATATACCCAAACAGACGAAGACAAACTTGGAACCGGACGGGACCATAACATGTATGGATTTTCAGTGTGGATGGCCGGCGGTGGATTGAAGCCGGGCTTCGCCTACGGTCAGACGGATGAAATAGGGTGGAAGGCATCGGAAAAATTGGTTCACTGGCACGACTTTCATGCCACTGTGCTACACCTATTGGGCGTCGATCACGAACGATTGACATTTTATCATAATGGCATCGAACGGAGATTGACCAATGTGCATGGGAATGTGCTGTCCGGCATCCTTGCCTAGGTTGTTCGCCTGGTTTTAATAGTATCCGTAAGGGGAGATTTTGGAATCGGGATTGCCTTTGTGATTGACTCGGCTGGCCACCCAAAAGTTAAGTCCAGTTGTTTTTCCCTTGAGATTCAGATCTCCCATCCCTTGCGGTATTCGGTGGAAATGTATTGATTGGCGGCTTTGTTGTTGGTCACTTTTAAATTCTTGGCATCCCATTTGATTTCCGTTCCGGCGCGCAGAGCGACTTGACCGAGTAGAACCACTTCCGTGACTGGGCCTGCTTTATCGAAATTGGATAGAGCCGGAGAACCTCCTCTGCAAGCGGCGAACCAGTCGTCGTAGTGGCACTGATGCCAGTCCTCGCATTCTCCGAAGATTCTGGGGGTGTTTATTTCCTGATACTTGCGTCCGCTTTTCAGTTTTCCACCTCCGCTGTAATGCGTCAGCATCGTATCTTCTGTCCCGACCATCAGGATGCCGTTTGTATCGTATTCAGAACCGGGGAATAGGTCTTGTGAGGGTTTTCTTCCGCCATCATACCAATGAAACTTGAAGGCTGGTTTCCCAGGTCGTTTTGGGAAATCCCAAACGATATGGGACTCGGTCGGTCCGGTTTCATTCGTTTGACCGATTGCGTCCGCGACGATTTTCTCCGGAGCACCCATATCCATCGACAAGGTTGCCAGGTTCAGGAGATGACACCCCATGTCTCCGATCGCTCCCGTTCCGAAATCCCAATAGGCGCGCCAGGTGAATGGATGATAGGCGGGATGGTAGGGACGCCACGGTGCACAACCGATCCATAGATCCCAGTCGATATGGTCCGGAACGGCGTGTGCGCCTGTTGGGCGTTCAAGTCCCTGTTTCCAGTATCGACCAGGTCGATTCGTCCAGCAGTGCATTTCTTTAATCTCCCCGAGAGCGCCTGATTTGACGACTTCCGCATCTCGTCTCATTTTTGAGCTTGAGATTCCTTGGTTGCCCATTTGGGTAGCAATCCCTGCTTCCCTGGCTGCTTGTGTGAGTGTTCGCGCTTCCCATACGGTGTGAGTGAGCGGCTTCTGACAAAACACATGTTTCCTGGATCGAACGGCCCGCATGGCCGGGTGGAAATGCATATGGTCCGGTGTCGAGATGGTCACGGCGTCGATCTTGTCTGTCATCTCATCGAACATCACGCGGTAGTCCTTGTAGCGTCTGGCCTGGGGGAATTTATCGAACATCTCGGCTGCGTGTTGGTGGTCAATGTCCACAAGCGCCACAATATTTTGTGATTCACAGAAGGTGAGATCTGCCTTGCCCTTGCCTCCACACCCAATGCCGGCAAGATTCAGACGTTCGTTTGCACCCAGCACGTTTCTGGTGGAGACGAAAGGAAAGGTGACAGCGCTTGCTGCCAAAGCGGAGCTTTTGATGAATGAACGGCGTGATAAATGATTCTGCTTCATGGTGATAGTCTGACCTTTACTTATCAAATGGCTAATAGGTTGAGCAAGTTCCTTTTTTGATCCAATAAGTCGTCAGGGCGGCAGTTCATTTATCAAACAATGGAGGACAAGAAACCCAAGGATTTCTGTGGAGTGCGTGCGACTAGGCTCCGCTTTGGATAAGGGCCGCCTACAAAAAAATATGCTTCATTTAAAAACAACCAGTCGATTCCCCACCGCGTCATGAATTTGCAGTTGAGGGCTGCGAAAAAGGGTAGTTTCTGAGAGATAAGTATGCTGAGGAGTTGACTTGAGGTATCCAAAGCGGCGCCAAGTCGCGCGCATTCCATATGGTTCTCGCCTCATTCTTACATTCATAGAATTAAATGAGATGCACCCTTGGATGAAACCCGGACAGGATGGATTTTGAGGTTTTGAAATTATTTTACATGGGTCAGTAGGACCTGGGTGTCTGTATAGCTGATTGAGTAACGGTTTTTATTGCCGTCGTAAACTTCCTGGTTGGCATTTCGGAATGTGCCTGTGATTTGTTCAGCGATCAGGATTGTTTGTGATGCCTTTTCTTTAAGGTCGAAACTTCCTTTGGCTATCGAAAGAGTGCCTGCCAGGATCGCTTTACCTTTGACCTGTAATCCGATGTTGGTTTTATCCGTGAGCGGAATGGTTAGCTTGGCATTTTTCGATTCGTGATAGTCCATGCTTACCGTGAGGGGGGCTCGATCGGATACGGAGACGGTTCCGTTATTATAGAGAATGGAATCGACCGTTCCATTTCCATGCAGTTCGCCCCCTGGATTAATGTCGACCCAACGAAGAGAGGCAAGGGTGCCTCCATCGATTGCAACTTTTCCATTTTCGGAAATGCGGATCTCGTTTCGGCCTTGGAGTTGAAGATGATTGCCTATTTCGAGGGACTGAGTTGCTGTGCTTGAAGCGCCACGAATCTCAAGCCCGAGGAACTCAAGGTCAGCATCGACTCGGGCAGCAAGGGGTGTGTTGCCTTTGTTCTCCATCAGCGCCGTCCATGACAGGAGTGGGGCGCCATTGTCACTCATGTAGGTAATGCCTGCGTTAGAGTATGCATAATCGGACCAGTTGTCAGGATCAGATGTTTGCCCGCCATTAGTGCCGGTCCATTGGTGATAAGTGTTGGCAAATCCCTTGGCCTCGGTCACGCGTTCGCCCAGTAGAAGTTCGTGGAGCTTATTGACCACGTCGGGGTGGGCGGCTGCGATATTGTTTTGTTCGGACGGGTCGATCTGGAGATCATACAATTCGAGTGGCGTGGTTTTGTTTCCCTTGATACGCGTGCGAACCAGTTTGTGTTTTCCGCGAATGATGGACTGACCATTGCTGGCTTCATGGATGATGAATTCACGATGGCGTTGGTGGCCCGAACCGGTCAGGGTGGGAGCGATCGAAACACCGTCAATGCTGAGCGGGGAGGGGACTCCTGCGAGTTCGCAGAAGGTCGGTAAAAGATCCGTGACATCGACTACTTTATCTATTTGAGAGCCAGCTTTCATTTTTGATGCGGCGTTGATCATCCTGGGCCAGCGCATGACGAGGGGCACGCGAATGCCGCCTTCCTGGATTTTTCCCTTGGTTCCACTCAAACCGCCATTGGAATTGAATGTTGTATGACTCGCGCCACCTGGGCCGCCGTTGTCGGATTGAAAGATTACGAGTGTGTTGTCGGCAACCGAATCGGACGTGTCACCGTCCTGGTTGGGATCATCGAGAGCGTCCAGAATGTTGCCAAAGTGTGCGTCAATGCGTGTCACCATCGCTGCCCACTGTTGAGCTTGGGCTGGAAGTTGCGGGAAGTTGGGATCGTCTTTGTAGGCTTGATCCCACTCGGGGAGTTGACTGATTTCCTGGAATGGTGCATGGGGAATCTGAACTGCCAGCAACCCGAAAAAGGGCTTGCCGGTTGAGTGGTTGAGTTTCGCATTTGTGCGGACGAAATCGAGCGCTGCGAATGCATAGGCGTCATCGCAATATCCGGTGCTTGGGTAGTCGGGATGATTCTGATTTGCGGGCAAGTCAGGGTAAGCTGGGTTGTTGATATATTTGGCCATGGAGTTTGGAATAAGTTGGATGCCTCCAATTGCACCGCTATCAGCGGGGGCGCTCCACAAGGTAGGTTGAAAGAAGGTATGAGCGCGGACGTGGTGCAGCTCGGCCAGCACGTGTGTGTAGCCGTGCGAGGTGGGGAGGGTTTGGATGTTTTGGATGACAGGATTGACCTGATCCTTGGAAGCCCCATATCCCCATTTGCCCCAATAACCGGTCGTGTAACCAGCGTCGGAGAGTAAATCCCCCATGAGTCGGTCATCGGAGCGCATGGCTTTTCGGGCATTGTTGGGATCATTGTTGTCTGCGAAAGTATGGCCCTGGTGAAATCCGGACTGCTGAGAAGAGCGTGCGGGAGAGCAGACATGGCATCCGTAGCCGCGCGTAAAATTGACACCCTGCGCGGCGAGACGGTCGATGTTCGGCGTGCGCACGTAGGGAAGTCCCTTGGCTTTGCGAACAGCTTGTCCGTTGGGCCCGATCGAACCCCAGCCCATGTCGTCGACATAGAAGTAAAGAATGTTGGGACGCGGTGCGGTTTCCGCACTTTGGGGCATCGTGGCGCCCAGGATCAGAGCCAGCAGGAAGATGAAATTGAGGTGTTTCATTTTATGTTAGCGAATGATGCTATTTCATCTGGCGGCTTCAACTCTCTCAAGGAAATTCGAAGGATTGTTCTTTCAACTGATTTGTGGTCTTATTAGGACTTCATGGCGTTGGAGCCATATAATTGAAAATGGATTGAGTGATCGATATGGAATCAGAATCGAAGCCTGAAGTATTACAGCAAGCTGCCCTCCGGAGCCTTGAGAAAATGATGATGAAAGAACTTCAGAAAAACGGGGTGGAAGGTTTGACTGTTCGAATTGCTTCGTACCGGGCTGAAAAGTTGAGTTACCGGTTTGAGGGGCCGGAAGAGTTGATTCCCAAGGCTGAGGTGATCATTAAGCAGTTGTTTCAGTAGTGTGGTAAGTTTTTAGCTGTTAGCTGTTAGCTGTTAGCTGTTAGCTGTTAGCTGTTAGCTGTTAGCTGTTAGCTGTTAGGGGGGCGGTCGTTATAAACTGTCAGTTTGATTCGGTTTTTTGGTCATTTCGGTATTGTTCCACCGTCTGGTCACCCGGGTATTTTGGCACGCCGCCGATATATGGGTAATCGTCGAACTTCACCTCGGCCGATGTTGCCCGAGGATCTTCCAAATCGACCAGTGCTGCAGTCAGGCGGTCCGATAGTTCCTGTTTGATTTTAGCGTATTCTGGGTTGTTCGCCACGTTGTTTATTTGATCCGGATCTTTCTCCACTATGTAAAGCTCTTCTGACGGGCGTTTGCCAAAGTTGAGGTTGTAGAAGTTTTTCATCGTCGGGTCGGCATTGCGATTGATCCATAGGAAATACTTCGTCGGTCCGTTATCGCAGTCCCCGAGCCAGGCATTCTTCTTGTAGGCGGTTTGGTAATGGGGTGTGCCTGCTGGCCAGCGGTCCGGGGCGTAGTTGCGGATATAAAGATACTCGTCGGTACGGATCGCTCTTGAGGGATATCCGTCGTCGTTGTCCTGTTGGCAATCCGTGTGCCGCTCGCGTCCGTAAATAATCGCGTCTCGGTTGGGTTCGATGCGACCATTTTTTTCGTTTTTAAGGATAGCCATGAGCGATCTGCCAGTCATCTGCTCAGGTATGTCAACACCGGCAACTTCCAGGAAAGTCGGTGCCAGGTCGGTGGTGGAAACGAAGTCGGTGACTTGTCTCCCAGGTTTGGTCACACCGCTACCCCAGCGAATCGCGAGCGGTACGCGGCTTCCCCAGTCATACAGGTTGCCTTTGCATCGCGGAAAGGGCATTCCGTGGTCGCCGGACATTGCGATCACTGTGTTTTCGAGTTCACCCGCTTCTTCGAGTAGTTGAAGCGCCATGAGCACATCGGAATCCCATCGTTCGGCTTCGAAGTAGTAGTCGGCGATATCGCTGCGGATTTCCTCAGTATTCGGATAAAATGCGGGCACGGGAACATTGTCGATGTCCAATCCGCTCTGTCGCCCGGTGCCTTTGTTATAGCCGCGATGTGGATCAGATGTGCCGAACCAGAAGCAAAACGGCTTGTTCGGGTCACGTTTTTTCATGAACTCCTTGAAGCTTTGAGGTTCGCCACAGGGATGTGACTGATATCCTCCCTGGGTATAATTGCCCGGTCCCCACGCCTTCCGCCAATGGCCGGTTTGGTAACCCACCTGCTCGAGTAGTCGAACAAAGGTCGGATGCTTGACGTCGAGAGCCCCATACAAATTGGCGCCCGTTTCCAGACGAAAGAACTGCTGTCCGGTGAGAATCGCATTGCGGGAAGGCGTACAGGAAGGTGACGAGATAAAGGCATGTTCGAACAGCACGCCTTCTTTTGCCAGACGATCAAACGCGGGTGTTTTGACAACGGGATCGCCATAGGCTCCGGCATGTGGCCAGCCCCAGTCGTCGGCGAAGCAAAACAGAATATTGGGACGGTTCTCAGTCTCCGTGTCAGCAGCAGTCACCTTCAACAATTGCCCGCAGACACAGGCGAGCATTATGCATGCAATGAGCCTGTTCATGTTCATGTTCATATTTAAATCTTCTTAATATTCGTTGGCAATCATTTAACCCTCAATTTGCTTCGTGGTATCCTTTTAATTGCCAATTTTGGAGGGACAAGCTTCGCCTTGTTCCCACTTCAAACCTCAGTGATTTGGAAATCTATTCAAGGTGCAATGGAAACGTCACAGGCGTTCGGTGAACGACAGTCTTCCAACGTTCCATTTCTTTTGCTCAGAAACATTTTCAAGGGGGAAGTTTGGGGGCCTCGTCTGCCCCCTGTGAGTCAGTGGGCCTATCCCGGAATGGTCTAAACAATGAACTGCGTCTGGATTCCTTTCCAACAGCTCTAGCGTCATGATGCCGCAGGAAAGCAGGAGATCCTGTAGTTGGAAGATTCGTTTTAACAACTCAAGCAATTTGAAAACATACCTTGCAAATTGAAAGTGGCACTTTCACTTTGCAAGGTTAGAATTGCCAGTCGCTTTGGTATCCCTTTTACTCGTTGCAAACAACCTTTGCCTGATGATGATGCGCCTGACATTCTTAATTTTCTCACTCATGACATCGACATACGCCATTGCCCAGCCTTACTTTGGTAATGGCATCAAGATCGGTGAAACGACAAGCGATTCAACGATCGTTTGGTTGCGCCTGACGGAGCGTATCGAGCCCCAATGGAAGGGGTTGAAATGGCTCGGTGTGGAAGATCGAGATTTCGATGTCGGGGAGCTCGGGGAAAAGCAATTCCCACACGGCGCAAAAATGGTCGACATGGAGGGAAGTTTGTTGGGGATGGAGGGTAGCGTCCGGCTCAGTTGGTGGCCTGAGGGTAAGCCCACTAACATGAATCAAACTGAGTGGCTGCCAGTTGATTCAAATCGAGATTTTACAAGGCAGGTTTCCCTTGAACATTTAAAACCGGGGCAAACTTATGTCCTGAAAATCGAAAGCCAATCGAGTGGTGGTGAGGCAGGTCAAAGGTTTGATGGATCTTTTCGGACCGCCCCTGGTGACACCGGGAGCGAGCCCTTGCGTTTTGTTGTTTCGACCTGCCAAAGCTGGAAGACGCGGGACAAGGGGACGGCAGGGCTGCAGATTTACGATCATATGCGGAACCTTGATCCGGCTTTTTTTGTTCACCTTGGCGATATCGTTTATTATGACAAGCGAAGCGCGGGAGGAGACGTCGATGCTCGTACTCCGGAGTTGGCCCGTTTTCACTGGAACCGATGGTATGGATGCTCGGATGTCGTGAAGTTTCACCGTCAGGTGCCCAGTTTCTTCATCAAAGACGATCACGACACAGTGACGAATGACAGCGCGCCAGGCATGCGGGTGGGCAACCTCACATGGGACAAAGGACTCTCTATTTTCCGTGAGCAAGCGCCCATGGGGGAGCTGACCTATCGCAGTCGTCGGTGGAGTCAGGATCTGCAGTTCTGGATTGTGGAAGGCCGCGACTACCGCAGTCCCAACAACATGCCAGACAGCGAGAGCAAGAGCATTTGGGGAGTCGAACAAAAGGCCTGGTTCAAGAAGGAGGTTCTCGCTTCGGATGCGCCGTTCAAGATATTGTTTTCACCAACGCCAATCGTGGGACCGGACAGGGCAAACAAGCGCGACAACCATTCGAATCGCAATTGGAGCTTCGAAGGGGATGAGATTCGAAAGTTTTGCTCAGCAAACAATGTCATCGTTATTAGCGGAGACCGACACTGGCAGTATCATAGTATCGACAAGGAAACAGGCGTGCATGAATTTTCCTCGGGAGCCACTTCTGAAGCTCACGCGGGAGGATTCAATTTGGAATTGAGAACTGAAGAACACCAGTACCTCGCCATCATCGGAGGATTCCTTAGTGGTGAAATCAATCCCGGAGTCGACGGTCGTCAATTGACGATCCGGCACCATCACGTGGACGGCAGCATTGCTTACGAATATACCTTTTCGCGTTGAATAAATAACCAATCCTGCCTCACGGGTCTCAATTTCTACGTGAGATCTTTATTTGTTGGCAGTGGCTATGGCATTAATTGGTCACGGTTCGGAACCCGATCGTGTGTTGCTGTTGGAGCGTTGTCTGGCAATCACTGCATCCACGCAGGGTATCGGAACGTGCGATCTCTTCCAACTTGTGCGTATTTTCTGTGCCACTTAAACGTCCAAATATCTTTCGGAGATCGCGTGGATCGTGCAGACTGATCGAAGAAAACAATATTGATGCCCTTTCCGTGTCGCGCAAAAGCAAAATGTTTTGACTCGGCTCCGGCACCAGACCATTCGCCGTTGTAAGTGGGGGCAGCATCTTTCGTAGCGTTTCGATGATCCGGGCCGCCTCCACGCCACATGGAATCCAGGTGGAGGGGGATTTCCGTTGGCGAATGATTCACATCGAATGAGCCCCAGTGATCTTCCTGCGCTCTCCCCTGAATATCGTTCTTCGCATCGTAAACCCAGTTGTTTCCGCCGTAACTGCTCAAGATTCTGCCATCGTTGAAGTCATCGGCAAAAGTTGGAAAGTCGTAAACCGTGTGAGGGCCGCCATAGGTTTCGACGCCAGATGTGGATTCCAGCGGTTTCTTGATCTCGGTCCCGGTGCTTCCACTACCGCGTCGCATTTTTGCGTCGGGACACAACAAAAGAAACGGCTTTTCCTGATACGCTTTTGCAAGAGCTCTCACCCATTCACCGCGTGCCCAGCCCCCATCTCCAGTGCTGAATTTTCCATCATGTTCATCGGTATAAAACGTCCATACCAATCCCCACTGCTTCAGGTTTGAGATGCAGTGGATGCCTTTCGCTTTGCTTTTCGCCTTGCTAAGAGCCGGGAGCAGCATTCCCGCAAGAATTGCAATGATCGCAATGACTACTAGAAGTTCAATGAGAGTGAATCCGGACGCCAAACTTCGGCTCCGCTTCGTGATTGGATCTTGAAATGTCATCATAAGGATTGATACATATTTTTCTCTTGGCAGAGATTACAGTTTTTCCAGGTTGCAACTGGACAGAGTACACAATCAGAGCCAAAGCATCTGTTAATCATGTGAATACCCAATACTTGTTCCAAGCAGTAAAGAAAGTCAAGATTTTGGTGTAGTAATACAGGATCGCAGGTGTAGTTCAAAAATTAGAAACCCATAACCGGAGGGACAAGCTCCGTCTTGTTCCCACTTCAGACCTAGGAACGTCCCAAATTGATTTCAAGCTGCAATGGGAACGCCGTGGTTACTCGAAGGCACTTGTTTCCCCACGCTCCACGTTTCTTGCTTAAGGAGGATATTAGCACAAAGTATGGGATCGGGGTGGAACCCGACCCTCCGTTCGTTGAGATATTGGAGGTCCGGGATAGGCCCGCCTGACTCATAGGAGTCAGACGAGGCCCCCCGCAGATCCGGACGAGCGCAATGAACGCATCCGGTTCCTCTCAATACGGCTTCGCTACATCGCGGAGTGGACGATAC
>Ga0255757_10002514_pt1 | contig 17255 bp, 31 predicted proteins | sample 071ome_27_FD_179957 | JGI IMG/M metagenome (GOLD analysis project Ga0255757, IMG submission 179957) | Coastal salt marsh microbial communities from the Groves Creek Marsh, Skidaway Island, Georgia - 071409AT metaG (version 2) | ecosystem: Environmental > Aquatic > Marine > Intertidal zone >...
AAATATCTTGCCTGGAATAGCGGAGCTACGGCGCTGGAAAACAAAGAGCGCGGACCCTCACTGTTAAACGGATCAGGTGCGCCGTCTGCCGGCACCGGCCTCAATGGTGACTTCTATTTAGACACTTCATCGAACGACATCTATGGACCCAAAACAGCAGGTGCGTGGGGGTCGGGAACTTCAATCATTGGCCCTACCGGTGCGACCGGTGCGACCGGCCCTACGGGGCCTGTTGGTATCGGGCTGGCATTGGCTCTAGGAGGATAATATGGCCGATACACTAACCGGTGCGGGTTATCTGGTAACCACGTCCCTGGCCGCTGGGCTAACTGCCGGCGCGTCCGAAACCATCACGTTGATTGGCATCACGATTGCCAATGTCCATGCGACGGACGCCTGCTGGGTGACGGCTCACATCAACCGGACGGGTGCCGGCGTTGACACAGAGCTGTGTCACCAGCTTTCCATCCCGGTGAATGACAGCCTGGACTTGCTACAAGGGAAGGTGGTTCTGAACAGTTCGGATGCGATTGAGTTCCAGGCCGAGGCCAACAGCAAATTGGAAGCAACTCTCAGCTATCTGGTGCAGACGTAATGAGTTTTCTGAATGGAACAGACCCTGGTCTGCGGCAAATACGTGCCGCAACTACAGATAATTTTGCTGCTGGTGTAGACTTCACGGCAGGGTCATCTACCCAAGTGACGCTGACGAATGATCCCGGTGGCGAAGACAATGTTATCATCACGTTCGACGGGGTCACGCAGCACCGCAACACCTACACTGTAAGCGGTGCGGTTGTGACGTTTGATGCCGCCATTGGATCGGGTGTCTCAAATGTAGAGGCGACTTATACTACCACGATCCCAGCAGCCACACCGGCTGATAACTCAGTGACGCTGGCGAAGTTGTCGGATGGCACACAAGGCGGGCTGATCTACTACGGCGGTTCTGGCGCACCGACAGAATTAGCGGCTGGCACTTCCGGCCAGTTCTTGCAGACCCAGGGCGCGGGGGCTAACCCTCAGTGGGCTGCTGCTGGTGGTGGTTCAGCTTTTCTTGGAAGCACTGATCTTAGTTCTGTTGCCACATATGACTTCACCGCTACAGATAACAGCACCTATGACGCCTATTTGATTGTGTTTGCTAACGTCTCTCCTGCAACAGACGCTCGTTATTTTAGAATGAGAACCTCAACAGATGGCGGTTCGACTTACGACAACGGTGCGGGGGCGTATGAATGGCGTTGCTATCGGTACGGTCCCGGTATTTCTAGTGATGTAGCCACCACCACAGAGATCGACATCATTGGTGATTATGCCAACCCCGATGGTCAGGTGGGTAATGCTGCCGGTGAAGAAGGTCTTTCCGGTCATATGTGGGTTCATGGCGCACATCTAGCAAAACATACGCAATTCGATTGGCATGTGACCTACGCGACTGCTTCTAACGAATTACAAGGAGTTGTCGGAGTTGCAAGACGCAAATCTTCTGCCGACGTTGATGCGTGGCGATTCTTATTCGACAGTGGAAACTTGGCCAGCGGTACTATCACCACTTTCGGCTTTAAAAACGCATAGGAGGAAAAGATGGCAAACACAGTTCCCTCCCAAACCTTTTTAAATCTAACAATTCCCGAGGCGAACGGCGAAGAACTGAGTGACCGTGCCAAAGAGTGGCTTGCTGATCGTAAAACTCGGAGGGCAAACGCATGAGCCAGTTCCTAAACTTTGCCGGTAATCAAGGCACCACTTTTAAAAACCACGGCACCGGGGGCGGCACGTCTTTTACGCTTGATCTACAGGCCACCACGAACTCCGTGTTGCTGGCGGTGGGCGGAGTACTGCAAGAGCCGAGTGTCGATTACACCGTATCTGGCACCACGATCACCACGACCACCTCAGTGACTGCTGGCATCGAAGTCTTTAGCTGGATACTGCACAAGCCAGGGACCGCTCCAGTCATCCAAGATAATTCTGTCACCGGCGGTAAGATAGCTCTTACATCCCAGGCCGAAGGCGACATCATGTACTGCAACAGTGCTGGTGATTGGGTGCGTCTTGCCAAGGGTACTGCTGGTCAGGTGTTGACACAGAACAGCGGGCTGACTGCGCCGGAGTGGGCGGCGGCTTCCTCCGATGTCGTCCTACTGGCGACCAACACACCATCTGCGGCGTCTACATCTGACCTTACTGCATTTGATAACGCTACTTATAACAACTATTTGGTAATTGGCTCTTTAACGCAGAGTTCCGATGGGCAAACGGTAGGTTTCCGCGTTTCTACGGATGGGGGATCAACTTATCGCAGCACCACGTCTTCTTATAACTTTGGGGGGAGCAAGGTTGATGATAATGGCTCGGAAGGTCTGTTTAACGCTACTACACAGACCTTCGTGCATATAGCCACTTCTGCCGGGGCGGCTGCTGGAGAGAGCATTGGATTTTCTTTGTGGCTATATGATGTAGCCGACACAGCATTAAAGACGACGTTTTCATTTACAGCATCATCTTTTTCTACCGATGCCACCCCAAGGGGTACAGGCATACATGGGGGCGGCTCGGCAAGGTTCACAGAAGATGTGGACGCTATCCAGTTTCTTACATCTTCCGGGACAATATCCGGCAACCTTAAACTTTACGGCTTAAAATAGGAGGATCGAACTATGTCTCAGACCCTTTTAGACCCAAGAATGTTCGACACCTCTCAGGCGTTGGGGGCGCATGATGGTTCGGCTTTGACAGGGCTTCCAGCTGATTTCGTGACGATAGCATCTCAGGATGCTTCTTCGAGTAGCTCTATCGACTTTACAAGTTCACACTTCGATAATTCTACCTATAACACTTACCTCTTTATGTTCGAGGGGTTAAGGCCAACGACGGACGCCGTATACCTTTATATTAGAACTTCGACGGATGGCGGATCAACCTTTGATACAAGCGGCTATTCTTATAACGCTGCAACCGTGAACGAGGCCGGGGCGTTTAGCGGCAACGGCAGCGGCAGCGCCTCGCAAATAAACCCCATCAACAGCAATTTTGGGACAGCTACGAATGAAGTCGGGAGTGGGCATGTATTTTTATACAACCCTGGAAACACTCTTTATACATCCTTGACGGTCCTCAGTTCTCATAACAATGCAACCTCAAACAACTTTGCGAATTATGCTCACGGCATGAGAGAGAGCGCCGCCGATGTTGACGGATTAAGGTTTTATTTTTCGTCCGGCTCAATATCAGTCGGAAAATTTACTATGTATGGAATGAAAGGATAGACAAATGCCATTACCACAAAAACTAATAGACGCTGGCTACGAAGAAGCCCCTGTTGATCCCAATGCGCGGGACCAATCCCGTCGCGCTAAGTCGGTGGACGGTCATCATGTGTATCTGCTCCCCGTTGAAGAAACCGAGCGGGATGCGGAAGAGGCGGCGTGGGCGGCTGGAGCCACTGACCGGGCTTGGGCGGCGCTGCGCTCCGAGCGAGACAGCAAACTGGCGGCAACCGATTGGCGTGCGTCCAGCGACCTGACGTTGTCTGCGGATTGGGCTGCGTATCGGCAATCGCTGCGCGATCTTCCGGCGAATACTGACGATCCCGAATCGCCGGTCTGGCCCAGCGAACCAGTTTAATGGCAAAGGCGGCGTCTGACCAAAAAGTGTACCGGAAAAAGGTAAAACGCCGCACCAAACCGCCTGGGCTGCGGCACCGAAAAAAGCTCGGCCCCAAATCGTCTTTCCGCACAGCCGCCGCCTTGGCGGCTTTTTTGTTGCCCGCGTCAAGTACTGCGCAAGTCTGCGTCCAGGGCGACTACTCCAGAGTGCTTAAAGAAAACCACGGCGAGGTGCCGTTTGTTCGAGGCATCTCAGAAAGCGGGGCGCTTATGATTGTTTTCGTAAACGAAAAGACCGGGGCTTGGACGCTGTCGTTTATTCCGCCTCACGCACCTGACACTTCGTGCGTCGGAGCAACCGGATCGGCGTTCGAGATTGTCAAAAAAGAAGAAGGGAAAACATTGTGATGGAGTTCGGGCTGCGAGATTTGCTCACGATCCTCACGGTGGTCGGCGGCGGTTACGCTACTGTGCGGGTCATCGAAACAAAGCTGGCGCGGTTGATCAGCGACGTTAAAGAACTGCGGGCTACTATTAAGGAAATTTTTAATGCGCTCGATGAATTGCAAGAAGGCCGGGGCGTGATCGAGAGCCAAATTTCAACTTTCAAAACAATTTTGTCGCCGTCCAATTTGGACAAAAGTTCACGCGAAATTGCAGACGTTCAAGCCCGTTTAACCGTAGCTGAAGACCGACTTAGTTCACTTTCAAAAATGCATAACGGGGAACACAAACCGGTGGCAGTCAAATGAAAGACCGCATCGCTCTCGACGCCGCCGTCGCTTTTCCGGCGCTGACTCTTCCGTGGTGGCTGCAATTGATCGAGAGCTGGATGCAGTTCGGCGTGGTCGCGGTGACGCTGATCATCGTCATCTACCGGCTGCGCATTGTTATGCGCGAATGGCGAAGCAAATAATTCTGTATATAGAACAAAAATAAATGGCAAAACTTTCGTGTTCAGATGAAGAGTTTATAAAGCTCTTTGAGACTTTAGGCGGTGAAGGTACGGCTAATGAACTGGGCGTAGCCACGCGGAATGTTTTTAAACGCCGGCGGAAAATAGAAAAAAAATATAACCGGATATTGACGCCACCGGGCGCAGTGAGGCTGGAGCAGAACTACCCGCAGCGGCTTGAGTTTGACATATCTAACGGCATCATCCCAGTAGGCAGCGACGCGCACGTTTGGCCAGGACAAATGACCACGGCACAGCGGGCTTTTTTAAGATTTTTGGAAGAGTACAAATTTCAGATACCCATGGTCGTATTGAACGGCGATGTCTTTGACGGGGCGCGGGTAGGCCGTTGGCCTACGGTAAACTACCAAGAACTGCCGACCGTCAAGGAAGAGCTGGAAGCCGTGAAGGCTTTCACCAATAAAGTGGAGGCCGCTGTTCCAGACGCAATCAAGGTTTGGCCAATTGGGAACCACGACCAAAGATACGAAGCACGCCTAAGCCAGCAGGCTCCCGAATATGGCGGCATTCACGGCTTTTCCCTAAATGATTTTTTTGGGGAATGGCAGAGCTGTATGAGCTGCTACATAAACCAAAATACAGACCACCCGATTTTAATTAAGCATCGGTTTAAAGGCGGGATGCACGCTACGCAAAACAATGTCTTGTGGACCGGCATAGGACATAGCGTGGTTACCGGGCATCTGCATTCTCTAAAGGTTACGCCGGTCACCGGCTATTCGCAGCGCACCAGCTACGGCGTGGACACCGGCACGCTCAGCCACATCCACGGTCAACAATTTCTTTACAGTGAAGACAACCCCCGCAACCACCGGTCGGGGTTTGCAGTGCTGACAATAGCAAACGGTGAGCTGTTATGGCCGGAAGTCGTCCACGTCATGGACGAAGAAGCTGGCAAGGTTCAATTTCGAGGACAAACATACGAGGTTTAATACGCCATGCTCAGTATAATTGGATCGGTCATTGGCCTAGTCGGGTCAACTGGACCGGAGCTGTTCAAACGGTACATGGACTTGAAACAAGACAAAGCTGACAAGGCGCATGAACTGGCAATCATGGCGCGACAGGCTGAAGACCAACGCGACATGCAGCTCATTGAAAGTGTGGGCAATGCCAACGTGCAAATTCAGAAGTCAGATCAAAAGATCAACAGCCGCGCCAGCCAATGGGTGGTGGACCTGGCCGGCACGGTCAGGCCGCTGATCACCTACTTCTTTTTCCTGGAGTTTGTGCTACTGACCTTCCTGCTGGCGATGGGTCTGATCACTGTTGAGTCCTATAACACGATCTGGTCCGAGGCCACGTCCACCGCCTTTTCGACCATCCTCGCATTTTGGTTTGGCCAGAGGCTCGTGTCGAAGTGGTCCAAATAAATGACGAAGGCCTTACTATCATCAAAACGTTTGAGGGCTATCGGAGCGAACCCTATCTTGACCGTATGGCTCGTCCTCCAGTGTGGACTGTGGGTTATGGTACTACCCGTGGCTGGGACGGCGGACCTGTTAATCCGGACCAACTTGAAATTTCGGAAGTGGAAGCAGAAAATTTTTTGCGGCGAGACGTGCGAACCACCGAGATTTTCGTTGCTAGACTGATCGAGGTTCCGCTGACACTAAACCAGTTTAGTGCGCTGGTTTCGTTTACATACAATGTTGGCGCAGGATCGCTTCAGCGGTCTACGCTCAGAATGAAACTGAACCGCTCACAGTATATTGAGGCTGCGGACGAGCTGCCCAAGTGGCGGCTGGCAGGCGGGCGCGTATGGCGCGGGCTGGTCCGCCGTCGTGCGGCTGAGCGCGAATTGTTTTTGGCAGAAGATTAAAAAAAACCCCACACCAAATTGGCGTGGGGTAAATTTTACAAAAGCCTTTGTTTTTAGTCTGCGGGGTCTGTCTGCTTCAACAAATTTACCATGTGGTTGTAAGCCTGGAAAACTGCCGGCGACCAATACTCTGAATTGTCTGCATGGTTCGGATTTTCTCGCCGGAACATATCCCACCGTTCTTTCCAATTAAGCCAATTACGAGCAGCAACAACTTGCCGCTCCAACAGCTCACGCTCGGGGTCATTGTCATTTGACGCAATCTCAATGGTTCGCCGGTGTCCCGGCACCATCCTGATCAACCCCCGATCCTTGAGCTGCATCACAACATTGGAGACCTGCGCCCGCGACTTCATCTTGCAGCCTTCGCCGATCTCTTTGTATGTCGGCGAGTAGCCATTGTCGTTGATGAACTGGGAGACAAAGTCAAAGACTTCCTTTTGTCGTTTTGTGATGCCGGCCATTATTTTTCTCCAGCCTCTTTTGCCTTAGCCGAAAGGTAGCGGATCAGTTTTTTGTATCCGTCACCCAGCGCCTCATGGTTGTCGGGTTCCTGCTCGGCCATCATGTTGACCATCTGGTCATTCATCTTCTTGAACTCAGAAATGTCATGCCGGCGCTGCTTGTACGACCGCTCGGTATCGTCAGAGATCGCGTTGATCTCCTGGATAAATGTGCCGTAAAAGTCTCCCCAGCCGTCCAGATACAAAATCTCCCCATCCAGCAGGGTAATCTTGACCTTAAAAACGTCGATCTTCTCCGTAGGGGCCTCAGAGGCCTCAGGAGAAGGATCGGGCTTTGTCTGGACCGCTGGCTCATTAACAGGCTCTAATGCCTCTGTGTGAGCCTCTGTGAAGGCAGTTTTTTGGGGTTCGGGCGACAAAATTTGATCAAGCGGATTTACCGGCGTGACATCCTTCATCGGCACGTCTTGCTGCTCTTCCACAACAGAAACGCCTTTCAATGCGTCCGGGAAAGCATCCCGAATTGCAAATCCCCTCGCCCGCATCTGCAACATCCGTTTCGGATACTGCTTCCAGGGGCCGGCTTTATTCCAGAGGCCGGCGCGCTGGGCATCACCCTGCGAAAACGTCCGCTCGGTGACAACCTTCTCCCCTTTCACGATCCGGGTGATGCGGCAGACGGCGACGATGTCGCCATCGGGCCGATCGATCACTTCTTCATGGCCACCATATTCGGGGTGGCCAGTGACCAGCGCCAGTGCTGCGTCTCCATAGATCGCCGGCTTGCCATTGATGACGGCAATATTCTGAAGAGCCTGCAACGGGGGCAAGCCGACTTCGCTACCCCACTGCACGGCGACCAAAATGTCTTCCGGCTTGTTCTGAAAGTTCTTCGGAACCATGGTTGATTTTGACAGGGTGTCCGAGAACTGGATCGCCCCCTCAAAAGTGGTTGGTGTAAGCATTCCACTAGTCATTATGCTGCATCCTTTTTGCGCTTGACCGTTACGGTCTTGGCGCGCTCGGAACGAGCCGGCTTGGCCGGCGTTACCTTCTCGGGCTGCGCCTTGTAATTGCGGGTTCCCCACTTGATCTCAAACGAACCGGCGTACGCCAGGGCGTGGTTCCCCATCATTGCCTGCAAGTGCAGGTTGGCCTGTTCGATGACCTCTTCGAAGTACTTGATCCCCTTCTTGGCAATTTCAATCTCTTCAGCGGTTTTGGCGGCGTCTTCATCCAGGATTACCGGAACCTCGCCGCCGTCATCCTCAGTGAAAATGATGCGCGGATCGGTCGGGTGTTCGATGTCGTACCACTCGGGTCCACCAGCAGCGTTCAGCCGCAGATCGAAGTCATTAACCGCGTCGGCGATCGCTGCCTGCGTGCCGGCATGAGCCTCAAACAGAAATATCCGCAGTTCAATGCCACGATATAAAATGCACAACGCGCCCCATTTATATTCGCAACACATCATCTGCGCCTGCATCTGGATTGGCCCACGGTGGAGCGCCGGCATGTCTTCCGGCTTTACACTGGTGACCTTGCATTCCAGAACACCGTCGCCATCCAAGACTATACTATCACCACCGATAACGTAGATGCCCTTGGACGGGTCCGCTGTAATGGTCTGGCCATCACCCTGACCGGCTCCGTCCAGGCTGCAAGCCAACGGGATGTCGGGATGGAACGCTGGCTTGTCGATGTCTAGCACGGCGTCGGAAAGGCCAAGCCGCTCCACTGCCGTCTGAAGGACAATGCGCTCCAGCCGGTCGCCCCAGCCGGTCGCCTCATTGCCCTGGAAGGCCGGCTCAATACCCTGCCGTGCTTCCAGACACTGTTTGAGCAGTTCATTCTTGGTCATATAAGGGTGTGCCTTCATCAAAAGCACGGGCGCCACAGACGCAGTCGCCATGTCATTTGGCGTCACTTTTCCTACCATCGTATTATTCCTTACTTTTGGGTGTTTGAGTGTTTGGGTTTGTTACGATCTGCCAGACCACAATGTTTCTTCCTTTGTGGTTTTTCCGGCGAGAACCGCTGTCTTCAATCAGCCCGAAAGCCTTTAATTCAGACGTGCGAGGTTGGACCGTGGCATAATCAATGCCGGTCGTTTGCTCTAAGTCTTCAGTTGTCTGAGGGCCGTAAGTTTCCAGCGCATCAAGCACAGCCTGACGCAAAGCACCTACACTCGGTTTGATGTTTTCCGCTGCGGCGATAGATGTATCGACGCGGGAAGCTCCGGGTATTTCCGGATATGAAAATAGGTCTTCCATGCTAAAATACCGCTATGGAAAACCAGATCAATAGGAGCCAAATCGTTAGCCACGTAAAGGCTGCGGCGACAATCGCTCCCATTGCGTAAGTCACTACATGTAGAATTAGATTTGAAGTAGACCATCTATATATTATGCGACTATGCATGTATTTTTCTCCTGTTGGGTAAAGACGATTTCAGGCCTTCTGCCTTCATTCACGATCCCAAATGCTTTGGTCTCGCAGATACTGTATATCGTCAGCGGCATATCTTTTTAGCACGTCATTCGCACCATGTAGTGTCAGACGCGCATCGAAAATTCTGTTAAGGTTTCTTTGTTTCCTGCTGGCGATGTCATCAAAAATTTCAGCAAGCTCTCTGAAAATATTTGCAGCGTTCTGTACGTGGTCTTTGTGCAGCATCGGAATTTCCAGACGTGCTTTTTCAGCGCCCATGTATCGCATAACCTTGTACTGGTCAGCCCTGCTCTTCAGCATAAACCTATTTTTGCGGCGGGCCATCACGCTGTCTCTGTTCGGTGTAAAGGTAAGACGCCTGACATCTGGCGTCTTTCTGACAATTCGATCGCGGTTTGTGGCATCTCTATGTCCAACTATAATTTTCTGTCAAAAACTCTATGTTGCGTTTTTGTCGGCGCAACGTTCTTCTCGTGGGCGTCTTCGTTCTGCAAAAGGTAATCATCTGTTATCCCTATGTTGCAAAATTTGAGTCTGGAAAAAACAACAATAATTGGGTCCAATAATTGGGTCCAATAATTGGGTCCAATAATTGGGTCCAATAATTGGGTCTATTTTTCTTCGACGTAGCCGTCCATGAAATTGCGCAGTATATCGCCAACGGTTTCGTAGTTCTCTTCTTGGAAACGCTGCTTTTCCAGCATTAAGAACAGCTCTGGCAGTGAGTTTTCTGCGCTGGCGCCGTGCGCGTTCTCAAACCCTTGAAACATAAAATCGGTCACACTTGTCGGCGTCAGAAAGAGCAGTTTGATGCGATTATCAAAATTAGACGTTGTCTCGCCAACGTAGCCAGCATCAATAGCGTCTGCGATAATCTTTGAGATTGTGTTAGAAGACTTTCCCTGCGCCATACGCATGTAATGCACCACTTCTTGCCGGCTGACGCCAACGCGGTCGTTGGCTACTTGAGCGCAAGCGGCGAATCTCTTCATTAAACGGTAGAATAAGGCTTGGTGAGTCCAACTCAACTGAAAGAAAGTACCGCTCGGCAAAGTGTTATTGCCGTATGAACGAAATCTTTGTAGATAAAAACTCGACAGCGCCTCGCAGACGAGCCACTCGCTTTTGTGGCCGGTCGCCTTGACCACATCTCCGAATGCGCCATGTCTCTGGCTAAATTCTGTCGGCCCATTGTAATTTTGTTGGTCCCGTAATCTTTCAAAATCAGTCAAAATCGTGTTGTCGCCTGCTTTTTGATTGTCGCGTTTCATTTACTTCTATCCTGCTATCTTGATGATGTTGGAAACCTGCTGGGGATGCCATTTGGTCTTGCCGGCGGGTGTCTTGATACCCCGCTTCTGGAGACCGTCGCAAAGCTGGCGCAATGTGGTCAGGCCGACCTCTTGCAACTCTTCGATGACCTTCATGGTTTCCTGGGCGTTGGCGTAGGCGATCGCCTTCTTCTTCTCATTGCCGATGACCCCTGCCCGCCTCAGAGCGGCTTCTGGAGCGCCAAGTTTGACGCCACGGGCCTTGAGAGCTGCAAGGGCGCGACGTGTGCGCTCAGCGGTCTGGTCGCGCTCATACTCGGCCATCAGAGCCATGATGCCGACGGTCATCTTGTTTGCTTCCGGCATATCGGCGACGACGAAGTCCACGCCGCTGTCGCGCATGGTCATCAGGAAGGCTGCGTTACGGCTGAGCCGGTCCAGTTTGGCGACCACTAGGGTGGCACCAGTTTCCTGGCATTTATCGACGGCGGCTTGGAGCTGCGGGCGATCGTTCTTTTTGCCGCTCTCCACTTCCACATATTCGGCGACCATCTTCCAGTTGCCGCCGTTCAAGAAGTGCATAACTATTTCCTGCTGCGCCTCAAGGCCAAGGCCGGACTGACCTTGGCGGGCAGTAGACACACGATAATAGGCCACATAGTTGCCGGTATGTTCGGTGCCGCTTTCGTATTTGTCGGACATTAAGTCCCTCCTGTTGGGTTGTGAATTTTCGCAGTTCGTTCTTCTTGTTGGAATATAGGGTCGTGTATATACTTCGTCAAGAACCCAAACACGATAAAATTACAGCGATGGCCAAGACACCTTTTTTCATAAAGATACGTTCAGACCTGATGGACCGGCTTCGTAAAGTTTCCAAAGAGCGCGGCGTTACTATCATCAGCATAATTGAGTCCGCGTTGGATCAATACTTCAGCGCCAGGTCGGACCTCGATGCGGACGCGGGAAGCTAAGATGGATGCGGGTTTTGGACTTATTCTCGGGTATCGGCGGCTTCTCTTACGGCCTGGAATTGGCCAGCTCAAAATTCAAAACCGTTCAGTTCGTAGAGGTCAACGAATACTGCCGGCGAATTATACAGCTCCGCTGGCCGGGAGTACCGGTTCACGATGACATCAAAACCTTTACAGCTCGACCTGGAGAATATGATCTCGTCACCGCGGGATGGCCCTGCCAGCCCTGGTCGAAGGCCGGGAAGCAGCTCGGCGCGGAAGATGACCGCGATCTCTGGCCGGAAGTGCGCCGACTTATTAAGGCTGCAAGGCCGCAGTGGTTTCTTGGAGAAAATGTCAGAGCAATTGTTGAGGCTCCAATGGGCCTCGACCGTTGCCTTTCTGATCTGGAAGACATCGGATACGACACACGGGCATTTATTGTGCCAGCTCTCGGTGTCGATGCCCGACACATCAGAGACAGACTTTTCGTCACCGCCTGCCGCATGGCCGACGCCCGCGCACCGGGACTACCGTTACCCCAACAAGGAAAGCTACCAGTCGCGCAGCGGGACGAAGAAAGGCGAACAGCTCCCCAACCGCATTGGTGGCCCGCTGAACCCAACGTTTGTCGAGTGGCTTATGGGTTACCCCGCCGGGTGGACCGATTGCGAAGTCTTGGGAACAGCGTCGTCCCTCAGGTCGTCGCACAATTTGGACGCGCCATCATTGGAGCCGGCGAATGATTGAGTTTTTTATCCCCGGCAAGCCCGTCCCCAAGGCACGCCCCCGGCTCGGCAAGGGAGGCCACGTCTACACGCCGGCAAAGACCAAGGCGGCTGAAGAGCTAATCAGAAATATCGCCGCCCGTGAATATGGCGACGAGGAGCCGGTCGTCACGGCTGTGAAATTAGCGGTCTCTTTTGCCATGCCGGTCCCCAAGTCCTGGCCAAAACAAAAACGGTTCGATGCCTTTAGCGGCGAGATGTACCCATTGAGCCGGCCCGATCTAGATAACATGGTGAAGACCGTCAGCGATGCCCTCAATGGCGTCATATACGTAGACGACAGTCAGATCGTAGAGCTGCGGTGCCAAAAGGCCTACATGGCTGAAGAAGGCACCTACGTGACGGTGAGGTGGTGCGAATGACGCATCTGGTTGAGCTGCTTTATCCCCGATCGGCACCTGACGGCATAGAAGTATGCGTCCAGGATGAAGCCGGCTTCCGCATCCACAAGATGTCACACGGCAAAGCATTCAACTTAGCTATGAGAATTTTGGGCCTACTACGTTGGCCTATTGTCCCCACCCAGCCTGTGGACCGCCGTCCTGGGTTGGGAGACCACGGTATTGAGGCCGGCCTTCCCAACCGGGATACGGTGGTCTACGAGAGCAGTGTGGGCTGGTTATCCCAGAACCAGCCTGCCCGCTCCGGGGATGAAGCATGATCCCGGTCGATGTGATCTTAGACCAAGTTCGGTGGTGGAAGACGCACGGCGTAAAGCCCGGCAGCGCATTAGCAGCAATGAAGGTACGCCGGCGCGATGATCCGACGCTGGCGGTGAGCTGGGGCGAAGTAATCACACACATGGAGCGGTTCTATCTAGCGCAGGCCAATGCATCACTGGCGTGGGCCAACGCCATACAGGACGAGCTGGAGCTGGCCCGCACAATAGAAAAAGAGATGTACCATGGCAGAAAAAAATAACGCCGGCGCTACTATCATAAAGCAGTCCGAGCTGACCGCGTTCCAGGCCGGCAAGGATGCGGCTCGGGAAGGCCACACCGACTGCCCCTACCCCATTGGCGGCGCGCTGTACCACCACTGGGTTGATGGGTACACCGCCGAGCGGGAGTTCCAGACACATGGCTAGTGTCAGGTTCTCGGCGTTTGAATTAACACAGATTGGCGTTGCTGGCGTTATGCGTCGGGTCAGCGCAATAAGTAAAAATAGGACGCCACAGCACGGCATAAGGCCGGAAGCGGAATGGCAAGCCGACATAGAGGGTATCGCCGGCGAATATGCTCTCGCCAAATATTTGGGCCGGTTTTGGTCTCCGACAGTTGGACACTTGGACACGCACATGGGTGATGTGTCGGGCTATCAAGTCCGCTCAACCCCGTGGCGGAACGGCTGCTTGATCATTAACGAGAAAGACCCCGACGACGACATATTTGTTCTTGTCACAGGAGAAAATACCGTTGGCTTAGAATGGCATGTCAGGGGCTGGTTGCAATGCCGCGACGGCAAAAAAAAGGAATACTGGCAGGCCAAACAAAAGGGCCGGTTCGCCTACTTCATCCCACAAGAACAATTAAACAGCATGGAGACCTTGCCGCATGGCTAAGTTCCCTCACCTACCCCTATTTGTGGAAAGCTACACTTCCGACGCCGGCCATCTGACGTTTGAAGAGCATGGCATGTATCTCAGTTTGATGATGCTGATGTGGAAGACACCCAACTGTCGCATTCCCAACGATATGGATTGGATTAGACGCCGGCTGCGCGCCACTGAAGACGAGATGATTACCATCGATCTAATCATCGATGAGTTCATGCATCGGACAGGAAATTGGATCACCCAGAAGCGGCTTCAAAAGGAATATAACTACGTCCAAAAGAGTGTAGACCAAAAGAAGAACGCAGCAAAAAGCAGGTGGAAAAAAGAAAAAACAAAAATCGAGAGCGACAAGGATAAGTCACTGAAAAACAACAAAACGGATGTATGCAAACGCAATGCACCTACACCTACACCTATATTAGATAATATATCCCCCCCCTTAGTCCCCCCCCAAGACGATAACCAAGTCGCTGTCGCTCCCCCCTCTCCAAAAAGGAAAAACGGGACGCGGTTGTCAGACGATTGGCAACCCGATGACGCAGCCTTTGCATTCGCACTTGATCAGATAGGAGCTGAGAAAACGCATGTCGAAATCGAAAGGTTTAAAGACCACTGGCTCAGTGTCAGTGGCAACAAGGCAACCAAGGTCGATTGGACCAGAACTTGGCGCAACTGGATCAGGCGAGCTGCTGAATACTCCGCACCCAAGAATACTGGACGAGCAACTCCAGACCTCATTGCCTCAATCCGTGCGGTCAGCGCTAGTATCGACCGTGAACAGGGACTACGAGCTGACGGGTTATCACATGACATCAACGCCGCCGGAAGCGGACGTGATCAAAGCCAAGAGGATACTATCCGCATCATTAAAGCCATTGCCGCAGAAGAAGATCATGGAGGAGCTGACCAAGCTGAAGGTCAAGACCAAGGCCAGGAACATGACCACGGACGAGCAGACGTTGATGGTCCGAGCCTATTGCGACGAGCTGCAAAGGTTCCCTGCTGACATCGTTTTGTACGTCCTGAGATCGATCGCCGATACATCGCCTTGGTTCCCGGCTTGGGCAGACCTGCACCAGGAGCTGCGGTGGAGAACCGAAAAGAGGTCACTGATGCTGGACGCATTGGAACGTGGCCCGAGCCGCATACCGAAAAACATCAACGGGCTGATCGCCCAAGCACTGAAGAAAACTGATGCCTCGCCACACAGAAGATAAGAAGAAAGCCTTCCAGCGCGGTCCGAAGGGTCTGCAAAAGAACGGGAACACATCCTTTCAACTGGAGGGATGGTCACCTGAGGTTACCGCGTACCAACTCAAGAAAGGAAAGTAAAATGGCAACCCACTACCGATTAGTCACTGCAAGACAAGGCCGAGACGGCAAGACCTACTGGACAAAAATTGGCGTCATGTTCCCAATGAAAGATCGTGACGGTTTCAACATTAGCCTGGAAGCACTGCCGCTGATGTCGCAGAACGATCAGGGCGAAATGGAGTGCCGTGTCGTCGCATTCGATGGCACAGACGACCAACAGAGCGGCCAGAGCAACCACAACCGGGCCAAGGCTAATGGATACCAGCAGCAACCCCTGGACGCCGACCTGGACGACGAGGTGCCGTTCTAATGCCAGCAGACACCAGCAAGGACGCCGCTGAACAGCACGCCAAGTTCCTGGAGAACTACTGGAGAGACCGAGGATCATCGTTGATTAAGGTCTGGGTCATAAGGCGCTACGACACATGGCAGATCAAGTCGAACTTGAGGAACGGCTTTCCGCCAGACCTCACCGACCTGCCTGCCGAAAGGCCAGTGAACAACGATAACCCAACGTGGCTGAGAGACGACAGCGGATGGCTGACCAAATAGGCAACGGCACGGTGGATGGCAGGATGATCGGTATACAAGACGCCTGCCTCTATCGCGCACGCGAACGAACCTCGATGCGGGCTGTCAAGAACCCAGACGTTCGAATGAAAACTTTACAGCTCCAGCGCAAACCGTTGGTGGCTGCGGATTTCCGGCTGCAATCGCCGGTTCTGCGAGCTGTCAGGACGGTTGCAATACGGTGGGGGTCTGCAACCGGGGGTACCCCGGATTCGGCCGTTGTCGGCGCTATCGATGGTTCCCTGACCTATGTCCGATAGTAATTTTCAATATGCTTCTGGTCGCCCGGTTATCACACCGCAGGGCCAGTATCCCAGTGTCCGCGAAGCAGCAAAGGCGCTTGGGCTTAACAGAAAAACCATTAAGGCTAAGTGTGAGCGCCAATCGGGGGGGTTTCATTATAAAGATGACCCACCCCTCCCCCCGGCTCCATGTGTTATTTGCAAGGCCCCAGCTCAACGCTTAGCTAAGAAGGGGGAATATTTTTGTTTGGATCATTCCCAAGCAACTGCCCGCGCAGCATTTCTTCGATATAGCATTATCCATGCGAGGGGCTGTCTCTGCACATCGTGTCACCAAGTTTTGCCGCCGTTCGCGTTGGATTTTCACCACACAGATCACACTGCCAAGAGTTTTGGCATGTCTGTAGCTGATATTGAAAGGGTTTTGAGGCGCGGCTCGTATAGTTTGGCATCTCAAGCGGTATATAAAGAGGCGGAAAAGTGCGTTTTGGTTTGTTCAAACTGCCACAGGATAGATCATTCAAGCGACGCTTGTTGGTTCTATTGGGGGAGCGCCATTAAGGTACTAGGCCCTCCACCACCTGTCTCCGAGGTGTATTTTGAAAAACCTGCTGCGCCGTTTTAAGGACCGTGTGTGGCCGATCAGGATAATCTGGGGGGTTGGGTCCACCCGATGCCGAGATTGTTCTGTGCGAGTCTCTCTGGCCCGTGACGAGGGGTATCATGCGGGGTTCCTCGCTGCCCTCCGGGGGATCGGTAAATGACGAAGAAATTGACTAGAGGGATCGTCACCTCAGGTTACCACCCCTGTAACCCCTGGGGGTTACACCCATAACAGACCATTTAACAGACCATCTGAAGGAGACGCAGGATGGCTAAACCGCGCCGGAAGAAAAAGACGTTGAACGCTGATTTGGGTACGCCTGAGTTGCAGGCCAAGCCGGGGTATGAATATGGTGAAACCCGGATCGCCGGTGTTGGCAGAACTACTAACACGATGGCAGATCAGTTGCAGACCTATTTCCGCCGCAGCCGGATCAGCCGGCGGCAATATCAAGCGGGGGATTTGTTCCAGCAGAGCTTTTACGCTGCCGGGATTGGGCCAAATTACACAACGCAGGATTTGCTGAAGGTTCGGGTAGACGCTGGCGGCAGTGACTATGATGGCCGGCATATCCACCGAGAAAGTTTGTATCAGGCCATGAAGTACGTCGGTCAGCCGCTGAGCCGGGTGCTGGTG
>Ga0255757_10002516_pt1 | contig 17244 bp, 15 predicted proteins | sample 071ome_27_FD_179957 | JGI IMG/M metagenome (GOLD analysis project Ga0255757, IMG submission 179957) | Coastal salt marsh microbial communities from the Groves Creek Marsh, Skidaway Island, Georgia - 071409AT metaG (version 2) | ecosystem: Environmental > Aquatic > Marine > Intertidal zone >...
CGCCAAGTCGGGCTGAGATTACACTGCATGGTGCAGAGCACACGCCAGAAGTGCTGGCCGATCAGGTCGCAGAATATCTTTCTTCCAAGAATGTCTTTTCTGTTTAGGGAACAATAGAAAGCAGGGAACAACAGAAACCATGACAGAGCAATCAAAAGTAGCCCTTGTGACCGGTGCAGGTACTGGTGTCGGCAAAGCGGTTGCGCAGATGCTGCTACAAAACGGATATTGCGTGACGCTGACGGGCCGGCGCGGTGAACTGCTGGAGGCAGCAGCCTCAGAATCCGATGCAGGGCCCCACGCTGTCTTGTGCCATGCGACAGATCTTCGTCATTCCGAAGAGGTGGATCGACTTTTTGATGCAGCTATCGGGCGCTTTGGCCGGATTGATCTTCTTTTCAACAATGCGGGTATCGGTGCGCGCGCGGTCGATGTTGATGAGCTCGAGATTTCTGAATGGCAGGCGGTGCTTGACACCAATGTGCATGGTGCGTTCCTGTGCGCCCGGCGGGCATTCGGGCAAATGAAAGCCCAGAATCCGAAAGGAGGCCGGATTATCAACAACGGCTCGATCTCGGCATACGTGCCGCGGGTCAATAGTGCCCCGTATACCGTCAGCAAGCATGCCATGTCAGGCCTGACCCGAAGCCTGGCGCTCGACGGCCGCCAGCACAATATCGCCTGCGGCCAGATCGATATTGGTAACGCCCTGACGGACATGGCGAGACCATTGGGAGAGGGAACTCGCCAGCCTAATGGCACCATATTGGCAGAACCGCTTATGGATGTGCATCATGTCGCAACGAGTGTGCTGCACATGGCTGAGTTACCGCTTGATACCAACGTGCTTTTCATGAACGTAATGGCCCGCGATATGCCTTTCGTTGGACGAGGTTAACGAGGCGTTTTGTTTCGGCCTAAATCGCGCCCGAAGTGGCTCGGTAAATCCAATAGTCAAAGGACCCAGTTATGCACTCGAACCCTTTTTCAGATGAAGAACTGAGCCGTCGGCTGGCAGCCACCCGTCAGGAAATGGCGGCGCGCGGTCTTGATCTGGTCTTGTTAAGCGCGCCGGAACATGTGTTCTATCTCACGGGATTGGATCATTGGGGTTATTTTGCGCCGCACGTGCTGATCGTGGCGGCTGAAGGTGAACTGGTGCTCGTGACCCGGGCAATGGAACACGTGGCGATTCGTAACCAGGTGCGAAACGCGACCTTCATCGGACATTCGGATTCCGAGAGCGCAGCTGATGTTGTTGTTAAACATCTCAAGGGCGCGAGTTCCGGCAAAACGATCGGTCTGGAAGCGGCTTCTGCAGGACTGTCTTACGCGATGGGGCAGGCCCTTGAGCAGGGTATTGATGGCGCATCCTGGGTGGATATCACGGGGATGCTGGATGAGATGCGGCTGGTGAAGTCCACCGAAGAGCAGCGTTTCATGAGAAGCGCTGCCGTTGCCTCCGACGCCGGCACACAGGCTGCAATCAATGCCATTCATGATGGCGCCAAAGAAGCCGATGTTGCAGCCGAGTGTCTTGCGGCGATGACCCGTGCGGGAGGAACACCACCCGGCTTTGGCCCCTTCTTGCGCCCGTCTCATCGCATGGCGGAGGAGCATACGACCTGGGGAGATGGTGAACATCATGAGGCAGTATTCCTTGAGATCGCGGGCTGTGTGGCCCGCTATAACGCTCCCATGGGACGGTTGGTGAATATCGGCCGGATCTCTGATGAGGATGCCGAGATGGCGAATATATGCGGCGAGGCTTTTGATGCGACGTTAAGGGCGCTCAAAGTCGGCGCCAGAGCAAAAGACGTTTACAACGGCTGGCAGTCGGTCGTGGATGCAGCGGGCATGCCTGAGTACCGTCGCCATCATTGCGGATATCTCGTTGGTATCGGCTTTCCACCCGCCTGGACGGGCGGACCACGGGTCACGGGCCTGCGCCATGATTCTGACCGCGAGATGCGAGAGGGCATGACCTTTCATCTGATGTCGTGGTTCACTGAAACGGGTCGTGGAAACTACTTCATCTCTAATACCGTTCTGCTAGGGGCGGACGGTGCAGAGGTTCTAACGACAACACCCTACGGGCCGCACATCGCACCTTAAGTCGTAGATTGATCGTTAAAGGGAAAGGGAAAGAGAGAGGGATCATGCGCCGCTATCGAAAAGACGAGCCGCGCGATGACCTTGAGCACTGGCCCTTCGACAACAAGACGTCGGACTACGTGATTGTGCAGGGCAACCCAGTTGCCTCAGGGCGCATCGATTATGTGAGTCCTGACGGTACTGCCCGACTGGGAGTGTGGCGCTGCACGGAAGGTGTCTTCGATTGCAACGAACTGGGAGATGAGCTGCAAACCATTTTGCAGGGTCGATTGATTCTGACTTTGGAAGGGCAAGCACCCATCGAGTGCATTCCGGGCGACAGTATCTTCACGCGTAAAGGGCAGCGGGTGAGGTGGGATATCCGGGAAACCGTCGTCAAACTGTTTCATACCTCCAATCTGGATGTCAGAGGTTGAAGCTATTTTTCTCGTCAGAGAAAATCAGGAAGTTGATGTTGAGGTCATCACACCGTGTCTTTTACGGTGCGCGATCAATTCATTGAGCCAGTCCGGATCCATCTCCGGCACTGATGACAGCAGAAGCTCCGTGTATTCGTGATGGGGCGGTGAGAACACATCGGTTTTCGGACCCTGCTCCACAATCTCACCCTGCAGCATCACCACGACGTTATCCGCGATCGCTTTGACGGTGGCAAGGTCGTGGGTGATAAACATGTACGCGAGGTTGAATTCTCTTTGTAGTCGATCAAGCAGTCTCAGGATTCCTTCCGCAACGAGCTGATCGAGGGCAGAGGTCACTTCGTCACAGATAATGAATTCGGGCTCAGCTGCCAGTGCGCGCGCGATGCTGACCCGCTGTTTCTGACCGCCCGATAACTCACCCGGATACCGGTCTATATACAAATCCGGCTCCAATTCAATCAGGGATAACAGTTCGCGTATCCGCTCTTCTTTTTGTTTCCCCCTCAGGTTGAGATAGAAACTGAGCGGTCTGCCGATGATATTGCGGATGCGTTGCCGGGGATTCAGTGCGGTATCCGCCATCTGGTAAATCATCTGCACGTGACGCAACTGATCTTTGTTTCTGGATTTAAAACTCTTCGGCAGCGCCTCACCGTTAAACTGAATTTCGCCAAGACGTGGCGGCAGCAGCCCGGTGATGACCCGCGCCGCTGTACTCTTGCCACTGCCGGATTCGCCAACGATGGCGACAGTTTGTCCACGGTGAATCTCAAAAGTGACTTTTTTGAGGATATCCTCTTTGCCGTACCCTGCGGTAACGTTATCGACTTTCACGACTGGATTGACCTTGGTTGGGGCCGTTTCGGTCTCTTTCTTGAACGAACGGACCGCCCACAATGACTTCGTGTAGTCCATTTTGGGATCCGACATCATTTGACGCGTAGTCGATTCCTCGACGAGTTCTCCGTAGCGCAACACCATGATGCGGTCCGCCATTTGTGCTACCACAGCCAGATCATGAGAGATGTAAATCGCAGCTGTGTTGAACTCGCGAACAATGTCGCGGATCGTGGTCAGGACCTCGATCTGGGTGGTGACATCCAGCGCAGTAGTCGGCTCATCAAATATGATGAGATCGGGTCGGCAGGATAGCGCCATCGCAGTCATGGCCCGCTGCAGTTGCCCGCCCGAGACCTGATGGGGATAGCGATACCCGATACCGTCAGGGTCAGGAAGCAGCACCCGCCGGTAGAGATCCTTGGCATCGGCCTCTGCCTCCTGGCGGTTTTTGACGTTATGAACCACCGGGATCTCGGAGAACTGGTCAATCAGTTGATGTGCGGGGTTAAAGGATGCTGCGGCGCTTTGTGCGACATAGGCGATCCGGACGCCACGCAGTTTGCGCAGTGTGGTCTCCGACTGCTCAGTAAGTTCCTGCCCGTCAAAGCGAATCGTGCCGCCACGAATGCGGCATCCGGGCCGAACAAAGTTCATCGCGGCAAGGCCGAGCGTGGATTTTCCTGCGCCGGATTCCCCGATCAGACCAAGGACCTCTCCCCGATCGAGCTCGAGATCAAGTCCTTTGATGATTTCATGCCAGACCTCATCGCTTTCGCCATCGATCTCAAGGTTTCGGATTTCTAGCAGTCGGTCAGTCATTAGCTCATACGCGATGATGCGCTCTTAATGCCCATCCTTGAGGCCGCTGGACTTGTGAAGGAACCAGTCCACCAGGAAGTTGACGCCGAGCGTCAGAATCGCAATTGCAATTGCCGGCAGGACGGGGGTGATATCTCCATAAGTGATGAGCACGGCGTTTTCCCGAACCATGGATCCCCAGTCTGCCGTGGGGGGCTGAATCCCCAGCCCAAGAAAACTGAGCGCGGCAATCATCAGGAAAACAAAACAAAACCGCAGGCCAAACTCTGCCATCAGCGGCGCCGTAATATTGGGCAGAATCTCGCGAATGCACAGCCAGAAAATCCGTTCTCCCCGAAGCCTTGCTGCCTCAAAGTAATCCAGCACGACGACGTTCAGGCTGACTGCGCGGGTCACGCGAAAAATTCGAGTGGCATCCAGTGTGGCAATCACGATGACCAGGGTCGGAATCGAGGTGCCGAAAATGGCCAGCAGCATCAATGCAAAAATAAGCTGAGGAATAGCCATCAGCACGTCTACGATCCGGCTGGAGATCTGATCGAGCCAGCCGCCATAAATCGCCGCGAGCAGGCCGGTTAGGCCACCGATCAGAAAAGCGAGACAGGTGGTAATAAAGGCGATGCCAACGGTATTGCGGGCGCCGAAGAGGAGTCGCGTCAGCATGTCCCGGCCAAGACCGTCTGTGCCGAGAATGAATTTCTCACCCCAGACGTCAAACTCGGGACCCACGATCTCGGTTTCGCCGTATGGGGTCAGGATAGGGGCAAATATTGCTACGAAGCCATAAACCAAAATCACCAGGATTCCAAACTTGGCCGTAATCGGCGCTTTAATAACCTCTCGTAACGCACTTTGTAGACGCGTGCGCCGTGGCCGATTGATTTTCGGATCTCGCGAAGTGGTTTCTGCGCCAGTCATTTTGGATGCAGGAGTCGAGGGTTGGTACAGATCGAGACGATGTCGGCGGTGAGATTCAACAGGATATAAGTGCCGGCAAAGATCATGGCGCAAGCCTGGACAACGGGAATGTCACGGTTCGAAACGGAATCAACCATTAACTGGCCGAGCCCTGGATAGATGAATACAACCTCTACAACAACCACGCCCACAACCAGATAAGCAAGACTGATTGCAATAATATTTGCGATAGGCGCCCATGCGTTAGGTAGAGCGTGTTTAACAATGACCCGCAATTTTGGCATTCCCTTGAGATGTGCCATTTCTATGTATGCGCTTGCCAGCAGATTAATGATGGAGGCACGAACCATCCTCATCATGTAGGCGAGAATGACAGCCATCAAAGTGATGGCTGGGAGAGTCGCCTGGTGTAGTTTTTCGATAAACGGTGTGTTGACATCAATATTAGAAAGACTTGGGAACCAGCCAAGTGTTACCGAGAAGTAAAGTATCAGTACATACGCTGTCAGGAACTCAGGTGCTGATACAGCGCCCAAGGTGAGGATATTCACGGATCGGTCGTAGATACTGTTTCGGTAAAGGGCTGCCAGAACTCCCAGAATCAACGCCAGTGGGACTGATATTGCGGCCGCTGTCAGTGCGAGAAAGAGGGTGTTGGAGAGGCGAAAGGTAATTAACTCTGCAATGTCCCGTCGGTTGGCAAGTGAAGTGCCAAGATCGCCTTGCATAACACCCGCCCACCAGTCGATGTATCGGATATGTGCAGGACGATCCAGGCCTAATTCATGACGCAAGGCTGCGACATTTTCAGGACTGGCACCTTGCCCGAGCAACGCTTCTGCAATGTCTCCCGGCAGGAACTCAACTCCTACGAAAATAATAATAGAGACCACGAATAGTGTCAGCAGCCCAAGGCCAAAGCGCTGTAACACCATTAAGAGAATTCTGTTCATGGTTTTTCAGTGAAGTTAGTGGTTGTACCGCTAACCTCGATATGACAAAAAAAGCAACTTGCACGTGGAGATTACTCCACCCGCCAGTAACACGCCAGCAACCTAGTCGTAATGGGAATATATAGTGCTAAGACGTAAGTGCAAAAAATAAGCGGCCCGAAGGCCGCTTATTTGGTTGGCTAAGAAAAAGTTCTTAAGCTTTCCACCATCTTTTGAGGAAGTGACCTCCATCCATTTCCCAACCTCCACCGATCTGCTCACCGACGCCGATGGTATCCCGAGTCGCGGCAACATCAGTACCAAACGCGGGGATAATGGTTCCACCTTCTTTGGAGATAATGTGCTGGACTTCCTGATACATGGCCGTACGTTTGGCCTGATCCAGCTCACCCCGAGCAGCCACCACGAGTTCGTCGACCCGCGCGTTCTTGATGAGGGTATCGTTCCACGGCGAAGAGGAGAGGTACGCGATTGATAGGATCATGTCTTCGACCGGTCTTGCGCCCCAGTAGCAGGTACAGAACGGTTTTACGTTCCAGACGTTGTTCCAGTATCCGTCTTGGGGTTCCTGAACAATGTTCAGATTGACTCCAATCTTGGCCCAATGCTGCTGGAACAGTTGAGCGGCGTCCATGGCCCCACCATAAGAGGTGTTTGATGCGCTGAGATCAATCGTGACACCTTCATGACCCGACTTTTTCAGGTGATGCTTGGCCTTGTCCAGATCGTATTCGACGCTGAGGTTGGTGTCATAACTGGTGAACCCTGGACCAAGCGGCTGATCGTTGCCAATCGCACCGTATCCAAAGAGCACTTTGTCGATGAACTCCTGACGCGGCGTTGAAAGTTTGAGCGCCGTCCGGAAATCCATGTTGTCGAATGGCGTTACATCCATTCTCATGGGGTGCGTGAACGCCAGGTTACTCGCAACATCGACAATGTTGACACCCTTAACTTTCTTAAGACGCGCAATACCTTTCAGTGCGGGCCGGTTAATAACATCTACCGATCCACTGATGAGCGCACTTTGGCGTGCCGTATCATCCAGAATCGCAAGAACTTCATGGGAGTCAGCGTGGGCGCCGCCGTCTGGATGCCAGGCATTGGGGTTACGCTCCAGAACGGTCTTTACGCCCGGATTGTATTCCTTCAGGAGGTAAGGCCCTGTCCCTGCATCGGACAGCGATTCAGCGACACCATCTTTTGACGGCATGATATTGAAATGATAATCGGTAAAGAGCGCCGGAGCGTCGGCGTTACCGTCAGCCAGTTCAACGATTACCGCATTGCCGTCTACGCGCACATCAGAGATCCCGGAAAAGACTCCTTTCGCATATGAGGTGGTATCTTCACCGCGATGCTTATTGATTGATGCGACGACGTCATCTGTGGTGAGCGACTTGCCATTATGGAACTCGACACCTTGGCGGATGTTGAAGCGCCACACTTTCGCATCAGGGCTTGCTTCCCAACTTTCCGCCAGGGCGGGTTCCATGCTGTTGTCCTGGCCAACGTTAACGAGGCTGTCGCGGAACGCGCGGCTAACGCAGATCATGTACGTTGCGTTAAATAGGCCGCAATCCAGCGAATCACCGGTGTTTGCGTCGTTCAGCCCGGAAACCATATGCCCGCCTTTCTTTGGCATGGCCGCCATTGCACGGCCAGACCAAAGGGCGCTGCCCATGGCAGTTGACAGGCCCATTGCACCTGCGAAAGCGAGAAAATCACGACGCGTCACGCGTGGATCGCTAAGCGCCTGCTTCAGGACGGTGTCCTGGTGAATGATCTGTTCGATCTTTGATCGTTTCATCATATCCTCCTTCAGTTTGTTTCAATCGACCGCGCTCGGTGGGATTAACTGGCCACTGAACGATCCGTTGATCCTAACCGCTTGGTTGCAGTCTTCGCAAGGCCACGGGTTCCCAAGCCCTTAAAGACGCTAAACTATCCCGGCCGAGTTGGGAGGATATGGATAAGTTGAGGACTAAATGACGCATAACAGGGTCATAATGTTTTGAAAATTAGGGAAATCAAGATCACGCCGCTGTTGGTCCCCTATGCGCAGCCCTATTACTGGTCTCAGGGGGTGACGCAAGGCGCAGAGGTCCTATTGATTGAGATCCACGGTGAAAACGGGTCGGTGGGGTTTGGGGAGTGTCTGGCAACGCCTACCGCAAAAGGGGTGCAGGCTTTTGTCGAAGAAGCGGCAAAACACCTGATCGGCCAGTCTGTCTTTGATCGAGAACGCCTGATGACCGTCTGCTATCAGTCACTTTTTCAGTTTCGCGGCAACTGCAGCGCACCTCGCTTTGGTGGGCAGGTGCTCGCCGGGCTGGAGATGGCGCTTTGGGATCTACAGGGAAAAGTACTTGATCGGCCGGTGTATGAACTGTTGGGCGGCGCACAGCGCGAATACGTGGACTATTTCGGTTTCATTCAGGGCTCGGAGCCCAAAGACCTTGCCCGGGATGCCGTCGCTTTGGTTCAGCAGGGGCATCGCACGATCTATTGCAAGGTGGGCCGGGGTGACGAGCTCGATGTTGAGATCGTAAGACAGGTCCGTGAAGCGGTGGGTCCTGATATCCGTTTGCGCCTTGATCCCAACGAGGCCTGGGATACACTTTCGGCAGTTCGGATGATCGAGCGCCTGAAGGTGTTTAATCCTGAGATGATCGAACAGCCTTGCGATCACCGCAGTCTCAGCGCTCTTAAGCAGATCAAGGATGCAAGCCCCGTTGCGATCGCGGCGGATCAATGTGTCTTCAATGCAGTTGATGTCGAAGCGGTGACGCAGATGCGGGCGGCTGATCTCATCGTGCTTGGCCTGCACGAAACCGGCGGCATCGGCCCGCTCATGGAAGCAGCAGCGGCCGCGAAGATCGGCGGGCTTAATATCTGTCTTCATGGCTTGTACGAGACCGGCATCACGACCTGTGCGGCGCATCAGGTAGGGCTCGCGATTCCCAACCTGGACGACGCCAATCAATACATGAATCACCTGCTGACGTCAGATGTAATTGCCAGTCCGGACTTGTCGCTAAAGGACGCCAGACTCGGTTTGTTCGATGCCCCTGGCCTGGGTTTTGAACTTGATGCTGATGCTGTGTCTCAAGCGGCCGCGCGGCATATCGAACAGGCAGCGGTACTTCGGTAAACCCCAAAGCGGCTTTTGTTAAATTGCGCCCATTCAGGAGAGGACGCCGGTGAAAATATCTCGAATTCGCGTATTCCAGGTCGATCTGCCGATGAAAGAAGGTGCGTACAGTTGGTCGACCCAGTCCTTTTCGGCTTTTGACAGTACGGTTGTCCTCATTGATACCGATGAGGGTATAACGGGTGTGGGAGAAAGTTGTCCGTTGGGGCCCTCTTATCTTGCCGCATACGCCGAAGGGGTGCGCACGGGTGTGTCGGTGCTCGCTCCTGGCCTCATGGGCGAGGACCCGACCCAGTTGGACAAGATCAATCTCAGAATGGATGACCTCCTAAAGGGCCACCCCTACGTCAAGTCGGCAATTGATATGGCCTGCTGGGATATCCTGGGCAAGGCAACGGGCATGTCGGTGTATCAGTTACTGGGCGGCAAACTCCAGGAACGGGTAAAACTATTCAAAGTTGTAGCTCGTGCTGATCCCGGGCTAATGGCAGAGCGTTTTGTTGAATACCGTCAGTCGGGCTTTGATCATTTCCAGATTAAGGTCGGAGAACATCCCGAGACCGATATAGAGCGCTTCAGAAGGGTACTCGCTGAAATGCAGCCCGGCGATGTTGTGGATGCAGACGCCAACACCGGCTGGAAGCAGCACGACGCTCTGCGTGTGGTGGGCGCGGTTGAGCGGATGTTCCAGGAGCGGCAGTTGTCGTGCTTTATTGAGCAGCCTTGTCTCAGTTACGAAGAGTGCCTCGCGGTACGCCAGCACACCAATCTGCCATTCATTCTGGATGAATGTATGGATGGGTTGCCTATCCTGCTGCGCGGATACCGCGATAATGCGATGGATCTCATCAATCTCAAGATCAACAGGATGGGAGGGCTGACCCGGGCTCGCCAAGTGCGGGATCTTTGTGTTCACCTGGGCATCGTGATGACCATCGAAGACAGTTGGGGAGGAGAGATCGCGACCTCTGCGATTGCGCACCTGGCGCAATCGACACCGCCGGCATTTCATTTTCAGTCATCCGCATTTCACGAATACTCGAGCGTCGCGATTGCCAGTGGCGGACCGCAGGTTGCAGACGGCTATATGACTGCGCCGGCAGAACCCGGGTTGGGGGTTGATCCACTGATGGATGTGCTTGGAAATCCGGTCTGCGAGTTTCACTAGCGTAAATGCGACATCGAGTCTTTTGACGCGCTTATCTTCTCGTCCACAATAGCGATCTGCAAAGGACTGAGAATTCATTAAAGAGATCAAGATGGCGCGACAGCACGATCAGAAAAACAGAAAAACCCAAACCCTGGCGGTACATGCGGGTGAGGCTCCCGATCCGGTGACCCGCGCATCGGCCCCCAATATTGTGATGTCGAGCACTTTTGTGCTGGACGAGCCAGTGGGTTTTTCGGCTTATGACATTCCTGAAGACGCGCCCTTTATCTACAGCCGCTGGCGCAACCCAACGGTTCAGCAGCTCGAAGACAAAATGGCAGTGCTGGAAGAGGCTCCGGCATGTCGGTGTTTTGCCTCAGGCATGGCAGCAACCTCGGCGGTGCTGTTCAGTGTCCTGAAATCAGGCGATCGTCTCGTCATGAGTGACGCTAACTATCCAGGCACAGCAGAGCTCGCCCGCAATGACCTTAAGCGCATGGGCATCGAGATCGTAACGGCGAATTTCTCCGACCTGAATGCACTGGAGCAGGCTGTAACGCCTGAGACCGTATTGGTCTGGGGAGAGACGCCGGCCAACCCGACCATGCGCATTACCGATATCGCGGCGGTGGCCGAGATTGCGCATCAGCGTGGCGCCCGGCTGGCGATCGATTCGACATTTGCCTCGCCCATGGCTACCCGGCCAATGACCCTCGGTGCCGATTACGTGATTCATTCGCTGACCAAATACTGCTGCGGTCACGGGGATGCGATGGGAGGTGCGGTGCTCGCTTCAGAAGAGCATATGCGCGCTATTGAGACGGATGGCCAGATTCATGTGGGTGGCGTGATGAGTCCCTTTAACGCGTGGCTGATCAACCGCGGGTTAGCAACGCTGCCGATACGTATGCAGTCCCATGAGACCAACGCGATGGCTGTGGCGCAGTTTCTCGAGGGTCATCCAAAGGTCAATAAAGTCCTGTATCCGGGTCTTGCGAGTCATCCACACCACGATCTCGCGAAAAAACAGATGGACAACTTTTCCGGGATGCTGTCTTTTCAGATCGATAAAGGCGCGGATCTTGCGCAGAAGATGATGTCAGAGCTTGAAATCATTCACTATGCAGTGTCGCTTGGCCATCATCGCAGCCTGATCTGCTGGATGGGAACAGACGACCTGATGGCATCGAGTTACGGCCTGTCCGGAGACGCGCTGGCAGCCTATCGGGATTTTGCTGGAGACGGGGTCTACCGCCTTTCAGTAGGACTGGAAGATCCCGATGACCTGTGCGAGGATCTTGCCCGGGTTCTTGGATAGACCATACCGGATTCAATTATGAGCTCAGTTTCATCAACACAGCCGGCGCCGGCATTTGCTGCCGCTGCACTGAAAGCGCAGACCATGCTTGACAACGGCCCCGGTGCCCACCGGATTGGGCTGATTGCTCTCGCGAGTGACTACGTGGTGGAGCGTGACTTCATGAACATGCGCCCAGGCGATGAAGTCGCTGTTTTTGTTTCCAGGGTGCTCAATGTCAATCCATGCACGGTTGAAAACCTTAGGACCATGGGCCCACGGCTTGCCGATGCGGCATCGCTCATTATTCCGGACGGCCGATTGGATGCGATGGTGTATTGCTGTACTTCAGGCACGGCCGCGATGGGGTATGAGACGGTAGCGGAGAATATTCGTAGTGTCCGGCCGGGAATACCCGTCATTACTCCGATCACTGCCGGATTGAGAGCCCTGAGTCAGTTCAGCGCTGAAAGGATTGCGGTGCTGACGCCCTATACCGATGACGTTAATGCGTCTTTGGTGGATTACATTCAAGAACACGGACCGCGGGTCACCGCGACAACAAGTTTTCATTTCGCGAACGACAACGATATGGCACGTATTCCTCCGGAAGCGATCGTCAGCGCGGCGAAGGAGGCAGACCGGGATGATGCGGATGCACTGTTTATCTCCTGTACGGCAATTAGAGCGGTCGATGTAATCGATGAGATAGAACAGGCGTTAGGCAAGCCGGTGGTGTCCGCGAATCAGGCACTTTTTTGGGAAGCGGTGCGTACAGCAGGCTACACAGCGCCGATAGAGGGTTACGGTCGCCTGTTGACGCTGGATCTGTTGTAGCGCTGAGCGTCGTCGAAGTTATCTCGCCTCCATACGCTCTTGGACACTTCTCGCCTGACTGACGCGCAACTGGCGGAGTATCACGAAGCCGGTTTCGTGATACCGGATTACCGACTGAGCGAGAGCACGCTGGCTGACCTCCGCGCGGCGCACAGCCGGTTTATCGATCGCTACCCGGCTTTTGTAGATTACTGCCCAGCGCTTATTCCGTTGGATCCAAGTTTTCTGGAATTTGCCCGCGACGAGACCATTCTGAACATGGTGGGACAGGTGCTGGGAAATAATTTTGCTCTATGGAACTCGAGCTTTTTCGCCAAACCCGCTCGGGTGGGGACACGCACTCCCTGGCATCAGGATGGCGAGTACTGGGCGATGCGGCCTTTGGCAACGTGTACCGTCTGGATGGCGATAGATGATGCCACCCCCGAAAACGGGTGCTTGCGGTTTATTCCGGGGTCGCATAAAGACAAAAGAACTCGTAAACATCAGATCAACAATGCACCGGGCCTCGCACTGAATCAGGAACTCTCTCAGGATGAGTTCGAGGAATCAGAAGCCGTCGATCTGGTGCTCGAGGCAGGACAGATGTCTTTGCATGATGTGTATCTTGTCCATGGATCAGAGCCAAATCGATCGGATCGTCCTCGGCGCGGCATGACCTTGAGATTTATGCCGACGAGTTCCTACTATGATAGAGAGATAGAGCAAAAGCAGAACGCGTCGAGCCCATACCCGTCGCTTAATGAGCAAGAGTTGAGAAATATCCAAAGGGTGCCGCTTTATCTGATGCGCGGTACCGATATTTGCGGGCGTAACCGTTATGCCGGCAGTTTTTCAGAGGAAAACGACTTCAGGAGAGACGATGAAACTTGAAGAGATTTTTGCTAACGCTCCGGCAGTCATCGATCAGGCGCAGCGCGAGCATTATTACGATCGGGGCTATCTGGTTTTTCCGTCCCTGATCGATACAGAAACGTTAGTGCCCCTGCGTGCGGCCGCGGACCGCATTGTGGAAAAGACGCGCGAACTCACAGAGTCCTCCCGCGAAATAGATCTGGAAAACAATCACACGGCAGAGAGCCCTCGATTAAGGCGCGCGGCCTATCTTGACGACCTGGATTTTGAGTTTTGGGGAATCTGCGCCGATTCCGTTATCCCTGATATTGCGGCTGATCTTCTGGGACCCAATGTCCGGTTCCGGGAGATCATGTTGAACTTCAAATGGGCGGGTGGGGGTGCTGAGGTGAAATGGCATCAGGATCTTGTCTTTTATCCTCATACGCATTCGGGAACCCTGCAGTTTCTGTTGTTTCTGGAGGATGTTGCTGCAGAGCAGGGACCGCTTGAAGTTTATCCAGGAAGCCATCTGGGTCCCATATTCGAACATTACAACGAGCGGGGTAAATGGACCGGAGCGGTTCGGGAGCATGATCTGGCGAGCATTGGATCAGATGGCCCGATTGCCATCACAGGCCCTGCGGGAACCGTTAGCGTGCATCACAGCCGGACGATTCACGGTTCGCGACAGAACCAGAGCAGTCAGGGCCGACCCGTCCTGGTGCTCACTTACAGTGCCGCGGATGCCATTCCGTATACTGCCCCTGCGTATCCGAGTTCACGTTATGGGGTGCTGGTTCGGGGAGAAGAACCCGGATACGCCCATCACGAGGAATTGCATGTGCCGATGCCGCCTGACTGGTCCGATGGCTATACGTCTATCTTCGCGCATCAGGAAAATCAGGGGCATCAAAAGAAAGAAGCGTAGTGCAGGCTCGTGAACCTGATCGAGATGATCTGACAAAAGGAAAACATAATGAGAGATAACCCGATTAATTCAACGGTGGATTTCGAAAAGGATGGAGTACAGCACGGATTCTTGAAAGTGCCCTATTCGGGAGACGACTCTGCCTGGGGCGCTGTCATGGTGCCGGTGACCGTGATCAAGAACGGCAGTGGTCCTACAGCAATTCTCACTGGGGCCAATCACGGTGATGAGTACGAAGGTCCGATAGCGCTTTGGGGCATGACGCACACGATGAAGGCCGATGAGGTGAGCGGCCGGGTGGTCATCGTGCCGGCGATGAACTATCCCGCTTTCAATGCAGGAAAGCGTACTTCCTGGATCGATGGGGGCAATATGAACCGTGTGTTTCCCGGCAATCCTGAGGGCACCATTACCGAGATCATCGCCGACTATTTCTCCCGGACCCTGCTGCCCATGGCCGACTATGTGATCGATATTCACTCTGGCGGCAAGACCATGGAGTTTCTACCGTTTGGGGCTGCCCATATTCTTGATGACAAAGATCAGCAGGCGCGATGTGTGGCTGCGGTGCAGGCCTTCAGTGCGCCGTATACCCTGATGCTGCTGGAGCCCGATGCTGCTCACCTGTACGACACCGCTGCAGAGAATCAGGGCAAGGTATTTGTGAGTACAGAACTTGGCGGTGGGGGATCGGCAAGTGCGACCACGGTAAATATCGCAAGGCGCGGAATCACCAACGTCTTGAAACACGCCGGGATTCTGGCGGGAGAGCCTGAAGCCGGTCCTTCGGTGAATCTCGATACCATGAACCCCGATTGCTTCATTACTTCTGAGCATCGGGGCCTTATTGAGATGCGCCATGACCTGGGGGCGCAGATCAAAAAAGGCGATCTTCTCGCTGTGGTTTATGACACTGATCGGACGGGAGCTGCGCCCGTGGAATACCATTCAAAAGTGGACGGGCTTTTCATGGGAAGACATTTTCCCTGCTTGATTCGGCCTGGGGATTTTCTCGCGGTTATCGCATCCAAGGTCGACTGATTACATGCTCTTAACACCGCAAAATTTATCCTAGGACATAGTTATGCAATACACCAAACCTTTTCAAAAAGCGGAATACGATCGCCGGATTGCGAAGACCAAACGGAGCATGGCGGATAAGGGGTTTGACCTCATCATCTGTCAGGATCCGGCAAACATGAATTGGCTGACCGGGTTTGATGGCTGGTCGTTCTACACGCCACAGGCGGTGTTGCTGCATCTGGAAGAGAACGCGCCGATCTGGTTCGGCCGGCCCCAGGATGCCAAAGCGGCGCACATCACGACCGATATCCCCCCTGAGAATGTCACCACTTTTTCGGAAACGCTGATCCATCATCCCACCGAGCATCCTTATGACGACCTCGCGGCACTCATTGAACAGCGGGGTTGGGGGAGTCAGCGGATCGGTGTGGAGTTGGATGCCCATTACTACACCGCCCGCGCCCATGCCCATCTGGTGAAGGGCTTACCGAACGCGACGCTGTCGGATACTGAGCAGTTGGTGAACTGGGAGCGCCTCGTGAAGTCGGAGGCAGAACTGGTTTATATGCGCGAGGCCGGCGAGACGGTCAGCGCGGTGATGAACCGGGCCATTGCCAAAGTCGCACCTGGAGTGCCGGAGTACGAGATTATCGCGGAGGTCTATCACACGCAGGTGATGGGGGTTGAAGGTCGCTACGGAAACTATACAAGCCTGTGCCCACTGATTCAGGTGGGAGAAGGAACCAGCACTCCACACCTCACCTGGTCGGAGCATCCGCTGCCCGATGACGGTCTCGTCATGATGGAGCTCGGCGGCGCCCGTCACCATTACCAGGCGCCCCTGACCCGTACGCTGTATCTCGGCAGCCCGCCTGCCGAGGTCACCAATCTGACTGAGACGATAGTGGAAGGTGTCGATGCGGCGCTGGAGATCGCGCGACCCGGTGCTACGTGCGAGGAAGTGGAGGCCGTGTGGCAAAAGGTGCTGAACCGCAACGGTTATCACAAGGAAAGCCGCGTCGGCTACTCGATCGGGGTGAATTATCCGCCGGATTGGGGCGAGCGCACCGCGAGTCTGCGTCCGGGAGAAACCACGGTGTTGCAAAGCGGGATGTGTTTTCATTTTCAGTCCGGCGTGTGGCTCGACACCATTGGTGCGGCTGTGTCAGAGCCTTTTGTGGTGACGGATAGCGGCGGAGAGCGTTTGTGCAATGCACCCCGCGAACTGATTGTCATCAACTGATCCCGTTTTCAGTTCTCTAGAGTAAAACCGATGTCTTCGATCAATACTTTTACCTCCGATAACATTTCCAGTGCCTGCCCTGAGGTCATGGAGGCTTTGGCAAAGGCCAATGAAGCAAATAGTCCCTCATATGGTGAAGATCCGTGGACCCACGACCTTGCTGCAAGGCTTGGGGAGATTTTTGAAACAACCGTTACGGTGTTTCCAGTCACGACCGGTACGGCAGCTAACGCACTGGCGCTGTCTACGCTGACGCCGGCGTTTGGGAAGATCTTCTGTCACGAGTTGGCGCACATCAATACCGATGAGTGCGGCGCTCCTGAGTTGTTTACGGGCGGGGCCAAGCTCATCGATATGCCCGGCGCGAACGGCCGCATTACCGCGCAGGCGCTCGAAGAGACCATCTATGGGGCAGGAAACGTGCATCATGCCCAGCCAGCAAGTGTCAGTATTACCCAGGCCTGCGAGTCGGGCACGGTTTATTCGATCGAAGAAATTGAGGCGATTGCTGCGGTGGCGCACAGCCACAATCTCAGCATGCACATGGACGGCGCCCGTTTTGCCAATGCCCTCGTGACGCTTGGAGTGACGCCGGCCCAGATGACCTGGCAGGCAGGCATTGATGTGCTGTCTTTTGGAGGCACCAAAAACGGTTGTCTTGCTGCCGAGGCGGTCGTTTTTTTCAAGCCCGAGCTGGTCGGCGATTTT
>Ga0255757_10002525_pt1 | contig 17213 bp, 13 predicted proteins | sample 071ome_27_FD_179957 | JGI IMG/M metagenome (GOLD analysis project Ga0255757, IMG submission 179957) | Coastal salt marsh microbial communities from the Groves Creek Marsh, Skidaway Island, Georgia - 071409AT metaG (version 2) | ecosystem: Environmental > Aquatic > Marine > Intertidal zone >...
CTGCCTGACGAAGGTTGGCGAACTCCGGCGAACCGAAGTACTCCATCACGGCCATGACCTCGGGCTTGTCGTTGAACGCACCGACCAGGGTGCCGGCGGTGAGCACGATCGGAGGATCGATGTCGCCAGCGGGGAACTGGAACACGTCGACGGCACCCTCAGAGCCGTCCTGGACGGGGGTGCCGTCGGGGAAGAAGGCCGAGAAGAAGGAGGCCTGGCGGTGCATCATGCACTCACCGTTGACGAGCGGCTCGCCGTTGTCACGGAACGAGGTCGAGGCGATGGTGCCGCCCTGGGCGTAGACCATGCCCGGGGTGTTCCACACATCGAGGACTTCCTGCATAACGCCCGAGACTTCGTCACTGGCGAAAAGGAGTTCGCCTGAGGTCCAGGCGTCGTAGGTCTCGCCGCTGTGACGGCGAAGCATCATGTCCTCAACCCAGTCGGTGAAGGTCCAACCGGTGGCGGTACCCGACTCGATGCCGATGCAGAACGGCGTGTTGCCGTCGGCGATCATGGTCTCGGCAAGGCCGAACAGCTCATCAAGGGTGGTGGGGACCTTGTAGCCGTTGGCCTCGAAACGCGCCGGCTGGTACCAGACGAGCGACTTGAGGTCGGTCTTGTCGGGCACGCCGTACTGCGTGCCGTCGACGTTGCCGAAGCCCATGGCGCCGGCGGACCAGTTCTCGCTGACCGCTGCGGTGACATCGTCGGGCAGCGGCACGACGAAGCCGTCGCGAGCGAAGTCGGCGAGCTTGCCGGGCTGCGGGAAGATCGAGATGTCCGGCGGGGTGCCGGCTTCGATCTGCACGTTGATCTCGGACTCCCAGTCGGCGGAACCGACGTAGAAGATGGTCATGTCGTTGGCCTCAGCGAAGGCGTCGAGTGCGCCCATCAGGCCGGCGACCTCGTCCGGCGAGCGGACCGGACCGGTGATGCGGACAGCGGTGCCCGCAAGCGGGTTGGTGTCCTCACCAGCCGACGCCGCGGCCTCGGCGGCCTCGGCGGCGGCCTGTGCTTCCGCGGCCTCGGCCTCGGCAGCTTCGATGGCGTCTTCGGCAGCGGCGAGCGCGGCCTCGGCCTCAGCAAGAGCGTCGCTGTCGCCGCTGTCAGCCGTGTCGTCGTCGGAGCCACAGGCGGCAGCGACGAGCGACAGGGTGAACAACGCAACGAGCAGCTTCAGCAAGGTGCTTTTCATTGGTTCCCCTCCGGGTAATGACGCTGTGGCCCATGGGCCACGCGGGTGTAAACGCTTACATCCGCGTGCGACGCTATACGACGGCATGGCGTTTAGCCAACCGTACGCAGGCGCTGCGGCGTGCGTGTGAATCGTCACGATGGCGTTCTCAGAGCCGGTGGCCCACCCCTCGCCGTTACACGAACTGTCATGCATGTGGCACCGTGTGTAACATCCCGCCATGGCCGAGAGCTTCTCCTCCACCGGACCCCCGTCGATGGCAGCCACGCTGTCGCCGGAGATGAGCCACGACGACAAGGTCGCCCACTTCACCGGCGGACTGTCGTCCCGACTGCCGGAGCTCCCGCCGTTCGCAGGCTCCGAGCGGCTGCGCCCCGATGGTCGCCCCCGTCCGGAGTTCCGCGCCGAGCTCCGCCGCATTTCCAATGCGACGAATGCCTTCCACGTGGTGTTCACCCTCTCGCTCCCGTTCCTGTTTTGCTGGCTTGCCGTCCTCGCCGGCGACTGGCCACTCGCTTCATCGGTTGCGACCTATGCCTTCGTTTTCGTCGCGATGGGGTCGTGGTTCCAGCGGGCCTTGACCCTCAACCACGAGGCTGCGCACCGGCTGTTGTTCTCCGACAAGCGATGGAACGACTGGATCGGCGAGAAGCTGATCGGATGGCTCGTCTTCGGCGATGGCAGCGACGGGTATCGGCTCGCCCACACGCAACACCACCGCGACGAGTTCGGCGAGAAGGAACCCGACTTTCTCCTCTACGCCCGCTATCCGATCTCGAAGGCGTCGCTGCGCCGCAAGCTCGTGCGCGACACGGTCGGCATCTCGGGGTACAAGAACCTCAAGCCGGCGTTCAAGGGCTTGTTCAGGACCGGTCGCCGGATTCGGGCCATGCGGTACTTGAGCGGCCAACTGTTCGTGTTCGCTGTCTTTGCCCTGCTGGGTCAGCCCCTCTTCTACCTGTTCTTCTGGTTGCTTCCCTGGGGCACCTACTTCCGTGTCTTCAACCGGTTGCGGGCGCTCGCCGAGCACGGTGGCATGACCCGCTCGAGTGATCGCCGACTCACCACGCACGACATCCGTCAGGGCGTCTTGTCGAAGCATGTCTTTCTCTCTCAGGGCATCGGGTTCCATCTGGCCCATCACGTCGACTCGGGCATCCCGATGAACAACCTTCACAAGCTGCATCGGGCACTTGTCGAAGACGGCTACGTCGTGCCCGGCATGACCCAGCGCGGATACTGGTCGTTCTTCCGCACGCTCGCTCGCTGACGTGGCCGACCTCTCCGCTCGGAGCGTGATCGCATCGACCCTGCTCGGTACGGTCCCGCCGCGACTTCCGGGCCGACTCCTGGTCGCCTTCGCCGGCGAGTTCGGGATCCAGGCCGGCACGACTCGAACCGCTCTCTCGCGAATGGTCGACAGGGGGGAGCTGCGCCATCTCGAGGGTGGACGGTACGAACTTGCCGGGGGTCTTCTCGCCCGACATCTCCGCCAGGAGGCCGGCCTGCACCCGATCGTGCACCCGTGGGACGGTACGTGGGAGCTCCACGTCGTACCGCCAGGCGCCCGCTCGTCGACTGATCGGGCGGCGCTGCGTCGCGCCGCCGGCCATCTCGGATTGTGGGAACGGCGAGACGGCGTGTGGATGCGACCGGCGAACCTTGCGCCGGATCGTCTGCCGAACGCTCGGGCAATCGTCGCAGCCCAGACCGAGTCCTATGTCGCGTCGCCGACCGAGGATCCCGCTTCCGTGCTGGCGTCGCTGTACGACCTCGCCGGGTGGGCGGGTCGGGCCGCCGACCTGATCGCCGAGCTCGAGGAGACAGGCACCGAACGCACCACCCCCAACCGCCTCGCCGACGGCTTCGTTTTCGCCGCCTCCGCGCTTCGGCATCTCGTCACGGATCCGCTTCTGCCCCCCGAACTCGAACCGGAGGGATGGCCGGCCCGACATCTCCGCACCGCGTACGACAGCTACCTCGGCGACTACCAGGCCGGCCTGCGGGCGTTCTTCCACCGCCACACGATGTCCGATGCGTCGGTTCCTCGGGTCGAGGGGCACGGCCCTACGATGACTCCATGAGCGATCGCTTCTACTTTCGTCAGCTGCTGTCCGGGCGAGATTTCGCCCAGAACGACCCGGTCGCCCGCCAGATGGTCAACTTCGTCTACGCGATCGGCGATCGCCAGACCGGTGACGCCGTCCTGGTCGATCCGGCCTACGACGTCAACGGCCTGGTCGACACGATCGAGGCCGACGGCATGCGCTGCTCTGGCGTACTCGCCACGCACTACCACCCCGATCACGTGGGCGGCTCCATGATGGGCTTCGAGCTCGAGGGCATCACCGCCCTGCTCGACCGCATCGACGAGCCGATCCATGTGCAGGCCGACGAGGCCGAGTATGTCCGCAAGGTCACCGGTGTCACCGACGAGTCCCTCGTCCAGCACCAGAGCGGCGACATCGTCCGAGTCGGCGACGTCGAGATCGAGCTGATCCACACGCCAGGCCATACGCCCGGGAGCCAGTGCTTCCTCGTCGACGGTCGCCTCGTGGCCGGCGACACCTTGTTCCTGGACGGCTGCGGCCGCACCGACCTTCCCGGCTCTGATCCCGAGCAGATGTACGAGTCGCTCACGACCCGTCTCGGTCGAGTCGACGACGATGTCATCTTGTGCCCAGGTCACGCCTACTCGCCAGAGCCCAACGCCACGATGGGCGCAACCCGGGAGCGCAACATCGTGTTCCGTCCCGACACAAAAGAGCAGTGGATGATGCTCTTCGGGCGGTAACCGAACGGCCGAACGACGTGTCGGTCAGACCGGCCGACTCATGTCGACGAGATCTCGCTCAGTGGCGTGTCAAGGAGCTGACGCATCGCCGACGGGCTCCAGTTCGGTCGAACACCGGATGAACGCCCGACCCGCTCGACGATGACGGCGTCTTCGAGGTCGTGAACCTCTCGGAGGCCGTGAAGGATGGTGGCGAGATACGGCGCGCTCGGTGGCGCAGGGGGACGCTGTTCCGGTGGCGTGGGCGCTGTGAAGGTGAGGGTTGGATGGCCGTCGACCGGATCGAGCGCAACAACGGCACCGTACGCTCCGTCGACCACCGTCTGCCGGTGGCCGGGGGCGAGGTCGAGGAGGTTGTCGGGGAGCTCGAGGCCACCGGGCCGGATCCGATTCTCTTGGGCTTGGACGTCGGCGAATTGCTCAAGGGTGATGAGATAGCGGCGCCCGAGTGCTCCGGGGGAAGTGGCGCGGTGCTCAAGGAAGGCAGGTGCGCCGTTCCATCGGGCGGAGTGTCCGGCGAAGCAGACGCTCGTGTCGAACACGGCGGGGCCATCGGCCATCGGTGGAGAGGCGTTGCGGGCACCGTCGTGGTCGTGGTCAGCGCCTTCGGCACGGCCGCCGGTGAGATACACGAGAAATCGATCGCGGGAGCAATTCGATCCGTAGCAGGCGTACCACAGTGGCGTTGCGGGATCGGGGGCCATCGGGGCCGAGGGTAGTGGCCGCTTCGGCCTTGCTCTGACGTCCTCGAGTCCACCGAGGCTGTGTCCGCGTTGTGCGCGAGGAGGGACTTGAACCCTCACACCCTTTCGGGCACAGGCACCTGAAGCCTGCGCGTCTGCCAATTCCGCCACTCGCGCGTGGCGCACTCCGCAAAGTGCTCGGAGGAGCGTACCGCAACCCACGCTGATTGCGTCAGGGGTATCCTCCCCGAGGTGGGCCTGCGATCGGTCGAACGACGACTCGAACGGTTGGTCGACGGCGCCGTCGGACGATTCTTCCGCGGCGACGTGCGACCGGTGGAGATTGGGCACCGTCTCGCTCGCGAGATGGCCGATTCCCGCTCTGTTGGCGTGAGGGGGCAGCCCGTCGTTGCGAACCACTTCGAGGTCCAACTCAACGAGACCGATCTGGCCCGCTTTGCTGACGTCGAGGAGTCGCTCGTCCGTGAACTCTGCGATGCCACCCGTGAGGCCGCTCGAGACGAGGGCTGGAACTTCATGGGTCCCGTGCAGGTCGTTTTGGCCGAGGGCGCCAACGTGCGACCTGGTCAGATGCTCGTCGACGCCCGCATGAAGGAGGCCGATGGCGCCACCGGCGTCTTACACCTCTCAAACGGGAAGCAGGTCGTGCTGGGAGAGCGCCGCCTCACGTTTGGGCGACTCCCTGAGTGCACGATCACCTTCGACGACACCAACGTCAGTCGCGAACACGCCGAGATCCGCCCTGATGGCGACGGTTTCGTGCTCACCGATCTCGGATCGACCAACGGCACCACCGTGAATGGCGTCACCGTCACCGCTCGTCGACTCGACGACGGCGACGTCGTTGCGTTGGGTGCGACAACCTCCTTCGAGTTCCGAGCCGGTTGAGCGCTCCCGATCGACCTTCGCGACGGCAGTAGGATCACACGACCTTGACGGATCAACTCCTCTTCCTTTTGCGCCTTGGGCTCTTGGCGATCGTCTACCTCACCTTCTTTCGGGTGCTGCGGGCGGTGTGGCTCGAACTGCGTGTCGAGAACCGGGTCGTTCTGCCGGCACCGGGCGCGGTGCCCGTCGCCGGTGGGGCGCACGTACCAGCCGTTGCGCCGTCGACCGCCGCGCTCCTCGACGGCGACGTCGGGGTTGGTGCCCGACTCGTCGTGCTCACCCCGTCCACGTCGGCTGGTCAGGTCTTCGAACTTCAGGCCGAGACCACCATCGGGCGGGCGCCTCATTGCACGGTTGTGGTCGACGATGCCCGGGTTTCCAAGATCCATGCCCGCCTCGTTCACAGCGACGGCGGTTGGGTGGTCGAGGATCTCGACTCCACCAACGGCACCCTGGTGAACGACCACGTCCTCGACCATTCCACGAACGTCGGCCCTGGCGACCGTATCTGTGTCGGCGAACACGTGATGGAGCTGGCATGACCACCTTCGCGGTCGGTGCGGCCACCGATGTCGGCAAGGTCCGGTCACACAATGAGGACAACCTTCTCGTTGCCGACACCGTGTTCGTCGTTGCCGATGGGATGGGCGGTCACAACGGTGGGGAGATTGCCTCGCAGATCGCCGTTGAGCGCCTCGCCAACGCTGGCGCGGTTGGCTCGATCGACGATCTCGTCCGCCGCGTTCAGGAAGCCAACACCGACATCGTTGACCGTGCCCGTGAGCAGCCCGAGTTCCGGGGCATGGGCACCACCATCGTGATGCTTGCCGATATTGAGCAGGCTGCCCCCAACCGACTTGGAGTGGCCAACGTCGGCGACAGCAGGCTCTACCGAGTCACCGCGACCGGCCTTCATCAACACACCGAGGACCACAGCCTGGTTGAGGCGCTTGTCCGCGATGGTCATCTCACCCGAGCCGAAGCCGCCGTGCACCCGCAGCGCAACATCGTGACGCGTGCGCTCGGTATCGACGACAAGGTGCTGGTCGACGCTTGGGAGCTGATCCCGGTTGTCGACGACCGCTACGTCCTATGCAGCGACGGACTCGTTGGCGAAATCGACGATGGCGAGATCCACGAGGTGCTGCAGTCAACACCATCGCCTCAGGACGCTGCTGACGAGCTCGTACGCCGAGCCCGTGAGGCCGGCGGGCGCGACAACATCACCGTCGTCGTGGTCGATATCACTGAAGCCGACACCGGTCAGGATCGTCCCGGCGATCGTGTCGCAGGCATCCACAAGGCGTCGACCGGCGACATCGACTCGTCCGCTGCCGAGCCGCACCGTGACGAGATGCCGAGGGGGATCGTGTCGCCGGCCATGACGTGGCGTGTCGGCCTGGTCACGGCAGCGGTACTCGCCATCGTGATCGGCGTGCTGGTGGCAACCTCGGTGATCGCGCGTGCCGGTTACACCGTTGCTGAAGGCGACGATGGCACCGTTGTCATCCTCCAGGGACGAGACGGCGGCTTGCTCTTCTTTGACCAGACCCTCGAGTTCACGTCCGACATCGAGGTCGACGAACTTCCCCCGGCGGCGATCGCTGCAGTCCGCGACGGTCAGCGCTTCGACGACCGTCAAGCCGCGGAGCGGTACCTCGAGCACCTTCGGGAATCGAGCAGCCCCTCCGGGCCATGAGCCGCCGCCGATCATGACGGCCACCGAATCGCCATCGACGGCACCGGTTTCGCCGCTGCTTGCGTTGAAGCCGCGACGCGTCGAGACGGGCCTCCTGATGATGGTGGGTGTTGCCGTTGCGGTCGCCTACGGGCTTGCCAGTTTCGGCACGACGGAGGCGATCCCTGCGAACCTCGGTCCGTTTCTGCTCTGGATGTTTGGGCTCGGTGCGGTCGCCCACGTCGCCAACCGTCGGTTTGCGTCAGCTGCGGACCCAGTTTTTCTTCCGGTCGCACTGCTGCTCAACGGCCTCGGCTACGTCGTCATCACCCGTCTCGACGGCAGTCTGGCTGCACTCCAGTCAACCTGGACCGCGATCGGCATCGGCGGTTACGTCGCCACACTGCTCCTCGTGCCGCGGGCCCGGATCATTGAGCAGTACCGCTACCTCCTCGGCATCGGCGGGCTGCTCTTGTTGATGGTCCCGCTCGTTCCAGGTCTCGGCACCGAGATCAACGGCGCTCGGATCTGGGCGACGATCGGCCCGGTAAATTTCCAGCCCGGCGAGTTCGCCAAGCTCACCCTTGCGGCGTTCTTCGCCGGCTATCTCGTCGACTCCCGAGAACTGCTGCGCAATCGCCTCGAACTTCGCGACCTCGCCCCGATCGGTATCGCATGGGCTGGCTCGCTTGGCGTCATGGTCTTTCAGCGCGATCTCGGCTCGTCGTTGCTGTTCTTCACCCTCTTCGTCGTCGTGTTGTGGGTCGCCTCGGAACGTTGGGTGGTGCTTGCGGTTGGTGCGGTCCTCTTCTTCGGCGGGGCGTTCGCGGCATGGACGATGTTCGACCATGTGCAGAAGCGCGTCGACATCTGGCTCGACCCATTCGCCGATCCAAAAGGCGATGGGTTCCAGATCGTTGAGGGCTCGTTTGCGCTCGCCGACGGCGGGCTCACCGGCACCGGCCTCGGTCAAGGCGAACCAGGCCGAATCCCGTTCGCGGAGACGGATTTCATCTTCGCCGCCATCGGTGAGGAACTCGGTCTCGCCGGGTCCTCGGCCGTGTTGATGGCGTTCTTGCTCCTCATTGGCTCAGGCCTTCGGGTGGCGCTGCGGGCCGATCGAGTCTTCGAGAAGCTCTTTGCTCTCGGCCTCACCACCCTCCTTGCTGTGCAGGCCTTTGTGATCGTCGGCGGCGTGTTGCGGGTCGTGCCGCTCACCGGCATCACCTTGCCGTTCGTCAGTTATGGCGGTTCGTCGCTTGTCGCCAACTATGTCCTGCTCGCACTGCTCATCCGCATGTCGCACGAACAGCGGGTTGCGATCCGTCCGGTGAAGGCGTCGTTGTGAACCTTCGGATCCGGCGCCTTGGCGCCGTGCTTGGCGTGCTCTACCTGGTGTTGTTCCTGCAGCTCAATCGGGTCCAGTTCTTCGGCGCCGAACGACTACAGGACGATGTCAACAATACGCGGGGCCTGATCCGTGAGTTCGGCCGAGAGCGAGGCCCGATCGTCACGGCGGACGGTGTGCTGGTCGCCCAATCGGTCGAGTACGACGGATCAGTCGACGTTCGCCGGCGGTACCCCGAGGGCGAGCTCTACGCCCACATCACGGGTTATCAGTCCCTCAATGTCGAGGCGGTTGGGCTCGAACGCAGCTACAACGACGAACTCGCCGGCGATCCGATCGACCAGCGCTTTGCCTCGCTCGGCGATCTTTTTGTCGATCGCAACTCCACCGCCACCCTCGTCCTGTCGATCCGCGACGATGTTCAGCGGGCTGCGGCGGCGGCCCTCGGCGACCGCAAGGGCTCCGTCGTTGCGCTCGATCCGCGAAGCGGCGAGATCATCGCCCTCTGGACCTTCCCCAGTTTCGACCCGAACCCGCTCGCTGATCCTGACGGCACGGTTGCGAACGCCGCCTTCGATGCGCTGCTCGCCGACCCGGACACGCCGCTGCTCGCGAAGAGCTACCGCGAGATCTACTTCCCTGGCTCGACGTTCAAGCTGGTCACCGCAGCAGCTGGTGTCGAGACAGGCCTGATCAGCGCAACCACGCCGATTTTCCCGGTGGTGACTGTGTATGAACCGATCCCGTCGGGTGCGCCGATCCGCAACTTCGCCGGGTCGGACTGCGGCGGTGATCTCGTGGAACTCTTGCGGGTGTCGTGCAATACGGCGTTCTCTGAGATCGGGGCCGAATGGGTCGGTCCTGAGCAGATGGTCGACACTGCCGAGGCGTTTGGCTTCAACGCCGATCTTGGTCTCGATCTTCCGGGCGCAGCCGAGTCGCGATTTCCGACCGACTACGGCGAACGACTTGCCGATGTCGATCGCTTCCGGGCGCCCGATCAGCAACCGGCCAACGGAGCCGAGACGGTGCTGCCCAACGGCGCCGTGCCGATTCATGAGAACTCGGCTCGGCTCGCCCAGACCGCGATCGGCCAAAACGATGTTGCGGCGACCCCGCTACAGATGGCGTTAGTCGCCGCGGCCATCGCCAACGAGGGTGTGGTGATGGTCCCCCACGTCGTCACCGAACTCTTGGCGTTCGACGGTTCGCTCCTCAACCGCATCGAACCCGAACCGCTGCGTGTTGCGATGTCGGCATCGACTGCCGCCATCCTGCGCAATGCCATGCGTGTCGTCGCCGAGGACGGCACGGCCCGTGGCCTCCTCACCGAGGGGGTCGTTGTCGGCGGCAAGACCGGTACCGCCCAGCTCGGAACCGATCCCCCCAACAGCCACGCCTGGATCGTTGGCTACGCCGGCGTGCCCGACGAGGAACCGTCGCTTGCGTTTGCCGTGATCGTCGAAGCCCAGGAAGGGGCGAGTGAGCAGACCGGCGGCCGGGTGGCGGCCCCGATCGCCCAAGCGGTCATCGAGACCGTTTTTCGCTGACGGCCTGCGTGACGCCGTTCCGATTGGGACCGTGCATCGGTGCGCTCGTCTTGCAACGGTAAGCTCCGGAGCCATGTCCGAGCAGGGCCCTACCGTCTTCAACGGTCGATATGAACTGCTGCGCCACATCGCCCGTGGCGGCATGGCGGACGTCTATCTCGCGCGTGACGGGCTGCTCGGTCGTGAGGTTGCGCTCAAGGTGCTGTTCCCGGAGTTCGCGAACGATCCGAACTTCGTTGAGCGCTTTCGGCGCGAGGCCCAGGCGGCGGCAAACCTCAATCATCCCAACATCGTCGGCATCTACGACTGGGGCCAGGAGCGGGGCACCTACTACATCGTGATGGAGCACGTTTCGGGTCGATCAATGTCCGACGTTTTGCGCTCCACCGGGCCACTGCATCCCGACCGCGCCGCCGAGATTGCCTCCGACGTTGCTGGCGCGCTCAGCACCGCCCACGCTGCTGGCCTCGTCCACCGCGACGTCAAGCTCGGGAACATTCTCGTCTCCGACAGCGGCGACGTGAAGGTCGCCGACTTCGGGATCGCCACTGCCCTCGTTAGTAGCAGCGATGCAGCCCTCACCCAGCATGGATCGGTGATGGGCACCGCCACGTACTTCTCGCCAGAGCAGGCCCAGGGCAAAGCCCTCGACGGCCGCTCTGATCTCTACTCGTTGGGTGTGGTGCTCTACGAGATGCTCGCTGGTGTGCCGCCGTTCCAGGCCGAAACACCTGTCGCCGTCGCCTACAAGCACGTGCAGGAGCGCCCCGACGGCCTCCTGGATCGAGGGGTTCAGGTTGCCGAGTCGCTGCAAGCGATCACGATGAAGCTGTTGGCCAAGAGCCCGGCCAATCGCTATCCCACCGCCGACGACCTCCGCAACGACCTCCGGCGTTACCTCGCCGGCGCCCATCGCATCTCGCGAAAGGGTGGGGCTGCTGCGGGTAGCGCTGCTGAGGCCGCGGCCGAACCGCCCGTCACCGAGCCGCCAGCCACGCCGCCGACTTCACCGGTCGACGCCACCACCGCGCAGCCGGTCACGCCGGCACCGACCGATGCGGCGCCCCAGCAGCCCGGGCAGCCCATCCCTGGCTATGCCGATCCGGCCCAGCAGGCAGCGATCACGCAGCAACAGGGGGTCTATGGAGCCGGTGGCTACTACTACGAAGAGCCTCCTCGCAGCGGCGGCATCTGGCGCACGATCGCCTTGCTCACCTCGCTCGGTGTGCTTGTCGTGATCCTCGGCTTCTTGTTCGCCTCGTTCCTCGATGCTCTTGGCGGCGACGACGAGAACGCCCCAAACGACGACGACGTCGTTGTCGACGTCATCGATGTACCCAGCGTTGAGGGCCTCGATGTCCAGGACGCGCGCGAGCTTTTGCTTGAAGCCGGTCTCGCGCAACCCGATGTCGAGTTTGAGACCAATGACGAGGTTCCGGTCAACCAGGTGTTTGCCCAAACCCCACCCTCTGGTGAGCGGGTCGAGCCCAACTCCGTGATCACGCTCCGGGTCAGCTCCGGTACTGCTGACACCGTGCCGAGCGTGATCGGTAGCCTCCGCGAGGAAGCCCGCGCGACGCTGCAGGAGTTCCAGTACGTCGTCACCGAGGTCACTGCCGCGAGTCCTCAGGACGCCGGCACCGTCATCAGCCAGAGCCCTTCGCCTGGTGCGGTGCTCGCCCCAGGCGAACCGGTCGAGATCACCGTCTCCACCGGCCCTGAAGTCATGCCGGTCCCCGATGTCGAAGGCCTCGATGTGATCGCTGCAGTGAATGCGCTGCGAGAACAGGGCTTCATCGTGAACCCCTCTCAGCTCGAAGAGCCGAGCGAGGAGATCGAGGAGGGGAAGGTCATCCGCACCGAACCCGCCGCAGCCCAGCTCGTTGCCATCGGTTCCCAGATCTCCATCGTCGTCTCGACCGGTCTGCCGACGGTGCAGGTTCCGGCCGTCACCGACCTTTTTGCCGACACGGCCATCCAGACCCTCCGCAATGCTGGGCTCGATGTGGTCACCCTCTTTGAGGAGGTGCCTGCTGGCTCGCCGAGTGTGGGCCGTGTGATCACCCAGGATCCGGCGCCGTTCGCAGAGGTCGAGGTCGGCTTGGTCGTCACCATCACCGTGGGCCAGGCGGCCCCGGAGACAACAACAACAACGACGACAACGATCGTGACAACACCGCCGTCCACCGCCTACCCGACGTCGCCGTAGACCGAGCGCCCCGACCGGCGGCTCAGCGGCAGCGGTCGATGAAGTTGGTGATCAGTGCGTGTCCCGCGCTGGTCAGCACCGATTCTGGGTGGAACTGCACACCTTCGATATCGCGCTCGCGGTGCCGTAAGCCCATGATCAGGCCGTCGTCGGTCTCTGCCGTGATCTCGAGTACGTCAGGCACGGTGTCGCGCTCGACGATCAGCGAGTGATAGCGGGTGGCCTCGACCGGGTTCGGGAGACCGGAAAACACGCCGACGTCATGATGGTGGATCATCGAAGTCTTGCCGTGCATGACCTGCGGCGCTCGTACCACCTCGCCACCGAAGGCCTGGCCCATGCACTGCATGCCGAGGCACACCCCGAAGATCGGTGTGTCGGTCGCGAGCGTGGTCAAGATGTCCATGCTCACGCCCGAGTCGTCGGGGTTGCCGGGACCAGGAGAGATGAGCATGCCGTCGGGATCGAGGGCCCGGATGCCGTCGAGGTCGATCTCGTCGTGACGCCGCACCACCGGACTCGCGCCGAGCTCCCCGAGGTACTGCACGAGGATGTAGACGAACGAGTCGTAATTGTCGATGACGAGGATGGTCGGCGAGTCCGTCACGTCGCTGAGGTTACCGGCGGTGCGGATCAGTCCTGGGTGGTGACGCCGCCGTCGTCCGACGGGCGCTGCAGCGAGAGCGCGGCGAGCTCGGTTTGGGAGGCAAGCGACGCTGCCTGCGACTTCGCCTCACCGGTCTCGATGGCTTCGAGCACGGTGATGGCGATGTCGGCGACTCGGACTTCGTCCTCTTCCTTGCCCGCAGCCTTCACGCCGTCGTCCATCATCACGTAGCAGAACGGGCAGGCGACCGCGACCCGGTCGGCGCCGGTCTCGACCAGCTCTTTGGCCCGGACGTCGTTGACCTTGTCGCCGATGTCCTCTTCCATCCACATGCGAGCGCCACCGGCGCCACAGCACATGCCCTTGGTGCCGTTGCGCTCGGCCTCGACGAGCTGGATCCCGCCGAGCGACCCGAGCACCTTGCGCGGCGCCATGTAGACATCGTTGTGGCGGCCGAGATAGCAGGAGTCGTGGTAGACGACACGCTCGTCGAGTTCGGCGTCGGTGAGGTCGAGGCGGCCTTGGTCGACGAGCCATTCGAGGAACTGCGAGTGGTGCACGACCTCGTAGTGGCCGCCGAGCTGTGGGTACTCGTTGGCGAGGGTGTTGAAGCAGTGCGGGCACTGGGTGACGATCTTCTTCACGCCCATCGAGTTGAGGGTCTCGACGTTTTGGGTTGCGAGCATCTGGAACAGGTACTCGTTGCCGGAGCGGCGGGCGGAATCGCCGGTGCAGGCCTCGGACGGGCCGAGGATGGCGAAGTCGACGTTGGCGCGCTGCATGAGCTTCGCCATCGACTGGGTGACCTTCTTGTTCTTGTCGTCGAACGAGCCGGCGCAGCCGACCCAGTAGAGGTACTCGGCCTCGAGCGGGTCGCCGCCCTCGACGATCTCGATGCCCTCCACACCTTGCGTCCAGTCGGCTCGCTCACCCTGCGACATGCCCCACGGGTTGGAGGAGTTCTCCATCGACCGGTACGCCTGGCCGAGTTCGGACGGGAAATCGGAATCCATGAGCGTCAGGTAGCGACGCATGTCGAGGATCTTGTCGAGGATCTCGATGTTGACCGGGCAGATCTCGTCGCAGGCCTTGCAGGAGGTGCAGCTCCAGAGCTCTTCCTGGCTGACGCGATCGAACATCCAGTTGGCGGGCACGGTGATCTCGCTGTCGACGCCGATCGGCGGCGAGACGGCTGGATCGCCGGTGCGGGCCATGACCTCGCCGGTCTTGAGCACGATCTCGCGCGGGTCGAGCGGCTTGCCGGTGGCGTGGGCCGGGCAAACGGAGGTGCAGCGACCGCACATCGTGCAGGCGTCGGTGTCGAGCAGCTGCTTCCAGGTGAAGTCTTCGATGACGCTGGCGCCGAAGGTTTCGAGCTCAGTGTCTCCCTCGACGAGGTTCGGCATCGGCTTCATCGCGCCCTTCGGGCGATCGCGGTCCTTCAGGTACATGTTCAGCGGCGAGGTGAACATGTGGCGAAGCATCGTCGTCGGGAGGATGACGAGGAAGGCGATGAAGCTGATGACGTGGGCGATCCACCAGAACTGGTGCCATCCGGCCAGGCTTGCGTTGTTCTCGACCAGTGTGGCGAGCGGGTAACCGATGAAGCTCCAGCGCTCGTAGTCGGGCATGCCCTCGAGGGCGATGCGGAACATCTCGGCGCCGTAGCCGGTGATCGAAATGGCGAGGAACGTGCCGAGGATGACGGCGTGTTCGGGCTTGCTCTTGATGCGGATGCGGTACGGGCGCCAGTTGAACGGGCCGTAACGACGGATGATCGCCCACACGATGCCGATCGTGAAGATCAGGCCGGCGCTGTCGCCGATGAAGGCGTAGGCCCGATACACGTTGCCGTGCAGGAACTTGAGGTCGGTCGGCAGCTGGTGGTTGACCTCGAGCACGGTGGTGACACCGAGCAGAATGAGGAAGCCGAAGTAGATCATGGCGTGCATGACGCCAGCGCCCGGTTCGCGCAGCAGGGTCTGCATGTAGACGCCGGCGCGGAAGTCGCCGGCGCGGCGCTTGGCGTTCTTCAGGGTGGTGCGGCGGTTGTCGGGCCGACCCCGCTCCCAGTTCTTCACCCGGTACGAGGCGACCCACCCGCCGTAGACGATCAGCATGGGGATCGTGGTGTAGAAGGCCAGCTTCAAGCCGGCAGGGACGTTGCCGAACACCTTGCGAGTGACGTCGGACGCCTCGTCGAACTCGAAGACGAACGGGGCCAGGTAGGACCCGAACGTGAACAGGGCGACACCGACACCGATGATGAGGAAGATGTGATGGGGCTTCAGGCGCGAACTCATGACGTGCGAAATCTACCCCTGTCGACGTTTCCGGCGCGCACTCGGCACGAGTTGGATTCAGATTGAGAAGGTGAGCCCTTCGGATGCACGCCGTGAACCCACTGGTTCTGGTTGGGCGTTCCGCCGGGTTCATCTTTTGCCGGCTGCGATCGGGTTCGCTTTCACATCGCCGAAACATTGGTGAAATCGGCGCGTTCTACCTTCGGCCCATGGACGTGCGACTCGTTCGATGGCCCGCTGCTCGAGAGCAACTGCAATCCCTTCGTGCCGAGGGGATGCCGAGGCTTGTCGTGGTCGATGCCGATGTCGTTCCGCCGGAGCCGACCGACGAGCTGGAAGATTGGGTTCGACTGCCGGCTGATCAGGCCGATGTGCGCATCCGAGTCGACACGCTCGCCCGTCGAGCCGAGGCCCGTCACCGTCCTGCGCTCTCCAGTGAAGGTGTGCTGCGGTTCCAAGGAGAAGCGGTTCCGCTGTCGCCGGTCGAGGCACGCGTGGTCGAGGCGCTGTTGAAGCGCTTTGGTGCGGTCGTGTCGCGGCGAGATCTGACCGAAGCGGTCTGGCCCGGTGAGGCCCCGTTGCGCAACGCGCTCGACGTGCATATCTCCCGGGTGCGGCGTCGGGTGGCTGAGGTGGGTCTCCACATTCGCACCGTGCGCGGCCGCGGGTACCTGATGGATGCTCCGTCAGATTCCAGTCAGCAACTCGCGGCAAACGGGTAACACACTGAAAACTGACCGGAAAACCCGGGTCCTTAGCTTGCGATGCAATCCGAGAAAGGAATCCGTCATGTTCAAGAAATCCGTTGCGGGCGCAACTCTGGGGGCGACCACGCTTTTGTGGGCGTCGCCGGTTTCCGCTCAGGAACTCGACTCCGCCCCGCAGGCTGTGGTGGACAACCTGTGGCTCGTCATCGCCGGCGCGCTGGTCTTCCTGATGCAGGCGGGCTTCGCCTTTGTCGAAGCGGGCCTTACCCGTGCGAAGAACCTCGCCAACATCATGGCGAAGAACCTTGCCGATATGGCCATCGGCGTCACGATGTTCTTCGTCGTCGGCTACACCATCGCCTACGGGTCGGGTGGCAGTGATTGGCTGGGCGGCTTCGGTGATCTCTTCTTCCAGGAGTCAGCCGACCCCGACGTCCTGTTCGACCTCGGCGCCGGCCTCACTCCGGCCACGAACTTCTTCTTCCAGGTCGTTTTCGCCGCCACCGCTGTGACGATCGCATCGGGCGCCATGGCTGAGCGCACCAAGTTCACGACCTACCTCGTGTTCGCCGCCGTCATGACCGCGATCATCTACCCGGTCGTGGTGCACTGGACCTGGGGCGGTGGCCTTATCGCCCAGATGTCTATCGGTGATGCGGTCTACTCGGACTTCGCCGGCTCGACCATCGTCCACCTCACCGGTGGTGTCGCCGCTCTTGTCGGCGCCTATCTCCTCGGCCCTCGAATCGGTAAGTACGGCGAGGACGGCAAGCCTCGGGCGATCCCCGGCCACAACATCGGGTACGCCGTTATCGGTGTGTTCATCCTCTGGTTCGGTTGGTTCGGCTTCAACGCCGGCTCGGAGCTTGCCGCCGACGAGTTTGTGCCGTTCCTCGCCATGAACACCTTGATCGCCGCAGCAGCCGGTGTGATCGGCGCTACGGCGATCATCTGGCTCAAGACGGGTGTGGCCGACGTGGCGATGGCGGGCAACGGGGCGCTTGCTGGCCTGGTATCCATCACTGCCCCGGTGGGCACCGTTACACCAGTCTTCGCCCTGGTCATTGGTCTCGTCGGCGGCGTGATCGTCGTCTTCTCGGTCCTCGCCTTCGACAAGATCAAGATCGATGACCCGGTCGGCGCCATCTCGGTGCACGGCACCTGCGGCATCTGGGGCACGCTCTCGATTGGTCTCTTCGCCAAGTACGACGATGCGTTCCTCGGACG
>Ga0255757_10002552_pt1 | contig 17117 bp, 16 predicted proteins | sample 071ome_27_FD_179957 | JGI IMG/M metagenome (GOLD analysis project Ga0255757, IMG submission 179957) | Coastal salt marsh microbial communities from the Groves Creek Marsh, Skidaway Island, Georgia - 071409AT metaG (version 2) | ecosystem: Environmental > Aquatic > Marine > Intertidal zone >...
TGCGCCCCTCATTAACCAAGTCCGAAAGGACCTAAAAATACAGAGCAAATGACTAAAGCAGATATCGTTACTAAGATTTCTGATAAAACAGGAATGGAACGTGGAGACGTTCAAGCGGTGGTTGAAAGCTTCATGAAAGAGATCAAGCACAGCCTAGAAGATGGAAATAATGTATACCTACGTGGTTTCGGTTCTTTCATCGTTAAGAAGCGTGCTCAGAAAACAGGTCGTAATATCTCTAAGAACACAACTATCGTCATTCCGGCTCACTACATCCCTGCCTTCAAGCCTGCGAAAGTATTCGTAGAAGGCGTTAAGGATAGCGTACCTGTAAACGACTAATTTGAAAAGAAACCAGATCATAGCAGTACTTCTTGCAATCGTAGCCGCGGTTGTGCTGATGCGTATGCCAAGAACCGCTCCAGTAGAGGAGGTGGTTCCGGCGGCGACAGAAAACATGGGTCTCGATGCCAAGGTGGATGAAGCAGTGGCCATCATCCAAAGCGGTGAGGGCGCACCTATGCAAGCCATTGGCATGCTGTTGGAGGTATTGAAAGAGAATCCGGACCACGAGAAAGCATTAATGTGGCTTGGAAACTTTTCTATGATGAGTGGACAGTGGGATAAAGCGGTGGATCGGTTCCATCATTTGACTCAAATCCGTCCTGAGGTTGAAATGTACTGGTTGAATAAAAGCCAATCTCTCCTGCAGTTGGGAGATACGACGGCGGCTTTAACAAGTGCGCAAGAATATTTGAACGCATATCCCAAGGCAACACGGCTAAATGATCTGGTTGCGGGATTACAGAATTAATAATTTTTAAAACTTAGCATTATGCCAAGCGGAAAGAAACGTAAAAGACATAAGATTGCTACGCACAAGCGTAAGAAGCGTCTAAGAAAAAACCGTCACAAGAAAAAATAATCAAGTAGAGTATGCGCACAGAATTAGTCATTAGTGCTAGTTCTGACCGAGCGGATATTGCACTACTTGAAGACGGAAGACTTCAGGAACTCATTAAGGAAAAAGGAGATGATAGCTTCTCCGTTGGTGACGTATATCTAGGAACCGTAAAAAAATTAGCCACTGGCTTAAACGCTGCCTTCGTGGATGTTGGTTATGAAAAAGATGCATTCTTGCATTACCACGATCTCGGGCCGCAGATAAATTCTTGGCAATCCTATTTACGTCGCACCTTAAAAGGCAAGCAACAAAGCAACATCACTAACTTTAAAAGTGAAGCCAACATCCAGAAGGAGGGCAACATTGGTGATGTTCTAAAGCAAGGCGATCAAATCTTGGTGCAAATCACCAAGGAGCCCATTTCTACGAAAGGGCCTAGAATTACCGCTGAGCTTAGTATTGCTGGTCGATTTGTAGTGCTCGTACCTTTCTCAACCCGTGTGAGCGTGAGTCAAAAGATTCGCGAACGAGATGAGAAAGATAGACTCAAAAACTTGGTCAGAAGCATCAAGCCAAAAGGCTTTGGTGTAATTATACGTACTGTCGCTAAAGGACAGAGCGCAGAAGAACTACAGGCAGATTTAGAATCTTTACTACGCAAGTGGAATGTGCTCCACAAAGGTGTAAAGCGTTCTAACAGGCCCGTACGTATTTTCAGCGAAATGAATAGAGCCAGCGCGTTCCTACGCGATGTGTTCAACGATAGCTTTTCCTCCATCACGATTGACAATGAAGATCTGTACGAGGAGGTAAAAGAATACCTCGATGAGATTCAACCGGGGGCGTCTAAAATGGTGAAACATTACACGGGCCAAATGCCTTTGTTTCAGTTTGCCAGTGTAGACCGTCAAATCAAAGGTGCATTCGGTCGTTCGGTCAGCATGCCTAAAGGGGCATATTTGATCATTGAGCACACTGAAGCGATGCACGTGGTTGATGTCAACTCGGGCAATAGAACAAATACGGCGGAAAACCAAGAAGCCAATGCATTGCAGGTGAACCTGCTAGCGGCAGAAGAGGTGGCACGTCAGTTGCGCTTGCGCGATATGGGTGGTATTGTCGTAGTAGACTTCATCGATATGAACAGCGCGGAAAACCGCAAGGCGGTGTATGAAAAGATGCGCGATGAAATGAAAAGGGACCGTGCACGTCACAAAATCCTGCCTATTTCGAGGTTCGGTTTGATGGAACTTACGCGTCAGCGCGTTCGACCTGAAACGAACATTACTACTCGTGAGGAGAATCCAGATAATTTGGTCGAGGCGCCTATTCAAATTATTGAGGCGATGAAATCAAAACTTGCGACCCTCGACAAGCGAGAAATATACATCCATGTGCACCCGTTCTTGGAAGCCTACATTACTAAAGGTTACTTCAAGAGCATCAAGAAAACATGGCAGAAAGATTTACGCAAGAAATTGGTAGTAGTACCGCGCGATGCCTACACAATGTTGGAGTGGAAGGTCAAAGACCGCGAGAACAACACCCTGTAAAACTTTTGTTTTTCCACAAACCCGCTCCGTACGAAGTATGGAGCGGGTTTTTTCATTAAAATTGGTTCATGACAACTTCCGAAGCTTTGCAGAAACTCCGCAGGTATTGTGCCTATCAAGAGCGCAGTCCGTTTGAGGTATATCGAAAGTTGGGCCTTTTGGGATTGCCGAAGGACCGTCAAGAGGAGGTCGTGGCGAGCTTGATGGAAGAAAACTTCCTAGACGAATATCGATTCGCGGAGGCCTATTGTCAGGGCAAGCTCAATCAAAAGCATTGGGCACCCTACCGTATAAGCATTGGTTTGCTAGAGCATCGCATTCCGAAAGTAACCATCGATGGGATATTAAATCAAATTCCCGACGAGCGAGTGGAAGAGAATGCGCTGTATTTAGCCGACCGTTGGTTCAGTTCAAAGACCAAGGAACAACTAACGGCTGCCATGCAACGCCGCGGGTATTCTTTTGAGACGATTCATAGGGCGTATCAAAGGGTAGAAGAAGAGCGCAAAAGTTCTCTTTAACCCTTCCAAGTGCCGCCGTAACGGTAGTGACTGTTTCCAGGTTTGACCTCTAAAACGCACTTTTCGCAGAGGAAATACCACGTTTTGTCGGAAGGTTTGTATTGCACTCTGAACATCACAGAGTGTTCTTCATTGCAATGTGGACACTGTTTTACTCTTGCCATCCAAAAAATCAAATGGACGCTAATGCCTCCTTCACCTTCTGTATTCCAGCCGGCGTGATATCAAGGTGGAAGACCATGCGGCATTTTCCTGGGCCCATTTGGCTGATGCCAATTCCCTTCTCAGCCAAGATGGCTATGAATGCTTCTTGGTCCATATCCTCGTTCAATCCAAAGATCAAGATGTTGGTTTCCGGGGCTACCACATTTTTCACCCAAGATTGCTGGCCCAAAAATTCCGCCATATCCTTGGCAGCGGCGTGGTCTTCGGCCAATCGGTCCACGTTATTTTCTAGCGCATAGATCGCAGCACCGGCTAAAAGGCCTGCCTGTCGCCATCCGCCGCCTATGCGTTTGCGTATTCTGCGGCTGTGGTGAATGAATTCCTCGCTACCTAAAAGCACAGAGCCTACTGGTGCACCAAGACCTTTGGAGAGACAGATGGAAATGGAATCGAAAGCAGTGCCGTAATCGCTTTCACTTTGATTTTTGGCGACAAGGGCGTTATACAGACGTGCACCATCGAGGTGGAAGGTCAGGCCTTGAGCATTGGCCACTGCTCTTAGGGCTTCTATTTCTTCCCATTCGTAGCACGTTCCACCGCCTTTATTGGAGGTGTTTTCTAGTGCGAGTACACGAGATTTTGGGTAATGCACATCGTCGGCTTTGATACAGCTTAGTACTCCTTGTGGGTGCATAATGCCGCGATCATCACCGGTGAAAACCACCGAGGAGTGCGCATTTGCCGCAATTCCACCGCCTTCGTAGTTGTAAATGTGGGCATAAGGATGACAGATGACCTCGTCGCCTGGGCTGAGGTGAGACATCAAAGCAATTTGATTGGCCTGTGTACCGCTCACACAAAAAAGTGCTTTTTCCGTGCCGAAGCGCTCAGCGACCATGGCCTCAAGTTTAAGAACGGTGGGGTCATCGCCCCAAACATCGTCGCCTACAGGGCTGCTAATCATAGCATTTAACATGGCCTGGCTAGGGCGGGTCACAGTATCACTGCGCAAGTCAACTTCAAACATGGTCTTTCACTGTTAAAGCGTGAAGATAGCAAGGGTATGCTTAACTTTGTCACCCTATGGTTACAGCAGATCAAATCAAGTCTTTGGGCGAGCGTTTAGAGCGTTTGGCTTCCTATCTAAATCTCGAGCAAAAGCGCATTCATATTATCAACGAAGAAGAGAAGACGGCTTCACCCGACTTTTGGAACGATCCAAAAGAGGCGGAGAAGGTGATGAAGGCGCTTCGCGGTGTGAAGTTCTGGGTGGAAGGCTACGAACAAGCGGAGGCTTTGTTCGGTGAGGCCGAGCTCAGTTTGGAATTTTACAAAGAAGGTGAGCTTGACGAGTCTGAGGTTAAAGAGGCCTATGATGCCTGTGAGAATTTGATCGAGGAATTGGAATTCCGTAACATGTTGAGTGGCGAGGAAGATAAACTGAGCGCCGTATTGCAGATTACCGCAGGTGCTGGTGGTACCGAGAGTTGTGATTGGGCAAGCATGTTGATGCGTATGTATTTAATGTACGCTGAGAAGAGTGGCTACAAGACCAAGGAGTTGGTGATGCAAGAAGGCGATGTTGCTGGAATTAAAACTGTAACCATAGAGATTGAAGGAGATTTTGCTTTTGGATATCTAAAAGGAGAGAATGGGGTACACCGATTAGTGCGTATTTCACCGTTCGACTCGAATGCCAAGCGCCATACGTCTTTTGTGTCGGTATATGTGTTCCCGTTGGTGGATGATACTATTGATATCCAGATCAATTTGAGCGATATCGAATGGGATACCTTCCGTAGTTCGGGAGCGGGTGGTCAGAACGTGAATAAGGTAGAGACCGGGGTCCGATTACGTCACAAACCCACCGGAATCATCATCGAGAATACGGAAACCCGTTCTCAGTTGGGGAATAAGGAGAAGGCCATTCAGCTTTTGAAATCTCAATTGTACGAGATGGAGATTGAGGCGCGTAATGCCAAGCGTGCAGAGATTGAGGCGGGTAAAAAGAAGATCGAATGGGGCTCACAGATTCGCAACTATGTGATGCACCCGTACAAATTGGTCAAAGACGTCCGTACGGCGGAAGAGACCTCTGATGTGGACGGGGTGATGAATGGGAACATTGATAGATTCCTCAAAGCCTTCCTCATGCAGCAGGGTGAAAGTGCCGCAGCTGACGAGTATTAAACCAATGCGTCAAAGGGCGTATTCATCGCGCGGATAACGAACAAATTGCGCAGGATACTCCTTATCTTGGGGCTATGCGTTCCATATTGTTTTCACTAGCATTATTGATCTCCTGCGGCCTTCAGGCGCAGCAAGGATTTGTGCACAATAGTGGACAATGGAACGACCCGTCCACCTTCCGTATGCAGATGGGGCCCAACAGCCTGTTTTTAACGCCAGATTCCTTGGTCCTATCGGTGATGGACCCTGCAGATTTTGACGGCGATCACATTGGGGGTCACCATCACTATGCGGACACCTTGCATTACCACAACTTTAGCATGGCGTTCGATGGGGCGCGAAAAATGCAATGGGAAGGGGAAGTGGCCTACGAGGCACCCTTGAACTATTTCGTAGGACCGCGCGAGCGATGGCGCTCCAATGTGCGTAGCTATTCAAAGGTGCGCGCAAAGGAGGTTTATCCGGGAATTGACTTGGTGGTGTATGAGGCAGCAGGTGGGTTTAAGTTCGATTGGGAATTGGCCCCGGGAGTGGATCCTGACCGTATTCAAATTCGTTACGGCGGTTTGTGGGGCGTTGAGGTTTTGGAGAAGCAGCTCCACCTACAAACTCGCTTTGGCGCGCTTGTGGAAGCTATGCCTTTTGCCTACCAAGAGGGCGGTGAAGTTCGCGCACGGTACGACCAGCAAGAGGGATTTGTGGGCTATAAAATTGGCCGCGCCAAAAAAGACCAGCCTCTAATCATAGACCCCATTTACATTTTTAGCACCTACACCGGAAGTACCTCTGACAACTTCGGCTACACAGCTACTTTTGACGACAACGGCAATGCCTTTGGCGGCGGAATCGTATGGGGAACGGGTTATCCTACTACGCTCGGCGCAGTGGATACCGTATTCAATGGCGGATTGTTTGATGTGGCACTTTCGAAGTTTTCCTCGGACGGGACTCAGTTGTTGTGGTCAAGCTATTTGGGCGGATCCAACTTGGACCAACCTTATAGCCTAGATTGTGATGAGAATGGTGATTTATACATTCTCGGCTCCACGGGATCGGATGATTTCGGGGTGACGGCCAGCGCCTATGATACCTCATTTGCCGCGGGGCAGCAGGTAACGGCGGAATATTACACCTTCACGCAAGGCACGGACCTCTTTGTAGCGCATATCAGCGCAAACGGGACCCAGTTAGTGGGAAGTACTTACCTCGGAGGTGCTGGTAATGACGGCATCAATACGAATCTCGGTTTTAATTACGGGGACAGCTACCGTGGCGACATTGAAGTAGGGCGCAATGGCGGACACGTCTACATCGCAAGTTCGACCTTGAGCAGTACCTATCCGACCTTGGCTCCGGCGACAACGCATCAAGGAAATCAGGATGGGGTATTGAGCATTTTAAGTAGAAATATGAGCCAATTATTGGCCAGTACGTATGCCGGAACGTCAGGCGATGATGCCCTGTATTCTATTGCCTTATCGGATAAAAAAGGGTTGGATTATCCTGCTTCAAATATGAAGTACAGTCCATTCTTTGTGGCGGGCTCCGTAGGGGAATCGACCGATAGCAGTTTCGAAATGGGTTGGGTGAATGCCGCGTACAGCATCGCTATACCCACTTCCTCAGATCAAAATGCCTTGCTTTTATCTGGGTATATGGACGAGCTAAACTTGAGTGTGGTCGGGGTGAATTTCGTCATGGATGCGGTGGATGTTCAGGCGGATACCGGCTACAACCAACACTTTTTTGTGGAGGTACATTCAGAAACAGATACTAATTCAATCGTGACGGTTATGGGCCAGCATAAAGGTGGGCTGGCGCACGACGGTGGGCTCTGGGGGCAACCTGGGAGCGCTCAATATTTTCAAGAGTATAAACGCAATACAAACTCAGGATTCGACCTGCGCCGAACTGCGGTATGGGGCGATAGTTCCAATGCTACGGTGGATGTCAGTCCGACGGCACTGCTTGTGGATGATTGTGGCAATACCTATTTCAGCGGCTGGGGCGGATCGCCTAACCCGGAGGGCAACACCAACAACATGATTACTACGCCAAATGCCATTCAAAGTACTACGGATGGACGTGATTTATATTTCTTAGTACTTGGGCCGGATTGGAAAGATGCGCGATTGGCGACCTATTTTGGTGGGCCAAGTAGAGAACATGTAGACGGCGGCACCTCTAGGTTCGATCGCAATGGACGAATCTTCCAGGCCGTCTGTGCAGGCTGTGGTGGGGTCTCGAATTATCCTTCTTTCCCTTCAACTGCCTATTCGACCAGTAACAACTCAACGAATTGCAACCTCGCGGTGACCGTCATTGACCTCGATGTGCAAAATGCTCAGGTGGGAACCTACCCAAATCCACCGGCCTTCTGTCTGCCGAACACCTTCATTTTACAGGATTCCAGTGCCAACGTGCAAGAATTTATCGTGTACTGGGGCGACGGAAACTCCAACACAGGATCCAATCTTCCGAACGGTCATGTATATGCTTCACCGGGCACTTACCCGGTTCAAGTAATTGGCCATGATACCATTTGTGATACATGGGATACGGCGACCTTCAATGTCCAAGTAAATCCTGCCTATGATTCCGCATTTACCCATTTCGATTACGATTATTGTGATCCGCAGCGCACCGTGACCGCATCCTTGCGCAGCACCTTGGACTCTTCCATTATTACGGATAGAATATTGAATTGGAGCATTGCTGGCGCAAACTTTTCCGCGGCCCAGTTCCAAACCAACATGCCCACCGCCGGCTACACCGTGATCACCCTTACCTCCCTAGATACCCTCTGTAATGTGCCGGAGGAATTTGTCGATACCGTGTTCTTCCGACTCCCACCATATCTGAACATCATCTCGGATGTGGAGGATTGTGAAACCCAAGAATTTGTAGAGTTTTCCCCTGCCTACAATGGCGTGTATCAGGGGTTTGAATGGCTCGTAGACGGCCAAAACCAAGGCGCCATCAATCCGCTGATCATTGGTACTACCGGCATTTACGAAATCTCATTAGTGGGGTACGACAGCATTTGCAATACCACAGATACCCTCAAGGAAACCTTTGATATCTACTTCGCGGGTGAGCCCTTCACCGTGCCGAACATCATCACGCCGAATGGAGATAATATCAACGACAGATGGACCATGAATACCGATGAGAATTGGGACAGATTCCATGCCATTCTCTTCAACCGTTGGGGACTTAAGGTCTTTGAAACCACAGCGCCGACCTTTGATTGGGGTGCGGATTATGATGGTGAGATTCTCACTCCAGGGGTGTATTTTTACCAAGTCGAAGCTGAAAACAGGTGCGGCGTCGTCACCGAAGAAGGAACCCTACACATTACCTATTAATATGATTACTGTATACCACAACCCACGTTGTCAAAAGTCCCGTGAAGCCCTAGCGCACCTCGATACAAAAGGTGCTCAGTACAATGTTCGTCTCTACATGAATGACGAGGAGAGCATGACGGCCGCTGAGCTCGAAGCGGTTTTAGACGCTCTTGAGATGGATGCCATCGAATTGGTCCGTACCAAAGAAGCCCTTTGGAAGGAGGAGTTTAAAGATTTAGAATTGGACGAGGATGAGATTATCCTCGCAATGATAGAGCATCCTCGTTTGATGGAGCGTCCAATTATTGTAAAGGGCAGTAAAGCCGTGGTGGCGCGTCCTGCGGACGCCATGGATGCCATTCTTTAGGCGAGTGAAGCGAGCCAAATCCCAGCAATTAGCCCATAAAAAAACCCGAGCCGGAGACTCGGGTTTTTTCATATACTTTCAACTGAAATCTTATTCAGCCGCTTCTTCTTTGTGACCGATGATCGCGTGAGCTAGTTTAGGGTTGATGGCTTCAAGACCGATCAACGTAAGCCAGTATCCAACGAATAGGCCCAAGAAAGCCAACATCGAAAAGCCCATCAAGGCAACAATCAAGAAAACGAGGAAACCGATAAATTTCATAGTGGTTGTTCTTTAATAGGCCTCAAAGATACATCACACAAATGTTTCAATAGGATTTCTGTGCCGTAAATTTGTCCTGTAGATTTCGAACCTAATCAACACATGATGGACTACAGAATAGAACACGATACGATGGGCGAGGTTAAAGTCCCCGCTGATAAGTATTGGGGTGCGCAAACAGAGCGCTCTCGCAATAATTTTAAAATAGGACCTGAAGCTTCCATGCCACAGGAAGTGATCGAGGGTTTCGCGTATTTGAAGAAGGCTGCGGCCTATGCGAACTGCGATGCGGGTGTGTTAAGCGCTGAAAAACGCGACCTCATTGGCGCCGTATGTGATGAGATTTTAGAAGGCAAGCACTGGGACCAATTTCCTTTGGTCGTATGGCAAACCGGCTCTGGAACGCAGAGCAACATGAACACCAATGAGGTGATCTCCAACCGTGCCCACGTCCTTGCAGGTGGCACTTTAGGAGAAGGTAAAAGCCTCATCCACCCGAACGACGATGTTAATAAGAGCCAGAGCTCAAACGATACGTTCCCAACGGGAATGCACATCGCGATCTACAAGAAACTCATTGAAACCACCATCCCAGGCGTCGAGTTACTTCGCGATACGCTTGAGGCTAAGAGCAAAGAGTTTTGGACAGTGGTTAAAATTGGTCGTACCCACCTCATGGACGCCACACCATTGACCTTGGGCCAAGAGTTTTCAGGCTATGTAAGCCAACTCAATCACGGACTCAAGGCCCTTCGCAACACGCTCGATCACATGAGTGAAGTTGCCTTGGGTGGAACGGCGGTAGGTACTGGAATCAACACCCCCGAAGGTTATTCGGAGACTGTAGCGAAATACATCGCTGAGTTCACTGGCTATCCATTCCGTTCGGCTGAAAATAAATTTGAGGCATTGGCTGCGCACGATGCTTTGGTAGAGACACACGGAGCCTTGAACCAATTGGCCGTTTCTTTAAACAAAATCGCCAACGATATTCGCCTCCTAGCCTCAGGACCGCGTTCAGGTATTGGGGAAATCATCATCCCCGCCAATGAACCCGGATCATCAATCATGCCAGGTAAAGTAAACCCAACTCAAGCAGAGGCCATGACCATGGTATGTGCCCAAGTGATGGGGAACCAAACCACAGTGACCATCGGAGGCGCTCAAGGACATTACGAACTCAACGTCTTTAAGCCAGTGATGGCCTATAACGTGCTTCAAAGTGCTGCCCTCATCGGTGATGCCTGTGTAAGCTTTAACGACCATTGTGCTGTGGGCATCGAACCGAACTACAAGGCGATCGAAGCACACTTGAACAACTCATTGATGTTGGTGACGGCGCTCAACACCAAGATTGGTTACGAGAAAGCCGCAAAAATTGCAAAGACTGCACACGAAAACGGCACCACCTTGAAAGAGGAAGCCATCAACCTAGGATACTTGACCGCAGAAGAGTTTGATCAGTGGGTCATCCCAGGTAATATGGTTGGGAAATTGTGAATTCCCAACTTCTCGTAGGAGTCTCGAACAGCCTTTAAAACAAAACCCCGCTCGAAGCGGGGTTTTTTGTAGGGTTATTTCACGAGTACGGAATCAGCTTCGAGGCGCAAGGCGAGCCAGGCCGAAAGCTGTGCGGACCGCAGTGTTTTGGTACTGTCGTTTAGCGATTGGGACCATTGAACGAAGGCCACAGGGACGCGTGTGCCAGCGCTTGAATCTGTGATTCCGCCTTGGAGCGTTCCGATGCTGAGGCTTTGTACTTCGGGGTAGTTGACCTTGATTTCTTTAGCAAGGTTGGCCGGAATGAGTTGGCCCTCGAGTAAGGAGAGTTGTGCTTCGAGGTCCGCAATCTTATCCTGGTAGGTTTTGGCTTCGGCACGACCTTCAGAATATAGGTTAACCAGCTTACTCATCTCGAGCAAATTGTCATTTCCATTGTCCCCTTGGATGATGTCCAGGTGTCCTTCAAATTTAGTGTTGAAGTCACGTTCCCATTGCTCCACCAAGTTTTCCGGGATCAATTCTCCGAAAAGAACCAAGCTCACTTGGGGATGGCCTTGGTCAAAGGTGATTTCCTCCTTCACCACTTCGGTGCCTGGGTATACTACCGTGGCCTCTACGAAGTTGTGGACCTTGCTTTGAGCGAGTGTGTTGCTAACCGTTTTGTAGAAAATCCAGATGGATGGAATGATCACAATAATAATAGCGATGGAAAACCAGCGGCTTGTCTTTTTAGCACGAACAGGGTCCATGATGGTCACCATAGGGAAGCGCAGGTAGCGCGTTACCACTGTAGTGGCAGTAGCAATCAATACCCCGTTGATGAGAAAGAGGTAGAGGGCACCGAAAAAATAGTTCCATTCTGCGTGTGCGAGTCCATAGCCGGCAGTACAGATTGGGGGCATCAAAGCCGTAGCGATGGCTACCCCAGGAATAACATTCGATTTCTCTTTTCTCGAGCCTGCCAGGATACCGGCAAGTCCCCCAAAGAATGCGACAACTACATCCAAAAGGGTAGGATTTGTACGGGCGAAAAGTTCATTTGAAGCCTCTGAAATAGGGCTGATAAGGAAATAAAGCGATGAAGCTAAAAGTCCAATACCTACCGCAACGCCGAGATTCTTGGCGCTCTTGGTCAAGAGCGTAAAGTCGTTAATCCCTAAGCTCAGCCCGATGCCCATGATGGGCCCCATGAGCGGAGAAATTAGCATGGCACCGATCACTACGGCGGTCGAGTTCACGTTCAAACCGATAGAGGCAATGATGATGCTGAACATTAAAATCCAAAGGCTAAATCCTCGGAATTCTACATCCTTTTTAATGCCTTCAATAGTGGAGGCGGGATCGGCGAGATCGATGATTGAAAAGCGTTCGCCCAAAAAGCTTGAAGCGATAGCGCTGAATTGGCGCCAAAGACCTAATAACGGATTAGATCCACTTGGGCGCTCCTCTTGTGAAGAATTTGGAACCTCCATGCGATTAAGATTTAGCTAAATCTACGCAAATTTTATACGTAGTCTTCGCCTATTTCGATGCGTACAGATTTCACGATCTGCTTAATAGCTTGATCGTTGCCTTGCGGGAAGGTCAAGGTGCACTGGTCGGTTTGAACCACGATTTTATCAGAGAGATCATTGATGACTAAAGCCTTGGTTTTGCTACCGTTTACGATAAGACAGTTGGTGCAATTTTGAACTAAGGTGCGTTCGCCAACAATGACATTGCCTTGCCCGTCTTTGGTGCCGAGGTCGTAGATGGCGCCCCAGTTGCCGAGGTCACTCCAGCCCATTTCTGCGGGAATGACACATACTTGGTCTGCGCGTTCCATCAATCCGTAATCAATAGAGATGTTATCGCATTCGCCGTAGATGCGTTCAATGCTTTGCTTCTCGTAATCTGTATCAAGGTCATTCCAAGTTTCACCTAAGGTGGCCATGAGCTCGGGAAGGTGTTGGTCTAATCCGTTGGAAACGGCTTCGATGTTCCACATAAACATCCCCGCATTCCATAGGAAATCTCCACTTTCTAAAAAGAGCTTTGCATGATCTATATCTGGCTTTTCGGTAAAGGCCTTGACCATGAAGACCCCTTTTTCGTCAGAGGTGTTTTCATCATATTGAATGTACCCATAGCCTGTTTCAGGCTTGTGAGGCTTGATGCCTATGGTCACAAAACACTGGCTGTTTTCCGTGCGTTTTAATCCTTTGCGCACCACTTTTTCGAAGGCTTCATCATCTGTGATCAAATGATCGGCGGGGGTGATGAACATGTTCGCGAGTGGATCTCGCTTCTTGATTTTTAATGCGGCATACGCGATACACGGTGCGGTATTGCGGCGCAGGGGTTCAAGAATGATGTTTTTTTCAGGCAGTTCAGGAAGGTGTTCTCTGGTGAGCGCTGCGTAGTTTTCATGGGTGACGACCATGATGTGTTCGGCATCGAAAATGCGGCGTACGCGTTTGTAGGTCTGCTGAATGAGGCTTTCTCCGGTGCCCAGGAAATCTAGGAACTGTTTGGGGGTTTGTTCTGTGGACATGGGCCAAAATCTGCTCCCAATTCCACCGGCCATAATGACGCAGTACGGTGTGCGCATATTCAGAGTGTGATAGGTGTTGATTTGAGAACCTTGCTCAAATTGGATACAAAACTACGATATTATCACCTTAGGGGGTATCTTCGTGCCCTTATTAAAACGCTACAGACATGTTAAATCTAGTCCTATTCGGCCCTCCAGGGGCAGGTAAAGGAACCCAGAGCGCCTTCTTGGTAGACCGATACGAATTGGTTCACTTGAGCACCGGCGACCTTTTCAGATTCAATATTAAGAATGAAACGGAATTGGGAAAATTAGCCAAATCCTACATGGACAAAGGCCAACTCGTCCCAGATTCAGTGACCATTTCAATGCTGGAAGATGCCGTCAACAAAAACCCACAAGCCAAGGGTTTCATCTTTGACGGTTTCCCACGTACCAATGCTCAAGCGCAAGCTCTAGATGCTTTCTTGGAAGGACGTGGAACTGGCATCACCAGCATGGTAGCGTTGGAAGTACCGGAAGATGAGCTGCGTGTTCGCCTGGCGGAACGTGCCAAAACTTCAGGACGTCCGGATGATGCAGATCCTGCAATTATCCAAAATAGAATTGATGTATATAATGCGGAGACCGCGCCAGTAAAGGATTACTACGATGGGCAGTCTAAATATCAGGGGGTTGATGGCGTAGGTTCCATCGAAGAGATTACCGACCGATTGGTGGGAATCATCGACGCACTGTAAGCGCTATACGAATACAATCGTACTTTTGCAAAGCAGTCTTCCATAGTGGGGGCTGCTTTTTCACATTATGTCAGGAAGCAACTTCATAGATTACGTAAAGATTTACTGCAAGAGCGGCCGCGGTGGTAGCGGTTCGACACACTTGCTGCGCAACCGTATGACCTCCAAGGGAGGGCCCGACGGAGGAGATGGCGGCCGCGGTGGTCACGTGATCGTTAAAGGCAATGCACAGATGTGGACCTTACTTCCCTTGAAATACCAAAAGCACATCAAAGCCGCATCCGGTGAAAACGGTAGTGCGCAGGAACGTACAGGTGCCCAGGGTGAGGATAAATACATCGAAGTGCCATTAGGTACGGTGGCCAAGGACGAAGAAACCGGTGAGGTGTTGTTTGAAATTACCGAGGACGGTGAAGAACACGTGCTGGTAAAAGGCGGCCGTGGCGGTTTGGGCAATGTGCATTTTAAGAGTGCGACCTTCCAAACGCCACGTTTTGCCCAGCCGGGCGAGCCTGCGAACGAAGGTTGGTTTATTTTGGAGCTGAAAGTGTTGGCCGACGTAGGGTTGGTAGGATTCCCGAATGCTGGGAAGAGCACCTTGCTCTCAGTGGTCAGTGCAGCAAAGCCGGAAATTGCGAATTATCCCTTCACCACCTTGGTGCCAAATCTGGGTATGGTGAACTACCGCGATCATAAATCTTTTGTGATGGCTGATATCCCAGGAATTATTGAAGGTGCCGCCGAAGGCAAAGGGTTGGGACACCGATTCCTGCGTCACATCGAGCGCAACGCATTGTTGTTGTTTATGGTGCCTGCCGATGCAGAGGATTACTCGAAGGAATACGAGATTTTGCTCAATGAATTGGTCAAGTATAACCCTGAACTTGCCGATAAGGATAGAATTCTTGCCATCACGAAGAGCGACATGCTTGATGAGGATTTGCAGCAGGAAATCAAGGCCCAATTACCCGAGGGCATCCCCCATATTTTTATTTCATCCGTTGCCAACAAGAACATCATGCCCCTTAAGGACATGATTTGGGAACGACTCAATGCGCCCGCTTAATGTTTGAGGTCGTACATAGCTTCGATGTGGATGCGATGTACGTATTGAATCATTGGTTGCCGGCCAGCACCGATACTTTCTGGCTCGCGGTAACCAAAACCATTACCTGGATTCCCCTCTATGTGGTCATGGTGGAGCGATTGTTCAGACGCTCGGCGATAGACGTATTTATCAAGCGATTGGCCCTAGTGGTGCTAGGGGTTTTACTTTGGGATCAAGGGGCCGATTTTTTTAAGCATTGGATCGCCCGCCCACGTCCCTGCCAGACCATGGAAGATCTCAGGGTCCTAGTACATTGCAGTCCGTATGGATTTTTTAGTGCGCATGCCGCGAATGCCTTTGGACTGGCCTTCTTATTCCGAAAATGGCTACACCAAAGTTGGTTCCCGGTGTTGTTGATTATTGCCCTTTTACAAAGCTACTCCCGCATTCATTTGGGGGTGCATTATCCTACAGATTTGCTGGTCGGTGCATTGTGGGGATTTCTCATTAGTTTCGTTTTGCACAAAATCGAAAAGACATGGAGTTAAACGCAATGGCCTATTTGGCAATATTCTTGGGCGGAGGTGCCGGTTCGGTGCTAAGGTTTGCCATGTCGAAGGCAATGGTGTCACAAGGATGGCTGCAAGGGCATTGGGCGACATTGGTCATCAATGTACTCGCGAGCTTTGCCTTGGTCTTGATTATCGACGCCTACGATGATAAATCGAAGCTGTTTTACCTCTTATTGTTGGGTACTGGGTTTTGTGGTGGATGGTCGACGTTCAGCACATTCTCCTACGAAACTATCAATTTAATTGGTGAAGGTCGCCTTACTGAAGCCGTCCTCTATGTGGTGCTCTCTGTAATTTTGGGTGCGGGTGCAGCTATTGCGGCCTCGATCTGGGTGATGCGTGAATACGCGGCCTAGCGGAAGAGGGTTAATTGGCCCTTCTTCAAAATCAACTCATCATTTTGACCCTTGGCATATACGCTCCATGCGTAGACTCCTTCAATGGCCTCTTTCCCGTTCGGGTGATTGCCGTCCCAACCCTCAGTGGGGTCGGTAGATTGGAACATCACCTCGCCCCAGCGGTTAAAGATGATCAGTTCGTATTCCTTGATACCCACGGCGGTACCTCGGAACAGTTCATTTTCGCCATCTCCATTGGGCGTAAAGGCCGTTGGGATAAAGACGAGGGTTTCAGGGTTGATGCGGACCATGGCCCTAGAAGTATCGGGGCAATCGTAGGTGTTGATGACCACGTGCTCTACTTCGAACCAGCCCGTGTCGCTGTAGGCGTGGACGAAACTTCTGTTGTTGAAATACAAGCTGCCGTCTCCCATGCCCGTGATGAGCTGGTCGGTCGTGGCTGCGGCGAGATCTGTAAACTCAATGTTTGAGGTATAGATGGTCGCCGAGTTTGGATCCAAAAGGAATGAGGAAGTCGGTGAAGGATACACCGTAATGAAGTCCTGATAGTTGATTGTAATGGTATCGACACAGCCCTCAATGAAGTAGACGGTGAGCGTTACATCATAGGTGCCGGGGTTGTTGTAGGTATACACAGGCATACTATCATTGCTCAATACGCCGTCGCCAAAATCCCAATTGTAAATGACCTGTCCATCGGTGATTGTACTGTCCCAGAAGGTCACGGTATAGGGTGCACAGCCTATCTGGTTCTCCACAGTGACGTCTGTCGCCGGCCTTCGGTAGATGCGCACGGTATCCGTGAAAGTTTCCTCACAACCGTTTTCTTCCACGGTGAGGGTGATGATTTGATCGCCCCAATTACTAAAGATGATGGCAGGTGGATTCCAGCCGCTAAAGGTTTGGGTGGAGGCACTTGGTCCAAAATCCCAAGTAGCCACTGCATTACCTCCGTTCGAACTTTGGTTCTGGAAATTGATCACGTTCTCGTCAAAACACACCTTCCCGTTCCAGCTGAAGGCACAATTCACGGGGTTGTACAACTCGTACA
>Ga0255757_10002559_pt1 | contig 17098 bp, 10 predicted proteins | sample 071ome_27_FD_179957 | JGI IMG/M metagenome (GOLD analysis project Ga0255757, IMG submission 179957) | Coastal salt marsh microbial communities from the Groves Creek Marsh, Skidaway Island, Georgia - 071409AT metaG (version 2) | ecosystem: Environmental > Aquatic > Marine > Intertidal zone >...
ATTGGCGTAGTAGACCGGTGGTGTTCCGGTTACTGGCGACAGCTTGCCATCCGCGGCCAAAATCAATAATCGCCCGGTTTTTTCTGTAACGAGGAAGGCACCCCCACCCATATCTGCAATCGACCAGGGTTTGTCGAGCCCTGACGCCAGGGTGGTTACCTCGTATGCGCGGGCCCAAGGCCCGAGCGTAAAGGCTAGGATCAGTCCCAGTATCGCGGATACACGTGTGACGAGGCTGCACATGGGTTTCGCTCCGTTTGTTGAGCCAAATACGTTACGTGGCCGTAGCATAGCTGGATCGCTGTTAGCAGCGGGCTGGTAGGAGCGTACCCACAAATGTTGAGACTCATTAGCGCATACGTGATTGGGGTCATCGTATCCTTTGTTTTGGGTTCCGTGATTGGCACCCAAATGGTGTTGCACTCGGTTCAGTCGATGGGTCTGGCGGTAAGCTGGAGTTCGCGCCTCGCTACAACAGGCAGTGACATTGCGGGTTTGAGTGTCAGCCTGATGCCGCTGATGGCACTGATTCTGACCATTGGCTGGGCTGTAACCGATTGGGTTTCCGTGCGGGTGAGCCGATATCGCCATACCGCCGCCTTCGCACTAATGGGGGCAGGCTGCATTTTGATCCTTCATCCGTTGCTGAACATGGTGTTTGGCGTAGATGCCTTTGCGCCCGCCAGAACTCTCGTGGGTTTAATTGCGCAGGGTTTTGCTGGGGCAGTAGGCGGGCTGTGCTTTGCCAAAATCCGGTTGCTGAGACCCCGCCACCTGCCTACGAGCTAGACCGCCAGACTGGCTCGTACCCCGGCCTGCTCTGGTCATACGCCTCGCGGAGATTTGCCTGCCCTTGAACTGGGTCAGCACCGCGCAGTAGTCTTTGGGGAGAGAGTGAATCCTTGGCTCAGGCTATGCCCAGACAAGTGGTGGCATACATCGTTACGCTCATTGGCCTGACCATATTGGCAGCCGTGATTGCGCAACATTGGTTCCCCGCAGTGCCATCGCCCGTGAATTAAAAATCGATTCGCCAGCCTATGGCGGGGCCGTGCTCTTTCATGTCGAACTTAAACCGGTCTGGGCCGTCGCCATCCTCATAATCAAAGTCCAAATAGCGGTAGCCAATGTCGACACTTGACCACTCATTAAAACGGTAGGAGAAAGATCCTGTGAGGATGGTGACCAGATCGGAGCCCACGCCGAAGCCGCCGATCTGGGCGGATCCTGTGAAAGACCAGTTGCCGGCGCCGACTGGGTTCTCGTAAAGCACCCCTACGATGGGGTCCACCCAATCGTCCCCCATGCTTTGTCCGCGAGTTTCCCTTAGCGGACCCGTAAGCGAAATGCTCCCGGAGATGTCATTGTATAGCGCGCCGGCCATGAGCTGGGTAGTGGGTGAGAGTCGATAGGTAGCCGAGACAATCGCGGTCGTTTGCTCTAACTCTACCTCTCCAGATAGGGCGCCACGATCTCCGCTGCCATCCGCCTTAAGGTCCATATAAACGATATCCACCAGTACACCCCAGCGTTCGCCTTCTCCGCGGTACATGCCGAGGAAGGCGCTGTCGAGGTTGTCAAAGACATCCCCCGCACTTAAGTCCACGTCAGTGTCAAAAGGCCCAACGCCGCTGGTGCCGTCGAGCGTGGGGCCCAGCAGATAAATGAGGCCCTGGTTAGACCAACTTGCCTCGGTTTGCGCTCCAGCAGCTTGAGCGGTTAAAACGAGTGCGAACGCTAACCCCAGGGCTACAAGGAGGTCGCCCGCGACGCTTACGTTTGTTCTCGAAGCGGAATTTCTCACAACGCTGTCCCCGTTTAATCGACTCCGAGGAAACATAGTGTAAGGCCACCCCATTCGAAAGCGCTAAATGTGACACGCATCGTCCAAGTTTCGATCGAAGCCTACCGCTCCATCATGCTGGTTGCTTAGGGAACACACGAATCGTTAGCTCGGGTGTTTTTCTTTGGTATGAGATTAAACACGGCGCCTGGTCGCATTGGTCGTTGTCACTTCCTGCTCTTGAACAAGGCGCTATTTGGGCTATTGTCGGACTGGACAATGCCGTATTAAGGAATCTCCATGACTTACCCCACATTAAAACGCCATCGCGCCACGCTCAGCAATCTGTCCATGGCGGCGTTGCTGAGTCTGTCGGTGCCCGCAGTCTCAGCGCCCGTTGCCACTGTCGAAGAGTTTTTTCAGCCGGGTGGTATGACCGCCACCGCAGAGAATTACCCCACGCTCGAGACTTCACGTCAGCTGCTCGCTGCGCAGGGCCGGGCCGCCGTGAATCAGTTTGCCCACAATCGGAAGCTCACTCCTACTGATGATCAGCCTGTCGTACGGATGAACCGTGACACCTACTACAGCTTCGCCGTCGTGGATGTCTCGGCTGGCGCTTCGATTACCATTCCGGAGATTCCTGAGGGTAAGTATGTCTCAGTCCAGCCGGTTACCATGGACCACCGCATTCAGCCCATGTCCTACGGGAGTGGCACTTTTGAGCTGGCAACGCACTTTGGCTCACACATGTATCTGATCGTTCGACTGGACAGCACGCTGAGCGAGGCGGAAGCCAACACGATTCAGGACGACATGGTCATTAACGCTGCAAGTGCCCAGCCATTCTCAGCAGAGCCCGTTAACCGCGAGAGCTTCGACGCCGCTGAGCTGTCGCTGCGTCAAAAGCTACCAGCTTTGGTAGCGACTCACGGCAATAAAGTTGTGTACGGCATGTTTACAGCGCCTACCGATGATTCGCGCGGCCTTTATGACTTTGAAAAATATACGGTAGGCGCGGCTCTTGGGTGGGGTGGCGCACAGCTCCGCGATAATCTGTATGAAACTTCACCCAACTTTCCTGCAGAGGGGTGCTATTCGGCGACCTTTGAGGACCCCGATAACGGTGCTTTTTGGTCTTTCACTGTTTATGACGAAAATGGCTTTATGTTTGATGACGTCGCCCATATGAGCTCGGACATCGCCACTGCCAACGAGGATGGTACCTACACCGTGAGCATGGGTTGCGGGGCTGATGCGATGAACAATCTACCTATCAGCAACGAGACTGGGGTATTCAACTTCACTGTACGGCATTACATCCCCTCTGACCGGGTAAAGTTTGATGAGTACCGTTTGATGCCGCAGATGCAGAAGGTCGACTGAGGACCTGCGCCGCGGGTGGGCGCAGCTCGAGCATTTATTCAAGCCCCGAGAGCGACGGGTTCGATCAGATCGAGCTGGCCTCAACTTTTTCACTTCTGGCGATTGAAGAGCCGTTAGCACTCACTGATTGCGCGTGGATCAGGGCGCTCCAGAGCATTAATTTACTTCGGGTTAGCGGTTAGCGAATACGCTCGAGCAGATCATTCAGTAACCCGGCCATATTGGCTTGCGATTCATTAAGCGTAAGACCCAGTCGAACCACCACAAGCTCCTCCTCCGGAATCACCACAACGAACTGACCCGAGTTGCCGCCAGCGCGAGAGGTGCTGTCCGGTACGCCGGTGAAGCGGCACTTTCTCGGTCCTGCTCTCAGTGGCACCCGCGCAGCTTTGGCCGCTCCCCTTGTGTCATATAACTGCAATGAAATCTTCAAATTTCTGAAAACTACCTGCCATCAAAGGGTCATCTAGACCACTTAATCTGCAGACCGTTGGATGCGGAATTCCCCCGCAAACTTGCAAGAGAGGTCTCAATGATTCTTTTCCCCAGCACAGTGTGGGCCCGCTGGTTCGGCACACTGTTTTTTTCATTTTTGCTAGCGGCCACCCCTAGGGCGGAAGACGAGATTCTCGTTTACGTGTTTTCCGAGGATGCCCCTGTTGAGGGCGCGACGGTCACAGTTGGACAGACACTGCTGGGGCAGACCGGCCGGGATGGGTCATTGCTCGCTGATTTATCGGGCAGTGGCCTGCGAGCGATCACAGTGTCCTCACCCGAAGGTACGGTTACGAGTCGTTTCAGCGCGGTCGCGGGGCAGCTAGTGGATGTGGTGGCGAGATTAGATGAAGCGCCCATGTTGATCGATGTGTATTCGCAGTCTGAGAGCGTGGCTGATCGCAAAGTTGTAGGTCAGGGCATTCTCAATATCACCGTGAAGCAAAACGGCGAACTAGTCCCCGGTGAGTCGGTTTACCTAGCGGGTTCTGGGCTCCCGCTAAAAACTGATGCGTCAGGACGGGCCACAGTGACCTTGCCCCGCGGGCGATATCGAGCGCAGGTCGCGGAACAAACCGATTATCTGCGCGTCATGGCGGGGGTGACTCGCTCAATCTCCATCAACATTGATGAACAAGGAGAGACGATGCAGATCGCCGCTCCGGAAATCGAAGAGGTACTGGTTTTAGCAAGTTTTGACCCGGCTGGGCTGGAGGTGAGCGAGCGCGATACCACTAACATTGTCGATACCATCGGGGTGGAACTCCTCGCGAGGTTCGCTGACTCAGACGTGGCTGCTTCCGTTGTCAGAGTGCCGGGCATCTCAGTGCAAGATGATAAGTATGTTTTTATCAGAGGTTTGGGCGGGCGATATGTATCTGCGACCCTTAATAACGCCACGATGCCCTCTACTAACCCTTCTAAACGCACCGTTCCATTGGATCTCTTCCCGTCTAATTTTGTCAGTCAGTTAGACATCCAAAAAACGTTCTTGACCCCCATGCCCGGTGAGTCCACGGGAGGCAATCTTGTCATCAACACAAAGACGTTCCCTGACGAGCGTGTCCGGGGCATGACTATGCAGGGCGGTTACACAACGGGCCTGACGGGCGAAACGATTTTTGTCGATTCGCTTGGGGGGGATTTCGATGTTCTTGGATGGGATGACGGAAGCAGGAGTCAGGATCCGGCGCTTTCAGTGATTTCCGATTTTCTCAAATCTGGACAAGCGATTGATAGTGCTACCGGCGCAACCTTCGAGCTAGATGATTTTACAGCGGGGGAGTTGCGTCGAGCAGGTGCCTTGCTAATGAAAGATGGATTTGACCCTGCTTTTGAATCGGCCTCACCCAACGCCAAGTTCGGGGTCAATTTTGGAGATCTATTTCTGTTCGATGAATCTGAGCTTGGCGTTTACGCGGCGATGAATTACTCCAATGAGTGGAGCAAGCGCGAGAATGGCGAGCGCTATACCTATGAGTCACAGGGAGAGATCGCTGACAATTTTTTCTACCGCCAGTACAGCAAGACCGTAGAGGCGAATGGTTTTATTTCGGTGGGATGGAATATTGGCGACAGCACCTTTGAGTGGAATACCGTAGCGTCGCGTGTCACGGAGAGTCAGCTTGAGCGATCAGTTGGTCAAGAGGGAGATGAGTTCCAGGCACTGCTCCGACAAACCATTCAGTGGGAAGAGCGACAGTATCTGTCGACTCAGCTCGCAGGCTCTCATTTCATCAATGATACGGGGTCTGTGGTTTTTGAGTGGCAGGCAACAGTCAGCCAGGCCGATCGATACGCGCCGGACCGCAGAGAATTTGATTTCACGGCGGCGTCCAGCGCGACCGACCCTGAGTCTTTGAAAGCGCAATACGACTTCCAGAGACCGAACGATGAACAAGCAGGCCTGTTCAAAGGCTTTATCTTGGAGCCCGGCACGATCACCCGCCGTTATGACGAACTAGTCGATGACAACCTTGACGTGTCGGCTCAAATTACTTGGGATGTATTTGATGATGGCGCGAGTTTCTCCCAATTAACTGCGGGACTGCAGTTGATCTCAAGGGAGCGCGACTCCGATAGTGCAACTTACGGTTTCAACGTAAATCAAGTTCGGGATGACTTGTTACGTTCCGATAACTTGCTGGTCTCCGATGTCGTTTATAGCTGTGATGCCGCGTCAGAAAACCCGAGATGCGGCTCCAGCACTCAGGGCGGGATATCCAATAACCCCAATACAGGTCTTGTGTTCGTTGACAAAACGCTCGCATCAGATAGTTATGACGCGGAGTTGAAGTACAACAGCGCCTACCTGATGTACGACCACACCTTTGACTCGGTCTGGCAAGTGATATTGGGAGGCAGATACGAGACCTATGAACAAACAACCGATACCTTCTCGTTGCAGGGTGAACAGGGAGCAGTGCAGTCGCTGATCGATGAGGATAGTTTCTTGCCAAGCCTGGGGGTTAACTGGTTCATCACCGATACGCACCAAGTGCGTCTCGCGCTCTCTCAAACTGTTGCACGGCCAGATTTCAAAGAGGCAGCGAACGCTACCTTTTATGACAACGAATTCAATTTTCGGGTGCGAGGCAATCCGTTCCTTGAAATTTCGGACATCATCAATGCTGACCTGCGTTGGGAGTGGTACCTGTCCGAGGTAGACAGCTTATCGGTAGCGCTTTTCTACAAAGACATGGATAAGCCCATCGAGCGCGTTGTGCAGGCAGCTTCAGGTACGGCGGGGAACTCGCGAACCTTCCAAAACTCTGATTCTGCCGAGTTGTACGGTGTTGAGGTAGATGGTCGCTTTGAATTTGTTCTCGGCGATGGCTACGACCAAACGTTGTTTCTCGCGTTCAATGCGGCGTTCATCGAATCTGAGGTTACCGCTCAAAACCAGCCAACCCGCGCGTTACAGGGGCAACCTGAGTACACGGCCAATCTGATTTTTGGCTACGACAACCTCAGTGCCGGACATCAGTTAACGGTGCTTTTAAACCAAAATGGTAAGTCGATTGCCGACGTCGGCGTATCGGGTCAACCGGATGTGTTCTTGGAGCCGAGGCTCGATCTCAACATCGTATACCGTTTCGATGTTTCTGATGCGCTCACTTTAAAAGCCAAGTTTGAAAACCTGCTAGACGATGAAGTCGAGTACACCCAAGGCGGGCAGACCTTTCAGGTTTACAACCGCGGGCCGACGATACAGCTCGGCCTTGACTGGCAGTTCTAACCCGACTTTTTACAGCAATCCTGAGAATCCTCAATTATAGGAAGCCGATGATGAAGTCATTTTTGCTCGCAGTTTTCTTGATCATGCTAGCCGCGTGTTCGGGCGACGACAGCACAACCATAAATATTGAGGCTCCCTCAAATAACGGGGGGTCAGGTGGCGGAGGTTCGGGTGGTGGCGGCTCAAGTGGCGGAGACTCCGGCGGGGGTAGTTCAGCGACGTGTCCCGAAGGAACTTCTGAAGTGAGTGAAGGGTTGTGTGAACTGCCTGCAACCATCTCTGCTGATATGACGCTTTCTGCTGGACTGAGTTATTTGATGTCTGATCGTGTGACGGTTGGCAACGGTAACGGCCAGCTCGAGGTCAATCAAGACGGCACTCTGGATAACGGTACCGCTGTTCAGTCGGTGGTTCTGACCATCGAGGCCGGGGTGGAGGTTTTTGGTAAGAGCGGCACGTTTGCCAATCTGCTGATTACTCGCGGCAGCAAGATCATGGCGATGGGCACGGCCGATTCCCCGATTGTGTTTTCGTCCGACGACGAGGGTTACGACGGCGCGGGCGAGTGGGGTGGCTTGATTATTCATGGCTTTGCGCCCCATAACGAATGCGCGGTTGGCGGCAGTTACTGTGATATCGATTCCGAGGGCGAATCGGGTTTCGCGGGTGGTTATGACGAGGGTGACAGCAGCGGCGTGCTCCGATACGTTGTGGTTGCTGAAGGCGGGTATGAGTTCTCAACGGGGAACGAGATTAACGGCATTTCGCTGGTGGCTGTGGGTAGCGGTACCGAGGTGGACTACATCCAAGTGCATGGCAACTCCGATGACGGTATCGAGTTCTACGGCGGTAATGTCAACCTGAAGCACGGTGTGTTTACCAATAACAATGACGACTCTGTGGATTGGGATGAAGGCTACCAGGGCAACCTGCAGTACATCATTGTCAAGCAAGGTGCCTCCAAGGGCGAAGCATTTGAGATGGATACGGAGGGGTCGTCGGAGGGCTTCCTCTCTAAGCCTACGTTGGCTAATGTCACCGTCGTGGCAGACAAGGTCGCAGATCGCGCTGATTACAGCCTGAACTTTAAAAAGCGATCGGGTGGCTTTTTCCACAACACGGTTGTGACGGTCTCTCCCGATTCCGAGACCGCGCTCTCAACCTGTGTGAATGTCGATGGTTCTGGCTCACAAGCTTTGGTGGGTGACGCTCTGGTGCTGAACAACTGGATTCAGGACTGTGCCTCAGGTGCCGGTGACCAAGGCACGCTCGCCAACGTCTCAGGTTTAGATAACGGCACGATTGCGGCAGTCCCCGCAGAGCTGGACAATAACTTTGCGTCACAGGCCTCTGAAGCACTGCTGTCCAGCGCCATCGATTGGGATGCAGTCAACAGCGCCTACTCAGAATCAGTCGCTGACGCGACCTTCCTTGATGCCACCGACTATATTGGCGCGGTCAACCCCGATGGCAGCGATATCTGGTGGGCTGGGTGGACGATTGAGGGGTCAGTGGGCAACCCGACTCTCCCTGAGGCCTCCTGCCCAGCGGGTACCGATGAATTGGAAGCTGGATTGTGCCTGCTACCCCCGACGGTCTCGACTGACTTGACCTTGACCGCAGGCGTTGATTACCTGATGGAAGGTCGCGTGACCGTAGGAAATGGTAACGGCCAGCTGGAAATAAATGGCGATGGCACGCTTTCTGACGGGTCATCCGTTCGGAACGTGACGCTCACGATCGAAGCTGGCGTCAACGTGTTCGGCAAGTCGGGTACCTTCGCCAATTTGGTGATTACCCGCGGTAGCAAGCTGATGGCGGTGGGGACAAAGTCCGCGCCGATCGTCTTCTCGTCCGACGACGAAGGCCTAGACGGTTCCGGTGAGTGGGGTGGTCTGATCATGCATGGCTTTGCGCCCCACAACGAGTGTGCCGAGGGCGGCAGTTACTGCGATATCGACTCCGAGGGCGAGTCAGGCTTCGCGGGGGGTTATGACCCCGACGATAGCAGCGGCGTATTGAAATATGTGGTTGTTGCGGAGGGAGGTTATGAGTTTTCCACTGGCAATGAGATTAACGGGATTTCGCTGGTGGGCGTTGGCCGCGGTACTGAGATGGACTTCATTCAGGTGCACGGCAACTCTGACGACGGTATCGAGTTTTACGGCGGTAACGTCAACGTCAAACACGGTGTATTCACCAACAACAACGACGACTCTGTGGATTGGGACGAAGGCTATCAGGGCAATCTGCAGTACATCATCGTCAAGCAGGGCGCATCGAAGGGTGAAGCCTTTGAGATGGATACCGAGGGTTCTTCCGACGGTTTCTTGTCAAAGCCGACGCTGGCTAACGTCACAATCATCAATGACAAGGTGGCAGATCGCGCGACCTATAGCCTGAACTTCAAGAAGCGTTCGGGTGGTTTCTTCCACAACACGGTCGTGACGGTCGCGGATTCCTCGGCGACGGCGGTAGATACCTGCATCAACGTGGATGGCTCGGGTTCAGAGGCGCTGGTCGGCTCCGCCCTCGTGATTAACAACTGGATCCAGGATTGCGGTCAGGGCGAGGGTGTTCACGGCACGCTCTCAGGTGCAAATGTGGGCTTCGATGCCTCTACGGTAAGTGAAACCGACGCCGCGCTGGACGCGCTATTGAGCTCACAGGCTCCTGAGGCCTCCGGTCTGGATCCGCTGGATTGGGATGCCATTAACGGTGCTTATCCAGAGTCCGTGGCAGACGGTGATTATCTGGATTCCACCGACTACATTGGTGCGGTGAACCCCGATGGCACTGACCCGTGGTGGGCTGGATGGACGGTGCCCGGATCACTCTGACCGTGGGTCATTGCGACGTGATGCTCTCGCCATATCCTGCAGATTTCGGGGTGCGATACCCGTGAATCGGGTCTTGGTGGTGGATGACGATCCCGGAATCCGGGAAATGCTCAGATTTGTTCTAGGGACAGCCGGGTTTGAGTGCCTGGAGTCGGCTGATATTCAAGAAGCTTATTGGCAGATCACAGATCACCCACCAGATCTTGTCCTGCTCGACTGGATGCTACCCGGAGGTAGCGGTGTTGAGTTACTGCAAAGACTCAGGAAAGACGAAGCCACCCAATCATTGCCCGTAATAATGCTCACTGCCAAGACCGATGAGGACAACATTGTTCAGGGGCTCGATATGGGTGCGCACGATTACGTCACGAAGCCATTTTCCCCCAAGGAATTGCTAGCTCGCATACGAGCAGTGATCCGACACAGAGATGGTGGAGAGGATCAAACTGAATACCGCGTTGGCGAGTTGATTCTGCAGGCCGACAGCCGGCGTGTAACGATGGCCTCAAAAGATATCGAAGTAGGGCCCACTGAATTCAAGTTGCTGCATTTCTTTATGACGAACCCCGAGCGTGCTTTTTCGCGCGCTCAAATACTCGACCGTATTTGGGGGGCGAACGTGTATGTGCAAGAACGGACAGTAGACGTTCATATTCGGCGCCTAAGAAAACTTTTGCAGACCGAGAATGTTGCCTACAGCAATCTTATTCAAACCGTGCGGGGCACTGGATATCGCTTCTCCCCAAGAGATCTAGCGGTATCAGAGTCGGAACCAGAATCTCGTGCTGTAAATGGCGTCTCAACCTCAACTCATTGAGATTGGCGAGCCCTTGGTCGGGCGGGAAGTTCTCCCAAAAATGGTAAATGCAACCACTGCCCCTCTGGCGGTATGCCAGAACCAGTCAATGGCAACGCCACACATGTGACGAGCATGGCCTGGGCAACAGGGTTACTCAACAATGCCAGAGCGAGCGCGCCAAAGGAGCAGGATTTTGGAGTGGATCTGGGCATCCCTACATAGCCATGTACTGAAGGTCAGCGGTTAGCGAACGATCTTGAGCAGATCAGCCAGTAACCTGTCCATATTGGCTTGTGATTCATCAAGCGTGAGGCCAAGTCGCACAACAACCAATTCCTCTTCAGGCATCACCACCACGAATTGGCCTGAGTTACCCCCGGCATTAAACGTACTCTCCGGTGCGCTCGGAAAGCGGCGTTGTCCTGTATTGAGCCAAAATCCCAAGCCATAAATTTCACCGTTGGTGGCGGTGCCCGGTGCGACGGCTTGTCTCTGCCACGATTGACTGATGATCGCGCTGCGACCGTGCCAGGCATCGAGCCACAACTGGCCCATCCGAGCCCAATCCCGAGCGGTGAGATAGGCGTAACTCGAGCCGACCTGCACTCCATGGGCGTCCGGCTCCATTACCATTTCTTGCAGACCCAGTGGTCCGAGAAAATTTCTGGCCAACCAATCGGGATAGGCTTCGCCCTCGAGGGATTGCTGCCACATCAGTGAGGCGGTGTTGATATCGCCGCTGGAGTAGGCAAACCGCTCGCCCGGTGGGTAGGCATGCCCTTTCGAGGGTGCCGAGTAGCCCATGACGGGGTGTTGATACAACATTGCGGTGACATCGTCTCCGGGAAAGTAGCGTTCGGAAAAATCAAATCCGCTCGACATAGAAAGCAGATGCCTCAGCGACAAGCTTCGATCGATGCGATCTAGATCATGGGTGTTGAATCCTTCCGAGACCAGCATTTCCCAAACGGGGTCATTCAGATTGAGCTTTCCAGCATCGATTTGGTATCCAATAAAAGTCGCCATGAGGCTTTTGTTCATCGACCACCCTTGCATCGGGTGCTCGACTGAGACCGGCGCTTGATAGCGTTCGGCCACTAACACTCCCTTGTGCATCACCAGTACAGCCAAAGTGTGGCGGTCACCTTCAGTGGTTTCTGCGAAAGCCGCATCCAGAGCAGCATTAAGTCTCGCATCGTCGCTTGCAAGGGTAGCCGCCGGCATTGGCATGCCCGGTGTATCAGGCTCGCTCGGCGGGTTTTCTCTGTATGGGTCGGGGCTATTTGGTGGCAATGTCTCAGCGCGCCGGCTGAGGGCTGTTCGCTGGAAGGCCTCGGTAGCCCATAAAGTACAACCAAAGCCTCGCTCGAATTGCGCTGTCTTTTCCTGACCCAGCATGGATGTCGAAACGTTTTGCCGTGCGTGGTCTATTTCGTAGTCCAGCAGCGCTGCCATGGGACCCACCGTTGCGAGTCTTGGCAGCACATCAGTATTCAGGACAAAGCGCTCGGGTAATCGCGCGACAAAAATGCCAGAGCAAAGCTGTTTGGCCGCATACCCCGCGCCTATCGCACCGGCATCCGTGAGAAAAACGAGGCCTCGAAGCAAGATCGTCAGGCTCAGGGCGCCGACAATGAGTAATCCGGGTCTCAAACGGGTTGCTGCTGAAAATGTCTTCGCCATGTTCGGGGGGCACTCATTCGGCTCGCTGACAGAATAATCCAGTTTGCCCCGGGAGAGCTGTGTCATAAAAACGCAATATTTTTGTCACGAAAATGCAATGCAGACGTCACGAAAATGACACCTCTGAGACACATACTTGTCATGTAACTGCAATGCACCCTCTAGTAACTGTCCGGAGTACACCCTATGCGTCACTTGTTATCTCGCTTGCGCTATTCACTGCCAGCGGGGCTGTTTTGCAGCGCTGTCGCCATCTCCGCCTCGGCCACCGATAAGGCGTTACTGGATATTCTTTTCGAAAATGGTTTGATTACTGATGCTCAGTACGAACAGCTCCTGCAAAAGGAGACGGTCTCCAGCGCGGAAGTATTGTCCAGCGTATCGTTGGCGCCCGCCCAAGATGCTACTGCGACAGTAACGGTCCGTGAGGAGGAACTCGCGTCAGCGGTAGCGCTGGATGATAACGTTCAACGAGCAATCGACGAGGCAGTGGCCAATGCGGTCATCGCTGAATCTCCTATTGTGGCGAGTTACGGATCCAAGGGTTTTCGGTTTGAGACCAGAGACGGCAACTGGCAGACAAACCTGCAATGGCGAGCACAGCTCCGCTACAGCAACCCTTACGGATCTGATCCGCGCCAGGCAGGCAACTACGAGGATTCCAGCGGCTCCAGTTTTGAGCAGCGTCGCTTGCGTATGAAGATCGGCGGGCACGGTTTTCAACCCTGGATCAAATACTACTTTGAGGTAGATCTGCAGCCGGCGCGCGACGTGGATGCAGACCCGGTCTCATCAGGCGCCAGGGTGATCGATTGGCGGATTGACCTTGCTAAGTGGGACTGGGGCGGGATTCGCCTGGGTCAGTGGAAGGTGGATCTTAACCGCGAGCGGGTGGATTCTTCGGGAAGACAGCAGTTTGTCGAGCGATCTATCGTGAACCGCATATTTACGATGGACCGGCAGGTCGGCGTACAGCTGAGAGGCAGACTGTTCGAGGGCACAATGGCAGACATGCGCTACTACGCAGGCGTTTTCAATGGCGAAGGCCGCGGCGTGAAAAACAACTCCAGCGACCACCTGTACATGGGGCGCTTGCAGTGGAACTTCCTGGGTCGGGACCTCGCCTGGAAGCAGACCGACGTGGAGTATACGGACAAACCCACAGGCTCTTTCGCGGTTGCAGGGTTCACCAATAAAGGCCCATGCACGAGATGGTCCTCATCCGGTTGCGGCAATTTAGATGGTTTTACCAAGCCTGTTTTTGCTGAGGAAGACCAGTTCAAGATCGAGCAAGCAGTGCAAGAATTTGCTTTCAAGTATCGAGGGCTCTCCATTCAGCAGGAGTGGCACCGCAAGTTTGTGACTGACCGAGTGATGGGAACCGAGAGTGACTTGACCGGTTTCTACATCCAATCAGGATATTTCTTTCACAACCTGATCGACGGATTCCCCGCCCCGTTGGAGCTTGCGGCGCGCTATGCCTATGTCAGCGAACCCAACAAATCGGAGCGCTCACTCTATAACGAGCGGGAGGAATTCACGCTGGGTGCGAATTGGTTCTTCGCCGGGCACGCCAACAAGATCACCGTCGATTTCTCGCATCTCACCTTAGATGATGCATTGCTGGGATCGAATTACTCTGACAACCGCTTCAGAGTCCAATGGGACGTGTCATTTTGATGCGCGCGTTCATGCCGAGCTCGGATCGGTGTCCCGCGGTCGCAGTGAAAACCGGTTTTTCATATGACTGTCACAATTATTCGATACTTTGCACGCGTCGGAACGGAGGAACGCCAAAATGGAAATATTAGCGTCGCACGGCTTTATTCTTCTCGCCCTCGCGTGTGCCTTTGGCCTATTTATGGCTTGGGGTATCGGCGCGAATGATGTGGCCAATGCGATGGGAACCTCCGTGGGTTCGAGAGCGCTGACCTTAAAGCAAGCGATTCTTGTTGCTGCAATCTTTGAGTTTGCGGGGGCGTATCTCGCTGGCGGCGAAGTGACTTCGACCATCCGCAAGGGCATTATCGATCCTGCCCTACTAACCGATTCACCGGAGTTGCTGGTGTTTGGCATGTTGTCGGCATTGTTAGCTGCTGCAACCTGGCTGCTGATTGCCAGTATGCGTGGATGGCCGGTCTCCACAACCCACTCCATCGTAGGTGCAATTGTTGGTTTTGCTGCAGTGGGCATCTCGGTTGAGGCGGTTGCCTGGGGAAAAGTAGGCACAATCGCCGCTAGCTGGGTGGTCTCGCCGTTGCTTGCGGGATCTATGTCTTTCGCGCTGTTCATTTCGGTCAAAAATCTGATCCTGGACCACGAGAACACCTTTGAGCGCGCACGGCAGTATGTGCCTATGTACATGTGGATGGTCGGGTTCATGATCAGCATGGTGACCTTGCTGAAGGGCCTAAAGCACATTGGTATCGATTTCGACTTGGGGATGGGCTCCAAGTTCACAAATGCCATGGTGGTGTCCGCGGCGGTGGGATTGTTGGTGGCCTTTATCGGCTCCATATTGCTACGTCGTATTAAGGTCGATGGAGATATCAACAGTGGCGAAAATGTGGAGAAAGTTTTCGGCATTTTGATGATATTCACCGCCTGCGGTATGGCGTTCGCCCACGGATCGAACGACGTGGCGAACGCAGTGGGACCCTTGGCAGCAGTGGTGAGCACTGTGCAGTCGGGTGGAGTGATTGGTGCGAAATCAGCCATGCCCTGGTGGGTGCTGGGCATTGGTGCCGCCGGGATCGTGGTGGGCCTGGCAACTTACGGGTGGAGAGTGATTCAGACCATTGGCAGAAAAATCACCGAGCTCACGCCCAGTCGCGGTTTTGCCGCAGAACTGGCAGCCGCTTCCACAGTGGTGTTGGCTTCTGCGACAGGACTGCCTATTTCTACAACCCATACGCTGGTGGGTGCTGTGCTGGGCGTCGGTCTGGCGCGAGGTGTTGAGGCACTTCACTTGCCAACGGTGGGGGCTATCATCACTTCATGGGTAGTGACGCTTCCCGCCGGAGCAGGATTGGCAGTGATATTTTTCTATATCCTGTCGGGCATATTTGGCTAATGCTGGGCCAATTGTCCCGGGTGGTTGGATCGACGAACGTCCGGTTCCCCGTTTTGGATCAACAGAAGAAAGGAAAGATAAAATGGCTGTGAAACCCGCGCTGTCTGAAGTGCTGAGTAGTTCGCCACTGTCGATCATGGAGCGGCACGCCGAGGCCTGCCTTAATTGCGTCACGCGGCTCGGTCCTTACTTCGAGGCGGCTCAGGGCGGCAATTGGGGCAAAGCAGAAAAGTTGCAGTTGGAAATCGCGCGTCTTGAGGGTATTGCAGACGATATCAAAATGGATGTGCGCCGAAATCTCCCCAGGGGCCTCTGGATGTCCGTGTCTCGCCCGGATCTACTCGAACTGGTTCGCATGCAAGATAAAATGGCCAACGAGACTAAAGATATCGCGGGCCTGTCGCTGGGCCGGCAATTGGCTTTTCCGGTGAAACTCGACAATTCGTTGTTTAAATTTATCGAAACTGTGACGGAAGCGGCTGAAAAGGCGGTTGAAGTGGTGTCTGCGACAAGAGAGTTATCGCGAACCGCTTTTGGTGCGCGTCAGGCTAAGGCGATTGTTACCAAGTGTTTGCTGGTAGAGAAGATTGAACGGCGATCTGACGAGCTACAATCCAAAATGCGGGCGAAATTGCGCAAGCATGAGGAGAAAATTTCGCCGGTGGACGCGATTTTCCTGTACCAGTTGCTCTCAAGTATTGGCGAGATAGCCGATCACGCAGAAAAGGTGTCGCATCGGGCGCAGATTATCGCCTCCAGCTGATGAGATTGGGTTTCCCCAAAACAATCAACCGCTGGCCTTGATGACCCAACGACCACCAATCGTTACTGCAATCGCTTAAATCGTAAACCCACTTTGCGGTAACCGTGAGACGCAAAGCTGGGTAGGTGTGATAAATCGCTCGCCGTTTCATCCAGGGCGATATCACCCAAGCGGCTGAGCAATTCCTCAAACGCCACCCGCGCCTCGATTCTTGCAAGTTCAGCACCCGCACAGAAATGGGGCCCAAAGCCGAAGCCCATGTGAGGCTTGGTGTTGGGGCGGTCTATGTCGAATCGCTCGGGGTTGGGGAATACCTCTGGGTCCCAATTGGCTCCCGCCCACATCGGAATCACCATGTCACCGGCGCTGACCGAGATATCCCCGATGCTGTCGTTCTTTTTAGCGCGACGGAAGGTGCACTGAATAGGGGGGTCCCAGCGTAGGGCTTCCTCGACCATTGCGGGAATATCCCTAGGGTTCTCCCGTAGCCGCGTCATCAGCGCATCATCCTCCAGCAATACAAGCATGGCATTGCCAATGAGATTGGTGGTTGTCTCATGTCCTGCAAGCAGAATCTGATCGATGATAGGTAGCAGTTCTTCGGTAGTCAGCGGGGGTTCGCCATCCACTTCAGTGTTCACCATGATGCTCAGGAGGTCGTCGGTCGGTTGGCGCCGGCGCTCTTCGATGCGGGGCACAAAATACTCATGCAGTTCTACAACAGCATGGGCTACCTCGCGGCGTCGCTCATGACTGAGCAAATCGATATTGCCTGAAATCATCAGGTCGCCCCAGTGTTTGAAGGTCCATATATCAGCGCGATCCACGCCCAGAATGTCGGCGATCACGGTTACTGGCAGCGGCACGGCGAACTCGGGAATTAGGTCGACCGAACCTCTGTCGATAAATGCGTCGATTAGGTCAGTCGTGATCTGTCGAATCTGTGGCTCGAGTTCGCGCACGCTGCGGGGACTTAATGCCTTGCTGATGAGCTTGCGATGGCGCGTATGCTCCGGTGGATCCGCGGTGAACAGGGCG
>Ga0255757_10002563_pt1 | contig 17067 bp, 18 predicted proteins | sample 071ome_27_FD_179957 | JGI IMG/M metagenome (GOLD analysis project Ga0255757, IMG submission 179957) | Coastal salt marsh microbial communities from the Groves Creek Marsh, Skidaway Island, Georgia - 071409AT metaG (version 2) | ecosystem: Environmental > Aquatic > Marine > Intertidal zone >...
AAAAAATCCGCACGGTGTTGCAGGTTTCGGAGTGCTCGCGCTTCAGCCAGAACAGGACGCTTATGGTAGCCACTTCTTCACGTATGCGATTGGTGACCGGTGACATACTGAACTTGTCGATATTGCCATGCTGCCAAGGGAAGGCGCAGACATAGGTCGCGGGTGAGTGGTTGGCATGGTCTTGATCGAACATGGAAACCGATACCTGCGAACTGTTGGGCTTGATACTACAATGCATGATGACTGGCGCATCCCCGCCGATCAAGGTGCTTGACTAAATTACGTTATAACCAAGCCAACCCCCGACCTCTGCCAGTGTTGGCCAGCACACATTATAAGGACTCGATCGGCAATTCCGTCTTGGCGATCACCTGGCGCAACACAAAACTGGAGTGGACATCGGACACGCCTGGCAGGGGGGTAATCTTATTCAGCAGGAAGTCCTGGTATTCCTCCATATCCTTCACCAGTACCTTTACCTGGTAGTCAGCCGACTGACCCGTAATCAGGATCAGCTCCAGCACCTGCGGATAACTTTTCAAGGTTTCCTCAAACTGGGCAAAGCGATCCGGAGTATGGCGGTCCATGCGAATCTGGATCAGCGCCAGCATCTTCAGCCCCAGTGCAGACCCGTTCACCAGCGCCACATACTTGTTGATGATGCCCGCCTCCTCCAGCTGCCTAACCCGTCGCAGGCAGGGTGAGGGTGACAACCCCACCTTTTCTGCCAGGTCCTGGTTGCTGATGCGGCCGTCTTCCTGCAGCACCTGCAAGATGCCACGATCCATTCTGTCGAGTTCCATGCTGCTGCCCTGATTCTGCTATTTTGAGCTTAAACGGCATTATATGCCTTTATAATTATATTTATAGCTATATATTGCCAATATTGTGTTTTTCATGGCGATATTCGCAATATTTTTTCGCCAGGCTTCCTGTACACTACACGCCCTGTTCAGCACCATTGTGACCAATAAGGATTTCCGTGAAACGTTACGACCCCAGCAAGTACAAGGCATTCACTCGCGTCGCCCTGCCCGACCGCACCTGGCCGGACAAGGTCATCACGCAGGCACCGACCTGGTGTAGCGTGGATCTGCGTGACGGCAACCAGGCTCTGATCGAGCCCATGTCTGTCGCCCAGAAAAAGAAGATGTTTGCCCTGCTGGTTGATGTGGGCTTCAAGGAAATCGAGGTTGGATTTCCGGCTGCCTCGCAGCCGGACTTCGACTTCGTACGCTGGCTCATCGAAGAAGACCAGGTACCCGAGGATGTCACCATTCAGGTGCTGACCCAGGCCCGCAAGGAACTCATCGAGCGCACTTACGAATCCCTGAAAGGCGCCAGGCGCGCCATCGTGCACCTGTACAATTCCACGTCCACCGTGCAACGCGAGAAGGTATTCAAGCTCGACAAGGAAGGCATCAAGGCAATCGCCGTCAACGGTGCGAGGGAAGTCTTGCGCTGCGCCCAGGCCGCGCCGGAAACCGACTGGCGTTTTCAGTATTCCCCGGAAAGCTTCACCGGCACGGAAATGGAATACGCCGTGTACGTGTGCGATGCCGTCAATGACGTCTGGCAACCGACGCCCGAGCGCAAGGTCATCATCAACCTGCCGGCAACCGTCGAAATGGCAACGCCGAACGTTTATGCCGACCAGATCGAGTGGTTCTGCCGCCAGGTAAAAAACCGCGACAGCATCATCCTCAGCCTGCATACCCACAATGACCGCGGCTGTGGTGTGGCGGCTTCCGAACTCGGCATGATGGCCGGCGCGGATCGCGTCGAGGGCACCTTGCTGGGCAACGGCGAGCGTACCGGCAACCTCGACATCGTGGTCATGGGCATGAACATGTACAGCCAGGGCATCGACCCGATGCTGGACTTCAGCGATATGGATCGCATCTGCGCGGTCGTCAAGGAATGTACACAGATCGAGGTACATCCCCGCCAGCCCTATGCCGGCAGCCTGGTATTTACCGCGTTTTCCGGCAGTCACCAGGATGCCATCAAGAAATGCCTCGACCTTTATAAAGAGGGCGACACCTGGGAAATTGCCTACCTGCCCATCGACCCGCGCGATGTCGGCCGCACCTACCAGGACGTCATTCGTGTTAACAGCCAGTCCGGCAAGGGTGGCGTAGCGTATGTCATGGATTCCAAGTACGGCTTCCAGCTGCCGCGCTGGCTGCAGATCGAGTTCAGCCGCGTGGTGCAGAAGGCCGCCGAGGACACCGGGCAGGAAATTGCGCCGGACCAGATCTGGGAACTGTTCCAGACCCATTACCTGAACCTGCCGTCTCCCCTGCTGCTGAAAACCTTCTCTATCGAGAAGGCCAAGCATGAAACCATCAGCGGCGTGATCGAACTGGATGGCCAGGAGTTCCAGGTCAACGGTACCGGTAACGGCATGCTCGATGCTTTCGTGAATGCCATGGAAAAAACCTTCGGCATTGAGCTGCAGATTCTCGAGTATGGCGAGCATGCCCTGAGCCAAAGCACCAGTGCCGATGCTGTCACCTACCTGCAATTGAAATATGACGGCAAGCGCTATACCGGCATTGCTATTGATGAAGACATCGTGACCTCGTCGGTGAATGCCCTGCTCAATGCCGTAAGCCAGGTCATGCATGCCCGTCGCCAGGAAGCTTTCTGATACCCAACCGGCATTTACCCGCTTGCTATCCTGACCTCACGGCAGGCTTGTGACCCGAGCCTGCCGCTTGCCTCAGAAATTTTCACGCCAGGTGCGCAAAGTGATTGAGTACAGATTTTCTTTGCTCTACTATTTTTGATGTTGGATGCGAAGCCTGTTCACCGGCAAGGTGAGCCATGCAACGGATTGGAAAATCCCTGACCACGACACGCTGCCTACGAGAGTCTGAGAGCCATCACCACAGTCGCCACAATGGAAGACCCCGCCGCCGCACTGCAATTATTGAAACTCCTGAACACGCCGATGCCCTTTGGCAAATACCAGGGCCGCATGATTATCGATCTCCCGGAAGCCTACCTGCTGTGGTTCCGGCGCAAAGGCTTTCCCCGCGGCGAGATTGGCACCTTGCTGGAACTAGCCCTCGAAATAGAGCTTCAGGGCAGCAAATCTCTGGTTAAATCCCTTAATAATGCCTGATATTTGCAATCTAAACTCCACTTTACCCTTTAATTTTGACGTTCAACGTCAAAATCGAAAATCTCTGGTTGTTTATATCAAAAGTGGGAAAGTTGAGGTCAGAGCGCCCCGTTTTGCCTCCGGCAAGTGGATAAATGAATTCGTCTCATCCCAGGCAGACTGGATCATGGGGGAACTTGCCCGCCAGAAACGCCAGTTTCGCCAGCGCCTGGTCATCGCGGACGGCCGCGAATTCCTGTTCTTGGGCCGCCCCCGGACTATCGTGGTGCTGGTGGGTCCCCAGCAGGAAGTGCGCCTGACCCGGGATTTCCTGTTCATCTATACCCGCAGGAATACCCCGGAAAAACTTGAGAAAATGTTCAACGACTGGCTCAAGGACAAGGCCATGGAACACATGACCGTGGAGACCCTGAAGGTAGCCCGGCGTCTCGGGCTGCGCCACAAGCTCAAAGAAGTGAAGTACCGCAAGACCCGGTCCAAGTGGGGACACTGCTGCCAGGACGGCACCATCCAGTACAACTACCTGGCCATGATGGCGCCGCGGGAAGTGATCAACTACCTCATCGTGCACGAGGTCAGTCACCTGAAGCACATGGACCATTCGAAACGTTTCTGGGATACCGTGGCGAGCATCTGTCCGAACTTCAAGCGTTATCGCGACTGGTTGGGCGACAACGGACACCGGTTCTGGAGCCGGGCCTGATTGGCGGCTTAGCCCGAACCCCGAATGATTTGTAGGTCGGCATAGCGCAGCGTTTGCCGACAATTATCCGGGATGTCGATCAGTAGGAAGGTGGCCCGATGTCGGCAAACCGCCCAAGGGCCTATGCCGGCCTACACCATGATTGAGCTTCAGCCAGGCGGCTAAATCTTTTCAAACAACAAATCCCACACTCCGTGTCCCAGCCGGTTGCCACGACGTTCGAACTTAGTTTCCACGCGCTCGTCCGTGTCACTGAAATTACCGGCACCGGCTTTGTTGCGAAACTGCGGTGAGGCAGACATGACTTCCATCATCTGCTCGGCGTAATTTTCCCAGTCAGTGGCCAGGTGGAGGATTCCACCCTGGCGCAGCTTTCCAGCCAGTTTCTCAACAAACGGTGCCTGAATCAGGCGCCGTTTGTGATGGCGCTTCTTGTGCCAGGGGTCCGGAAAATAAATCTGGATACGGTCCAGGCTGGCATCGGTGAAACAGCTATCCAGTACCTGCACGGCATCACCCTGCATGACCTTGAGATTGGGAATGTCCCTGTCACGAATTTCCTTGAGTAAGGTGCCGATTCCCGGCGGATGCACATCGATACCAATGTAATCCTTGTGCGGATATTTCAACGCCATCGCGGCGAGGGAGTCGCCCATGCCGAAACCGATTTCAAATACGAGCTCGGCGTCGCGCCCAAACACGGCCTGCCGGTCGATCAGCCCGGCATCTTGCTCCAGCCCGTAAAGCGGCCAGAGGGTATCCATAGCCAGCTGTTGCGAAGGGGTCAGACGGCCGCCGCGGACTACAAAGCTGCGGATGGCGCGATCACGCTTTTCCTCTGCCGTCATTGCTGCCTCCAGAAGCCGATGAATAACAATCCCCAGCCCCCCAGAAACGCCAGGCCACCTGCGGGCGTAATCATGCCCAGCCAGCTGACGCCAGTCAGGGCCAGCAGGTACAGGCTGCCGGAAAACAGGATGATACCGCCAAGAAACAACTGGGCCGCGCCATAATAAATAGTCCCTGGCTGACGCAGCTCAATGAGCAGACCGGACCCCAGCAGGGCGAGGGTATGAAACATGTGGTACTGCACGCCGGTTTGCCAGGTGTCGAGACGATCTGCACTGATCAGGTTTTCCAGGCCGTGGGCACCAAAGGCGCCCAACATGACCGCCAGAAAACCATTAGCCGCCGCAATGGCGAGGACTCTGTTCATAGTGATGCATAACTCTTGCGAGATTGAAGACAGGGTATTAATGAAAAAGTCAGGTTTTTTAAACACGACTCTCCGTCATTTTTAAATTATAACTCAGCTTGTCTTTAAGCAGTTTTACATTCCGTTTATTCAGTTTTCACCACCTCCTTCTAATCTGCACACTCGGGCATGAGAGCAACTCTCACGTTCCCGTGTTTTCTATTTGACCCGAAACCAAAAAATCATTTCAGAAGAACGCTCTAATGAAAATGCTCAAAACGGGCAAAGCCGGCAGTCACAGAGCACATGCCTTGACTGCAGGCATACTGACGGCCATGGCCGCCACTTCCGGTTTCGCTGCCGAGGAGAATTCGTCAGAAATCGAAGAGATTGTTGTCCTAGGTTCATCCCGCACATTCTCTGCGGCGAATACCACTGAAAGCATGGCTGACCAGCAAAACCCGATCACCTCGGTGCTGTCTGTCATCGACAACCTGCCGGGCGTGAACGTCACTGAAGGGGATACCTTCGGTTTCGACGACTGGTCCACCACCATTAACCTGCGTGGGTACCAGACCAACCTGAGCGAGCAACAGGTGGGTACAACAATCGACGGACTGCCTAATGGCGAGTCCAATTACGATGGCGGTGCCAAGGCCAACCGCTACATCGATTCTGCCAACTCCGGCGGCGTGGAAGTGAACCAAGGTACGGCGGACATTTCATCCCGCACACTGAAAGCCCTCGGGGGTACGCTGAATTTCTTGACCAATGACCCCATGGAAGAAGAGCGCTTTCGCACCCAGGTAACCATGGGCGACTTTGATTCACAGCGCTATTACGGCCGTTACGATACCGGCCTGATCATGGATAACACGACCAGGGCGTGGCTGTCTGTTTCCCATAATGAAGCCACAGACTGGATGGAAGGTTCTGCCCAGAACGAACGCGACCACGTGGCTGGCAAGTTCATCAGCGAACAGGACAGTGTCACGTTTACCGGCTACTTCGCCTGGGATGAAATCCAGGAGGACAACTACCAGCGCATCACAACAGCTGAATTTGCAGCCAATCCCGAGTGGGACAGGCTCACCGGCGAAAGGTAATTCGGGTGACAGTAGCTTCTGCTGCCGGTAACCATTGTGGCATGGATACCAGCGGCATCATGTCCATGGCCTTGAGAACAGCGCGCTTGCTTTGCCTGGAGGCGCTCATGATGCCACCAGCATTTCCGACAACGGCATTCCAGCCTTGGCGCTGAATGCCTGCGGGTCTTTGCCCAGCAGTTGTAACAGGGTGGCAGCAACCTGGTTTGAACCGGCACAGCCGGAGTTGGCGATCAAGCCGTTACCAGCAACACCCGGCCCAATCGCCGCCATCCAGACGGCATTGGAACCTTCGATGCCGTTTTCATACTGGGCCAGGGCTTCCATGTAGCCAGACAGCGACTCCTTGCTCGCATGGTGCTGCCAGGTCTCGGCGGGTGTTTCACCCCGACCATGGTCGACGGTAATGAACATAACCGTATGGTCACGATAGAACGGATCCGACTGCACCTGCTCCCACAATGCCGCCAGATTGCGGTCTGTACGATGGGCTGCCAGCACATATTGGTCATATTCACCATCATGAGCAAAATCGTCCGTTTCACCATAGGCGATATACAGCACCCGTGGGTGGTCATAGCGCATGGCAGACAGGGCATAGTGATGGGTAAAGGCATCCAGCCTGACCGTTGGCCATGGACTCAGAATTTCATCATGCAGGCGGTTCAGCAACAGCTCTTCATCGCTATCGGCATCCGCCAACTTGCCAATATTCACAGGCACGCCGCTACGTGCCGTATTCAGGATTGCCGGGAAAACATTCCAGGACGCGAAAGCGGCCACCTTTCCATCAAATCGAACATCGGTGTTCTGCAGCCACTCCAGGAAGGTGACATTGGGATTTGGCACCGGGTTGTTACTATCTATGGCCGGGTCGGCAAAACCGGTAAGAATCTCGTTGTAACCCGGATACGAAAAATACCAGGGGTTGGTAACATGGGCGCATGACCCAGCATCCCGGTTACCAATGACGCTGCCCTGGGTAAAAACCACCTCATGTAAAAACGGCATGAGTGCTGAACCATCCGGGGCATCACCCCACTTTTCTGCCAGCATTTCCTGGCGTTCGGAGTACTGCTCATCCTGTGCCAGGACCGGGTCGAGGCCACGAAACACTTCCTGCCAGCGCAAACCATCTATAGTAACGAGGATGACATTGTCCGCCTGGCCCAGCGCTACCGCACTGACATGGCAGAGTAAAAAGGCAATCAAGACTTTGTTGTTCATGAGTGGCTATCCGGTAATAGGCATCAGGAGGCGTACTCTAGATCCACCGGTTTAAGGCGCGACTAAGCCTGAATCAAAATTCAGAAAAAAATGGCGGAGGAAAAATTAAGACATAAAAAAGCCGCTCGGTTGAGCGGCTTTGGCTTGTTTTTTTGAACTTGACACTTGCTAACTGGCTGCAAGTGTCCCTGGTTATCAGGCTTCCATCATCGCCTTGACCTTGTTCATGGCGTTTTTCTCAAGCTGGCGGATACGCTCAGCAGAGACACCATATTCATTGGCCAGTTCGTGCAGGGTGGCTTTGTCATCGTTCAACCAGCGACGCTGCAGAATGTCACGGCTGCGATCATCCAGGTCTTCCAACGCGACATACAGGCCATCGGTGGATGTCTTTTCGTAATCATCGGCTTCCACGGTGCGGGCCGGGTCATAGCGGGTGTCTTCCAGATACTGCGCCGGTGCCTGGTAGGCTTCGTCATCATCAGCATCGGCCGCGCCGTCAAAGGAAGCGTCGAAAGCGCCCATGCGGCCTTCCATCTGCATGACCGTGGAAGCGTCTACGCCGAGATCTTCCGCCACGGCTTCGGCCTCTTCCTGGCTCAACCAGCCCAGGCGCTTCTTGGAGCTGCGCAGGTTGAAGAACAGTTTGCGCTGGGCCTTGGTAGTGGCCACTTTGACAATGCGCCAGTTGCGCAGAATGAATTCGTGCATTTCAGCCTTGATCCAGTGCACGGCAAAGGACACCAGGCGGACGCCGACTTCCGGGTTGAAGCGCTTGACTGCCTTCATCAGGCCGACGTTGCCTTCCTGGATCAGGTCAGCCTCACTCAGGCCGTAACCCGAGTAGGTTTTCGCCATGTGCACGACGAAGCGCAAGTGAGCAAGTACTAACTTACGCGCTGCATCAAGATTATCTTCGTAGTAGTACTGGTTCGCCAGCTCGAGCTCTTCCTCGGCTGACAGCACGGCGATCCCGTTCACCGCCGTGATGTAGGCGTTGAGGTCGCGCCCAGGCACCATCGTGTCGATGACCTGGAGGTTTGTGCCTGTGCTGTCGTTCAGTGACATAAGTTCCGTACTGCCTGTGTTTTTAGCGTTAAAAGTGTCTGTTTTCATCGTCATACGCAACGCCGTAGCCGGCGGATTCTATCATCTATTGGTTTAGACAGCCAAGTGGCCAAATGTTCTGAACTTATTAAAAAATCCTTGTGTATCAGTAGGTTCAGGATTTTTTTGCAGGCTCAAAACAATCCTTATCTTAAATATAGTACCGGGATTTGGAAATTCAAGGGCGGATAGTCGCAAATTGCGCTCTTCCGTGCCCGGCGGCACCTTCAATTTCCAGCCTGCCCTGGGATACCATGGGCCTCTTTTATAAATGCCCTGCGCTGCCGGTCGTCCTGGCCGACGCGCCAACCATGATCAAGGATACCCCATGTTTGAAAAATCCGCCGATACGTCTGCTCCGGTCAACCCGCTGATCCTGTCCCGCTGGAGCGGTGTTGCCTATGACCCTGACCGGGCTGTGGCCACCAATGACCTGCGCGCCCTAGCCGAAGCGGCCCGCTGGGCACCGTCCTGTTTTGGCGATCAGCCCTGGCGTGTGCTCTTTTGCAGCAAATCTGCAGATGACAGTGCCTGGCAGCAGGCTTTCGACTGCCTCGCAGAGGGTAACCAGCCCTGGTGTCAGTATGCACCGGTCCTCGCCATCGTTTGCGCGGACACCCAGTTTTCAAAAAACGACAACCCCAATGACTGGGGCCCTTACGATACCGGTGCAGCTGCCATCAGCATCTGCCTGCAGGCCGCCGAGCTCGGCCTGATGACCCATCAGATGGCCGGCTTCAGCCCGGACAAGGCGCGGAAGACATTCTCGATTCCGGCACGCTACAAACCCATGGCGATGATGACGATTGGGTACCAGCTGCCAAAAGACAACCTGCCGGCGGCGTTCGCCGAACGGGAGCTGAAACCCCGCCAGCGCAATCCGCTGAGCGAACACTTTTTCCTCGGCGCATGGGAAAAAGGGATTTAAGAGTCGTGACGTTTGACGCAAAAAAACCGGGCTTGCGCCCGGTTTTTTTAACTCAGTCATAGTATTCCGTATATCCCGGCAACAATCTGTAACGGGAATTGAGGAACGCCACGATGTCGATGAGCTCGGTCACCAGCATGTCTTTTTTCAGGTACATGGGTGAGCTGTTGGTGCGCCGGCGCACTTCGCGCGGCAGCTGGTCCAGGTAATTCTCGGACAGGACGTGATCAGGGTTGATGATGGAAGTGACCAGGTCACCACAAGTCTTGGCCAAATAGAGATCACCGCCCAGGTCCACCGTGACGGGGCGCGGGCCGGAGAAAGCTGGCAGCTCCACATCATCCACGACATGACACTGATTGCATTCCAGACGCAAAAAAGCCTGCTGACCACGGTTGAGATCCCCCTGCATGATCGGGAACCTGAAACTGCCTATCTCGTCAGGGTAGGTACGATACCCGCCAAGTCATGCAGTTGCCAATAACACGGTGAGCAACAACGAGGAGTTTTTCAACATAATTTCCTCTCAACGCATCATTTTGAATTCAGAATTCTGAACTTTGACAACCGGCACACGTCATCGTGCACCGGTTTTCATCCTATTCATATTGCATCTGGCCCGTCTTGATAAAAGTCATACAACCTTCCGGCCACGGAATTCCTATAGCGTGTCTTCGGTCCCGAAAATGGCACTCACCTGGCTGGCCAGGAAACCCCCGTTGCCATTACAGGCTGCCAGTTTCGCATTGGCCACCTGCCGCTCGCCGCATTCACCACGCAGCTGCTGCACGGCCTCAATCATCAGGAACATGCCGTACATGCCCGGATGCACACAGCTCAGGCCGCCGCCGTTAGTGTTCACGGGCAGGGAACCGCCAGGGGCAATGTTGCCATTGGACACAAAACTGCCACCCTCGCCTTTCTCACAGAAACCCATGTCCTCCAGGAACAGGATGGTGTTGATGGTGAAGGCATCGTAGAGCTCGACCACATCGATATCTTTCGGCGTGACTCCCGCCATGGCAAAAGCAGCAGCCGCCGCTTCCTTGGCCGTAGTCACCGTCAGGTCCGGCATGGCGGAAATGATGTTGTGGTCGGTACGGCTGCCAACACCCAGCAGGTAAGCCGGTTTCTTCGGGAAATCTTTTGCCCGGTCGCTGCGCACCATGATCATGGCGGCGCCGCCATCGCTGACCAGGCAACAGTCGAGCAGCCCCAGCGGATCGACAATCATGCGGGCATTGACCACGTCTTCGATCGTCAGCGGGTCACGCATGGTGGCTGCCGGGTTCAGCTGCGCCCACCGGCGGGCGGCAACCGCAACTTCCGCCAGCTGTTCCTTGGTTGTGCCGTATTCATGCATGTGGCGTTTGGCCGCCAGGGCATACGGGTTGATCGGATTGCGGGGTTTGTAGACATCCTCGACCGTGTGCATGGCCGGCGGATGCGTAAACGGACCCGTGGCACTGTTGCTGCCATAGCAGATCAGCGCCACATTACACAGCCCCAGGTGCAGGGCCGCCGCGGCTGACTGCAGGCTGTTGACGAATACGGAACCGCCGGTGTTGGAACCGTCCATGAAAGTCGGATTGAGTCCGAAGTACTCGGCCACCGTCAGCGGTGTCAGCATCTCGACAAAGTTGGCGCTGAAAATACCGTCAATCTCGTTCTTGTTGATGCCCGCATCCAGAATGGCTTTTTCCACGGCCTGGGCCATGATTTCCATGTGCGTCAAACCGGGCAGACCAGTGAATTCGGTCAGGCCGACGCCAACGACTGCGGCACTGCCGCGCAATGGGCTTACCATTCCTTATCCCCCTGTTCCTTGTTGTAGAAGACCACGGCGGGTTTTTCATCAATCATGCCGACGTGGGCACTGACCGCCATGCCGATGGTGACGGCATCCGGATCCACATCCACCACCCGGCTCATCATGCGCGGGCCTTCCTCGAGATCGATCAGGGCAATGTTGTAGTCACCGCCACGCTCGGGTTTGCGACGCACAACCGTGGTGGAATACACGGTGCCGCGACCGGTGACATCCACCCATTTCAGATCGGACGAGCCGCAATGGTTGCACAAATAGCGGGGGTAAAAGACGTGACCACCGCATTCCTTGCACTGCTGGATGCGGAACTCGCCCTTGGCGAGATTGTCCTCGTAGGTTTGGAGAGGGCCGGGATTGGCCACGGCGCTGTTATTTTTGTCCACTCGGATTTCCTTGACGGGATTTTTCAAAGCCGGCGATTCTAGCATTATTCCCATGTCGCTGAAATTGACAATCCCCCCGCCCTCAGTCATATTGCCGCCCCTGTTTTTACCGGGAAATTGCCATGGAATTCGAACTTTCTGTACTCAGCATCTCACTGCTGGTGGTGGCGGGATTCCTGGCCGGTTTCATCAACACCATTGCCGGTGGCGGCTCCATGCTCACCCTGCCGGCCCTCATGATCTTTGGCTTGCCGGCCGACATTGCCAACGCCACCAATCGGGTAGGCATCCTGTTACAGTCTTTTGCCGGCGCCAGCGGTTTTCACAAGAAAGGCAAGCTGGCCCCCTCCACCATTGTCCCCACCCTGGTACCAACCCTGATCGGCGCCTTGTTCGGTTCCCTGCTGGCATCCTACATGCCGGTCAGCTGGCTCAAGCCTACCCTGCTGGTAACCATGCTGAGCATGGCCATTCTGATGCTCGTCAAACCGTCCGTCGTTGCCCCGCCTGAAGGCACGCCTGCCTATACCCTGCGGGAGCGCCCTGCTGCGGCTATTGGCCTGTTTATCGCCGGTTTTTACGGGGGCTTCATCCAGGCCGGCGTCGGCTTTCTAATCATCGCCGCGGTTGCCGGCGGATTACGCTATGACCTGGTGCGCACCAATGCCCTGAAAATGGCCATCACCGCTGCCCTGACAGTCATTGCCCTAGTGGTGTTTGTGGCGCGTGGTCAGGTGCTGTGGATTCCCGGCCTCGTCCTGGCCGTGGGCATGGTCGCAGGCGCCATGACCAGCGTGCAGTTCGCCATCCATGTGCCGCAGTCCGTGTTGAAGTGGACGCTGTTTGCCATGGTGCTGGTGACCTGTGTGGCGGCGTATTTCAGTTAAGAGCCCGATAAGGGAGAAAAGGATAAAAAAGGGTGGCCGGGTATTCCGGCGGATTTCGGTCAGCTATTTTGACTTTGAGATGAGAGTGGGCGTTACACCATGTCCAAGGTGTTCTCCCTTTTATCCTTTTATCCTTTTATCCTTTTATCCTTTTATCAAAAACTGCATCGAAACCCATGTCGGCAAACGGCCGGTGGCCTATGCCGACCTACGTTGCAATCGGATTTGAATCCGGCTTCAGACCCAGTTCCTGGCATACCCGCTGGATCATAGTCCACGCAAAGCCGCATGCGAGCACATTGCCCAGGGCGGCGCCCATGAACAACCCTTTCAGGCCACCCAGTTGCGCGCCTACCCAGGCCAGCGGGATATAAAGCACCATGAGCCGGGTAAAAGTCAGCAGCAACGCAATGCGCGGCTTGCGCATGACATTGAGCGCGACCATGCACAAGACCACCACACCGTGGGCCCCGTAGGTCAGGGGCAGGATCAGCAGGTAGGTTTTGATGACGGTGGTGACCTCCGGATTGGCACTGAAGGTGGCCGCGATCGTATCGCCCAACAGCCACAGCACGGCATAAATGACAAACTGGAACACCAGCACGAATTTCAGACTGCCCATCAGGGCGGTGTAGGCACGGTCGTTCCTGCCCGCGCCTAGGTTCTGGCCAATGAACATTGGCACCGTGGATGACAGCGCCATGACAAAGATCAGGCTGATGGTTTCCACGCGTGAGCCGACGCCGAAACCCGCCACCACCACATCGCCAAAGCGCGCCACCATGGCCGTCATGATGGCTGCCGCCAGCGGTGTCATGATGTTGGCGCCCATGGCTGGCACACCAATACTGAGTATCTGTGCCCAGTTGCTTTTCAGGTGCTGCCAGCGCGGCATGGCCAGATCCAGCAGTTTTTCATAAAAGCCCAGGACATACAGGGAAATCAGCAGGGTAATCGTGGCCGATAAAAAGGTGGCGGTGGCCGCGCCGCGAATGCCCATTTGCGGAAACGGCCCGATACCGAATATCAGCAGCGGATCAATTGTGATGTTCAGGACTGACAGGCACGCCGCCAGGGTGGCAGACATGCGGATATTGCCCATGGAGCGAAACGTGCTGTTGCCGATAACGACCAGCATCAGCGGCGGCAGTGCCAATAGCAGAATGCTCATGTAATCCCGGATGTACGGCAACGTGCGCTCATCGGCACCGAGCAGGCGAAACAATGGCGTCATGAACAGGCTGCCGATCAGGGCCGCTGTGACGGCGAACATACCGGCAAACAGCAGGCCATCACGGATCAGGCGGGAAGAATCGGCAAAGCGGCTTTCCCCGATCAGGCGCGAGTTCAGCGAACTCATCCCCATGCCGATACCCAGCCCCAGGCTGATGTAGATGGTGTGAATTGGTATCACGAAGCTGGCCGCTGCCAGCTCTACCGTGCCAAGCCGGCTGATGTAGAACGTATCAACGATGCCCATCAGGTGCATTGCCAGGTTGCCGATCATCGCCGAAAACGTCAGCTGCACTAGCAGCGGCCGAATCGGTTCGGTCACTATACGACGGGATCTGGCAGCAGCTTTTTCACTCATGCAATGATTCTATCGGAACTATTCCACATGTCATTCGCGGCTGAAGCCGCTCCTACAAGCGAACAGGCTTCGTTCATAAAGGCTTAAATTTAGATGGCGTCGCGAGCCAAGGCTAATCAAGGCGTCCGTGCGCGCAGGGAGGGAGTGTATAAGTAATACATGACCGACCGAGCACATGGACAACGCCGAGTAGCCGAGCGCAGCAGCCACTGCTGAAGGCATTTTTTCACATCAACAAAAAAGAGGGCCGTAGCCCTCTTTCTTGTTGCGCTTTCAAACTATCAATATTCGACGTAGGGAATCATGCGGCCAAACACTATAACAGCAAGCCAGATACCCAGAGACAGCGCCGCGATTACCTTGGCACGGAATTCTGCATCTTCCCCGTCTGCCAGGGCAGACAGTTCCTTGTGCTCTCCGAACCAGAACCACAGGGCATTCAGACCGGCAATGACGATCAGACCCATCTTCCACTGAAACGCAATGTTCGGGAAATAACGGAACGGGTTGGCGCACAGAAACGCGATACCGGTCAGCAGGTTGACGCAAAAGGCGCCGATTGCCACCGGAATGAATTTCAGGGCAGCGTTCATGTTGATGAAACGGCCAAAGCCCAGTACACGCACGTCGATAACGAGCAGAGAACCAAACAGAAAGGTGATGCCGATGAAATGGATGGTTTCCATAGCCGGGAACAGCCAGAAAATGTTGCGCATCTGCTCACCCAGCCAGGTGGCCTCCAACCAGGAGGCTAACGGTGCATAAGTATCGTAATCCATATTTGCCTCCCCTTTACATGTATGCCATCAGACGGCCGGTGATCATGGCAATAAACCAGCAGGCGATACATGCGAATGAATAAATTTTGGTGACCGTTTCACTATTACCAGCGCGCACACTGTTCATGACCACCTTCATCAGGATGCCGCCGACGACGATGGCACCAATCTTCAACTGAAATGAACCCTGGAAGAAGTAGGTTGTCGGTGTGTTGCAGAACAGAATCAGGCCGGATACCAGATTAATCAGAAAGCCGAGCCAGCCAACGATGAAAAGTTTGTCGAATGCCAGGATGGAAATCCCCTTGGCATAACCGAGCACCCTGAGATTAAGGGCGACTACCACACCCATAACTGTTGCCATACCGATGGCATGGCTGGAAAGTACAATGGGGTAGCCCCACAGGGATTCACGAATGAATATCCCTAGCGGACTTTCCTCAAGCCAGACTAAAAAACCCATAGTTATTACCCACGTTTGTTTCCGGATTCATGAGCCGGAATTACAGCACACTGCTATGACTCGGAATAGCCAAGGCCTAATCTCAATGATCATCGGTTGATTGAAATCAAAGTGATGCGCCGTGTTTGACCGGTCTTATTATGCGCCCCCAAATAGACTGCCAGCTTTGCGCTGACCGCCTGAAAAGCACGCTTAAAGTAAACTACATCATGCCATTATTCAAGCGACTGCCGGCCTTGTAGCATGCGAACTCCAGCCGCCGGACCACCTGATTCAAGCAGTGCGCAATTGTAAAGACAACACTGTGTTTAACGGTGCAAACATTAAGGAAAATCACACGCTTTCTGTGAGAGTATGTGATTGTTTATGCAGGTAAAACCTTAAAGACACAGGAGGTCTGTCCATGCCATCAAGCCGGCTGCATGCACTTGACGCCATCAGAGGCTTTGCCCTTCTGTTGGGACTGGTTATCCATGGCAGCATGTCGTTCCTGCCCGGCCTTGCACAGTACGGCTTCCCTGTATCGGACCTTTCGAAAAGCATGTCCCTGACCTGGCTCTTTTATGTGCTGCACATGTTTCGAATGGCCGTATTCTTTCTTATCGCAGGCTTTTTCGCCCACATGGCACTGGCAAGCAAGGGGCCAAAGGCATTCCTCAAAAACCGCCTGCAAAGGCTTGCCCTGCCGATGATCATCGCCAGTGTTGTTTCCTTGCTGCTCATAATGCCAATCATGATCTGGGCGGCCAGGAAACTCTATGGCCCGGATGGCGCTGAACAGATGTTCACACTACTGGAATCAGCACCCGCTGGCCCAATCACCATGCAATTCTGGTTTTTGTATTACCTGTTGTGGTTTTGTGGGATCGCCACTGCCTGTTCGATGCTGACGCATAAAATGGATCCGAATGGCAGCATAGTGGCGAAACTCACCGCTGCGGTTTACACGCTATGTAAATCCCGGATGCTGGTGATCCTCACAACGGCTGTCTCTGCGGGCATGTTATTTGGCCGCGAATCCTGGATTTACTGGGGCGGCATACCAACACCAACAGAAGCTGTGTGGCGGGAGGGTCCGGGCTTTGTGATTTACGGGATGGCTTTTTTGATTGGCTGGCATGGCGATCGTGACCGCCGCTGCCTCGATACCATGAAAACTGACTAGCTACAGTATCTGATACTCGCATTGTTTTTTACGTATTACAGTATAACGCTGATAAACCCGGCGCCTTTTTCGTTCCCCGATACGGACGCAACAGGAAAACTGCATTTTGCGCTTGTCTACGCCATGGCCTCATGGTGCTGGATTTTCTTTTTATGGGTGCTGGTATACAGTTTTTTAACCATGAAAGCGCTCTCAGACGTTATATCGCCGATGCGTCTTATTGGGTATACATCGTGCATGTGCCGGTTATTGTTTTTCTACAGACGCTGGTCATGGATGTTCCGCTACACTGGAGCATCAAGTTTCCGTGTATCCTTCTTGTCACCTCGGTTATTTGTTTCTGGACCTATGAGCACTGGGTACGGTACTCATGTATCGGGCGTACCTTGAATGGCATACGTGTGCGCCCCTCCCAAACCGGCCTTGCGGTTGATAAAGCTGCCCAGCAATAACCGGAAACCGCCATACCATGCCCTCCCTCGAAACCCTGATTACCTTCACCATCATTTGCGTGCTGCTCGGCCTGTCGCCGGGGCCATCCAACCTTTACGTCATAGCACGCTCAGTAGCGCAGG
>Ga0255757_10002566_pt1 | contig 17062 bp, 7 predicted proteins | sample 071ome_27_FD_179957 | JGI IMG/M metagenome (GOLD analysis project Ga0255757, IMG submission 179957) | Coastal salt marsh microbial communities from the Groves Creek Marsh, Skidaway Island, Georgia - 071409AT metaG (version 2) | ecosystem: Environmental > Aquatic > Marine > Intertidal zone > Salt...
AGTTGTCTGCAGTCGTTGGACTACCTAAAGTGACATTCGCCAAGGCCGTGGCACAAGTGCCCGCATCCACATTTACCGTGACCGCTGCCGGAGCAGTGATCGTTGGATCAATATTGTCAACCACCGTCACTACCTGAGTAGCCGTGGCTGTATTTCCAGAACCGTCCGTCACCGTCCAGGTCACCGTCGTGTTGCCAAGAGGGAAGCTCGCCGGTGCGTTGTTGGTCGTGCTCGCCACGCTACAGTTGTCTGCAGTCGTTGGACTACCTAAAGTGACATTCGCCAAGGCCGTGGCACAAGTGCCCGCATCCACATTTACCGTGACCGCTGCCGGAGCAGTGATCGTTGGATCAATATTGTCAACCACCGTAACCGTCGCCGTCGCACTATGTGTGTTTCCGCTGCCGTCTTCTGCCGTCAACGTCACCACATTCGCGCCCAAGTCATCACAATCAAACAAGGTAATATCTAGAGATAAACTGTACGAACAGTTGTCACTACTTCCATTATCAATGTCAGCCGTGGTAATGCTCGCAGCACCAGAAGCATCCAAGGCCACAGAAATGTCCTGAGCCACCGCTACTGGATCGATATTGTCCATCGTAACATTCGCTACAGTACTTGTCGTCGTACAGTTCGTCGTGCCATCCGTGGCAACCACCTTATAGTATTGTGAACTCGTAGGGTCATAGCTCGATGACGTCGCAGATGTAATCGCACTCCAACTACTGTTGTCAGAACTCTCATACCATTGGTAAGAGATCGTACCCGTTCCACTGGCAACCACCGATAACGAAGATCCGGAACACAACGTCTCCGTTCCACTCAAGTCCGTCGTAAAGCTCGGTAAGGCATTCACCGTTGTGGAAATTCCAGACGAGGTCGCCGAACAGTTGTTCGCATTGGTTACCTCTACTGTGACCACATCTCCATCACTTAACGAAGAAGTCGTGTAGGTTGACGACGAAGAGGCTGAGCCCAATGAGGTACCATTCAAGAAAAACTCATACGAACTACCGCCAGTCGCAGTGAAGGTTACGGATTCACCCGCACAGATCGTATTAGAGGTCGCATTTGAGGTCAGACCCGCCGTTGGCAACGCATTTACAACCAATGTAATGCCTACTGCATCACTCTCCACCCCAGAAGCGTTCTTGACATAAAGATTTCCCGTATAATTGCCCACCGTAGCTGCCGAGGCTAGGGTAATTGAATTACCCGATGTAAGTGTTGCTGATGTATAGCCAACATCAGTAACTCCCGAAGTCCAATCAATTCGATATTGAGTAGGTGAATTTGATACTGAAGCTATGGTTAATGATGAAGATTCACCAACACACGCTGAAACAGAAGTTGATGAGAAGGAAATGGTCGGCTTCGAAGAAGAAATCGAAACAGTAAAGGTGGAAGAATATGCTTCACTACAGGAACCACTTTGAACAACCGCACGATAATAGGTTGTGGCGGTAAGATTTGAAACTGTAATAGAAGTTGCTGTGCTACTAATTGAAGTTGTAGAGGAGAAATTTGAAGTTGAGGAGTATTCCCATCTGACGACATCACCAGTTTTACCAGAAAGATAAATGGTGGTTGAATTGGAACCAGATGTTACCGTACTTGAAATGCTACCGGAGCCTGTACCGTCATCATCTAAAGTTCCCCCTACGCTTACAGGATCAACAGTAATAACGGCCTTATCTGTCAATTCCGCAGCACAAGAACCATTTGTTACATAGACATTATACGTCTTTGTTGAGCTAGGGCTAACACTGAATGTAATATCCGATCCTGTTCCCAAAACAGAACTTCCAACGTTGCTATCGTCTGAATCATCTCGTAATTGGTAGGTGTATCCCGTTTCGGAATCTGAAACTGTTATAGTTGCGCTACTTCCATCACAAATAGTTGCGTCGGAAACGCTGAGCCCATCAAAAGGAACAAGGTCATAAGTAAATGTTGCAGCGTTAGAAGTAGTACTACAGCCATCCGAATTGGTGACAATTACTTTAAAGTCTGTACTACTTGGATGAGTGTATGAAGTTTGAGCAACAGATGTATTGTACCAAAGAGAGGAAAGGTTTCCGGATGTCGAAACATTAGACCCTAATTTAGAATCGTAAACATTCGTTCCTGAGCCATTTTTAAATCTATAGTATGCTGCTAGATTAGATTCCGTTCCGGATAAAACATTGGTATAATTTGAAGCAATTTCGGCACTGGTTCTAACATCATTCCAAATTCGAACATCATCGATAACACCATTAAAATAGTTACATGCACAATTAGAACCTTGTCGACCTATATATAAATCTTCACCACTTTTTATCGCATAGGTTGACGCACTCGCAGAATTGTCATTAGAGCCTACTTCAACTCCATTGATGTAAAATTTATTTGTATTGCCTCTATCAATAACAACGGCAATATGGGTCCAAGTTGAACCGTCCATGGTAACAAGTGTGGTGGCCTCGGGTCCATTATTTTGTGTTCCATCTTTCCACCAAGCCAATTCACCGCTTGAGTTAATCCCAATACCGTAACCATAGTTACCCATCATTACAATATTTGCCATAGCGAACTGTGTAGCCTCAGGTCTAATCCAAGCTTCTATTGTTATATCTCCCGATATATCTAGGTTCGAATTATTAGAAATTGAAACATATTGGCCTGAGGTTGATGATGTAGCAGTAAAATCTAGAGCATAGTCGCTACCATCTATATCATAAGCACTTGAAGTTGCGCCTGAAACATTCGAATAGCCAGATCCCTCATCGGCTTGCCATTGATATGTCAATCCTGTACCTGATGCATTTACCGTTAAAGACGTACTAGTACCGTTACATACAGAAGCGTCAGCTGGATGAGTGCTAATTGTAGGTAAGTCACTAACAACAACAGTAAATGAAGAAGTAGTCGCTGCAATTATTGTTTCCGGAGTACCATCAACTTCTATCAACAAACAACGGTATGTTCCAGCATCTGAGCTGCTAACGCTTGATAAGGTTAAAGTAGCTGTAGTTGCTCCACTAATATTCACATACTCATTTGAAGTCGTATTTAACTTCTGCCATTGATAAGTAATGGATCCGCTATTATTTGCGGTTGCACTTGTAATACTGAAAGATTCACTAGAGCCCTCACAAATAGTGTTCGTGCTAGAATAACCCTCTGTCCAAGTAATATTATTTAGTGGGGCTCCGGAACTTGAGTACCCACAACTAGCATTGAGATTTGTAATATCGACTAAACCACCGTTATCAAAAAGTAACTGAAAGGTGTTGGCGCTAGAGAAGTTGTTGCTTGGCTGACCGTGCCAAACATACCTGACTTTGCCTGAATTAGCATATTGTTCCGACGATGGATTACCTGTAAATACTTTTGGATCGTCGAATTCTACAAGATTATCTATTACACCATTGATAAAGGCATTTTCTATTCTTGGTATTCCAGACTGTGCTGGAATATCTGAAAAGTAAAATTCAATATATCCAGTAGCACTTACACTGGTTGAAATGCCCGAGAAACTAGTTGCATAGACCCAACTTGAATTAAGCTGTCCCCCTGGATTTTTAGAGATTAAAGTTGGACAAGAATTGTCATTAACTTCCCACCTATCAAGCACATTTACCTCGACGTCAATAACGGTTGAATTACCACCACCATCACTAATTGTAACTCTAACCATGTGGGTATTATCCCCTGAGGTACCATAAATGTCCTGAGCGTTTTCGTAATCTGGAGCATTGGTAAAACTTAGCTCCCCTGTAGACGAATTAATTGAAAACAGGCTATGATCGTATCCTGAAACCGAGGTGATGGCCCAGCTCGTTGCGCCAGATGTCGAAAGAGTCGCTACTGTAGTTTCGCCCTCTAAGATATCAAAAGACAAGGCTCCTGTATAAGTCAGGCCAGAGGTCGATACAATGGTTCCAGGATCAATAATAATATTATCATTTGTTCCATCCGCATCACCTCCTTCTTTATCTCCTTCCGTGATTGTAAGAACAATTCTGTCGTAATCCCCATCACTATCGAGGTCTATGAATTCCGCACCATCATCATAGGTAGATAAATTGCCATCGGCGATAAATTCATACCATTCTTCATCAACAGCATTCCATTTCATGTAGCTGTCAAAATTTTGCCCGCCATCAGGCAAATCGAAATAAAGTCTGATTTGGGTACCCGTTCGAGAGTCTAAATCTCGAGCAGCAAATGAATTCCCGTTAGCTTCAATCTTGAAGAAAATTGGGTCATATATGGCGCTAACATTTTGTGATGTACCCCCTATGCTCGCTGTTGTAGGAAAGGAAATACTATTGAAATAATCATCGGACGTCTCAATAACTCCTAGCGCTGAAATCTTTAAGTTTTTATCCAAACTTTTACTAGTTCCACTGGTAACATCACCAATAGAAAGAGTTACGAAGTCACCGGAATTAGCATTTGATCCTTGATTAAACTTAGCCTTTGTCCGCCAAGGGAATGTGCTTACATTTTTCTGGTTTCTATCAGGAACTCCATCACCGTTCCTATCACCTCCTGCTACAGAAGCTTCAACTGCACTAGTCACACCATCTGCGCCTATCGAAAAGGAGTTTTCGTTTGTAATTGTGGGGGTTGTGTTGCTAAGGGATAATGATCCTACCGAAGAAGTGATCGTATTAGAAGATGAGACATTTAGAGTGAGTTCGCCCTCGTCTGCATCGTTTATATCTACTACAACGTTGTATCTCTTACTTGACCCTGAATAAGCTGAAATACTTGAAATCGTCCTCGAATAGTTAACATCAAGTTTTGCTTCAAAATCACTAGTGCTTGGGGTTGCTATTGCTTGGTTGAATTCTACATCAAAGGAAACCGTCAAGTCATTACTACCCGAAATTGTGGTTTCTGTTGGACTCTGAATTCTCGTCAATTTCAAAACGGAACAATCACCTAAAGTCAGTATGCCTGTTGAAGTTTGGTGAGACCAATAGACCGTAGAGTTTTTATACTCTTCCACTATACAGTAATACGATCCGGCATCACCTGACCCAAAATTGGTTATGGAAATATTAGAGTTTGTTTCTCCCGATAAAGCACTTCCGTCTTTATACCATTGGTAATCTAAATTGTTACCATTTGATTGTTTTGTAGCACTAACAGACCAAGAAATTGATTCTCCACTACACACGTCATTGTCATAGATATCAGAAGAAACATCTATTGCCGTAGAAGTACCTCCTGTCGATAACGAAGGGAATGTACATTCACTCCATAGACTCCCATCACTCGGATTCAAAAACTTTACTGTAAATGTATTTGCAGGCGATAGGTTTGAACCGTAAAAACAATATTCAACATCGTGCTGATTATCATCATCCGGATCACTAGGCGGTCCAAAATCTACATTTAATCGAGTTCCGCCGACATACACTCCTTCAATAACAGGCACTGATGAGGATGGAAATGTTGATCCAAAATTTACGGTAATAGTTCCTTCTTTTGAACTTGATGGAACTGTGGTGTAGTCAGTATTTAATACACTCGTCGCATAAACAGTATGCGCGGCATTATTCCCATTGTTTCTCTTAATGCTAGGGCAAGTTTGAGCTAAGGTGAGATTGCCTGTGGAAAGCGCAATAACAATAGCCCATGCTTTAAAAGCTGAGTTGTTAAAAAACTTCAAGGTGGATTGTCTTAGGTTTAAGACGGTAAAAATACCAAAAAACCCTTATTAAGAAATCTTGACTAAGATACTATCTAGATCATCCTTTCTCCCCCTTCGGATTCGGCAACGCATCGAACATCATCTGATACTTCGACGGTGCTTTTTTACGCGGCTTGCGCTCTTTCTTTTCCTGCGGTTTTTGATTCACAGAATTGGGCTGTTCTGTACCCTCATGCGGAGCCCGTCTAGGTGATTTTTTCCCTTGCGGCTTAGCCTCAGATGTACGGCCTTGTGGCTTCTTCGCGCTACGTCCTTTTTTACCACGATGCGGTTCGCGCCATTCAGGACCAGGGCCCAGTGTTTTGGGCGGTTGTTCTTTGTCCAATTCCCGTTCGATCAATCGCTCAATTTTCGAGAACTTGAACATATCATCCGGACAAACAAGCGTTACGGCCATCCCTTCCGTTTTCGCACGGGCTGTACGTCCAATACGGTGCACGTAATCCTCGGCATCGCCCGGCACATCGTAATTGATCACCAAATCAATGCCCTTGATATCAATACCGCGCGACATCACATCTGTCGCCACCATGATTCGGGTTTTTCCACTGCGGAAGTCGCTCAACGCCTCTTCGCGCTGCTCCTGCTCGTAATCGGATGAAATCCCCTGACAGGCATATCCTTTTTGATGCAGCGTACGGGCCAATTTCTCCACCTTCTTCTTCGTCGAACAGAAAATAATGATGGACTGGAAATCGTCCTTATCGCCCAAAATATGACGCACCAATGCCACCTTCTGCTCTTCGTGCGCCAAATACACCTTTTGGGTCACCCCTTCGGCGGGCTTCGAAATAGCGACTGAAATCTCTTCCGGCTCGTTCAAAATCTCCTTGGCCAAACTGCGAATCTTCGGCGCCATAGTGGCTGAGAACATCAAGCTTTGACGCTTCTCAGGCAAGGATTTAATTATCTTGATGATATCATCATAGAACCCTATGTCGAGCATGCGATCCGCCTCGTCGAGAATGAGGTGTTGTACCGTGTCGAACTTCACGTAGCCGCGCGCCATGTGCGCCATTAATCGGCCAGGGGTAGCCACAATGATATCTGCACCGCCTTTCAACGCATCCGCCTCAGCCTCCCAGCTCACACCGTCGCCACCGCCATATACGGGGTAACACGATGCATTCGTGAAGTAGGCAATGCCTTGGATTTGCTGGTCAATTTGAATGGCCAATTCGCGCGTGGGACACAGAATCAACACTTGTACCCCGTCGCTCGGGGCATCTGCAATCTGGTTGAGCGTTGGCAGTACGAAAGCAGCTGTTTTTCCAGTCCCGGTTTGGGCACAGCCGATAAGGTCTTTGCCGGCTAAAATGGTTGGAATGGCTTTTTCTTGAATCTCGGTTGCCTCTTCAAAGTTCATGTAGAACAAGGCGTCGAGTATGGTATCGTTGAGGTTAAAATCAGTGAATTTCATTCAATTAGTTTAGGTTGATTTTCGCCACCAAATCGACATTGTCGCTGATGACTAGGGCGGCGGGCCCTGTTCCCACGGACCACTGGGTGCGGTCGATGGAGAAGCTCGCTTCGAGGGATTTGGCATCCGTTTGGACGACGCGAACTTCAATGGGATGCGTTTCTCCTCGCAAGGTAAGGTCTCCGCGCATGTCGTAGGTAGTTTTGGGTCCAATTTTGCCCACAAACTCAATTTTATTTGCTGTAAAACAAATAGTTGGATACTTCTCGGCGTCCAAGAACTCCTCCTTATTGACCACATTTCGGTCTCTAGCAGCGACACCGGTACCGAAAGAATTGGCCGCCACACAACCCTCAAAAGCCACGAGCATATCCCCTTCAAATTTTGTCTCAGCCGACGTTTCATCGCTGTAAAACCAGCCCACGACTTGTTTCAAACCAAATTCCCTAACGGTAAATTCAATCTCAATTTCCGCAGGAATGGTTCGTGTTTGCGCCACCAAAGCGTTGGCGGCAAGCATCGTCACAAGGAAGTATTTCATAGGCATAGCTTAAAGGAACGGATCAAATCCATGCTCCTTTAACAACGAAAGGCGGGGTCCGTGTTCAATGAAGGTGGACGGCAGTTTATGAAGGACCAATTTTGGTCTGGGCACCATATCCTCCAACAAGGTAGCGATACCACCCCCTAAACCACCCAAACCGGTGGATTCTTCAAACACGTGGATTTCGTCAAAATTGGCCAAAATTGGGCCAAAATCATCGAAAAATGGCCAAACTTGGGCCAAATGGAGGTGATTTCCTTCGTTTTTTATCAAATCTGAAATCGCTCCTGTGCTCACCCATAGCACTTTGGAATCCGCTTTGGACAACCACTCGTATGGCGCAAAATTCGCCCGATGCTCCCCTTCCGTTCTCGCTTTTGGATAACGAATGAAAAGAGGTCCTGACGGGGGATTGAGCGCAACCTCCTGGAGCATGCCTCTAAGAGCCTCCCCATTCCTCGGGTTCCACACCACCACTCCGGGCAAATCCATCAACAAGCCTTGGTCAAACACCCCGTGGTGAGTCGGCCCATCGGCACCGACCAAACCTGCACGGTCGACCAAAAACACCACCGGCAGCCCCTGGAGGACGACATCATGGACGATTTGGTCATAGGCGCGCTGCAAGAACGTGCTATATATATGTACCCAAGGACGACCGCCCGCCGCAGCAATACCTGCTGCTGTAGTCACGGTATGAGCTTCGTTAATGCCCGTATCGAGGAATTGGTCCCTGAAATCTTCGCGCAAGGGTCCAAAACCACTGCCGGCAAACATCGCGGGGCTCAGTACTTGTATGTCTTTATACTTCGTAAGAATATCGCGCATGGCCTCGGCAGCCCACCACTGGAAAGTAGTGCCTGGCTTGTAGGACTTTGGGGCGCTCAAATCCGGGCGCTTCGTGCGAATGTGCAAGATCTTTGGTCCAACCTGAACGAGCTGGTTTTTAATGGCTTCCACTAACATGACCACATCATTGCCCTCTTCCACAAACGTGTACGACCATCCCAAACTCCGCACGTACTCCCCATAGGCTCCCTTGGCGTGCAAGGCTCCCATCGTTGGGTCAATACTACCGTCGTTGTCGTTCAAAATCACCAGCGCATCGTGGCCCAAAGTGCCCAAGTGGTTCAACGCTTCAAAACTCTGTCCACCGGTCATCGAACCATCGCCAATAACCGCAACACGGTGGCGCTCACGACCAGCTGCACGGTCGGCCACACACACCCCCGTGAGCGCCGAAACACTCGTCGAGGCATGGCCAGCACCGAAGAAATCATAAGGACTCTCTTCGCGCTTTAAAAAACCTGAAATCCCGCCCGGAGCGCGCATGTTGGCCAATTCCTCCATTCGTCCGGTCAATGCTTTATGGATATAGGCTTGGTGACCCACGTCCCAAATGAGGACATCCTCAGGGGTGTTCAGCACATAGTGCAGGGCAACGGTGAGTTCGGCCACAGCCACGGAGCTTTCCAGGTGGGGAATTTTATCGCGAACGCGCGCGCAGACTTGGTCCACCAAATCTTTGGTAAACGCAGGAAGCTGCGGTGGTTCTAAAGCGCGTAAGTCTGTGATCATCTCGACAAAAATAGTCCAATTTTCAGGGCAAAATGCGGCCCCATAAAAAACCCCCGCGGCTGCGCCGCGGGGGTCTGTAAATGTTCAAATTTTTTCGCCCATTACGCCTTAATTCCTAGCATCAAACGCTGCATGCGCTCGAAGAGGTAGTACATCACCGGCACGATGACTAGGGTGAGGAAGGTGGCGAAGGTCAAACCGAAGATGACCGTCCACGACATTGGGCCCCAGAAGACCACATTGTCCCCACCGAAGAAGATCTGCGGATCGTTCTCGGTGAACAGGGTGAAGAAGTTGATGTTCATCCCGGTCGCCAATGGAATCAATCCAAGTACGGTAGTGATCGCCGTCAAGAGTACCGGACGCAAACGCGTTTTGCCCGATTGTACAATGGTGTCGATCAGCTCTGACACGGGAAGCTTGGCTTTTTCGTCAAGGCCGAGCTCGTCACGCTTACGCGCGGACAATTGGCGAATGAAATCGATCAATACGATCGCATTGTTCACCACAATACCCGCGAGGGAGATGATCCCAATCATGGTCATCATGATGACAAATTCCATGCGGAAAATCACCAAGCCGAGGAACACTCCGATGAGGGAGAATACAACGGTCACGAGGATGATGAATGGGGTGGAGGCAGAATTGAATTGGCTCACCAAAATCAAGAAGATCAGGAACACGGCCATCAATAGGGCGCTCGACAAGAAGCTGAGCTGCTCCGCTTGGTCTTCCTGCTCTCCGGTAAAGCTCAGGGTAACCCCGCGCGGGATGCTGTACTCCTGTAGAGACGCCTTGATGGCATCTACGGTTTCTGTAGGGTTGCTGCCTTCCACGACGTTCGACTGGATGGAGATCACGCGCTTGAGGTCCTTGCGCTTGATGCTCGAGAAGGTCGAGGTTTTCTTGGCTTTGGCCACTGCAGAAATGGGCACCTGCTTGATCTTACCGGTCGCGGCATCACGGAAGGTGATCTTTTGGTTCATCAGGTCTTCCATGTTGTAGCGGTAGTCGTCGATCATGCGGATGTTGATCGGGTAGTCGTCCTCCCCGTCTTTGAAGCGCGAAACTTCTTTCCCGAAGAGGGCGGTACGGATGGCATCACCGATCTGTGCCGAGCTCAAACCGAGGGCGCGGGCCTTGATGCGGTCCACCTCGATCGGCATTTCCGGCTTGCCGGTTTCCACGTCGAGCTTGAGCTCTTCGATGCCCGAGATGCTCTGGTTGTTGATGAAGGCGCGTACGCCATCGGCCACGTCAACGAGCTGGGCGTAATCGTCCCCGCTGATTTCAATGTTAATCGGTGGGCCTGAAGGCGGGCCGTTGGAATCCTTACCCACGGAGATGGTTACCCCTGGGAAGTCTTGGATGGTCGAGCGAATTTCGTTGAGCACATCTGAAGAGTTCACGCGAACGCCCTCTGGGGAAACGCGGTCGGAGAACTTGTGGAAGGCCACAGTGATCTTCGCTTTGTTTGGCGTTTGTGCCATCGAAGGACCCGCATTTGGGTCGCTAGTTCCTTCCCCTACTTGGGCAATGACACTCTCCACCATGTAGTTTTGGAGGTTGCCGTCCTCGTCGGTGTAATTGTACTCGCGCACGATGTCCATCACGCGTTGTTCCAAATCCAAGGTTACCTCATTGGTCTCTTCGATGTCCGTACCGATCGGCATTTGGACATAGACAATGGCTTGGTTCGGCATGTTTTCCGGGAAGAAGAGTGTCTTCGGCGGCGCAATCCCTAGCAATGCAAAGCTAAAGATGAGCAGGCCACCGGTGCCTACGAAGAACCAGATAGGGCGCTTGCCGCTCAAGGCGTACGTCAAAGTTTTAGTATAAAGGTTCTCCAATTTTGGTAGGAGGGTGCCTTGGAACCAATCGGTCGCTGGCAATACTCCATAGCCATAGATCAAGGCGAACACCCCGCTGTAGATGAAGATGTTTCCTAACCCCAAGGATCCAGCACCGTAGCCGATGATGGCTCCCACCACGATAAGGATCAAGCTGTTGCGGGTCAATTTCTTCTTGTTGATCACTTCCTTTTCGACCTTCATCAAAACCGATGTCAAACCTGGGTTGATGACCAAGGCCACGAAGAGCGACGAGCTCAATACCGTGATCAAGGTGATCGGCAAGTACTTCATGAATTCCCCGAAGATCCCTGGCCAGAAGGCCAACGGCACGAAGGCCGCTAGAGTAGTGGCGGTAGAAGCGATAATAGGCAAGGCCACCTCACCGGCGCCCAATCGCGCTGCGGTTAGTTTGTCGTAGCCTTCGTCCATGAATCGGTAAATGTTCTCCACGACCACGATCCCGTTGTCCACGAGCATCCCCAAGGCCAATACCAAGGAGAACAATACCATCGTGTTCAGGGTAATGCCCATCGCGCTCAAGATGAAGAAGCTCATCAACATCGATAGTGGAATGGCGATCCCCACGAAGAGGGCGTTGCGCAATCCCAAGAAGAACATCAAGACCAATACGACAAGCAACATCCCGAAGATGATGGAGTTTTCTAGATCCGCCACCTGGGTTTTCGTCTGCTCTGAAGTATCGTTGGTCACGGTAACGCTCAAGTTGTCTGGGAAGTATTCGTCTTTCGCCTTGTCGAGGATCTCTGAAATTTTCCCGCTGAGAATGATCTGGTTTTCTCCCGAGCGCTTGAACACGTCGAGCATCACTACTGCATCGCCATATTCACGAGCATAGGATTCGCGCTCCACCTCATCAAAGGCAACCTCAGCCACGTCTCTCAGACGCACGAGCTGCATGTTTTCGCTCTTGATGATGATGTTCTCCAACTCTTCGATGGTGCGAATCTCTCCCACCACGCGAACGTTGCGACGGTAGCCATCTACGAGGAGGTTCCCCCCTGAGATGGTCATGTTTTCGTTTTGAATGGCACCGGCGATGTCGCGGAAACCGAGCTTCATGCTTTCCAATTTCTTGTTGTCAATCATGATGCGCACTTCCTTATCGTCGATCCCGCGGATGTCCACCTTCGAAATCTCGTTGAGGTTCTCAATGGCATCCTCGAGGTATTCGGCGTAATCTTTTAATTGGTCCAATGAGAACTCCCCTGAAAGGTTGATGTTCGCCATCGGCATCAACTCTGAAATGTTCAACGCAAAGACGTTTGGATCCGCCGGCAAGTCCGTAGGGAAATCCGGTTTACCCATCGCTGCATCCACCTTGTCTTTCACCTTACGCAAGGCGTCGTCCGGCGTTACATCAAAGTCAAACTTCACTTGGATGGTCGAATAGCCCTCTACCGAAGTCGAGTTGATTTCGTCCACCCCTGTAATCCCGTTGATCTCCTTTTCTAGAGGACGAGAAATGAGTTTTTCAATATCGGCTGGAGAGTTTCCAGGGTAGGGCGTACCTACATAAATTTCGGGCGTAACAATCTCAGGAAAGGCCTCTGAAGGCATGCTGAGGTACGACATCAAACCCGCGATGAATACGATGGCAGTCAATACATAGACTGTCATAATGTTGTTCACCGAGAAGGTCGATGGCCCGAAGCTTTTAAAGAGTTTTTTGTTTTCTTCCATGTTGCTTTGGGTCCAATTATTTTACGTGTACACGTTGTCCCGTACGAACGCTGCGTGAACCTTTGTCCACCAACTGCGCACCCGCTTCAATACCTGATTTGATCTCTGTGCGGCCTTCGTAAGACAACCCTGCCTCTACAAAAACCTTAGCTACCTCGCTGTAGGTGCCTTTGTTCTCCAACACAAACACAAAATCGTTGCCTTCCACATCTTGCTGAATCAAGCTCGATGGCACCGCCAATGCTGTATTGTTTGTGTAATCCTGTAATGCCACATGCACCATTTGGTTCGGTTTCACCGTACCTGGATCCGCCGGCAAGCTCACGTTGATCGAGAAGGTGCGGTTGCCTTCCTGAATGAATTGACCCACCTGTAATACCTCAGCAGCCACTTCAAAATCCATGCTGGTGAAGGCTACATTCGCGGCCGTTCCTACCTTCACACGGTTCGCATACGTTTCCGGCACATCCGCCTTCACATACACACCTGAGGTGTTCACCAGGCGTACGGCCGGCATCTGCGGCGCGGCTAATTCTCCCACCTTCGAGAATACTTCGTCGATGGTTCCAGCAAACGGCGCACGCACTTCGCTCATGGCCATCTGCTCCTTTAATGTTTGAAGCTTCTGCACCAATGCGTCGTAGTTGTTCTTTGCCTGGAGGTACTGAATCTCAGAACCGATCTGCTCGTCGATCCACAACTTCTGCTGCTTGTTAAACATGGTCTGCGCCAAAGCCAATGCCGTTTCCAATTCTTTCAATGAGCTCTCCATTAAATCAGTGTCGAGAGAAACCAATAATTGGCCCTGGCTCACCTTCTGTCCCGCTTTCACGTGGATGCGCTCCACCTTTCCACTGTTCAATGGGAACAAGTTGATGCTCTTATCTGCTTCTACCGTTCCGAAGACTTCGAAGTAGTGGTAGAACAAATCTGGGTTCACCTCAAATGCGGTAACTGCATCGTACGAAGCCGTTGTGTCCAAAGCTGCGATGGCCGCGTCCAAAGCTGTGATCTGCGCGTTCAATCCGTCCACCACAGTTTTGATGCTATCGCGCTGTGCCGTTAGGGTTTGTAAATCACCTTCTACCGCGGGCTGTGAACAGGCCGCCATAAAGGCTAGAGGGGCGATGAGGAGTACTTTTTTCATTTTGAAGGTTGTTGGGTCATTAAGTATTCTAGTTCTGCTTGTTGGTCCAAGACCGTTTGTGCGGCCAAGAACATCGATTGTAGTGCTTGCTGGTACTGCGTTTCACTTTGCGTCAGTGCCGTTGAGGAGCCTACGCCCTCTTCATATTCTCTTCTGCGTTGATTGCGAATGGTTTGGGCCAATTCTGCACTCTCCTTCTGCGCCAAATAGTCCGCGATGGCGCGGTAATATTCGTTCACTGTGGAGGCGTGCTGCATGATTAAGGCTTGCTCCATTTGGGCCAATCCGATCTCCGCTTGGTGTTGCTGAATCTTTGCTTCCTGCACTTGGGCACGTCCGTTTCCGGAAGTGAACAAGGGCACGCTAATGCTACCGGCCACCAAACTGCTAGGGATATCCACGGCCGCATCGCCAAAGATGTTGGCCTCACTGCTCATGTATTGAATGTTGTTCTGGTAGCTCACCCCTAGGGTTGGCAAATAGCCCAATTTCTTATTGAGCAGTTGCAACTTCGCACCCTCTACTCGATTTGCCATGCTGCGGTAATCCACCGTCTTGGTCGGGTCGAAACTCACCCCTGCCAAATGCGATGCCGAAGAAGCGTTCACCACCAAGGTTTCCAAATCGTCGGCTAGTTGCATTGGCGTTTCCACCGGGAAGCCCATTTGCAACTTCAACAACATCTTCGCCACCTTCGCCTGGCCTTCGCTGTAGCGCACGGCATTCTTAATGTTGTTGTAGTTCAACATCATTTGGTCCGCATCCGCCTTGCTCACCATACCGGCTGCATTCATCTTTTGCATCTCTTGTGCGAGGTTGGCCAAATAGCCCTCGTTCGCTTTCAAGATCTCCACGCTTTCCGCGCTCAACAATGCCAGATGATAGGCCTTCGCTACATCTCGCTGCATCTCTGAACGAGTTTTTTCCGCGCCAATGGCCGCGCCATCCTTCAACACCTTAGCCGCCATCAACCCCACGACGTACGATCCGTCAAAAATGAGTTGGTTCACCACCAATCCGCCTTGGGCTTGGTAATCCGTCCCGAACACGAGCTCGTCTAGAGTACCGTCGCCATTGAAATCCGTCACCAATGCGCCGAGTTCCACATTATATATGTACTGACCTGAAGCCGAAGCTTGAGGCAATCCATAGGCTAAATTCTGTCTGTAAATCTGTTTTGCACGCTCGATCTCAAGCTCTGCAATTTCCATCCCATAGGCGTGGTCCAGCGCATATTGCTGGGCCTCCTGTAGGGTGAATTTTTGCTGCGAAAATCCCACAGTCGTGAGCAGCAGCGAAAGGGTTAGGAGTGGATGTTTCATCTATTTGTTTGAATGTATTTTTTGATTGAGGTATTCTAGTCCTTGCAGCGATGCGATGCCGCGGATGTGATAGCGCAAGGATGCTTTTCTTAGTTCGTCCAAGTTTGGTGTGTCCTTGCCCACCACCGTTTCGTGTACGGCCAAGATGTGCCCGTAATACAGGATGGTGATGAAGTCAATATTGATGTCTTCGCGGTACAATCCTTCGCGTAGGCCTTGCTCCAAATTCTTTCGGGTAATGGCGCTCACGATGGTTTGACGCTGTTCATTAACCTTTTGAGCCACCTCGGGATAATAGAGGTCGAGCTGGGCAAGGAGTCTATCCTCCGCGCCGCGCAAGTTTTTCTCCGCGAATTGTTCCAATGCAAAGAGTTGGTCAATGGCATTGCCGCTGACCTGAACGAGATTCTCTTGAAGCTCCTGAGCCATATATCCAGCCGCGAGTTCGAAAGCTTGATGCAGCAGGTCCAATTTATTGTCGACGTGCTTGTATAAAGTTTTCTTCGAAATGCCGCAATGCTGACTGATTTGGTCCATGGTCACGGACTTCACTCCGAACTCTTTGAACAGTTCGAGGCTGGCAAAAAAGATTTTTACTTTTTCAGGATCCATAGGGGTTGGGGCACTGCTTGGAAACGTTATAACCAAAAAACGTTTCTTTTGTTTCCGCCTTAGAGCAACTTTTATGCCAAAACCCGGTTTTCACACTTTTTTTTGATTGTGAAAGGGCGTATTTTAATCGTATAATGCCATCTTTGTGGCAAAGACTTCTATACATGAGCATCAAACAACTCCTACACCAGCCAGCTATTGGCGAAAAAGTAACGGTAAAAGGATGGGTTCGTTCCTTCCGTAGCAACAGATTTATCGCCCTCAACGACGGCTCTTGCTTGGCCACGTTGCAGTGTGTCGTAGATTTTGAACATGCGGATGAAAATGAACTGAAGCGCATCACTACTGGTTCTTGTTTGGCAGTGACCGGTTCACTCTTAGAGAGTAAAGGCCATGGCCAAACCGTGGAAATCATCGTCGATCACTTTGAGGTATTGGGCGATGCACCTGTAGAGGACTATCCGCTGCAGCCGAAAAAACACAGCTTGGAGTTCTTGCGTGAAATTGCGCACCTTCGTCCACGCACCAACACTTTCGGCGCGGTATTCCGTTTGCGCCATGCGTTGAGCTTCGCCGTGCACAACTACTTCAATAAAGAAGGCTTTTTTAACTGGCACAGCCCCATCATCACCGGTTCTGATGCCGAGGGCGCAGGCGAGATGTTCCGCGTGAGCACCCTACCTGCTTCGGGCGGCGATGTCGCAGAAGATTTCTTCGGCAAAGAAACCCACCTCACCGTGAGCGGACAGCTCGAAGGAGAACTAGGTGCCATGGGTCTTGGAAAGATCTACACCTTCGGTCCTACGTTCCGCGCAGAAAACTCCAATACCACCCGCCACCTTGCCGAGTTCTGGATGATCGAACCGGAGATGGCCTTTTACGACCTTGAAATGAACATGGATTTGGCGGAAGACTTCCTCAAATACTGTATTCAATACTTGCTCGACAACTGTCGCGAAGACCTCCAATTCCTTGACCAGCGCTTTGCCGACGAGCAAAAAGGCAAGCCTCAAAACGAGCGCTCAGAGCAGGGCTTGATCGAGAAACTAGAGTTCGTGGTGAGCAATGATTTCGTTCGATTGAGCTACACGGATGCGATCGAAATTTTAAAGCGCAGCAAGCCAAATCAGAAGAAGAAATTCAAATACCTCATCAACGAGTGGGGCGCAGAT
>Ga0255757_10002573_pt1 | contig 17036 bp, 10 predicted proteins | sample 071ome_27_FD_179957 | JGI IMG/M metagenome (GOLD analysis project Ga0255757, IMG submission 179957) | Coastal salt marsh microbial communities from the Groves Creek Marsh, Skidaway Island, Georgia - 071409AT metaG (version 2) | ecosystem: Environmental > Aquatic > Marine > Intertidal zone >...
GGAACGAGAGTGTTGTGCGAACTCGCGGCAGGGGATTTAGATCCGAACGAATCAGGTTTTGATTCCGTGTACGACTTTGTCAAACATTGCGTTCCGTGGCAAGAGGTTTTAATCAACGCGGATTTAACATTTTCAATCGAAGCGAGAGTGTGGTCAAACTCTCAAATTTCGAGCACTAAACTCGCGTGCACGAGAGCAAAGGATGCCATTTGTGATGCCATATCCGACGCGTGCGGTGGTATTCGTCCCAGAGACCCGCGCGACTTCCGCGGCAACAAAGTGAAAGCAGACGTTCCTTTATTTATGACTTTGTACAAAGATCGAGCGACGCTTTATCGTGATACGAGCGGTGATTCCTTGCATAGAAGAGGATACAGAGCAAACTTATCGGTTCATCGAGCCGCGTTGAACGAAGCCGCTGCAGCTGGATTACTGCACATCGCAGGATGGCCGGAAGCACTCGAGGAATGGAGAAGCCGACGAGATGACGAGGATATACCTCCTCCTGTATTTATAGACCCAATGTGTGGTTCGGGTACGATGGTTGTTGAAGCTGCCTTGATGGCTATGAATGTTGCACCCGGGCTAGTTCGATACAAAAATGGTGGATACGCTTTCCAAAATTGGCCAGATTTCAACGAGGACGTTTTCTTTGACTGCATCGATAACGCGGAAAGAAAAAGAATCGCAGAGGAAGAATTCAATCAATTTTCCGTCCAAAAGAATAAAGTGACGTGTTTGGGCAACGATATCCATCCCGGTTCGGTATCACTGGCGCAACGGTCAGCTCTTGCTGCAGGGGTACCGCACGTTGTGAAAGTCTACCAATCTTCTGTGGACGAGTGGGTGGTGCCGCCTTCGTTATTGGAATCAAAAAGAAGAAGCATTTGTACAAACCCGCCGTGGGGGAAACGAATTTCTCTCGATAGTAGAATGAGCGACGTGAATCACAATAGCGGTGGACCATCGAATAGAAATTCTTACGAAGGCGGCTATAATTACGACGATGACGGTGGCGACGATGAAGAAAGATGGAGTGGTGGCGATGAAGATGACTTTAACGAAATTTTACCGGGAGACGTGAACTCGACCGAAGCGGGAGACGCGTGGAGAAAGTTGGGTATCTTTTTAAAAAGAGAAATGCCTAATCAGTCCGCTTTTGTACTATCTGGAGATCCTTCTATATCGAGAGAAATTTACATGCGCGCGAGTCGCAAGCACGTGTTGGGCATTGGTGGTGTCGACACGCGATTATTGCGGTACGATATACTTCCGCCAAAGCCAAAGAAAGAACACTTCTAGAAGAAAGTTTTTTAAACATTTGATTGAAACTATAGCACATGGTTATTCTGTTCTTTCTATTATTGCTAACAAAATCGCTATTATTATAATATATTATTTCCTATCATAACCTATGAATTTAGTGGTTTCGTTGAATCGGTGCTGTGTTGACGTTGTTGTTGTTCTTTTCTTTGTCGTTGTTTTTGTGATGAGAGAGACAAATTCTTCCTTTCCTCGTTCACTCGATTTATTGCGGAGCGGAGAATTTTCGTGTCGAGTTCTTCAATTTGCAAAACCGGCTTGTTCGAATCTCCTCCTTTCTTTCCGCTACTTTTCTTGCTTCGATTGCTTTCAGTAATAGCTGCTGTGGAGAGTTTCTGGAGTTCTGCATCAATCGAATGCGCACACATGACTCGTAACGCTTCGGCCAGGTTGTACTCTGGGAACTGCCCGCTCATTCGCCTAGCAAACCACAGGTATAAATCGTACGCTCGATGCTGCTCTTCCAAGTTTGCTAAAATACCCACGCTCCTTTGGTTCATGCGCGTCTGCGCATCTGCTCCAGATTTTTTCTCTCGTTTGTTGATTGACTTTGGAATCAATTTTACGCTCACGTGACCTTCATTCAAAAACGCATTTGCAAAATTCATCAACGTCTTCATACTATGCGGACAATCAACACTCGTAGGCGATATGGCAAACGTGTAGTGATCTTCAATCTCCATACCTAGGTTTTCCAAGTACTTTGCTAGTCGAATAACTTCGTCGCTTTTGCGCATCTTGTAATATTTCGGTACTTTTGCATCCGACGATAACGCTTTCATTGCATCCTCCAAAGTTGCACCTTCAACTTTAGCGCAATACTCGAGTATTTGCTCAAACGTTGGCGCTAAACCTGCGGTTTTCAAAGCTTCCACAGGAGCATCGAGTTGATTTTTTATGAATTGTAAACCTGATAATTCGCTTTTCTTATCGATATCTTTGTTTGCAGTATCGCCTTGTTTTCTTCTACCACCACCACCACCACCACCACCACCGTTAATCGCGCCATTGTCCATCGTCGTCACAACACCACCTCCTTTATCGTAGTAAGACATTTTATACCGCCCGGCTCTGCCTGCGATTTGTTTCACCTCTGAACTCGTCAGCTGTCGAGTTTCTACGCCGTCAAACTTTGTCAATTCATTGAAAATGATGCGTCGAATGTTTAGATTCAATCCCATGCCAATGGCATCGCTCGCGATTAACAAGTCGTATCCCGAATCCGGTTTGTTAAACAACTCTGCTTGCCTCGAACGCGCCTCAGGGGGTAACCCGCCGTAAATAACGCACGCTCTTAAAGGTACTCTTCTCTCGATTTCGTTCTTCAACGCGTACACCGCCTTTCTCGAGAACGCGACGAAACAATCCCCTTTTTGAATGTTTTGCTCCAAACGTTTCTTTGAAAAGTGTTCCTCGGCAACGTTCAAAGGACTCAAACGCTCGTAGTTTCGTATTCTCAGCTTATCGCCAGTATCCTTGCATATCTTCTGAATCAACTCTACGCACGAAGTGTCACCGCAAAGATGCAATTCTAGCGCGGGTGTACCTAATAACGCTCGCGTAAATGCGTATCCACGAAAATCGTCCCCGATGAGATGTATTTCGTCTATGACCGCGCAATCGACAACCTTATTCACGTCTACCATTTCTACCGTGCACGCTATGTGTTCCGCATTTTCTACTTTTCTTAATTCTTGACCGGTAACTAGGTCACATTTCGTACCGTACTTATTTAATGTCTCGGAAATTTCCCAAGCGAGCAGACGCAACGGCGAACAATATACGCCAGACGACGCTCGCTTCAGGCGTTCCATGGCGGCGTGCGTTTTCCCAGAGTTTGTAGGTCCGACGTGTAAAATGATTTCACGTTGCATCGTTCGCGCCAAAGGGTACCACTTACCAGGCTTTTTCATATCCATCAGCGTTTTCAATTCCTCTTTTTCTGTTCCTTTACTAGCTTTTGTTTTTGTCGAAGTCTTGGTTGAGTTTTTCTCCTTCTTCTTCTTCGTTTTCTTCTTCTCTGTCGCCGCCGTACTGGTTACAGTTGTCGTCGAGGAAGAAGTAGCGTACGATCTGAAAACAGACGACAACGATATCGACGACGACGACGACGACGACGACGACAGAGAAGTTCGAGAGGAATGGTAGAATTGCTGATTCTCATTCTCAACGAAGCACGACCGACACGCGTCGCTCGTCTTTTTTTCTCGAACGAACGACAACGAAGTTCTTCTCGTTGTCGTTTCAACACCGTCGAGAAGAACAGAATTCACGACTCGAGTTAACGAAGAAGAAGACCGCAAAAGTCTCCTTCGAACGGAAGACGATAACAAGAAGGACGCGCTCATCTTCCTCTTTTCTTTGTTCTGTTCTACTCCGTTATATTATCTCTTTTCTATCTATCGCTTCGTCATCTCCTCTCGTTTGTTCCTCGTCGTGTTCCTTTTCCTTTTTATGTCGTGATGATTGTTCTGCATCTGAATTTTTTTTTTTTTGCTGCTGCTGCTGCTGCTTGACTTCTTCCTGTGTGCTTCCACAGCGAATTTGTTGGAACCTTTTTTTTTTCTTCAGTTTTTTTTTTGACGGCGGCATATAAAAAGAATTGTGACACGCGCTTGTTTTTCCCGATATCTGTATCTAAACAGAGAAAGAAATGAGTGGGAACAAGCCATCATCGACAAAGGATGATGATGCTGGCATCAACATCGCTACTGTTACCACTGGTAACGGTGACGATGCAAATAAGAGAGATGTCGTCAAACGAATTAATTCGCCCAGGCAGAATTCCAAAGAGATGAAAATTCTTCGCGAATCGAAAAGTTCTTCCTCCTCCTCCTCCTCTTCTTTGAACGATAAGAACAACAATAACAACAACGAGAATAACAACGAGAAAGTGAACGATGCTATGAAGAGATCGTCTTCGTTTTCCTCGACGTCCTCGTCTTCGTCCTCGGAAAGTGACGACGACGACGACGACGACGACGACGACGCGAACAAAATCGAGAGAAACAAGAAGAAAACGAAGCAAACAACAACAGCAACGACGACAACAACAACAACAACGACGACGACGACGAAAGAAAAAGAAAAGAAGAAGAAGAAGAAGAAGAAGAAAACGGAGAAGAAGAAACGAGCGAAGAACAAGACGAAAGAAAAAGAACATAGCGACCCGAAAAGTGAAGAGGATAAAATGAACAAGAAGATCCGCGCGGCGAAGCGAGGCACACGCTCTGAGCTCTCCGTTTCAAAAGGCGGTTGGACAAAGCACGGATACGCGTACGATAACGCCAACGTGTTGAATACTTCCAATTTAAAGTCGAAAGCGGGTACTATAGAACGTATATCCGCGAAAGAAGTCTCGCCGGAGGAATTCGACAGACGATTTTCGCTGACGAGAACGCCGTGTATAATCACGGACGCCATGGACCACTGGCCGTGTTTTATGAAAACTTTAAATGGCAAAAAAGGAAAGGAGGACAACCCGCGAGAGTGGACGATTGATAAATTGCAAAAAAGGTTCCCGCAAGATAGGTTCAAAGTCGGTTCTGATGACGACGGGTACGCCGTGCGATTGACAATGACTGAGTTTCAGTTTTACTGCGACGAGGAAAAGAATCCTGACTATGGTTGCAAACGAGACGATAGTCCTTTATACGTTTTCGACGGTTCCATCTTTGATAAAGAGAATACGAAAGAGCTCGAGAAAGATTTCGACATCCCGAATTACTTCTCCGAAGATTTGTTCAGGTACGTCGGACATAAGCGAAGACCGCCGCACAGATGGGTCGTGTTTGGGCCGCCGAGAAGTGGGTCTTCAATACACGTCGACCCGTTAGCGACGTCTGCTTGGAACGCATTGATTTCTGGACAGAAACGCTGGGTGTTGTACCCACCAGATAAAGGCTTATCCAAACCTCTTTTGAAACCAAAAGGTATTGGCTTAGACGGTGAATCAGTCACGTGGTTTCAAAAAGCGTATCCAATGACGCAAACGAAAGAGTGGTCAGAAGTTGGCGGATGTCCGAAGAGCTTTGATGTCGTACAAAACGCAGGAGAGATTATGTTTGTTCCAGACGGCTGGTGGCACGCCGTGTTAAACATCACGCATACCGTCGCGGTGACGCAGAATTTCTGCACGACGCCGAGATTTGACGCCGTATACAGAGCCACGCGAAGAGGAAGACCGAAAATGAGCAAAAAATGGCTCGAAAAGTTGAAAGCGAAAGGTCGACAAGATTTATACGAAACGGCGCTGCGCCAGCCGAGACGATCAGAGCTCTCAGAGAACGAAAAGACATCGTCGTCTTCATCGAGCAGCAGCGAAGGAGAGAGCGACACGGAAGACGTCGACGATCGAATGGTTCGATTAAAAGAAGAAACGAGAAGATTGGCAAAACACGGAGGCAAGCGAGAGAGGGAAGAAGAGTAGACCGTGTTAAAATTATAAACATCCCACGTTGACGGAAGAAAAAACGTTGTATCTAAAGTAGTTCAAAATCTATAATAAAAGGCAGTAGTACGCAAGTCATTTTAAAAACGCGTTATGCTTGTGTGTAACTTATATAATCATCAACAACAGCATCAATAACGATGTATATATAATATTTTGAATTCACTACATCAGAGTTACTTCAAGAACGTACACGTAACAAACAAAGTGAGGAACGAGAACAAACTCAAAATCAACTCAGGAGAGAACGACTCTGGGAAGAGAGGAATGTACACTGGAATGATTGAACCAATCAACCAACCAACGAGCATGGCTGCAAAAGTGTGCAAAAAGGACTTTCCGAGTGCCTTGTTCTTTTGGCCGCCTCTTTTCTCGTTGAGGAAGAAGACGCACGCGGCGAAAGCGCAGGCGAGTTGAAACGCCGGGCCTTGCGCAGCCGGAGTCACAATCGACCAGATGGAAATACCGAAAAACAAAACCGCGCGTCGCATCAACGTAGTCTTGTCCGGCTTTTCAAACTTTTGCTTAATGCGCTCAACAAATGGCGGCGTGTAATCTTCTTCTTCTTTCTTCTGTCTCAGATTCTTTCTCTTCAAACCTTTCGCTTTCTTCCTCGTGTTTAACTTTTCTTTCAAAATGGCATCCATGGCGAGGTCGATTTGCTCGCATCCATCCACATCTCTCATGTACTCTTTTACTAAGAAATTCCTCGCCTCTTGCACTTCCTCGAACGAGGAATCCGAAGTTAAACCTAATCGTTTGTATGGGTCTTTTTCGTTCCTTCTGGGAAACTTCACCACCGGCGCGCTAAAGTCGATTTCGCCCTCCTCAGCCTCTTCTTGTTCTTCTACGACGTTGTTTTCTCCTGCACACACACAGAAAAAGAGAGAGAGAGAGCGAGAGAGAGGAGGAGAAGAAAAATTATCATCTCGGGTCAGTTACACGGATCGATCGTATTGCACGCGATGGAGACAAAAAACGCGATGGAGATAAAGAATAAAAGACCTTCGAGTCGACGATGGTTCAGCGCGATCACGGAAGAGAAGAGAGAGGGATAAAAGCCCTTGGAAAGAGAGAGAGAGAAAGAGAAGAATTTTCCCCGATTGGATAGGTTCTTCTTCTCTTTCCAAAAGAAGCTGATTGAAGAAGAAAAGTATAGGCGCGCGCGCACGAAAGAAAAAGAGCGCGACTCACCATCGTCTCCTTCACTTTTTAATCTGAATGTTCTCAAAGATTTCAGCTTTTTGTTTCTATTCGCGCGACGTAAAGACAACGACGACGACGGCGCTTTCTGTTTATTTGCATTTCTTCTGATGAGGAACTCCTCCTCTCTGTGCGCGTGTGCGGAGAAGAGATTCGCTCGCACTCCTCTCGCACGGTGAGCACGCGCGGAGAGATTCTTACTTCTCAATGATGCTCTCAACGACGACGACGACGACGACGAAGAAACCGACGCGTCGGAGTTCCCGGTCGATGTCGCGTGGAAGGAGGAGGTAGATAACATTTTTATGCTTTCGCTCGCTTGTGGGGGCGTCTTTTTCTGCCGTGTACGAACTTTTATAAAAAGAAGAAAAAAAGAAAAAAGACAGAAGAGAAGAAGAAACATGAAAGCCTTCGTTCGCTTCCTCGTTTTCAACAAAACGAACGCCGAGGATGGGATGTTTAATAAAAATCATTCAAAAGTAATATACTACTACCAATAATTCTAATCATAGTAATAGGTATCAATAGTAGTAATCTTAATGTTATTGTTCGCGCGGTTGTTTTCACAACGACGACAATAACAACAACAACATCAAGTGTGTTTCAAATTAAAAGCGTGTGTCTATGTATTTTTTATGTAAGAGGAGTACTCGTGTCGAGAAACCGCGAGAAGAGAGAAAAATTAATCCATCTCTTCTACGCGACTTTCTTTCGGCGTCGGCTTTCCTTTGACCTTAGACTGCACGGTTTGGACGACTTCGTTCACCGATTTGGTCGCCTTCTTGACGTACGCGTTGTTCGAAACCTCCGTGGCCTTCTCTTGCACCTTTTGCGACAAATCTTCCTTCGCTTTGACGACCGTTTTGACTTGCTTCAAGCTTAAGGTGGCTTGCCACAATTCGTCGACTTTCTTCAAAAGTTCAAACGAATCGAGCTTTTCGCGGGCGTTTTTGATGGCGGTTTTGATGGCGTCGTACGCTAATTGCGGCACTTCCTTCGTCGCGCTTTGCAATTCTTGGATTTTGAGTTCGATAAACTTCAAGTAGTTTTCTCTCTTCTCCTTCGTCGTCAACGACTTCAAATACGCGATATTTTCCGGAAACTGTTCGCGTTGCGTTTGAATCGCCGTGGAAACAGAGGTGACCGCTTTAGCCGGGTACGAAGCTTTGACTCTGTTCTCCCAAACGCTTTGAACAGCCGTCAAGACGCCGTCGACTTTCTTGTCGACGCTCGTAACCACCTTCGGGTACGTCTTTTGCACGGTCGAGACGACCGGCGTGCCGTACGAAGTAATCAACCCCTCGATGGTGTTGATAGATCCCTGTATTTTTTTGTTATGTATTTGTTTCAAGCGCGTCAGTAACTCTCGTCGCGTTCTGCACATATGTGCTTGAATAAAACGAGTATATATTTTTGCACTACGTCCTGCTACGTACAAAAGCGACGACGACGGTTCGCGTCCTCGTTTTCCGAAAAGTACGAGTACGTAAAAAAAAAGGAAAAAATTTCGAAACTTCCGAGCGGCTTTTTAGGAAAGAAACTCGTCGCGCGCGCGCGAACGATCAGAGATCGAACCACAGAGGAGGATCATCAACGACGATCTCACTCAAAATCATCTGATTCGTTCGTTCGACGAGAGAAGAAAGAAGAAAAAAAGTTCTCGTTTACGACTCATATTATATACGAGAAAGGCACCGCCTGAGAAAAGTTTTTTATACCTTCAAGAAGGATTCTTTGCCTTTGCTATACAAATTAGTCAACGTCGGCGTGACGGATCCGTGCGCGTAAGAGATGACATCGATCGCGAGATTCTCGACCGGTGCTAATCTCTTGAGATCGGGAGTAGCGTCCATAAGTTTTGCTGACATAGTTGCGGTGTTTTGTGCGCGTTTGTGCTTTGTGCTTTGTTTTCTTTTTCTGTGTGGAGAAAATCCTGTGTGTGGGGGGTCGTTGTTCCAACTGTTTCTTTGGAACCCAAAAAAAGAAAATGCAAAAAAAGAAAAAAAATAAGTGGCTCTCGTCGCTCGGCCGGCTCTCGGAGGGAAGCTTTTTTTGCGAAATCTTTTTTTGTCCCTGTTTTTGCAACCCCTCCTTTCATCCCTTCTTTTTCTGTGAAGCACACACTCCACTCTCTGTGCTGCTGCTGCTGCTTTTTTTGGGGTGGCAACCATTTTATACAAAAACTCGTTATGTGCTTCATATATGTAAGAAACCAAATATCATTCCTCACGACCCGTTCCGCACCGTCTGTCGCTCGCTCGCTCGCGCACACAGTTGTAATAGAGATGTGTTCATAAAAACACAGACCTTCTCACGATGAGTAAAGAAGAGAGAGAGGAAACCGAGAGGTTGCTCCTGGAAGAGCTCGCGCGACGAGAACAGGGCGTGTCAGAAACAACAGCAACAACATCTTCTTCGTCGTCTTTATTGCTCGCCGGGGCGTCTGGTGCGAACAAAGTCGTCAGCGCGACGTTCTCGGCGTTTAACGAAACTCTGAACACGATATTGGACACGAAGAGAGATCAAGAGGAGGAGGATAAGTTCTGGGCGTCCGTGCCGGTGTTACCACTCGAAGAAGGAGAAGAAGATGAGAGAGAAAACAAAGGAGATGTCTTGTTGTACACGGGGGAAGACGACGCATTCATCAATCACAATAGCGTGCGAGGAAAGAATGAGCAAAGCGAAGAGAATGTTTTGTTGGCCGAAGAAGAAATAGATGAGGAAGATGGTGGTGGTCGTGTTGGTGTTGGAGGTAACTTCGTATCGGATTTGCTCGTGAACACCTACAAGCAAGCACAAGAAGCGGAGGAGATGTTGTTGCGCAGGAAGCGAGAAAGCGTATTAAACGAACTCGAGAACTGGACGACATCAACAACGGCGGCGGCGACGACGGCAACGACGAACAGAGTTTTAGATTTTGACGATATCGGCAACGAAAAGAATTTGAGCAACAACATGAACAGTGACACAAATTTTAGCTCGGCAAAAATGAACGCTGACGGTCAAGTCGGAGTAACCGAGAGGTACGCCTCGTATCTAGCGAAAGTTTTACCATCCTCAAAGAGAAGGAATAGTCAGAAGAAGAACAATACTTTCGATTTGGGGGCAGACATTAACGACGACGATGACGACGACGACGACGACGATAAACAATTCGAAAAGGTAAAGAGCACGTTCATGAGCGATGCCGCGCAGCGCGAGCTTGATAAACTCGAGGCATCGTTTACGCCGCATAGAAAGAGTAAAAAATCATTCTTTAGAGACTTTTTGCAGTTTGGAAGCAAAGGTTCAAAAAACACTCAAGAAAGAACGCGAGAAGGAGGAGGTGAGCTGCTTTTGGACGACCCGGCTTTATTAGATGCGGTTTCGAAAGAAATGTCGAAGATTGACAAAGTGCTGAACGATCTCAAAACCGACGTGGCGATCAAGAATCTAGCCAATGTTGCCCGAAACACCGGCGGAGGGAGACTGAATTCGTTTGCGGATGCGTTAGATGCGCTCGCAAGACACCCCATGTGGGAGTACCAAATAGTTCGGTACGCGGCTATGATTGCTCTTTTGGCATTGTTTACGTTTGGCATCTACTTGAAGGTATCGATAGAATCGCGGGAAGAAGTTGGCGGTCTCATCGACGTCGGTATTCAGAAGTCATCCGCCGCTGGTAGAAAAAAGTTCCTGGGAGGGTAGATTTAAGGAAGAATATAGAAGACGTAGCAATTTCGGTTAGTTAGTCTTAGTACTTAGCGACTAGATTTAGGTGAGAACGTAAATCATAGAACAACATCTACTTCTAGAGTATTTTTTTCAGCGTCCAGTTCCCTTTCCCGTCCGCTTTGAAATGCAAATGCTTCTTGTGGAAGCGTTTCAATTCCATGCGATGCGCTATGGAGAACACCGTAATGTTATTTTTCTCAAACTCTTCGTACAAAGCTCCTTCTTCGTCTGGATTAATAGCGCTCGTCGCTTCGTCCAAAATAGCAAATTGGGGTGCGTGAAAATACAGTCTCGCTAATCCTATTCTTTGTTTTTCACCTCCAGAGAGAACGTCGTTCCAGTCGTGCTCTGTTCTATCAAGGCCTACGTTGCGATCGCCTTTTTTCAAAAGTTTCACTAGATTGACGCGCGTCAAGCATTCGAGAATTCTTTCGTCGTCTTTGTCGAATTCATCCTCATCGCTTTTTTGCTTTGCTGGATACAAAATTTGATCTCGCAACGAACCAGTCACCAAATACGGTCGCTGGGGCACGTAAAATAAGGAAGAGACGGCGTTATCGTCTACCTCGCCGCCCTCTGATTTTATCGATTTCAAACCGTTTCGCGGTCGAAGCACGACGCCTTCAGACGCTTTCCACAACCCAGCGAGTACACGAAACAAACTCGTCTTCCCAGCACCATTTGCTCCTGTGATGAAGAGTGACTCGCCCCGCTTTATTTTTAAACTCACGTCTTTGATGAGCAACCTGTTATCCGGCGAAAACACCGTGACGTTTTGAAATTCTATCTCGTCGTCGTTGGAAGACGTTTGCACGATACCGTTGCTTTTTGCTTCCATTTCTTTTCCTTCTTCTTCTTCTCCCTCACCCGATTCAACGGAATGCAGCAAATCTACGACGCGAGAGGTAAATCCAGAAAGCTTTTGAAGCTTTTTATAAACCATCAGTAAATCACCGATTGAGCTCGACGCGTTTTGAATTAACGTATCCGCTTCTCGGTATCTCGCGACGAGCTCTTTCTCTTCCATATCTTTCGCGAGCAAAAAAGGGAACGCTAAGACGGGCCATCCAATCATAGAGGCACCATATTTGATAAAGTATTGATCCAAAACGCCTTGAATGAATTGTCTGAAGAAATAGTATTGCGACCACGCCGTGAGTTGATTCAGTTTTCCGTTCAAAATTTCTTTCTCGCGTTCGGCGCCGTCAAGAAACGCAACTTCTTCCGCGTGCGAAATCAAGCGCGAATGCGAACGTCTAAAATCTCCTTCTTTCTTTTGCGTCTCTTGGATGTAATTCGAGAACGGCGGCGAAAAGAACCGAATAACGTGTCCAGAGAAGAAAAAATAAGAGTACAAAATCGTCAAGCCTTTGTATCCCATGGACTCGCTCATGCGTTTGGTGCTCAAGACGACGTCCAAGAGTGGTTTGAACGTTCTAGAAAATAAATCCGCAGACGTCGCACACCACATGTTCAAATCATCCGTTATGCGTTGGTCTGCATTATCTAAATTGCCTTTACGCAAAACCGCGTGCTTATAATACTGCCGGTTCGAAAGATACTTCTCGTGCACGTGCTTCGTTAAGTTGTGGCGGAAGTTCACCGTGATGGAATTCGTCAAGTATTTCAACGAGGAATTCACGACAGACGCGGCAATTCCACAGACGTAAAAATCTGCCAACACGAATAAAAAGTGGTTCCAGCTTCGTTCCATGACAGCTTGTAAACCTTCGCCGCCTTTCCGCGCTATTCGAAGCGAAATGTACGACCGAGATATCAACATCACCGTTTGCGTCGATAATAAAAATACCGACTTACATCGCCAAGAAGGTAAGACAATCTTCCCGAGCTGTGCGAGGTTATTCATGAATTGTGTATCTACCGCAGCGCTGCTTCGTTCTTTCTTCTTCATGTTCGTCGTTGTCGTCGTCACAGCATCATCCTTATTTTGATTCTTCTGCTTCATCTGTTTGCTACTCTTTTTGAAATCCCCTAATAACGAACTGTTGTTTCTCATCAAACCCGTCGGAGCGTTCGTCTCGTGCACGACTAACGCGGTCACCCCAGATAACGCGACGAGAAAAGTGTAGCACAACTTTTTGTCCTTTTTGTACGAGTCGTACACCCGAGAAGCGACGCTGATGACATCTTTCGACGAGATGAACTTTGCGTTTTCAAAGAGGATTTGAGAAGAAGAAGAAGAAGGTGTTGACTTTTGCGCGAAACCCATTTCTTCCGTTTATAGTAGTAACAACAAGTGAATGCCGTTAGCTTTGTGATGAATGGGAGACCGTCGAGAGAGATCCTCGATTATAGCACACTCCGTTTCGTTTGCTCGTATTCTTGATGCGTGTATTTGTTTTCAACGCGCGCGTCAGTTCGAAATTCTTTTTTTCTGCGGTTTTTTTCAGAAAGACAAATCCCTCCACTCTCCTTACTCCATAATCCACTCTCCGTTCTCTTACGTATATATACATGTAGTTCAACTTGTCTGAAAGTTGTCTGAAAGTTGTCTGTGGTGTATATATATACAAAGATATAAGAAGAAGAAGAAGAAAAAGATGAGCAGCAGCGGTGGAAGAGGAGGTGGAAGAGGAGGAGGCCGCTACGGTGGAGGAGGAAGAGGAGGGAGAGGACAAATTATTCGACCGGTTTTGGAAGGAACGCGCATCGCCATCGATAAACAACTGGCAGAGTTTCGCGCGAACGTGGATTGCGATGAGATTGTTTTCCCCGCCGATTTATCCAATCACGACAGAGCGATAGTGCACACGGAATGTAAGAAGTTAGGACTGAAATCTAAATCACACGGCAAAGGGGAGGAGAGAAGAGTTCACGTGACGAAACCGGATAAATTCGTAGCCGTCGATGCGGACGAGTCTCGGAACTTGACTCTATCGGACAAAGGAACGAGACAATTGAACGAGTACTTTGCCAAGTTCCCACCATCCTCGAACGAGCTCGAAATGGCATCGCGTGGAACGTTAGATATCGCGTGGGAAGATGAAAATAGCAAAGCTCAAGCCGAGAACAACAACAATGCTCCCGGGAGGAAACCGTACACGGATGCGTTTCTAAATACTTTTGACGCGAACGTCGATTACAAACGTTTGCACGATGAGTTGGAACACAAACGAACGCACGTCCACGAACTCGCCCAAATTTCTATGAAGAGACAAACTCTCCCGGTGTTTAAATTTAAGGAAGAAATAATTGAAAGAGTAAACGCGAACCAAGTCGTTCTCCTCGCCGGTAGCACAGGATGCGGAAAGACGACTCAAGTGCCGCAGTTTTTACTCGACGATTGTTGGTCAAACGGGAAACCGGCGAAAATTATATGCACTCAACCGCGAAGAATATCGGCGATGACAGTTTCTGACCGCATTGCGAATGAGCGAGGCGAAAATATCGGCGAAGGAACCGTGGGATATCAGATTCGGCTCGAATCGAAGATTTCAAAAGCGTGTAGTCTTTTACTCGTCACGACGGGCGTTTTGCTCAGGCGGTTAACATCTGAAGGCGCGGATGCGTATTTATCGTCCTTGACGCACATAATTATCGATGAACTTCACGAACGCGACCGTTTCGCTGATTTTCTGATGATCGTATTGAAAGACGTGTTGCCTAGGTATCCAAACTTGAAATTGATCTTGATGTCCGCGACGATGCGCGAAGATTTGTTCTCGAAATATTTTGACGACTGTCCGGTTATAAAAGTCCCGGGATTTATTCATCCAGTTTGTGAATACCATTTGGAAGACGTTTTAACGTTTACAAAATGGGGCGGAGCAGACAACGCAGCGCTCACGAATCCTCAGCCGTCAAAGCACAGAAAAGTAGATGCTTCTACTCTTTCTTCTAGACAACAACAACCTTCAACATCGGAAGCTTCGGAGATGATGCGAACGGCGATTGAAAACGCATTCGTTGCGCCTTCGGATGAAACTTTCGATTGGTTGATTCAGTGCGCAGCGCAATCAAAGGACGAAGATTTAGTGAACGTGCAGCACTCCTCGACTGGTGCGACGGCTTTGATGGCTGCGGCTGGCAGGAATCGCGCGATGGAAGTTAGTCAACTTTTGCAACTTGGCGCGAATGTAAACTTGAAATCTGAAAACGGTATGCTCGCATCGGATTGGGCGGAGCGATTCGAACACGAGGATTTGGCCGCACAGCTTCGCGAATTGGAAAGCGCGCCAGGTAGTAACAACGATGTTGCCATGATGGAAGAAGACGGTGCGACTGGTGGTTCGTTCGATGGACCGGTAGTTTTAGACGAAGCAGCTTTGATGCGATTATCAAAGTATCAGTTAGAATCTGATCCAGATGAAGTAGACGTGCATTTAGTTTGCTCGCTCGTCAAATACGTACACGAGAAGAATCGCGCGAAACCGGACGGCGCCATACTTGTATTTTTGCCGGGATGGGATGAAATCTCGAAGATTAAAGATGCGTTGGGCGACCAAGCCGGTTTGAGCGACGTGCAAGTCATGCCGCTCCACTCGATGGTATCTCCTCAAGACCAACGCAAAGTGTTTCAAAAACCACCTCGAGGCGTTCGCAAAGTTGTGCTTTCGACAAACATCGCAGAAACGGCAGTCACGATCGATGACGTCGTATATGTTATCGATTCGGGAAAACTAAAGGAGAAAGGATACGACGCGTACACCGCCGTGTCGACGTTACATCAAACGTGGATTTCCAAAGCCTCCGCGACGCAAAGAAAAGGTCGCGCCGGTCGGGTTCGTCCAGGAGAAGTGTATCGCTTATTTTCAAAGTCGCGATTCGAAGCGTTCGCGGAGTTTCAGCTCCCAGAAATGCAGCGCTCGCCTTTGGAGGAAATTTGCTTGCAAGTTAAGATGATGCAGGAAAATCTTCGCGGTATGAACGGTCACGGCGTGGGCACGAACGCGTCGTCGCCGACGTGTGCCTCGTTTTTGAAGCGAGCGGTGGAAGCTCCTTTACCACAAGCCGTCGATTCTGCCGTCACACTTCTGATTGATATTGGCGCTTTCACCTCCGCTGAGAAGGGAGAAAGAATAACGCGATTGGGTCGACATTTAGCGGATTTGCCTTTACACCCTCGCGTCGGAAAGATGTTGTTGTACGCCTCACTTCTTGGTGTTTTGGATCCAATCTTGACCATTGCGTGTGCGGGCGCGTACAGACCTCCTTTTATCATCGGAACGGATAGTGGTCGTCAAAACGCAAATCGCGCCAAGAAAGCTTTTTCCGACGCGCTCGGTGGGGGGTCGGATCACTTAGCCATCGTTCAAGCATTCAAAGAGTGGGAAGTCGCTTGTAGAAACGGACGCCAGGCGGAGAATCACTTTTTGTGGAACAATTCTCTGTCGGGTTCTACTTTACATATGATTAAAGGGATGCGCATGCAATTGATCACAGCGTTGACTCAGCGAAGTTTCATTCAAAACTTACAATCTGCGTCGTTTAATGCAAACGCGACTTCGTTGGTTCGTGCTGTTTTGGCCGTGGGCATGTATCCTCTCGTTGGGAGAATGCTTACCCAGTGTCGAGCGCCAACGCTTGGAACTTTGAAAGGCGAACGCGTGCGAATCCATCCAGGCTCGGTGAACGCGCGCTTTGAATTTACGGAGGACGAATTAGAGAACACGTCGTCGTCAACGACAACTTTAGCGTGCTTCGAAGAGATTACGCGAAACGAATCGAACATGTACGTTAGAGATTCAACGCTGATGTCTGGAACGAGTTTAGTTTTGATCGCGAATACGGTAAAAGTTGAAGCCGATCCTCCTGTGGTTGATCCGCTAACTGGTGAATCGTTTCCGAAACCGGGCGTGCCGTCGGCTCTTTTGAACGTCGACGATTGGATTTCTTTTCGGGTACCTTTGACGCAAATCGCGCAATTATGCACTTTGCGCTTGCGGTTATTCAAAGCGTTTGCTTCTCGAGTCGAGCGCGCGAAAAAGCCTCTCGCGGCGAGTTTGCAGCAGTGTCTCCACACAACATCTGTTGTATTAGCGGACTCAGACCACAGTTTGCTCGGTGCGAGACGGCAATTCGTGCCGAGAGGCGGCGGAGGAAGAGGAGGACGGTTTCCGCCGCCTTCGCAATATGACGGTTCCGGTAGAGGACGGGGAGGCAGTCGGGGTGGCGGTCGGGGACGGGGACGAGGTAGATACTAGAAGAATGCATTCATCAGTAGGAAGTTGTGTAGCATACGTCCATCTGCTCACTCTGCTCATTCTGCTCGTCTTTCTGCTCACAAACTGAACACCTAATACAAATTTACACTCTTCGTTTTTTTATCGATGTTCTGATTTCTTCGATCAAACGACTAGATAACTAGATCCGTATGGATGTTATT